>Ga0310695_10000794_pt1 | contig 77897 bp, 76 predicted proteins | sample RumenRJG_04DNA_FD_203882 | JGI IMG/M metagenome (GOLD analysis project Ga0310695, IMG submission 203882) | Bovine rumen microbial communities from Lethbridge, Alberta, Canada - RJG_04 (v2) (version 2) | ecosystem: Host-associated > Mammals > Digestive system > Stomach > Rumen | place: Canada... | reverse complement strand
TGTTGCTTCGATGCAGGCCGTCGCAGCCATCTCGAAGAACTTCACCCATGCTCTGACGTGGGACTTCAAGCAGCCGAACATCTTGATTCTCTACAATGGATGGACCGGCGGCACATACGAAGTTGAACTTCTGATGGACCATGATCCTAGTCTCAGTACCATTGAGCCGGGCGCCGGAGACTTCTTTCTGCAAATGGCCGAGTATGATCTGGGATCCTACATCTATCAGAAGTTAAAGCGCGTCCAGAACCTCGACGTGGGAGTTGGGTCGATAGAATTGAAGATTGATGATCTCGCCGACTACGCCGACAAGTACAGAACATTGGTCCAAGATGCGTCTGAGACGGCTGCTTTGGATCAGTTGCATCTGCAGTACTTCTAATTGGTCCACTTAAATACACAGACATCTCATCACATGAGACTAAGCCTTCTCCGGAGGGCTTAGTCTTTATTTTCTGCGAAAGGAGACTATCATGCAAGCCAAGAAACCTATTGTGGCCATTGTCTTCAGCCCGGGCGGTCTCGTGACTGCTGAAGCATCGAATGCGTTCACGGCGTATGTTGACCGTATGACGGAACTCGGAGGTATCCCGCTTCTGTTGCCGGTCGGCGACCTCGTGACGTCGAAGGTGGCGCGACTCAAGGACTATATCCAGATAAGCACCGCAGTGTTGGTGTTCCACGAGGACCAGTGCCTCGACAACTATCTCCCGACGATCGAAGCCATCTGCAACGACAGCAGAACACCGATCGTCCATAACTTTCCAGTCTCTAACGGTGGAACTACAGAAATGCCGATGCCGATCAAGAAACTCATCACCATGTACACACTCGTCGTCAATGCCAAGCATAACTCGGCGAAACGTGAAGAGGCCATCGAAGAGTTCGAGAGGGCCGAAGACCTGAAGTACGGCCGCGTCTACAAAATGAAGGAGGGATGACCCAATGATGGACGAATTTCCCGTGGTGACAATCTGTGGATCGTCAAGATTCAAAGACATCATGGAACCGCTGTATCGCCAGTTGTCATGGGCCGGTTTCATCGTGTTCAGCCTCGGCGGCTACGCCCATTCCGGAGATGAAATCATCTTTAGAGATCCGGAGATCAAGGATCGGCTCGACCGTATGCATCTGGTGAAGATCGCCAACAGCGATGCCGTTGTGGTGGTGAATCCGGGTCTCTACATGGGAGAGTCGACGACGAATGAAGTTATCTTTGCCACCAGCCACGGTGTCGACGTCTACAGACTTTTCACTGAAGAGATGCCGTCACCGCCCAAAGACAATCCCGACTACCTGCAGGACTTCGTCAAACGACTGGTAAAGGACGTCGTCAAGGCCAGGTGCGCCAAACAGAGAGACGGTCGTCCGTCAATCACTCTATGAAAAGAAATCACACAATCGAAAGGAGAACACAACATGACCTACGCAGACAAATGTTTCATTGAGAGCGCCGAAGCCATTCTGAATTCGCCGTTCTCGGACAAGGGTATGCCGGTTCGTCCCCACTGGCACGACGGCACCCCTGCCCACACCCGTAAGATCTTCTGTGACCGGCACGACTACGTGCTCGATCCGAAGGATCCGAACTACGAGTTCCCCATGATGACCCTGAGGAGAACCTACTGGAAGACTGCACTTCAGGAGATCCTCTGGATCTATCGTCAGAAATCGAACGTCATCGCCGATCTCCAGTCGAAGATCTGGGACGACTGGAATGTCGGCGACGGCACCATTGGTAAGGCCTACGGCTACCAGATTGCCCAGGCCGCCAAGCACCACAGAATCAAGGACGAAGACCTGTCGATGTATCCGTCGGCATACGCCAAGGACGGCTGGGTCTATCTGGACCAGATGGATGCCGTCTTCTACGACCTGCGGAATTCACCCATGTCTCGGTCCATCATGACGTCGACGTACAACATGTCCGATCTGGCCGACATGGGTCTCAGACCCTGCGCCTATGGCATGTACTATAATGTCACCCAGGAGGAAAAGACCGGGCGTCTTCTGCTGAATGCGGTGCTGATGCAGCGGAGTCAGGACATGCTGACGGCATCGAACTGGAACACCGTCCAATATGCCTTCCTGCTGATGCTGGTGGCCCGAGAGGTCGGCATGGAGCCGGGCCGTCTCGTCCACATCCGCTACGACTGTCACATCTACGACCGTCACGAGGACATCGTCCGTGACATGATCGCCAAGGCCAAATCAAACCCGAATCAGTTTGCTGCTCCGATCGTTTACATTCCGGATGCAGCTCCTGACTTCTATCACTTCACGCCCAATGACATGATTGTCGAGAACTATCAGTACGACGAATTCAATGAAGACATTGAGGTCGCCGTCTGATGGGAATCGAGCTGCTGAACTTCGACAGTCCCGTTGTGTCGAGATTCTACTACCAGAAGGTACCCGTCGAATTCCTTCGGGACATCAGTCTCCGCGAGGCTGTCGACTACTGCCGTGAGGAGCCGCTGTTGAACCCGTACATTCTCATGTCGAACGTCTTTGCAGTGCTCCGCGACAAACGGTGGGTGCTGGCCTACAGTTACGGTCTGACGGACCACTGCCGCTACGTCGTCCTCAACGAGCTGCTGGAACTGAAGGAACGACGTCGCAGCATGCGAACCTTCATGGTACCGACGGATCGAGCCAAGATCGTCATAAGAATCGGAGACGTCCACTGGCAGCCTCCGGGCAATCGACCCGTCGTCTCTTCGGCTGAAGAGGCTCTGAGTTCGTTCCATCGACCCGAGACCGACAAGCTGCTGAAGGATGTCGAAAACTGCGTCCTCGTCGACAGCTTCGTCGAAGGGCTCTGACCGACTCGAGAGACGGAGGACTTCGGTTCTCCGTCTCTTTTGGGTTAGACAACGGAATCGTAATCTCGACAATGGAGACCGTATATCATTACTGTGACGAAGCATCATCCCTAGGTGTTTCGATCATTGACTTAGGAGGCACAACCATGGAAGCAAGAGAATACACCGTAAGAAGGCATCGCGACTATGAGGCGATGCGCGCCGAACGGAAGCGCCGGGCGGCAGAGCGGCGTCGCAAGGTCGCAAGAATCAAGTGCGGCATCGTCGTCGCGATGTCGACGCTACTCATGGTGACCGTCGGCATCGTCATCTTCGGCAGCGACAGCGGCGAGGCCAATGCCAGCTGGGCTGAAGACATGGAGGTCGTCGACTACAGAGTCGACACGGAATTGACCCCGGACTCTACCAACGCCGAAGAACTGCCGGAGGAAGACGAGAACGTCATTGAGATGACGCGCGTCCTCTGCCGAGTCGAAGGTTACGATGGTGACGTCGATTACTCGGCACTGATCCGCAGAGTCTACAATATCGCCCGGAAGCAAGAGGATCCAGCCGATGAAGGTCTGCTCTATATCCTCTGCGAACTGCTCGAGTCCCAAAGAAATCTGAAACTCATCGACCTCGGCCGAGCCGATGAGCAGACGGATATCTTTTCGACGTTTGCAGACTGGAACGAAATCTACGACACAATGGATCCGGCGCCGGAGCACGTGCCCTATGTGGACTACACCGAAGCGGAACTCGAGAAGGCCGCTGCGGTGCTCTACGGAGAAGCCGGCGCAAGTTGGTGCACGGATCAGCATCGTCGCGACGTGGCAGCTGTCATCGTCAACCGTATCAAAGACGGTCGATTTCCGAATACCATCACCAGCGTCGTCTACGCCAGAGGGCAGTATGCCACATGTAATCTGACGTACTACGATCAGCGCTGCTATAACATCATGAAAGATGCGCTGGAGAACGGACCCTGGGACGGCGACACGACGACCGTCTGGCAGTCGAACTACGTCCAGGGCAAGGAGGTCGTACGTGTCTATGACTATCCGAAATACGGTTCTACGACATACATCTGTCGCTGAATCGTCTTACATAATGAAAGAAAGACCTTCGGGTCTTTCTTTTTGGTCGATTTTTATTGGAGTCCAGGGGAATGAAACCATATATCATTTCGACGAATCGACGGAGAACTCCGACACTCAGTTTCCTGATGTCGTCGAAGCAATCCCTTATCTCGAAAGGAGAGAACTGAAATGGCCAATGGAAAAGAAGCTGCAATCGTCCGAAAGTGGAAGGATTTCGTACTGCGAATCGTCCAGTACCGCTTCGGCGACAGCATCAATCTGAAGAAAGTGGAACGCCTTCTCGACAAGATGGCCGAGAAGGAACTGAAGAATCCACAGGTCTATCTTATCAATAACACACGGCGCCAGGTCGTCAGTGCCGACGCTCTGAGCATCACCGACATGATCGACAAGGAGAAGCTCGTCGTCGGTGGCGCCAATACCCTCTTCGTGCCCCATGACAACATGCCGAATCCGATGCGCGACTTCATCATCGCCGGACAGAAAGGCAGAAAGGCTGCCAAGAAGGAACGTGACACCTACGACCGAGTCGGCGACGAGCACAATCGGCGCATGTGGGACATGCTGAACAACCGCCAGAATAACCTGAAGATCCGCCTCAACTCCCTCTACGGCGTTCTCGGCTACGCGAAGTTCATCCTCCACAACATCTTCCACGCCGAAGCCGTCACCCGTCTCGGCCGAGTCATCATCTCGACGGCGGCCTGCGGTTTCGAGAACTTCCTCTGCGACAACTGCTGCATCTGCACCGCCAGCGAGCTCTACGAGTACATCGACTGCATCGTCGAGGAGTACAACGAGAAGTGGAGCCATCTTGACTTCAGCATCCTCGGCGTCACCAAGAGACCCGACGAGGTCTACGACCGAATTGTTAAGAAGTGTAAGTTCCCGATGCCGTTGACGGTCATCACGAACACCAAAGAGATTCTGGAGCATCTGCCGGAGCCGGTTCTGCTGATGCTCTATTATAAGAATAACTTCATGGAGTTCAATCGACTCGCCGTCATCCAGCAGAAGCTCCACAAGATCTTCAGTGGCATTCCGGAGCTCCATCTGCCGGACATCAACAAGATCGAAGACGAAGACATCCGTGACGAGATCATGGACCTCTGGAGATTCTACGACACCTTCGTCTTCTACAATCACCCGATCTACGATTCGGTGCGCAAGATGGCCTATGAGTCCAGAGCCGGTGTCCTCTACATCGACACCGACTCGAACTTTGTGTCGCTGGCCCGTTGGGTGAACCAGATCAAACACGAAGTATTCAACGACAACTATCCCATCGACGAGCGTGAGTTCACCTTCGTGGCCGCCAACGTCATCACCATCTTCCTGACCATCGTCGTCGATCGAAACCTCAAGATGCTGGCCAGAGACTTCAACGTCGCTGAGAACTGGGTCGAGTTCCTGTCGATGAAGAACGAATTCTACTTCGGCCGTATCCTCTTCGGTGACGTCAAGAAGCGCTACGTCGACCTTCAGATCATTCAGGAGGGCAAACTGCTGAACGACGGAGACGGCATCATCGAAGTCAAGGGCATGGACTTCATCAAGTCAGTGACGAAGGAGTCGGTCCGCGAGTACTACAAGGACCTCTGTCTCGAAGAGATCCTGAAACCCGAGATCATCGACCTTCGCACCATTCTCCGAAAAGTCAACTGGCTGAAGAAGGAGCTGAAGCGGTCCATGCTGGCAGGCGAGTCGACGTACTATCGTCAGGCCAACATCAGTGCCCCTGAGCACTACGCTGATCCTCTGCGCATCAATGGCATCCGCGGCGTCATGCTCTGGAATGCCATCGAACCCCAGTACGCCATCGAGCTGCCTTCCGACGTCGACATCATTCCGATTCGATCCATGTCGTCTCAGCGTGGCCGCGCCTATCTCCAGGAGCACTGGCCCGAGGTTTATGCCAGGATCGACAAGGAGATCTTCTCGAATCGAAATCCGAAAATCGCAGCCATGAACCTGACGGTCGTCGCCAAACCGAAGAACACTGAGATTCCGATGCCCGACTGGCTCGTCGACTTCATGGACACCGATCGCATTATCAACTCGACCATCAAGATGATCAATCCGATTATGGAGAGTCTCGGCCTCAAGATCCAGCGCCCGAGCTCTTCGAAGGAGTATCTGACGAACGTCGTCGATCTCTGAAAACACAAGAAAGGAACCTTCGGGTTCCTTTCTTTTTGGCTCGGCTCAAGATTCGGTCTCTCCAGCACCGGCAGTTTCCGATGTTCCGAGAAGGCTTCGGCCAGAAAATCGACGTCGGACGACTGGACTCCAGCGTGCACCTTGCCCACATGGAAACACGGAATTCGCAGTTTTCGCGTAGATTTCTAAACGCGAACTCGATTTTCATCCGTATATCATTTCGGTGATGAAAGTGACGTGTGGGAGCTCGATGCGTCACCGGAGTCGAAAAAATTTAAAAAGTGAGGTACATGAAATGAGTTGGAGTTCACAGAGAAAGTCCCTTATCAGCAGCGGCCTGCTCTTCTACGTCAGATGCCGCACCACCAACATGATGTTGGGCACGCAGCCCAACAACCCCGACATCCACAGGGAGTTCATCGCATCCAAGAACCCCGATCCCCTCGGCATTGAAGAGGAGGCCAAAGCAAACGAGCTGGCCGTCAATACTGCCATCGGCAACGACCAGGAGCTCGAAGACATCCAGATGACCATCTTCCCGCGTGCGGTCTTCGCCGTCACCGACGACGGCAAGTACTATGACCCCGAAGTCGACGTCGTGCCCGAAGGCTGCAACATCGTCAACCTGCCGTTCCTCTATGACTATCAGTGGCGCGGCTCCTTCAAGGAGTCCATCGGCATGCTGAACCGCGCCGACACCGCCAAGGGTGGTACATATGCAGCGAGCAGCATCACCGCCCACAAAAAGGTGGTTGACGGAACCTGGTTCGTGACAAATCGCAAAATCCCACTCTTTATCCCCGAGACCTTCACCAACATGATGGGAGAAGAGATCACCAGTTACGATGACCATGGCAACCTGCGGACGCTGTCCCGCCCGCTCCGTGCCGATACCGCCAAGGGCCCGCGCACCGCTCTGGCAACATCGGAGATCGTGCCGGCTGGCACGGAATTCTACTTCGGCATCCGCCTGCTCAACGAGAATTCTCTCAAAGCATGCATCGAGACGCTCGACTACAAAGAGTGGATGGGCATGTTACAATGGAGAGGCGGCGGCAAGGGCACACTTGAGTGGACATTGTGCAACCGCGACGGCGTCCCCTACGACGATCTCGAAGAGGATCAGCTGACGGCCACCGACAAGGAGATCATCGGCAGAATCAATAAGATTGTGCCCGACATCACCAAGTTCGGCGACGCCTTCGACAGCTTCGCACCCAAGAAGGCAGCGGCCGCCGAGAAGAAGGCGAAGGGCGCCAAGAAGGCCGACGACTCCGACGACGGAGCCACTGAAGCGCCGAAGAAGCGCGGTCGCCCCAAGAAGAAAGCAGAGGGCGAGGAGTGATTTCACTCACTTCCAGCTCTTCGCCTTCCAGCGTCTGGGGCCGTCTCTCCTACGGCGGTCCCGGGCGCAGGCTTTATGAAAGGAACCTTCGGGTTCCTTTCTTTTTCGATACGGGGCCTTAGATCCGTCCCGTAAATTGACCTTGGATGGTCAACGAGCTTCGTTTGAATCCGTAGCAATAGGCAGCCGCTCTCCCGAAGTCTCGGGCGGCAGTAAGCCCTAAGTATCGGTAAAGAAAGGGATGCTTGGTCCTGGACCGTCAGGTCCAGAACGCGCTGGCATCGTAAGTCATTGATGCGTCGTACGTCGCTAAGCGTTGGCTATCAACGGCATTGTGGTGCTTTGCTTTTGGACGTATCGGTTATCTACGGCCTAACTGTGTCCTATGCTGATTCGCTGCGGCTATCTACGGCTCAGTGATGTATAGTACCATGCTGGTCTGCGGTGGCTGTCTACGGTCTAACGATGTACAATGCTAACCTGTGGTGGCTATCTATGGCTCAGCATTTGTGTGCCAATGTGATGGCTATCTATGGTATGACCCAGAGCTGCTTCGGCTAAAGTCCAGTATTACGCTCCGGCGAGCTGTGTTGGCTATCTACGGCCTGGATCTTCTTCGGCATGGGAATAGCGACGCATTACTGCGTAAAATGGCGCTTCGTGCAGCACCGGTGTCGATATGCGCTGCCGGGAAAGCGAGTCGCTGCTGTGGGCTTAGTTGTATGCGGTGAAGGTATGGTCATGAAAGATGCAGTATTGGCGAAGTGAAACGGGGCCAATCTATTCTATGCTTCGGCTAAGTCTGGAAGAGTGGAGTGCGGTCTTGTGAGTCATTTACGGTGACGGAATAGCTATGCCCTTTCTGGAAAAGTGAAGTGAAGTTTCGGATTAGCTGAGTCAACCAGGGTAACGGTATGGTCATGTACGGAAGCTCAATTCGAAGTTGCGTTATGGACAAGCGCAGAACGTGAGGCTATCTGAAGTGAGAGGCATCGCTTTGTAACGTCGCCTCTAGTATCGGCGAGGGATGGTCCAATAACGTCTAGCCTCGTGAGGCTGCGGCATCACATAGTGAAACTCTCTATGTCGAGCGTTTTGTATTTCAAAGTCAGACAATGGAAGAGTTAGGAATGGTGCTTCCAGTTAACGCCGTGTATCCTAATGGCTATGTGCAGAATGACAGTGCATCGGCGATGCTAGGCTAGTCAATGGCTTAGTGCTGTGACGCTGGGTTAAGCAGTTCGGTGTATTGGCAAAGTAAGGTTAATCATTGCCCAGTGCAACGATGCTGTGGCAGGGCAACTCAATGTCCAGTACTGTTGAGGCAGAGCAAAGTTTTGCTCATTCGCGTGATCCGGTCCTGTGTGTCGGCTGGGCGAGGCGGGCCATTGTTTAGTGCTGCATAGGTGAGGTAAGTGCGGTCAGACATCGTCGACTGTTGCTATGGTAAAACCTGGTCGGGCATACTCGAGTGGCGTGTTGTAATGGTAAGGCAAGGACTTGCGCGGTAGAGCAACGGCGGGGCAAAGTAAGGACTCGCAATGTGTAAGCAATGGTGAAGCGCAACGAGACCAAGTGGCGTAACACAACGGCGAAGTGAAGCCAGACGATGTGCTATATTGTAATGGCAGAGTCTGGATTTGCATAGTGACACAACGGTGAGGTGAGGCGAGGCGCCATCGAGTGCCGTAACGGTAGGCTGAGGTCGCTCGCTGTGCAGTTTCGTATAGGCAAGGCATGCTTAAGTTATTCGATGTGCCATGTCGTAAGGGCAGGCTAAAGTCACTTGCTGCGCCATACTGTAACGTATAGGCAAGGTATGCTAAAGTAATTCAATGTGTCGTGTCGTATTGGGCAGGGTAGGCTAGAGTAATTCAATGCGTCATGTCGTATGGGTAGGCTAGAGTCAGCCGCAGTGCCATTTGGTATAGGTAGGCTAGAGTTACTCGCGGTGCCATTTCGTTTAGGCACTGATGTGTCCTGAGCAATGCAGCAATGTTTTGGTTGACCGATGTTCAGTCATATGGGACAGAGTTTTGGCGCTGTTTGGTTACACGGCTCAACATCTCGTGAGGGCCTGTCTTCGTTAGTCCAGGTGCGATGAGGTTTCGTTCCGTAGCGGAACCGCAATACATGATAGCGTCTGGTTTTCATTCCCGTCTAGTCGAGTAATGGCAAGGTAAGGTCTCATGAAGTATGGCAATGGCGAGTCATAGCGTACCATTCTATGGCAAAGGTGAGTCATTGTGTAATGCGGCGATGGCAGACTAAAGTGAGTCATTGTGTAATGCGGCGATGACAGACTAAAGTGACTTAGTGCGCGTCCAAGTCATCTAAGTTACCCAATGACGAGGTGAAGCGGCCCAATGCATACCTCAGTTACTCAATGGCGAGCCATAGTGACCCAGTGTACACCTAAGTTACCCAATGGCAATGTGAAGCGGCTCAACGCATACCTCAGTTACTCAATGGCATTGAAACGTGTAGTTGAATCAAGTTCTGTCATGGAGAAGCACATCATCGTCGCGTGGGGCCATGGCAATGTACTACTATACCGAGTATGGCCATGGAAAGGCAAAGCATATCATCGTCCAGCGAGGTGACGGAAGAGTGAAGCACATCATAGCCATCTGGGGTCATGGCAGTGTTCGGTATTGCCAAGTTTTGGCGAAGAAAGTAGTCCGATGCTGGTCAGAGTTAAATTAGGCAACGCAATGTCTCGGCGGCCCATATCTCAGACACGCTACATCTCGTCACAAATGCGATGGCAAACTATGGTGTCGATTGTGAAGAATGCTACGCCATGGTGAAGAATGTGTGGCGAACCAACGGAACTGCGAAGGAACCTGTAGCGAATCAACGCAATGGCAATCTGAGACACAGTGTACGACGTAACGGTGTCCCATTGCCGAGTTTTACTTAGCGAAGTTTGGGGGTGGAAAAGCATTCTTAAGTTCAGGCAAAGGATCGTCTGGAACAGCGAATCACCGGCTACGAATTGAAATGAATTGTCCAGGCTATACGAGGAATTGCATACTGCTGTGGGCAACGTCTGACTACGTAACGGCATTGTCTATTACGGATCGTCCAGAACTGCGAATCACCGGCTGCGAAATGAAATGAATTACCCTGAATCGTCATGGATATGTATAGCATACTTAGTTTCGTTGAGGCATGGCCTATCAGCGTCAGGCTTGGCTTATTGACGGCATAGCAATCTTAGTCTCGTTGCGGTATGGTATATTAACGTCAGGCGTGGACTGTAGCGGAATGGCACAGTTCGGATGAGTCAAGCACATCACCGTATTGCCACGGCATAGCCTTATTAACGTCAGGCTAGGTGCAGTAGCGCAATGGCATAGCTTGGTGTAGTCGCGCAATGGCACAGTCCAGTCGAATTATACGGGGTTTAGTCTCGTTGTGGCAGTACGTAGTGACGTCATAAACGGCTTAGTCTCGTTGCGGCAGGACATATTCACGTTATAGAAGCCAGATCTTGTTGCGGCGATGCATAGCATGTCATTCCAATGCCTGCTCGAAAGCCAATGCGATGGTGGGACATAGTCCAGACGAGCTGCGCACGTCATCGTCTCGTCATGGCATTGCATTGCTAGGCAATGACATTACATGGCGCGAATGAATGTTCGGAAACCGAAGCAGCGGTGAAGGAAGTCTAGCAGAGCCAAAGCGGCGGCTGGACATAGTCCAGAGACGTTTTGCGAGTTATCGTCTCGCTGCGGCACAGGTATGTCATGTTCGGAATGCGAAGTGATGGTGAGGCGAAGGAAGGTTTAACAGTGTCAGGCCAAACTTCGACACGAGTCCGTGTTAGTAGAGCCCTGTGTAGTTAAGCTCCACACCGGCAAAGTCCTGTGCGGTTATATTCCGCATTGGTAATGTCCCGTGCAGTGAAGTTCAGCGTCGGCAAAGTTGGGCATAGCTGCACATAGCTTGGGCGGGGCAATCCAGTGGACAGTTTCACGAACCGATGGAAAAGCGTTCCACTGTTTCGTGGAGTAGTGGAATAGTGCTCCACTACCAGGTCGGGCAGCATCATGGCGATGACGTCGGAATGAGACGCATTTCGATCCCTATGCCTGTCATCCCAATGGCCTCGACTTCGGTCGAGAGAAAGAGAAAAGAGTCTCCGGACTCCTTTCTTTTTGCGTAGAAAAACACAACCGCATCTCATGGTGTTGTACCTCCAGTCAGTCGGTTCGTTTGAAAGCATCTCACACCATTAACAACCGCACTAATCGATTTTAGAAAGGAGCACAATACCATGCCCGAATTTGGTATGCAAGGCGTCGTTGCAGGTGGCACCTCCACCCGTGGCAACGAAGTCAACACGAGCGGCCTCGCCGTCTTTTCTGCCGACAGCACCATGCTGCGTATCGGCTTTGCCGGGGACTCCATGTTCCTGACCATCATCCCCAGAGTCCAGGACCCGAACGGTGGGCGTCCGCGTTGGCCGCGTGAGCTCGGCCATACGGCGTCGTTCAAGGCCCATCTGGCTCGCGCCCTCTACGACGGCTTCATGAAGAAGATCCTCCCGGACATCGAAGCCGGTAAGGATCACATTGGCCACGTCGTCGTGCCTCTGAATCGCGAGGGCACCAATCTGGCCGGCTTCTCCTACGTCGGCGGTCGTGCGGTCTTCACCATCTTCATGAACACCGCTGCCGACAAGGTCTGCTCCGAGCAGTACAGCTTCATGTTCGAGCAGACCGCCATGATCGACGAGTACAATCCGAACACCGGATCCTACACCGTCTTCCCGGCCGAGGGCCAGCTCTTCGTCGTCGTCGAAGCATTGCGCAGCTTCAGTGAGGCCATGACAGCAGCTGCCGGCCACGGCAACAAGCGCGCCTCCGCATGGATCACCGACATGACGGCATCCTATGTCCGTGGCATCGCCCAGAAGCTCAACGTCAACGCCATGCAGTTCGGTTCGTTCCGTGGCTCCGGTCCCGACAGCGGCTACGGCGGCTACGGAGGTGGCTACGGCGGCGGATTCGGCGGCGGCCAGTTCGGCGGCGCCACTGCGCCCGGCTACGCTGCGCCTCCGGCCAACATCCAGCAGTTCGTCTCCGACAACTTCACCGGAGCCGGAGAAAACAGCCCTTTTGATCTCCCTGCAAACGCTGAAGTCGCAGCCCTGACCAGGCCGTCGACGCCGACCATCGGCAGCGTTCAGTTGCAGGACGTCAAGGTCAACGAGTCCCAGGTCGGCCACGGTTCCACGACGCCGGTTCAACCGCTGACGTCGCTCGATGAACTGATGGCATCCTAAGGGTCTCTCGGGAAAGGGCGGCGACTTCGCCGCTCTTTCTTTTTCTCAATTCGAAAGGAGCTGGTCCACCATGCCGGACGACTACAGAGCCGACATATCGTCGGATCTGCTGCGGCCAATTGGCACCGACAACCGCGACGAGTACATCCTCGTCGAATTCCATCGCTGTCTCAAAAACACCAACATGTCGATCCTCCACAATCTGGCGGCGGCTGCCAGGACGGAGCCGTTCCTTCCGAAGCTGTTTCCGGCACTCGACGACTTCGTCAAGATGTCGAAGGACGTCCGCTACGCCATGTCGTCCATGTACAACCGTCACTGGGAGTTCCTTCGCATGATGCTGAAGGACAACGACAAACAACTGTCGGAGGATCTGCTGAAACAGTACGCCGAAACGTATCTGTATCCGCTCCATCTGAACTATCTCCACACCACAAGACTCGAAGTGGTTCTCCATCAGCTGTCTCTCCAGGACTTCGTGAAGCACATCTACATCACGGCTCCGAAGTTCACCGACGAAATGAAGAGCTACCTGGTGGCACTCTTCGGAGCCGACACCGTCGACAAGAAGATCGTCTGTCTCGAGAACGACCCGAAGGACGTCCTTCTCGAACTGCCCGACATCACGACGGCGTTCCTGTCGAACAGCGACGACGTTCTAGAGGTCGTCGAACGAAACAGGGACTGTCTCGTCGGCAAGTACATTGTCGTTGTCGAAGGCTATGGCAACCTTCTGCCGGCGAAGGAGAATCAGATGAGTCACTTCATCCACGTCGGCGACGACGTCTTCCGGAAACTCCAGGAGCAGCGCATCTGCGTCGTCGCCCACATGTACCCGTACTTCACACCCATTGATCCCATCACCAACGAAAGGACTGATTCGAAACCATGAGTGACAAGAACGAAATCTTCGATCTCGAGAAGCAAATCCGCATGGGCATGAACCTCGTCGACCACGACGAGTTCAACGAGACCATCAAGGCCATCTCGCACATCGCCGCCCAGGTGGTGTCGAAGACGCTCGGTCCCTACGCCCACACCACCATCATCGATGACGGTCACTTCACCTATCCGACCAAGGACGGTTGGACGGTGTTGAACCGTCTCGAGTTCCAGGATCCGACCCACAAGTCCATCTTCACGATGCTGAAGAACATCTCGTTCCGCATTGTCGACAAAGTAGGCGACGGCACCACCACTGCCATGGTCACTGCCGACAACTTCATGGAGGAGCTGACGAAGGCTCTCGAAGGCGACGCGGTTCTCCGCAACGCCCGTCAGGCCGACATCGTCCGATCCCTCCAGGAGGTCCGCGACCGCATCATCGAAGAGCTCCAGAAGATGGCCGTCGACGTCGTGCCGAATCCTGACGACGAAGACCCGACCTACGAAGACATCTACAACGTCGCATACGTGTCGTCGAACGGCAATGAGGAACTGGCCAGAGCTGTCCAGGACATCTACAAGAAGACCGGTCAGCCGAACATCATGGTCGATCGCGACGGCGGCCAGACTGGCTACACCCATGAGGTCCAGAACGGCTTCCGCATCGACGCCTCTCTCCTCATGGCGGAGCGCTACCGCAACACCGCCGAAGGCTACTACAGCTCCAACGGCAACCCGCACATGATGGTCATCTTCGACCACAACGTCACCTACCAGAAGCACGGCGAGCTCATCTCGGCGATTCTCCAGTACGCCAACCAGAACGGGCGGCCCATTATCATCATGGCGCCGTACTACGATGATCTGATTTCGAGCCAGATCGCTCTCACCGTCAACGAGCATCTGAAGAAGTACCCGAACACCATTCCGGGCATGCTGATTCTCCAGGTGCCGGAACTGACGAGGAGTGCCGCCCGCAACGCTCTCCACGACTTCTCCGTCATCGCCAACACGCCGATCACCGATGCCACCAAGGTGCGTCTCTTCACGGTGCTGCGCCACAACGCATCGGCGGCTGCCGACGAGCAGATCAATGACCCGGCTGCGAAACTCGACGAGTACCAGTTCACGACGGCCCAGCAGCTGATGCAGTCCTGCGTCGGCGAGGTTGTCAACGTCACCATCGGTCGCAAGTTCATCAACCTCGAAGACGATGCGACGGATCGGGTCCGCTACAATGCTCTGCTGGAGCAGTGCCAGAAGGACTACGACGACGCCAAGAAGAAGGCGGCATCGAGCCCCACCGACCTCATGAAGGACTATCTGGAGGCGTCTCAACGTCTCAACCGGCTCCGCGGCACCATTGGCGTCATCCACGTCGGCGGTGTCTCCGACCTGGAGCGCGCCTGCAACATGGACGTCGTCGACGACGTCATCCGGGCCTGTCGCTCCGCCTACGAGTCCGGTGTCGTCGCCGGCATGAACCTCGGCACACTCGTGGCCATGCACCACGTCATGGGTGAGCTCACCGTCCAAGGCGACACGACGGAACACCAAAGGATGCTGCGCAGTGTCGCCGGCGTCTTCCACAATGCCTTCTGGAGAACCACCCTCGGCATCCTGAACTCCAAGAAGGCCATGTGGCGCTGCCCCGTCTACACGACCGACGGTCTACACATTGTCAACTATAGTGACTACGAGTCGGAACCGTTCCTGGCCGTCATCCTGAACTACATGGACCGCGGCTACTGGACTGGCTACGACATCGTCAAGGAAGAGGGTTGCACCGGACGCATCCCGAGCGTCTGCAACTCCGTCGCCACCGACGTCGAGATTCTCCAGGGCATCGTGTCGATTCTCGGCATGATCCTGACGTCGGACCAGTACCTGTCGGTGAGCCGCGCCTACGACAAGGCTGCCGCCATTCGTCAGCAGGAGGCCATCAACGCCAGAGGCACCACCCAGCAGGTGTCGACGATCTTCAATGCCGTCGAGCAGTACGCCATCGCCCATCCGGACGACCTGGCTGTCCGTCTCATGCGACAGATCGCCGAGCCGTTCAAGAACTGGATCACCGGGGAACTGCAAACAATCGAACCCGAGGTCCAGTCGACCGGCACCGGATACCAGCACCACACTCCCGACTACACCACGACGATCGGCAGAACCGATTCCGGTGAGGCCCACTGACCAAAAAGAAAGAGAGAAGAGTTTCGACTCTTCTCTCTTTTATATTGGGATCCGCAGAATAGAAACTCATCGGTCAACTGACAGACCATAAATTTGTCAATCGAAGGAGGAGTAGCATGATCACAATCGATTACAAGGGCCACCCGAAGAAACCATTCAAGGAACTCGTCAAGACCTACTCGACGAAGACGCTCGTGCTCGAAGATGTACTGTTGGACGACGACACCTATTCGTACGTCTACCAGGACATTCTCGACTTCCTGAAGTACGGGCTCGAGTACAAGGAGGTCCGCGAGTTTCCGATCAACTTTGTCTTCCACCAGTCGGACCTCGACCAGAAGAACGCGACGATCTACACCCTGCAGTGTCGCCACTTCCTGTCGAACATGGTCATCTGGTACGCCTACATGAAGATGGAGAGGACCGATCTGTTGGACGAGAGCCGCGTCATCGACTGGAGGGACAAGTCCGTCCAGGACATTGGCGACATCATCGACAACCAGATCATTCCTGCTTACGACGGTGACTTCCACACGCTCAATGCCATTATTGACGAAATCATCTTCCACATCAGAGCCATTTCCGACACCTTCTGCCTCATCTTCGGCTACTCGGCGTCCATCTGGGACATCATGCAGGCCGAAAAGGCAAACCCCGAGATTCACGACCTCATGTACAGCGACTTTGACTCGACGCGTCAGGCGAAAGAGATCGAAGACGATCTGAACGACATGACGACGCGACTCATCAAGGCGTTCGGAAACAGCGACTCCGACCTGAAGCCACTCATCAAGTCCGGCAAGAACCTGACACCGGCTCAGGTCAAGGAGATCTTCCTCCACGTCGGCTACAAGGCGGACATCAGCTCGAGAACGATTCCCTGGTTCATCGGCAGCAACCTGCTGATCACCGGTATCGACACCCCGGCTGGATTCTACACCGGTGCCGCCGGCGGACGAAAGGCTCTCATGGACATGAAACTGTCTATGTCGAAGCCCGGTGCCCTGTCGAAGAAGATGAACAACAACGCGACGTCGGTCGTGCTGAGGAAAGACCGCGAGGTCTGTAACTCGACTCGACCCATCTACTACAACATCAAGGACGAGATTTTCCTGAAACTGCTCGACGGTAGAACCTACTACGATGAGGAGGGTCAGGAGAAAATTCTCGACGGATTCAAAGACACACAGCTCATCGGCAAGCGCATCGGATTCCGTTCTCCCTGTACCTGCACATCGAAGGACGGCGTCTGCAGAGCCTGCTATGGTGAGAAACTCTTTGACATCAATATGGATCTCTTCAGCCCGGGATCGTTCGCTGCCACGGTTGTCTCGGAGCCCACCGGTCAGCTGGTTCTAAAACAGAAACATTTTCAGGAAACACACTCTGACGAAATTACATTTGCCGAAGAGTTCTACAAGAGCTTCGACATCACCGCCACCGAAGTGACGGTTTCCGATTCGGTTGAAGATTCTCTGATGATTTTGCTTGGCGAGGTCCATACCGAAGAGACGGAGGACGGCGACGCCTACTACATCGAAGAATTCAATCTTATCGACTATAACGGGGAGCTGAAGGCCCATGTCCAGGAGGAGCACGGCTTCAAACTCTACTTCTCCAAGACCATGACTGCGATCTGGAAGCAGTATCGGGATCGTCCCATTCCGCTGGACATTCTCGATGACTATGCCGACGACGACGAGAGCCCGGTGCTGTTCAACATCGAGATCAAGTCGAAGGCGGTGTCCCAGTCGATTCAGCAAATTACTCAGATTCTCGACAGCAAGGACCACATGGGCTATCTCTATGACATCGACGGCTTCTGCCAGAAGTACGCCGAGATCATGATGGATGCAGGCATCAACTACAATCTGGTCCATCTGGAGATGGTGGCTAGAGCGCTGCTGCGAAAGCGCGACAATGAACTGGAGCAGCCGGACTTCGGTCCGAACGGAGACCATGAGGACTACGTCATCTTGAGACTGACGACGAGCCTCAGCAAGAACCCGAGTCCGATGATTCGGTTGAGCTCTGGGTGGCTGAAGAAGGCTCTGACGTCGACTGCGCTCTACCAGGCATCGGCGCCGTCCCATCTGGATCCGTTGTTCGTACCGGTGTTGGCCGACGTCATCTAAGCAAATCTAAGCAAAAAAGAAAGAGAGCGCGACGCTCTCTTTCTTTTTGTGTCTGGAACTCAGTCCCAGTTGTCGCGGTCTTCGTCCTCCAGCTGCATCATGGCAAGGACATTGTTTCGAGCAACGTCGTCCTCTTCGTCGGGTGCGTCGTCGCCGTAGATCCGGTCGAGTTCTCTGGCTTCGGCGGGAGTGACTTCGTCGATCGAATCATCATCTTCGATGGGCACGAACAGTGTCAATTCCGGACCGCCCGGATTACCTTCGTAGTCGGTGTTGAACTGCATCGTGATGGTTTCGTCGTTCTCATCGCAGATCAGTTCGAAACGGTTGTGCTCCTGGAATTCTCCGAAGATGTCGCCAAGTGCTGCGACCATCTTGTCGTAGAGGGCTTCGGTCTTGAAGCCACTGCAGTTGTTGAATACGACTTTCAGCATTTCATTTATCCTCCTTGAATTCATTGACGGCGTTCTTCCACGACATGTAGAGGACGTTCATCCAGAGACGATTCGTCAGATCCGTATCGTAGAGCTCGACATCGACGTCACCGCCGCACATGAGGGCGTCGCGCTTCAGGAAGGCGTCGATACAGGCGATGGAGAATTCTTCACGGGACGGGACAGTTGCATTGGCGTCGTTACGAATGCTGGCGACATAGGCATCGTAGAGCCGGCCCTCCGGAGTGGAGGATTCAGGATCGTGTTCGCAGTTCTCCGATAGCCATTCTGCTACAGAGTCGTGAAGCTTGGCCAGCCTTTCCTTCTTCAACATTGTCTCAGTCGTCCTTTCTGAGGGCGTGGAGCTCGGCAAACTTCTTCTTGAGCTGGTCGTCCTCTTCGATGGTGATGGGATAGTCGAAGCCCTTCCGCTTGCCGTCCCTGTCGAGCCAGATGGCCTTCTCCTCATCGGTCATGTCTCTGGTAAACGTGGCCCAACGCTCATCGATGGACATGCTGTCGTAGTCGGCCTTCTCCTTATTCCGGACTACGGCGGTCAACTCGAGCCCGTCGAGAGAGCCATCATCATAGAGGACGTTCTCCCAAAGACGAGTCACCATATCCGTATCGAAGAGCTCGACATCGACATCGCCGTCGCACATGAGGACGTCGCGCTTTAGGAAGGCGTCGATGCAGGCAATGGAGAATTCGAGACGGGTCGGAATGGTTGCATTGGTGTCTCGGATACTGGCAATGTATGCGTCGTAGAGCTGGCCCTCCGGTGTTGCGGACCAAATGTCGTGCTCGCAGTGTTCCGTCAGCCATGCCGCAACCGCATCATGGAGTCTGGCCTGCTTCTCCTTGATGGCGTCGTGTTTGTCGTAATCCGCCTTGACATTGGCCCAGTTCTCCCTGACTTTATTGAGATCCATGAAGCTGACGTCGGCGTCGGTAACGTCGATGTTGAGCGTCACCTGGGGATTCAGGGGTTCCGGGGAACTGGCACGCTCACCGTTTAAGAGCAGCAGGATAGTGTCCTTGGGGTCGGTCTCGTCGGGCTGGTGGAGAAGGATGTCGTTGTCGACGTAGGCCGGGCAGCCAACCAAGCTGTAGTGAATCTTGGCGGCGAGGTCCTTTGTCGACAGACTGGTCTTGTTGTTAATATTGATTTCGAATGCCATGGTGTGTTACCTCCTGAAAATAGAATTTATTTTGGCATGGATCTTTTGCTTTCTTCTGATTTGCTCCCGCTTCCGCAGTGCGATCTTGGCGTACTTGAGTTTCTCGATGTAACCATGGTCGCGACGACGGGTGAAGCCTCGGTACCAGAGACGCCGATACCAGGGCACCCAGTAGATGCCGGTGAAGTCGTAGTCGTAGTTGTCGTCCTGCCAGTAGATGTGGGGAAACGGGACGGCGTTGTAACGGGCAGGAAATACCCGAAGCCGGAGCTTCGGGTTTCTGAGTTTCTGAACCAGGGCCTCGACGATGCAGTTCGAGAAGTGGATCTTCGACACGGCACCCCGAGACTCGAGTTTCTTTTCGTCTGGAAGGATAATGTCTCTGGTCACTGCACCGCTTCCTTGAGTCGTCGGAAGTCGCTATCCGGACCTTTCTCGAGAAGCCATCGGTCGCGGATTGCACGGTAGCGTCTGGACTCTTCGGGATAGTCGTTTGACCACATCATGAATGTAGTCAGTTCCCAGTTGCCGTGGTCGATTTCATCGTCGGTGTCGGTCCGATGCTCCAGAGCCGCGATGCCACAGTCTGGCACATATGAGATTGGGATGAAGACACTCGGATACGAGTCTTCGCCGTCGTCACGGTAGCGGCCACGGATGTCCCAGAGGATGTTGTCTCGGTCTCTCCAGACGACATGGCTGTACGGGTACATGAGCCCAATGGTGCCCCGGTTGTCGAATGTCATCTGGAGAATCCTGGCGAACATGAGACAGTAGCCGCCGACGAAATTTGCAATGAGCACCTCCTGGAAGTTCTCCATGTCGCCGGCCCAACGAGTCCGGAACTTCCGAATGAACTCGTGGACGTACCAGTCGCCGATGCCGTCATGATGGTGACTCTCGGCCATGAAGTTGTCGATGGTCTTCCGAATGTTGGCGAACCGTTCCTCTGGAGAATCATTGGTTTCGACGACACGAGTGGCATTGAGTTCGCGTCGTCTGATGCGGTGGGTTTCGTTTTTCTTTGCCATGTATGAGCCTCCTTTCACATCGAAATGATATACGGCTGAAGGAGGACATCGAACTAAATGCGAAATCGACTAGGCTCAGGGAAGCCATGCGCGAATGGTGGAACTGAACTGACATTGATTGGGTATTTTACTATGAGTGAAGGATTAGCTTTGAGATTCGACAGTGACGTGAGTGGAAATAGTGCTGCAACTATTGGTGCAGTATCTTGCGATGGCTATTCAGAGCGAGCTTCTACATCACGTACATGCGTATCCAATGCGACTGGTATTTCTGCAGCAGTCTGCATTTGTACTGGATGCTATGCCGATTCTAGAGCTACAATATATCCGGGACATGGTGGCTGTGTTGTTATGGCAGGAAGCAGTGGCACGTGTACTATAGTATACTTCAATGGTACAAGTATTGCAACTATTTCGTGCTCATTTACAGTGACTTCAACTGGTGTAACACAGTCATATGTTTATAACTACGGCACTACTTATTTCTTTTCTCCGTGCACTGTTATCTATTTCTAATTCTTTCTCATTTCAGATTGCTTAACAAAGCGCTCTTAGGCTTCGTGCCTAAGAGCGTTTTGCTGTGTTCTAGGATTCGGTGAAGTTGTCACAGGTCGGATACCACTGGATCCAACTGTAGGGCGTCACGTCGACGTAGGGTCTGCAGCGAGAGCAGCCTTCTACGGTGCCGTTGTCGCCCATGTGCATCAGCACGTCGACGGTCACGTCGATTCGGACGTTCGTCAGTGTCACGATGAACTTCGACTTCGACAGCGTCAACTGAGCCGTGTAGTTCTCGGTGACGATGGTCTTGTCGTCGACCATGGCATCGGCGACGGAGTACATGGTGACTCCGTTGACGGCCAGAGCCTTCAGGGAACGGCCCTCCGGAATCTCGAACTCGAAGTTGGCACCTCCGAAGGATGCGATCTCGGCCTCCTGAGTCTCGTCGATTCGAGCATTGTCGTAGGTGGTGTTGATGGTCACCGCCTGCTGGTACGACACAATGGACTCCCGGCTGAGTTCGTAGTAGCCGGCGGCGTCTCCGACGAGATGCATGGCACCTTCTTCGTCGAAGGCCAGCTGTACTTTCTCAGCGTCTTCCGGGAAGATGCCGTCGAGGCGGTAGGCCTTCGCTTCGGACGGATTCGGCTGACGGTACGGATAGCTCGTTGGCATGTACGACGCATCGTAGATAAGATTCGGAGTCACCGTCTTCTTCCGTTGAACGACGTCGACCAGCATGGCCAGATGACTTTGGTAGAGTACGTGACAGCCGTACGGTTTGTCCGGATAGACCAGCACCGCAAAGTGTCTCGTCAGACCAGTCGACTCGACGACTTCGTCGTTGAGAATGCGAGAGTTGCCGTCGGCGTCGAAGCCGCGCAGCAGCGGTGTCCAGGAGACAAGTTCGTGGTTGAAGGCATCGTAGCTCTGGACCTTGACGATGTCGATGGGGATCTCGATGACCTTCACTTCAAAGTTGTCCGGCCAGTGACTGGTCTTGACGAAGTTCTCGGCGAACCAGGTCTTGATGTCCGGCTGGTACGGCAGCACCACCATCGCCTTCTCCCAGCCACGGGTCTCCTTCATCTCGAACTCCGGAAGTTCGGTGCCGTCGTCGGCGACCAGATAGTTGGAGACGTAGGTGTCGATGACTCGACTGATGTCGGGTCCGACGGTCTCTTCACTGATGTCATTGAAGCAGCCGTGCATCTGAATGGCCAGCTGCTGCAACTGCAGAGCCCACATGGCCCAGTATGTCGAGTCCTTGAAAGTCTCAGTCTTCAAGAATCGAGCAAAGGCCGGATAGGTGGCCCGATGGGCCGGCCAGACTTCGACGTTCGGCACGTAGTGGTAGCGCTTGTTGGCGTCCTGCGTGTAGCCGAGCAGTCTAAAATACGGACGGACAATCTGGGTCTCGTCCTCCTGCGGCAGATCCGTCGGATACGCCGGTGTGTCATCGTGAACCATGGCTTCCGGCCAACGTCTCGGTGCAATGGGCTGCCAAGCAGTCAGAGCTACCGTGTCGTTGATGACCTCCGTCGAATGGTAGTTCCAGCCGATCTGGAACGAATCCCAGTTTTCGATGTAGTTGATTGGAACGAAGTTCGCCGGGTCATTGAAGAAGTCGACGTTGACGAGTGCCGTCTGAATGACAAAGTCACCATTCGGGCAGTCGACGAGAAGGATCTCTTCGGTGTAACGCTTGCCGGCCTTCGTCGTCGTGATACGGTTCGAAGCCAGCTTCAGGTCGATGCCATAGTTCATGATCCGCATGGTGTCGAGATCGAGCCGATACTTCGGATCGAGCACGTAGCGAATCATGATGCGGTCGCCCTCGGCGACACGGAACTTCCGATAGTTGCCCTTGTCGATGGATTCGGGTTTCACCGGATACTTGCCGGAGATTTCGATGGCCTCGTCGTCGATGGCCAGCATCTTGCCGGCGTAGGCGCCGATCAACTCCAGGTTCTTGGTGTCGATGGCCATACCGTCGTTGGTGTACAACAGAGCCATCTCGTCGTTGACCTTCGACAGACGGATGTAGTCGCCGGTGACGCAGGCAGCAGTGCCGTCTTCGTTCATACGGTTGATGGGACCACAGACGACGCCGTCGAGATAGACGTCCATCTTGCGATCTGGATTCACCGTCGGGTCGATGGACGGATAGAAGAACGACTTGTCGTTGAAGAATAGCTCCGCCGTGTGCATGAGTCCCTTCTCCTCAATCTCCTTGAGCGTCAGGTACTGGTACACCGGTTTCTCCGGATCCTTCTTTTCGGTCTCATAGTAGAGAATCAGCACGTCGTCCTCGCCGGTGACCTGGAACGTCTCCGGTGTTCTGTCGGAACGACTGTAGCCGGGCAGTACCGTTGCCGGCGTGTCGATATCGGCCGTCATGACGGTGTCGCCAATGTTGAAGGTCTTGTATTCGACGCCGAAGACCGAGTAGACGGTGCCACCGAGTCTGGCGTAGTCGTTGGCGTCGCTGCATTCGCCGTGGTGGAGGCAGGAGCTGCAGTTCCACCAGTTGTTGACCTGGGGAATCGTCGGGTACGTATTGATGGTCCCGGGAGACTTCGGCGCATGGAACTGGAGCCGATGACCATGAATGTCACGAGCCTCCTGACAGAGGGGCTCGATGTAGCCGGCAGGGTGCGGAAACGGTGCATAGATCGGCGCATCGAATGGATGATGCCAAACTCTCTGGAACGGGCAGCCGGAGTACGTTGCCGAAAGACAGGGAGACCAGTCCCCGCTCATGAGTCCCAGATCGTGGTAGAGCTTCTCAAGGCCGGGGCCATTGAGATATCGGTGTTCGACTCGGATCGACACCTGTTTCGACGTGTCGATGTAGCCGGTCTCGCCGTTCGAGTCGCCACCGGTTCTGCATAAGAGAGCATTGCGGTTTTCGAAGAACTTCATGAAGACGTCGCGATTCGGACAGACACTTGCGTGACTGCAGCTGCCGCAGGTCCTCATGGTCAGATCAACTGCCATACCGCAGACCCTCCTTTCTTTTAGAATCAGATTATGGGATCGTTCAGGGGCCGTAGTTTGCTGACTTCTGAGGCAGTCGACATTCATGTAATCACTTGAAAGAAGGTGGCTCCATGGGTCACATTGACAACTTTGAACTCTATGCAATGGAGGCATTCGACGCCTCCTGCAACCGCGGAAACGAAAACATCTGGGTCTGGTCGGTGCTCATTGCGAGCAACATCTACGACCGCCCGGACCTCTACAGAGACTGGTCCGGAGACGACTTCCGAAAAGTCGTCGACGAAGCCATTTCTGCTCGAGCCTACATGGACAAGAACTGTCTCGCCCAACAGGTGTTCCAGGCCGCCAGATTCTACGACATCGACTCGAACTGGCTGCTGGACCAGCCGCCGGAGCTGCTCCAGAAGTTCAGCGACGATTCTCCGGAGAAGGTCTACAGCAGCGTCTGCAGCTATGCGGAGAAGATGCTGAAGAAGATCATTGGAAGTCGAGCCTTCGACTTTAGCTACCGGTACCTGACGAACCTCTACAATCGATCGCTTTCGGATCCCAATAGAAACGACGTCATTCCGGAGACCCGGTCTCTGAGGGACAGCTTCAGGAGCTGCCTGGCGCCCGCAGACCAGGACGGTCAGGAACTGCCGAAGGACTACTTTGAATCGAAACTCGAGATCATTCCGTCGAAGGACCGACTCGACAACATTCGGTTCAGTCGAAGTGACGATCCGAACATTGTAGCTGCTCTGCAGCCGGTCGGCAGCGATCTCGCCGAAATGCTGAAGCTTCGGTATCCGCTCTGGCTCAAGGACGTCGCCGTCGACGGAAACCGGATTCGGTTCCGGCTCCGCTACTCGACACAGAAGTTTCTCGACGACGGCACCAGGGCCACATGCCTGGTCAATGCCTGACGTAAAAGACTCCTTTCTCAGCCACATATCATTACGATGAAACTGAGAAAGGAGTCTTTCTATGTCTGAAATCAGATACATGGCGAATCCCGATGACAGGTTTCGTCAATCGATTGCGAAGCTCTGGTTCGACTGGTACATGGAGGAAGAGGGCTTCGACATGGACCATGCACTGACGGTCGTCGACGGCGCCCTTCGAATGGCCAGAGAAAACTGGCTGCCTCAGATGTACATCGCAGCCGATGGAGACACCGCAGTCGGCGCCGTCATGGCCATATCGGTTGACAATCCCGCCGTTGCCAGCCGACCGCTCTATCCGGTCGTGTCATCGCTCTACGTCGATCCGGCGTACCGGAACCGTGGCATTGCTAGTGGCCTCGTCGACTGCGTCGGCAACTTCATCTTCCACGAATCGGCCCGTCGAAAGATCGGCCACATTTACCTATGCACCAGTCTCGACGGCTTCTACGAGAAGCTCGGCTTCAAGCCGCTTCGGAACGGCTTCGGCTACTGGGTGCTCCACGAGAATCACCCCAATGAGAAATATGTATATCACTTGACCAAATTAGATTTCGAAAGGAGAAACCACAATGGATCATTTGATGCCGTTTCCTGAGTTGGCCGTCACCCACGCAGGAATTTTCCATGCCGATGACGTCTGCGCATGTGCCTTCCTGCAGTTGATCAACAGTCGCATCACTGTCCTGCGGACGAATGACGTTGAAGCGGCGAAGCTCCATGACCCGAGACTATTTGCATCGCTGAACTACGTCGTCTTCGACATCGGTGGTGGTGAATTCGACCACCATACGCCGGAGACCGTCGAGAAGCGACCGCCGCGCCCAATGCGCGACCCTCACGATGAACCGTATTCGTCGTTCGGCAAGATTGTCAGAGCATATCACGACTATCTTATGTCGGACGACGAATATCAGAGATTCGATCGGCGCATCTGCGTCCCCATTGACTACACCGACTGCGTCGGAAAGCTCTGGGGTGGTGCACCGAACATGCTGAGTGACTTCATCTCGTCGATGAACGGTAGCTGGTACGAAGACAACTCCAGCGGTGTCCAGTTCAGTCGTTTCATGGCAGCAGTCGCGCTGGCCCGAGACTACATTGAACGGACCATCGACCACATCAAGCACGACACAGAAGCTGACGAGCTGGTGGAGGCCGCCATTAGGAAGTCTCTCGACCAGGGCATCCGTCACTTCATTGAGCTCGACAGGTACGCCGAATTCGTACCGACGTTCCGTCGCTTCAAGAACGCGTCGTTCGCCTGGGCTATGTATCCGTCCCTCAGAGGCGGCTGGCAGATCTACTCAGCCCGAATCTTCGGCGAGAATCGCGACGCCCTGACAGACCAGGACATCAACTGGATGAAGGAGACCTTTGGCGACAAGGTCACCTTTGTCCATCCGGGAAAGTTCACAGCAAGTTTCTCGACCCGAGCCGTTGCCCGTGAGGTCATGATGCATCTCGAGAAGACCTGGGATGAGCGCCAGCATCCCGACGACGACCCGGTGGTCATCCGTCAATGACCGGTATCCGGACACCAAAAAGAAAAGAGCGCGAGCTCTTTTCTTTTTGTCTCGACTCTCAGTCGAGCCGAAGTTTCTCAATGGTCTCGGCGACTTCGTCGTCGAGAGTACGGAGTATCGGATCGTCGTAGCCGGCGTCGATGTTGATGACGTCGTAGTCGAAGTACTTCATGAGACCCGTCGACTGCGGCAGCAGGGCGCGGAAGATGCCATCGATCGACAGGATCTCCGGCATGTTCTCTTTGATGAAGGCCACGTTCTCGACGACAGATCCGAGATAGTCGCCGGACTGTTCGTGGACGTCGAGCTTCGACGCATCTCCGTTGTAGCGCTTCAGCAGGTTCTTGCGGAACAGCTGCTGCGAATGGCTCGGTCTCGACGATGACAGCACGACGGTCCGGAATTCGAAGTCTTCGTTTCCGAACCACGGCATGATCTCCGATTGGAACATCGTCAGCATCATGATGCGGACGGTATTGATTCGGTTCATCTTGTATGCCTGAAGAATTTCCTCCCAGTTCTCGTGGATGAGCGGATGGTCGATGGTCTTGACTTCGAAGCCGTTCTCCGCAGCAGAATTCGGAAACTCAACATTGGCCGTCATCGACACCTTAGTCAGGTACTCGTACGCCGTCAGCTTCTTATCGAAGGCTCGTTTCATACCGCCGTTTATGCCGATGCGGGCACCGTCGAGGCTGGTCTCTGTCGGAAGGGAGTCGATGAAGTTCCGGATGTACTGCTCCGACCAGAGTCGGTCCGTCATGATCATTCCGGCAGCCTTCAACAGGTGGTACCATTCGGCCAGTGTCATGGCCGGCATCCAGTAGCTCAGTTTGTACTTCTGCTCGACGGCATTGAGTTCGGTTGCCTTCGCCGTCAGAAGCGCCGTATGGAAGAAGATGTTGGCCATCCAGTTTCGATTCAGGACGACATAGTCGTAGCCGCCGCTGCCGAAGAGACGCCAGAAGTTATTCATCCAGTAGCGGTTCCGGTCGGCACTGTAGAGTGTCGCTGCCGCTGTCCGGTTATTCGACTGGCCGTATCCGTTGCCAAGGTACTCCGAGATGGCCTGGCCAGTCGGACTGAGATAGTCCGGGAAACTGACGGACGTGACACTGTGGCCGCTGTCACGAATGTGGTCGATGATGCATTCCGTTATCGTTGCTTTGCCCGAGCCATCGATGCCGTCGATGGTCAGCACAATGGGTTTCTTCATGTTTTGGATCATCCTTTCTTTCTGCGTTCAGTCTGCAGCTTCGATGTCCATGTCAACGGAGACGATGCCACTGGTGGTATCCGGTGCCTGTATCATGAAGAGTCGGTCGGAGCCTTCGATGGCCATGATGTAGTAGCTGAAGCGCCGGATCTGGCCATTCCACTTGAGCGTCGTCAACAGCAGGATTCCGATGACGTTGGCGTCCTCCGGCTTGATTCCGACGGTGGCGGTGACAGTTTTCACGTCGATTTCCGATGCTGACCAATGACGGTCGATGTCATTCGGGTCGACGTTGGCGGGAAAGCAAGTCCTGGCCAGTGAGTCGACAATCTGACTCAGCATGGTGTAGTCTCGAAGTGTCTCGATGGTGTGACCGTTCTTCTGTTTCATGAGTTACCTCCTTAATCGTCATCGTCGTCGTCGCCAATGCTGTAGAAGAATCCGATCTGCGGCGAGTAGCGTATACGATCGTAGTTGCCACCAGAAATGTCCGGCGTGTCCTGCTCACGGACTTCGAAGACTGCTTTGCCGGTGGTCGAATTGTATTCGACGGTCTGGACGACCAGGTATGACGACGTCCGGAACTTCTGCCAGTCGATGCTGTGGATTCTCGTCACGGCGACAGTGGTGATGCGGTCGTAGGGCCCACCATCGACAATCGGCTGGTCGTCGATGACGTCGTAGCTCAGAATGGTGCCGCCGAGGTACCACTGGGCGATGGACCGCAGGAACATCCGACTGTAGAGGTCGGAACTCTTCTCCGGCGCGCCCATCACTTGTACCTCCAGGTGATGCGACCCTTGCTCAGGTCATAGGGAGACACGTCGACGTTGACGCGGTCTCCGATGAGAATCCTGATGTAGTTGGTGCGGAGCTTGCCCGACGGCTGACAGACCGTTTCAATCTCGGTGTCGCCGAGCTTCGCCTTCACTTTGAACTTTCCTCCGGGCAGCTTGTCGATGACCGTGCCCTCGAGTTCAATCATATCTTCTTTTGACATATATCAGTCCTCCACTTCTTCTCGTAGTTCTTCGATGTTCTGTCTGCTGGTGTTTCGAATTCGATGGAACGAAACACCGTCCGGTCGAAAGTCACAGTCGAGTGTCCACCATTCGACGCCGTGCTCCAGTGCATAGAGAAACGTCCGAATGACGTCGTCGATGTGACGGACTATTGGATGGGGTCTCTGGATGTCGTCCGGAATGTACTGGTGTACCTGTAGGAAGATGGCCCTCTGGTGACTCTCGAGTGAGTTGGCCAACGTCGTCGAGTGCTTCAGCATTCGGTCGATGTCGTGGAGTGGCGCCTGTTTCTGGACCTTGATATCAGGTCCGTAGTTGACGTCGATGGACATACACGGCGTCTTGACTTCGAGATACGTGTCCTTGACCAGGAAATCAAGTTTCGACATGCCGAGCCACTGTTCGCGTTTCACGTCCTGGTCTTCGTAGTCCGAGATCATTTCGTCGAGCTGATGGGTCCTGAGAAAGTGCTCGACGATGCGGTTCGATCTCGTCATGTTGATGCCGACCCATTTCTCGCCGCCGTTACAGGAAATGGCTTCGACGGTAATGGGCAGCTTTCGTTTCGGGTCGCTGCTGACGGAGTAGAGACAGGGTAGATCGGCGTTGTCGAAGTCCCCGACTCTGGTCGACGACGGACAGTGACATCGGGTCTCGACACCATCGATATCGACCAGCATGGTGAACTGGGTCAACCTCTTGAGAATGGTCCCTCTCCTGAGCGGCTCCTGGAACTGATACTTTTCGTTCAATACAACACCTCCATTTACTTAATCTGACGGAGAGACCGGGATATGGTCCTGGTCTCTCCGTTCATATGATATGCGGTTAACGTTGTAGGTTCGGGATCGTCACATACGGTCTCGATGCGACGTCGTCCCAGAAGAAGCTCTGGTCTTCGTCGGCATTGAGTTGCAACGGACTCCCGTAGAAGTAGTTGTAGATGAGCTTCGGATTCGGATTCTCCGGCACCGAATACTTGAACTGAGAGTCTCGGAAGACCTCCAGTGCCGCTGTCAGATCACTGCGGTAACAGTCGATGAGACTGCGGCGAATGGATTCATTCAACCACTGCGCCATGAACTCGTCGAAACTGATATCGTCTCCGAGAGTCGTTCTGATGTATGCAAAGAAGTCCATACCAGTCCTCCTTACAAATCGGGATTGACCCGTACGGTCTCGATGCGACGTCGTCCCAGAAAGTAACCTGGTCCGATTTGGCATCGAGCCGTAGCGGATTCCCGTAGAAGTAGTTGTAGACGAACTTCGGATCCAGATTCTCCGGCACTGACACGGTGCAGTTCGAACCGTTTCCGAGATTCAGCGATCGTTCAATGGCGAATCGATAGAAGGCGGTGATCCGTTTGCGAAAGACCTTATTGGACCATCTGTCCATAAACTCTTCGAACGTTGGATTCGTCTTCGCCATGTCAGTCCTCCTTCTCGTGGATCTCGATGGGCAGATACCGAAGGGCGTCTGCAAACTCCGTCCGGTACTTGGTGACGTACTTGACGAAGCTGTCGAGATCCGCCAGCGACTTGTCCGGAATCTTCACCAGGATGGAGTCCTTCAGTTCCGGGAACGACTTCAGGAACGCCCGGTTGCCTTTCAGGAACTCATGGAGTCCCTTCAGGTGCTCGTACTCGGCATCACAGGGGTCGGGATTCGGATTGAAGAAGAATCCATCGTAGAGCTTCACGAACGGCGTGAACGATCCACTCATGCCGGGGTCGGAGTTCGAGCTGACGTTCAAATCGAGTATGCCCATCTGAGACGGGTGCAGGTAGCGGTATCGCGCCGGAATTGACTTCGACGAATTCTCGCCGAGTGAGTTCGGTCCCTTGGAGCTGTAGGCCAGATCCTGTAGGAAGCTCATGTCGTTGACGATGTCGTCGGACTTGACGATGTCGGAGTTGTTCTTGACACCACTCATGACGATGTCGCTGGGGAAGTTGAAGAGCTCCAGCAGCGTGTCCATGGTGTTCATCTTGGACTTCGATTTCTTTTCGATGAGTTTATTGATGTTCTCGGCGACCTTCTTGCCAAGCGACGACATGACAATACACTCGTTGCGACGAATTCGTTTCGTCATCATGTCCATGTTATTCTTGGACTTCAGCGTGTCGAAATTGAGAATCATCCAGTATAGAATGGAATAGATCGAGTCCTTGTAGACCTCGGGCAGCCGCAGGTTCTGCTCGGAGATCGAGTCGTAGAGACGCTCGATCATGTGCATGGTGGTGTAGCCCTTGTCGCGGAACGAATAGAGACTCGGGCTCTTGATGGATCCAATGTAGCCGATGCGGCAGATCCAGTATTCGCGGTTCTCGAGATCGTCCCATTGGACCGGGAAATCTCTGGAGCCGCAGTAGAGCAGCATACAGGTGACGTGGCGCACCAGTTCGTGTTTGTCCAGCAGCTCCGTCGGCACTTCGACGTAGACGTCGTCGAGTTTGAAGTAGCTGCAGAGACTGGCTTCATGGTAGTCGTCGTCGATCTTCGGCACCAGTCGAATGATGCCGTCCATGTGGAAGTAGGCCAGTGCACGGCGCATGCCCATCTTGGCGGCAAATATCATCAGCGGGTTGATGAACTTCGTCTTTTTCTTCGATCCGCGGCGCTTCGATTTGGTGTCGAGCGCATATGAATGCGACGTGAAGTTCCATTCGTTGCCGGAGATGTCCTGCATGATGCGGTTCTTCGTCTGGTATATGATGATCGGCATACGGGACTTGAACGTCACCTTGCCGCGCTGGGTATAGGTGTTGGCGTCACAGAGCTGCCAGATCGGCTTCCACGTCTTCGACGACAGCAGGAACTGGCCGTCCTCTTCGACCGGAATGAGTATGCGTTTGACAATGGTCGTTTCGTTCAGATTCGTGTGAATGCGAATGGTGAAGACCACTTCGCCGAATCTGGAGTCGGTGACGAATTTATTTTTCGGTATCTCAATCTGGTCAAGACGTTTCTTCTTGTAGTTGATATTGACGGTGTGGTAGTTGTAGTCCACTTCGTCTTGGTCGGTGATGACTTCGACGCTGAGGATCTCGATGTTCTCGATCGTCTCGAAGTCCTTCATGACCATGATGACTAGATCTTCGATGGGAATGTCGTCCCTTGCGTAGATGAAGTCTTCGTTGAACTCGCCCACATGCGGGTTCGGATACTCGTGGATGTAGTTAAGCAACGTGAACCATCCTTTCTCGTTCAGAATCTGGTTCATGATATCCGAACGTGATAATTTAATTAGTCCGTTGGCCGCGGAATGGCTTTCTATGACACCGGACCCCGAAACCGATACTTAAATAAATGCCACGGAGGTACCACACTATGGACACAATGGATAGGATTCTACTTTTGAACCAGGGACTCGTCGACATCGGCAGGAAACGTCGGAAGTCGATGGACTACATGGGCAACATGACCCTGGAAGAAGTCGACTCCATCACGTTCTCAATTCCAACAGAAGAGACGGATCCCCTGTTGAAGGCGGCCTTCGGATCTCTCTACAACGATCCCGGCTCCATTCACTTTCGAATGATCTTCGGTACAGATGCTGAACACCGACTGAAGCACATGGCCGAGATGAAGTACTTCATCGACACCGTCGAGATCATGCGCACCGGAGACAGTCTTCACGTCGGACGCCGTTTTCTCTTCAAGCCGTATCGGAGCATCGTCATCGGCTCCGACGACAGCGGAAAGCCGCTGACCCTCTACGACGCCCTCATCCGAAGCGTCGGTATCAAGGAGATCATCGGTGGATACACCAGCATCTTTGCCTTCATTCTGTCGCTGCTAGATCCGGTCACCAAGACCAGCAATGCAATGGACGAAGACTTCAGCGACGAGGCCAAAGCCGCGCTGCTGGAGAACGAATCAATCAGAAAGGAATGACGACTATGCGCATCCCGAGACCCGCCACATCGACCCACAGGTTCATCAACCTCACGAAGTTCCTGAAGAACTACGTCGACAGCCATCTCGACCGCGGAGACCGTATTCCGGTCTTCCTGGGTCCTCAGCTGACCGAAGAGTTCCATGAACTCGGCTCCAAAGAGTTCATCGAAGCCATCAACGTCATCCGGTCTGGCAATATCTACTATCCGCCCGGACGCAGGATCTTTGGCTACGTCAAGAGTTTCGACGGCGACAGCTACGACGTCGAAGTCATCGACGAGTCACTGGCCACCAACGGAGGTGTCATTCGGGCATCGACCATCGCACAGCCCAGCGTTGACGGCAGAACGACCGCCGAAGTCGACGAAAACAACGGCACCTGGACTGTCTTCGCAGTCACCGGCCTGTTCTATATTCCATCTGACACCTAACAGACCATCAATCTTCTAGAAAGGATGACTTTCACATGACGAATCTTCGTAACAAAGTTGCCCTGGCGTTCTCCCGCGAGCTCAACAACCTGGTCACCAACAACTGGCGTCAGGTCCACGACATGTTGCAGAACACAAAGGACTCCGACACACTGGATCTGCTGGTGTCCCTGACGCTTCGCCTGAAGCAGAAGGACGTCGACGAGATCATGGGCTCATACTTCGAGAACTATATGCCGGGCACCATCAACCTGACCATCGCCATTGCGCCGACGCCCGAAGGGACGTTCGACGCCACGAATCTGACGTACCGTTATCGCGGCACCGCCCTGGAGCCTGATCTCCACGAGTACATGGGCCAGGATCCCGACGATCAGGCGCTGCCCGACATGATCGACGTTCTCGAGGCCGTCATCGAGCAGGACACCTTCGAGCCGACGCTCCACAATCCGCTCTACACGCCCGACGATGGCGAACTTTCCGAGATGGACATCTCCGGACCGGCACCCGTCGAGAAGGGTGAGCTGGAAGCCGAGCGGGCGGACGAAGTCACCGACAACAGCGACAACTAAATCAAAAAAGAAAGAGAAGCTCAGCTTCTCTTTCTTTTAGCCCGAACTAGTCGGGATCAGATGCGAAGACATCGGAGATGCCGTCGAGCATGGAGTTGAAATCGATTTTGTTTTCGTAGCGCGGGTCGAGCGCGCCGACGTAGAAGCCCTCGGGCGGCGTGCCCTTGGCCTTCGAGAATCGCATCTCCATGTACTTGATCTCGTCGCTCTCGTTCATGAGAATTTCGATCGGGAACGACGGAGATGCCCGATCCGGATCGACGACGGTGAGTTTCGCCGTGTGGAGAAACAGTTCGCCGCCGGTCTTGGACTCGGTACGGACGACGACCTCGTCAATGTTGTACATCTGGATGTTCGACACGTAGCCGTGGATCATGTCCTTGAGTTTCAGGACGATCTCGTCGTCACTCGGTGTACCGACAATGGCCTGACGGAACTCGTCGATCTGGTAGGCATCGAGCTTCACGATGAGCACATTGCGCATGAGTTCGTTCGTCGTCTGCTTCTCGATCTTGACGTCCTCGTACTTCTCGTCGCCGACTCGATAGACCATCTTGATGTCCGGGATCGACAACACCTGGCTGCGGGTCAGGGTCTTGCTGAAGAGCAGTCGAATCGCCGCCGGGATGGACGGGGCGAACGAGTCGGCATCCATGTTGACGTTCATGTCCGGATCCTGGTGCTGAAACATGAATGCTTTGAAGCACTCGCCGGACTTCTGGGACAGCTCCAGCGGGCTCAGGTTCTTGAATTCAGGATCAATTCGTTTTGCCATTGGTTTTCGCCTTTCTTTTCAGACCTATCACGGCGGCGTTGTTCGAGACCTCGAGATACGTCTCGTAACCTACGAACTCCTGGTTGAGACGCTGCAGGAACTTGGCGAAGTGGACGAGCTCATCGGCCGAAAAGTCGTGTCGTATTGTCGATATCCAGATGATCGCCAGTTTCGAAGACCGATTGATGCAGAACGTCTGTTTGACACCCGGACTGTCGTTATCGATCCGCTGGGTTTTCCAGATGTTGCTGTCTTCGAAGTACTGGGTGAATGCGAGCACCAACGTCTCAATGTAGCCGATTCGATCTTCGACTGTTATCTTTGCCATTGTCCGTTATCTCCGTCTCAGTCCCACCGAATAGGTGTAATTGCTATGGTCTCCTTCACCACGGATCAGAATACGAACCTTCGGCAACGTCGACTGGAGTTCATTCTGAATGTAGTGACGGAAACCGGTACGATCGAAGTCCTCCGGCTCCCGGAATGCCAGGAAGAAGGCGCGGCTCATGACGCCGTCGATGAACTTCTGCTGATAGTCAGCTGAACCGAACTCTCCGGCATCGTCTTCGACGTCCGTTGTCGGATACTTCTTTTTCATATAATCGATGACGGAGTTCCTGAGCCGATCACAGTAGACAACCTTCTCGTCATGGGGCATGACGTAGCTGTCGAGACTGTCCAAATTTCTCACCTCACTCACGCTTCAGTCCAATGCGAATGAACGAATCGCGAATCTCGATGACCGGCAGATAACCAGTCAGTTTCTTGTGGACCTCGTCGGCCCAGTCCTGAACGACACCAATGTCGATCGACGGCATCGGCTCGTAGCGACGCCGGGTGATGGCCAGGAAGTAGTTCCTCGGCGACATGCCGGTGAAGAACCGCTCGCGCTGGAATTTCGATTCGTCCCAGTCACGAAGCACGATGCCGTGCTCGTCGGTGAAGAACTTCTTGGCCTCCGCCAGGAAGATGTTGAGGGTATCGGTGTTGGCCTTCTTCGTCAGCTCCAGAAGCTCAACCTTGGCGTTGTGCTCCTCCGCGGTCGAGATAACCTTAGCGGACATTCAACTCACCTCCTTCTTCATGTCGTCACCACAGTCTTTGCGAGTGGTGCGGCCGAGCCCGATGCGAATGTTGCCGACCCAGGGGCCGAGGTCGTCATCGATATCGAGTTCTGCATTCAGTAAGGTCTCTCCGAACGACGGAATCTTTTCGGGCGCAGTGTCCTTTGGATAGTCGCGGCTACAGGTGATGCTGTAGGTGACAGCCCAGCCGGGCAGCAGCTTCGTCGCAACCTCTTCGCGCCAGGCTTCGAGCCGTTCATTGCTGAAGCACGGGATCGACGAGTCATACTTGCAGCGAATGAAGAGAGCACGCGGACGCTTGCCCTTAAAGAAATCGCTGCGGATCTCGCCTTTCTTGGTGTTGGCATTGGCCTGGAGCTCTTCGACCTCGACACCATAGGCGCCGAAGTATGCCTTGGCTTCTTCGATGAGGGTCTTGACCATTTCCTTCTTCTGGAAGTAAGTGCAGGAGATGCTGCGAGACTTCTTCAGTCCTCTCACCTGCTTCTTGGTGCTGCTGGTCTTGGTGTCCATACTGTGGTTCCTCCTTCTTAATATTCAGCGATCCCAGAGTATAAGGTCGCCGGTATACGGTATGTTAGTTCTGCGCATCGCCGCCAGATTGATGATGCGCTGGTTGCGGGATCCCCTGAACTTCAGGGAGATGTCCTTCTGGTCTTCGATGAACGGTCCGTCGACGAGTACGTCGATGAAGCTCAGCATCTTGGCGCCGTAGCCGTCGAGCAGCTTCGGGTCGCTGAGGATCTGCTCCAGCGTGTAGCCGGTGTAGCACCAGATGTCTTTGCCGGGTACCTCGTCACAGACTCTCTCGAGAAATGGGATCAGAGCCATCTGGTTCTCGATCTCGAATGGATCGCCACCGAGCAGACTGAGGCCATTGATATAGTCCGGCTTCAGCCATTCAATGATCTGGTCGGCCGTCTCTCTGGTGAACGGTTTCCCATAGTGGAAGTCCCAGGTCTGCGGCTGGAAACATCCGGGACAGTGGTTGCGGCATCCGGAGACGAAGAGCGACACTCTGACTCCGTAGCCGTTTGCGATGTCGTAGTTCTTGATCTCTCCGTAGTACATGTCTATCCTTTCCGGTCAGTCCGCCGGCGTCTCATGGAGACGGAGCAGATGTTGTCTCCGAACCCCGGCAGAATGACAATGAGAAACTTCGGGAACTTCTCTTCGTTTGCGTGGAACATGGCACGGCTGAAGTCGTCTCGGTCGTAGGGTCCGGCGAACCGGATGTCCATGATCCGAATGACTCCTTCGGTGCCAGACATGAAGTCTTCGAGTTTCTGGGACGTCTTCTTGACGTCGGGCGACGGCACGATGGTTGCGTCCGGATGGTGCTCCGCCAGATACGCCTTAACGGTCTCGATGGCCGTCCTTAGAGCGGCGTACTTCTCGTCGCGACTGCTCCGGATGTAGGAAGCCTTCAGCTCACGACGGGTCTCCCCATCGTGAGCTGTTCTGGTTCTCGGAGCCATCAGTCGTCACCCTGAAGCTCGGTTGTATCATCGTCCTTGATGAGCAGCTTGCTCTGGAAGCCGGGACGAATCTTCACCGTGATCTTCTCGTTGACGATCTCGGGATTGTCTTCCATCGGGATCTGCTCCATGATGCCGTGGGCCTCAAAGACCTCCAGGAAGTTGATCATTGCCATGGTCTTGCCGTTCTCGAAGGCCGCCTTCGTCAGCACCTTCAGGGTCCGGAAGAGATACTGGAAGTAGACGTAGGCGACGATGGTCCAGTTGTACGAATAGTTGGCATTCATCTTGTGCTTCGTCGCCAGCATCTTGCCACACTCGCGCTCGACGACTTCGATGATGGTGCCCTTCCACTGCTCCGGGGTGATCGTCGGAGCGAAGTCGCGCTCCATAATGGAGTCGATGATTTCTCCGGGCACGTACTTGACGTTGATGTTGCCGTCCTTGTCGGCATCGTCGTTCTGACGATTCGTGTAGCCGACGGAGAATAGGCCCAGGAAGTCGATGGAACTGCCGTCGGGCTGCTCCTTCATGAGCCGGGTCAGCGTCCTGACGATGGACTCCGCATAGACGCAGGCGATGGTCGTCATGTAGCCCGGATTCAGGTTGATCTTGTACGTCTGAATCAATTCTCGGCGACAGGCGTGTTCCACCTGCTCCAGCAGCGTCCTCTGGACTTCATCTGCTGGACTCACGAGATAATGGCTGCGCTCTGCACCGATTTGCATGTTTTGATTCATATCGATCCTCCTACTAGTTTAATTTACTGACGATGTCGAATTGACGGTCCGATTCTACACCGTCACGATGATATGTCGCTGTAGGTCCGGACGTTCCGAGAGATGTCTCGGACCAGAGAGCCCTTGCCGTAGCTGATGTTCTGGTTCTCTAACTGGACACGGCGCCGCTTGATTTCATCGACGAGGTCGTCGATCTGGCCGAAGTGGACCAGCGGGATGTTCTTCTGGATGGCCTTCTTGGCCTTCGTCGACGTCGTGTCGCCTGCATAGACGACGGCTACGGTGTCGGTGGTAATGCTGTCTCTCGTCGGGAACCCGAGTGTCTTGAAGATCTCGGCGTAGTCCTTGTTACGGAACCCCGTGAAGACGATGTTGCCGTAGGTGATGGAGTCGTCTGTGATGTTCATGTGCTCCTGAAGGAACTCGATGAGATCATGGTTCTCGATGAGGAAGTCCGAGAAGACTTTCGCCGTTGCATCGCCGATGTTCGGGATGCCGAGCAGTGCGAAGTAGATGCGATTCTTCTTCAGCTCCAGCAGCGAATCCAGGGTCACGTCGGCAAAGATCGCCTTACAGGTCTTGGGACCGATGCCGTCGATGCCCAATGCTCCGATGACGTCGGAAACTTCGAACTTCTTCGTCGTCAGCTCCTTGAGACCGTCGAGCAGCTTGTCAGCTTGGAGTTGGCTGCCCATGGACTTGACGAGCTCCTCATAGTGGTTCTGAAGCGTGAAGAGATCGTCGATGGACTGGACCAGATAGTCCTTCGCCAGTTTGAAGAACACCTGGTCACGGAAGCCCTCGGCGATGTCGAGCTTGTCGAGAAAGTTCACGATGCGCCCGGCGACGACTCGGTTGCACTTCGGATAGCCACAGACCCACTCGTTGGCGGCGACATCGGTGTTCTTGTGCTGGAGACGATGGCCACAGTACGGACACCTCATGTCGACCTGGATTCTCTTGGCATTTCTCGGATAGTTTCTCGGCTCCGGCATCTTGATCTGCGGGATGACGTCACCTGCCGAATAGACGATGACGTCTTCGTGTTCGTGTAGATTCAGGGCGCCGAAGATCGACCAGGAGCCGATGGAGACGTCCTGGACGATGGTTTCGTTGACCTCGACCGGCGTTACCTTGGCCATCGGACGGGCGATGCCCATTCGTCCGACGGAGACGTAGACGTGGTCGATGGTCGTCCGGTTCTCCTGGGTGTTGACCTTGTATGCCAGTGCATTGGCCATGAGATCGACGGTGTTCGGCTCTTCGGATGTGACGTCGTGGACCGGGAAGATGACGACGCCGTCGACACGGACCGGATAGTCGGCGCTGCGGATGTGCGCCAGGATCCGTTCGATGTTGTCGTAGACCGTCATGGTGTCGAAACTCGTCGGATCGTCGACGTAGGCTTCGACCTGTTTCCAGGCCAGATACTGGAGTCGACTTCCTTCGAAGTTCACCCAGGCCAACGGCAGGGCCGTCAGGTACTCGGCGTACATGATGTTGCTCGGAGTCGACACGATGGCCGACGCTGCCGACCGGCGATTCTTGTAGGGCTTGATCTTCGTCAGTTCGTCGAGATCCGCCGTCGTCACCACGAGTTCACACTTGTAGTAGCCGTCGGGCATGGAACGGTCAAAGATCTTCTTGACCCGATTCATGGCGACGATGAGGTCGGTGATGTCCTGACCTTCGACACCGTTGTTGCGGGTGACGGCTCGGGTGATCTTGCCGTCCTTCAGCGTCACCGCAGACGAGATACCATCGAATTTCGGTGCATACAACAGTCGCCGATAGCCGTCTCTCCGGAGCTCCTTCAGGAAGAACTCCAGTGTTGGAAGGTCGTAGATTTTCCGACTGATGGTGCCGACCATGAACGGTGCTTCATGCTTCACGAACGACCAGATGGTCTTCGACTGGATGTAGTCGGCCTTCGACAGTCGCTCATTCGACGTCAGGTCGCACCAGATGGTCATGACTCGGTCATAGGTCCAGTCCGGGATCATGACGTCGCCCATCTCGGAGTACGTGTAGACGTCGAGACAGATCATGAGGTACGACTTCAGGTTTCGGCGAGTCACTTCATTCAGAGAATGACGTTCCTCCCATTCGTTGATGATGTCATGGGCGGCCAGTTCGAAGTCCCGTTGGTACTTCTTGACGACCTCATCGACGGTGATCTTGCCCTGGACGATGCGGCCGTGGATGCTCTGACAACTGCCGATGACATTGGTTCTCAGTGCCAAATTCTTTCACCTCTCTTTCGGTAGAATGATATGCGGTCAGAATACGTGGAGCAGAAATGCAAACGTAAACAAACAGCTGAGCCAGATGAGACAGGGGAGAATGACGTTGTGTCCAAAGAAGTAAACCCGTCTCAGGAGTCTCGAATTGGGTGGTTTAACGATGGTGAAGAACAGGTCAAACACCACCGTCAAAATAAGTATGAGCGGCAGAACCGATCCAATTGCTTCAATCATTGGCATTCTCCTATTTCGGCGTCGTAATGAGTTGACAGACGAATCCGGTGATTGCCGCCGCTGCTGCGGGTCGGCGAATCTCCATGAACCAGTAGTAGACGTTCGGATGTTTGTCGACCTGCTGGCGAATCTCCAGGTACATGACGCCCAGATGACAGACCAGTGCAATCGATGCAGTTACGATGACCCAGATTCTCAGCACCATATGAGTATCTCCTCCAGTATTTCCACGAGTTCTCCGGTCGTCAGCCGTCCGATTCTAACGAGAACGACGTCAAAGACCATGACTGCACCGATGACAATTGCCGTCGATACTGTGAAGGTCTTCGACAGGTTTCGATCTGCGATGATTCGACGTTCCTCCAGACCCGTTGCCACAATGGACAGCAGCAGTAGTGACAGACCGACGAAAATGCAGGCGGCATTGACCGCGGTTATGAGGTTCATTGGCCACCTCCTACAGTTGGGTTTCCGATGTTCATGCTGTTGTACCTCCTTTATTTGGTGTCGACTGAATGATATATCGTTGAAACGGCCATGTTCGGATTTCTATGTAGAATTCCACACCCAGTTAAAATCGTTTTGAACACGAAACGAATGAAAGGAGTGACAGCTGTGTCCGATACCACCAAAGCTGGATACATCAAACAGATGTCGAAGGATCGGTACTATCTCAGTATCGCCCAAGCAGTGGCACTGAAGTCGACGTGTCAGCGTCGTCACTACGGTGCCGTCATCGTCAAGAACGACGAGATCCTGGCAACGGGCTACAACGGCTCGCCGAGAGACTGCATCAACTGCACCGACATGGGCATCTGCATGCGCGACGTCGCCAACGTCGAGAAGGGTAAGGGCTACAACCTATGTCTGTCAGTCCATGCCGAGATGAATGCCATCATATCCGCCGCACGGCGTGACATGATCGGCTCGACTCTCTACATCGTTGGCATCGAGAAAGACGGCCGTTATGCCAACCCATCTCCCTGTCTGATCTGCCATCGACTCATCGTCAACGCCGGCATTTCGAGAGTTGTCGGACTTCAGAAAAAGGACGACGCCGTACCCGCCGACGGCAACCCGAACAGCTACAACGCCGACGTCGTCACCATGGACATCACGTCGACGTCTTTCCAGAAGCGCATCTACGATGAGGAGTATCGCCCACTCTACGACGACGAAGCCGACATTCCGGATCCGATCAAGATCCTGAAGTTCGCATCGCAGATGAAAGAATTCCGTACGACGATGGACATGACCCACATTCCCGATTTGGTACGAATGGGTAATGGAGAACTGGTAATGAGCACAATGGTTTCTCCAAAGAAGGAGAATGACGGTCATGATCAACACACCGACAACCCTTGAGACTGCGAGAGTCCGAAGATGCCCGTCGCCACCGATGGGCACCAACTGGGATCCGAAACTCCAGTACAGTCAACCCTGTGAGTTTGTCGACCGCTACGTCATCGGCTACGTGACACTGTCGATTGGCATACTGCGTCCCGGACGTACCATGTATCATTGGATACGTCAGGAGTTGAGCTGCTGTGTCGACCCAGATGACTTTGACCATGGAAAGATCACCCAGATCCCATGGCCGAACGACGTGCCGAACGACATTGAAGACGCTGCAGACCTTCCGGAGCCCGAGCTCCACTCGAATGTCTTCGTCGTCATCAGTCAGTGCCGAAACTGCGGCACATGGTCGCTGAGCTGGAAACGAACTGCCGAAACGAAAGACCTGAATCCGTCCCTACTGCAAGATGATAGAGCCTAGTGCTCTATCATCGTTTTAACTTTCATCTAAACTAAGAAATTCGTAAAGGAGTTGATCCTATGGTCCACTATCTGGACTGTCAATACATCGCCAATATTACGAACGGCGTCACCAGAGGTCGCATTCATAAGAAGACTGATCTCGGATTCGCCGACCCGACACTGATGCTGCTGAACGGCAGCAATGCCGAAGACGACCTAATCTTCAGCCGCATGCTGAAGAAGACCGCCAAAGACGTCGGCATCGAAGTATTTGATGCCTATACACAATCGGACATCGACTCTGTCGTCAAAGGTGAACGTGTCATCGACGGCTATGTCTCTCTTAGTGGAGCTGGGCTCAGTATCCCGTACGACAACGACAGATCTCTGTCCGTCGACGATGGCTTCGGCACACCCTATGAGAAGGCCGTCGTCGAAGCTGCCATGGCGATCTTCGATCGGCGTATCGTCTCAACCGACGGCGACACCGTCCTGGTCATCGGTCGCAGCGACTCCATTGGGAAGGTCATCGCCCGCCGACTTCTCGGCATCGACAAGACCGTCATTGTGGCCCACTCGAAGACGGGGAACGAAAGATTGAAGAGTCTCATTGATGTCGCCGACGTCGTCGTTTCAACGGCTCCCTATGGCACAAAGTTCCAGGGTGATCTGCTGCACAGTGGCACCATTCTCATCGACATCGGCAACAACTTCGACCTCAGCTACTGGGAGAATCTGCCGATCGATGCCGGTTCCATTGCCACGACTCCAAAGATCGGTGGCATCGGTGTCATCACTCGAGCCATCATCATGGAACGGGTCGCCACCAACTACGAAGAACGCATCCTGAAGGAGTTGAACTGAATGGCCTGGAAGCACATTGATCTGACCGACGAGCAACATGAGCTGGTGAAACGGCTCTGCGCCTGGTATCGGTCACCGTCGTCGCCCCAGTGGTTCTCGTACACGGGAGCTGCCGGCACCGGCAAGACGACGGTCATCAAGTCATTCATTGAAGAGCTCGACCTGAAGGACTACATCGCCGTTGCTTACGTCGGTAAGGCGGTGACGGTCCTGTCGAGACATGGCCTTCCGGCGTCGACGATCCATTCGCTCATCTATCAGGTCGAGTGGGTCGAACAGAAGGACGCCGAAGGATTCCCCATCTACAAGCCGAACGGTGAGCCGAAGATGAAGGTCGAATTCCACCTGAAGCCGAATCTGACGTCGGGTCTCGAACTCATCATCGTCGACGAAGCCACCATGGTCAACGACGACCTGGCCGAAGACATCCTGAGCTTCGGTGTCAAGACCATTTTCATCGGAGACATGAACCAACTGCCGCCGGTCTTCGGCGTCTCGTCGGTCATGGCCATGCCGAACTTTCGATTGACGAAGATCATGCGCCAGGCGGAGGACGACCCTATCGTCTATCTGTCTCAGTGCGTCCTGAACCACAAACCGATCCCGTATGGCTCCTATGGCAAGTGTCGCGTCATGCCCCAGATCCGACTCGGAGAGAACTTCCGAGACTACGACGCCATCATCACGGCCAGGAACCGGACACGGGATAACATCAACCACTACATCCGGGAAGAGGTGCTCGGCATTCGAAACCCACTGCCGGTCATCGGCGACAAGGTCATCTGTCGCCAGAACAACTGGGAGCGGTCTATCGAAGGAAACATCTTCCTGACGAACGGCCTCGCTGGAGTCGTCACCGACATCCACCGGTCACTCAGTGGCGGCCGATTCCTGTCAATCGATTTCCAGCCGGACATCTCCGATGAAGAGTTCTTCAATCTCCAGATCGATGCCAACTACATCAAGATGGACTATGAAGAGCGGAAGAACCATGGCTTCACCCAGTTCGAGAAGTTCGAGTATGCCTACGCTATTACGACGCACTCGTCGCAGGGCTCCGAGTACCCGAGAGTGCTCTTTATCGATCAGTGGTTCGGAGATGCCGAGATGACTCGAAAGGTCGAGTACACATCGATCACGCGAGCCGAAGAGTCCATCGACATTGCCATGGACATCATCTTCGAAACCAGAATGAACCAGCCTAGTTTCTATCGACCGTTGTCGCTGGACGACAGCCAGAGTTGAAAGAAAGGGAGTCGAGCCGCTATGGCTCGACTCCCAAAACACACCCCTAATTATGAATCTATTTTTGCGAGGTGACGCCAATGGACAGCACTACCGCAACACTTCTGTCAGTCGCCATCCCGGCTCTCTGTACGATGTTTTCCGCCGTACTCGTCGCCTGGATCACACACCGTAACGATAAAGAGAAGAAACAGAACGCCGAAGCTGCCGCCGAAAAGGCCCGTGCCGACGCTGCTGAAAAGCAGCTGCGGGAAGAACATGAGCAGCAGGAGCGTGAGAAACTCCAGGTGACACTGGACTCGATGCAGCGCCAGATCAACTCCATTGAAACTCAGTTGACCCACGTGTCAACTGAGATGGCGGAGCGCATGGCGCATGCCGAAGAATCCATCAACTCCATTGTGGCCATCCTATCGAAGAACGCCAGGGCCATGTCGCAGATGATGCACATGCACACCCAGACGGAGAACCGTCTTCAGGCGCTAATGGAGATCGAAGGATACAACATGCGATTCACCAACGAGACGTCTACGACGCTTCGGGCCATTGGCGAGATCATGGCCGGCGCTCTTCTGGATCCGGAAGATGCCAAGAAGATCAACGACAAGATCGACGACAACACCAAGGCCCACACGGAATTCATTGACCAGATCATCGAGAAACAGAAGGACTTCTTCACGGAGCCTCTGGCAACGGACGATCAGAAGGCCGAGAAAGAGATTCGCGAGATCGAAGAGATCGTGCGACATTCGACATACAAAAAGAAAAACAATGAAGACTAGAGCCGAAGCTCTAGTCTTCATTTTCAGTTCGATTGCCTGCCGAGATACCAGTCGATGGACTCAAGAAGTTTCTGGTATTCGTCCAGGAGTCTCCCGGGCGGAATGCCGCAGTTGCTCGAGTATCTGATCTCATCGATGGCATCAGAGACCTGACCGCGAAGTCGATGAAGATCGTCGACTGCTCGGTCTCGGAGCTCGGTTACCTCTCTGATGTCAATCATGGCTGTCAGCCTCCATTCCGTAGTGTTCGTCCTGGGGAAGACTGTACTGCCGACGGTTGATCTCTTCGATCTCGTCGATCGTCTTGTTACGAGTCGTCGGTTTACCGTACGGGAGACGACCCATGCGATTGTAGGACTTGACGGCATAACGAATGTCGTGGCCGTCGACGTTGAAGCGTCCAAGTTCCAGGGTGTTGACGGACGCCTGATTCGTATAGATGGATCGTTCGAGTGTCGTCAGTTTCCGGTAGTCATAGTCCTTCGGCAGAAGGCCGCAGCTGACACCGACCGGATCCTGATCGCTGTCACTGAGGTACTGCTCGAGTTCGATGGCGTATTCGGTGACCATCCAGGTGCCGATGGCATTGCTGCAGCCACGGTAGAGCTCGGCGCCACCAACGATCCAGACCTTATGGGATCCGTAGGTTTCACAGACTTCCGGAACGGTCTGGTCGAGTCGATCCGTTGCGATCGGTCTCGGGGTGTCGGTGCCTCTCTTGCAGTGGTAGTTCTTGAGCACTTTCTCGGTGTAGGACTTCGGGTCGTGTGTCAGGATGATGGTCTGACGATCCGGAAGAATCCTGCCGATGGATTCGAATGTCTTTCGACCCATGACGACGACACGACCGATGGTCTTTGCTCGAAAGGTCTTGAGATCGTCTGGGTTGTTGAAAATCAGATGATTGTCGTAGCCGATGACACCTACCTTGTCTGTGGCAACAATGGCTCGGACTTCAATCATTGTGTCTTCGCTGTGTGGCAGGTACATCTTCGGCGGCAACAGTTGGTCGGCCATTCACCGGACCTCCTTCTAGAAGTTACTGGCCTGTCACCTTGCGACCACCATAGCCGAGTTTGCCACCGTGGTTCGACAATCTGTAGTAGACCGTGGAGCAGACCGAATTCGGATCTTCGAAGTCACACCAGCCGTTCGTCTTGTTGCAGCGATCGCAGTCGAAGCAACGATAGCGACGCTCGCCGCGGACGATGCGAATGCGACGGAATCCGGCACGGCGAAGTGCCGACTGGGCAACGTCCTTCACCTGTCCGTCGGGCAGGATCGACGTCGCCAGAATCTCGGCTTCGGGCTCCTGGGCCAGCACATTGGTGACGGCCTTCCGGAGACACTGGGACGCCAGAGACAGACCACGACAATTCTCCACCGTGATCAGGAAAGACACTTCGTAGTCGAAGTCATCGCGTTCAGACTTGTGGATGGCGGCCACCGACATGATGCCGTAGATGGGATCTTCGGCAACGACGGTGTGGTCCAGCAGGACGCCGATGTTTTTCGGTTTATAGATGGTGTGCGGCCCAAATGATGTCTGACACATGGCCGAGATGTACGGAATGTCATTGACATTGATGGACCGGAACTTCAGAGGATGGTCCTGGACATTGACCGAGTCGAGCTCGTAGAACGACCGGACGAGGTCCGACAGGATGTCGGGTCTGGCGGTGTTGGTGCGGGTGTACGGTGCCTGGTTCGGGAGACGGGATCTCGCCGTCAGACTGAAGACACGCTTCGGTGTCACGATGATTTCCAACACCTGCCACTTGTCCTTCGGAGCATGGTTCTTGCGGTAACGGAATCGAACCGTTCCGTCGGTGAGCGGCACCAGTTCCGGTGCCACCGGCATGCGCAGCACCAGCCGATGAATGAACTCGATGAAGCTGTGCTTGAACGGCCGATTCTTGTTCGTCGGGTCACTCCAGTCGGCTCGCTGCGACGTCAGATTGTCGACGCGGATGAGGAAGTCGCTGAACGAACGATGCGGCGTCATCTGAACCGGAGGAGTGCAGTCACTGTGTTCGACAGGCGGACGCGCCGGAGACTCTTCCGTCGCCGGTGCTTGTGTATTCTGGTCCACTTGTGTCACATCCTTTCTAATGAAGTGGTTTTCTTGGGGACTTAGAGATTCGTCGAGCCGATAGTAGTTTATCAGGCAAAAAGAAAAGCTGTGGAGTGTCACATCTTTTCTTTCTGGCATAAACTACGCCACTCGTCGCTTCTGAACCAACGTCCCTCAGCAGGAGACGGCGACATTTAATTTCGACGCTGCGACGTCGACCGCTCTCTTTGTCCCGAGCAGCTAGGAACCATTTTTCGAGCAACCGGCTATCCACTCTTCACCGTTTGCTCACAAGAATTATATGTGGATTAAAATCGAGACTTTTCGCTTTTTCAAATTTATACACAGATGGACAGAAACGTAAGCGGTTGGGGAACCGCGACAGTTTCGACTGGACTTTTCAATTTCAAACTGCGTCACGACAGGGAGAGACCGTTATCGGCAGCGGTCTCTCCCGACCCTCCTATCGTCATGATAAAAAGAAAGAGAGCATCGGCTCTCTTTCTTTCTTTTGTCTTCAGCAGATCGACAGGAACGTCATGAATTCAGACACCAGCATGTCGGTGTCGAACTCTTCGGCGACGCGTCCGTTGATCTCGGGGTCGAAGTCACAGAACTCGAAGCTCGAATTCAGCATAGTCGACAGCATCTTGACGATCGGGTCCTCCTTCAGATGGAGTTCGGCGATGTAGCGATACTTGTCGGCGATGATGTGCTGATAGACGCTCGATGTCGTGAACTTCTCGAGAAACTTGGCGTTCTTGATGCAGGTGTCCTTGAACTTGCCGTGAACACGGGCGGTGCAGATCTGCGGCAGGATGACCATACCACGGAGTTGCAGATACTTCTTCAGGTACAGTGCCAACTGAGCAGACCGACGACGATCCAGCAGGCGGATGGCGTTGGTGTCGTTGAAGTACTTCGAGAAGAAGGCATGCAGGAACGACTGCATCAGGGAGTTGAAGTGGATGTTTTCAACGTAGAACTCCAGCTCTCCCTCTGCAATAGGGACGTTGAACCGTTTCTCGAGAGATGCCATGACCTGGGCGATGTTCGTCTCGTTGACCAGCTGATTGCTCTCGTCAACACGAGAGATTTGCATCTCCAGTGCCTCGACGTGGCTCAGATAGTCGTCGGAGTCCGAGTCTTCGTTCTCGATTTCGACGGGTTTGAACTTGAAGTTTTCGTAGCGGTAGTGCATGTACGAATGGGTGATGATGCCATCGATGAACGACACGATGGACCGGTTGTATGCCAGCTTGTGGAGAGACTTCACCAGGATAACCTCGTGAATCAGAGTCTCGAGATACAGTTCCATGGTGGTGCCGTAGAGCTGCTTCTTCTTTTCCCAGATGACGGCATCGGTCGTCTGGGAACGCTCGACGCGATAGGCGACGAAGCGGCAGATAGGGTTCCAGATCTCGGTGTCATTCTTTTCGAACTTCTGGACCACCTTCATGAAAATGCGGTCGAAGCAGTCGATGTAGTCACGTTTGTTGATGAACGTGGCATTGGTGTTCGAGAAATGGATGCAGAGAGGCAGGATGAGACGGATGCAGAAGGAAACCGCCACAATCATGCGGGCATGGTCATTGGTGATCTTCGGCGTCGTCTTGTACTTGCCGTCCTTGTCAGTGTTGATGTTGAGTCGATAGAGATCTAGGGCCATGTGCTTCACCTTACGGACCAAGGTCGGCGTGATGATGCGGACATCGACCATACGACAGAAGGCCTTCTGGGTCATCGTCGGGTGATGGTCAATGTAGTCCTTCGTCGCCAGTGTCGACACAAGGTACTCATGGTCATGGTCATAGAACGACTCGAAGTAGTTGATGTGCTGGATCAGATCCGGAATGCGCTCTTTATAGTGCTTCTTGGCGATGATGTACTCCAACAGGTGGCGGTCCTCCGGGACGTTGAACCTGTTGACGAGGTACTGGGCCACGATCATGCCATCCTTCTCGACGAAGAACGTCTGCTCCGGCAGCGGGATCCAGGTCATCATGTTGAAGCTGTCGGGCCGATCGACGAAGCCACCGCGCCCCTTCAGGATGATGGGCTCATTGTCGTCGTCGGACACCTCGAAGGGGTCTTCCGGGATCTTGTATGTGATGGCGTTGTCAGCATTCTCGACGTTGTCGAAGATGTCGATTTGCGAAAGTTTCGTTTTCGGGTCGATGAGCGGCTTGATGGACACTGGTTCGCCGACCGGCGTTGCTGCCATGACATCCTTAATGGAGACGACGTCCGCAATGTCGACCGGAGTCGGCGGTTTCAGACCACCACGGCGGCGACGTTTCGGCGGATTCGGCGACACCTGGATTCTGTGGTTCAGCAGTGCCGTCGCCAGCAGCTCGTCGTCGATGGGGACGCTGGACTTGAAGACCCGGTCGAACACCGGTCTGGCTTCTTCCAGGGTCGACGGTGTCTCCGAGTTCTCGATGTACCAGCCGTCGTCGATCATGATTCTCATGCAGTTCTCGATGTTCTGGAACCACCAGCTGTGGACGACCTGCTCTTCGTAGCTGTCTTTTGCATTCGGGTCGAACCGAAAGTTTGGATAGAGGCCGTGGGACCGGATGGTGGCGTCGACGAGGACGGGATCCGGAGCTGGTTTGTCATCCGCGGGAATCGGTTCGACGGTGGGGATCACTTCAGTTTCGGTTGCCGTAGCTTCGGCAGCTTTCGGCTTTCTGGGCATAATACGGTTCTCCTTTCAACTACGTCTATTCTGAACGATGATGTGTTTGTGTGTTTATTCGGACTCATATCTTCTTCGTCTTCGTCGTGTGGCGAATCTTCGAGAAGAGACTCGTCTTCTTTGTCTTCTGGGTCGTCGAAGTTCTCTGGACAGTCGACGACGTCGGTGCCGTGGTCTTCGGTTTCAGCGGCCGTTTCGGGCCGAGGTTCTGCCGTAGCAGCTTCCGCTGTTCGATGTCGTTGCGGCGGGCCTGCTCCCGAGCGGTGTACGGGGCCTTCTCGTAGGCGGTCTCGATTTCGTCCTGGGACTGAACGAGCTTCGCCAGCTCCTTGTAGGTCATTTCCGGTGCATTATCGTAGAGGTCTCGCGCACTGCGGCCTCTCGTCTGCTGCATCGTCACCCACATGCCGGTGTAGAGCGTTCGCTCGTAGCCGATAATGTTCGATGGATTCCGTTTCTCCGGACTCTTCTTCATGATCTGGCGTTCGTACTTCTTCTGGAGCCAGGGGCAAAGTGCTCCCTTCTCCCGGAACACCTTGGCATAGGTGTAGTAGAACGATGGAGAGTTCGAGAAGACGGTACAGTCGTACTTCGTGATGGCCCGTCTGGTCTCGAAACCCGGGGCCAGGTCGAAGTCCATGACGATGTCGTAGAAGACGTCATTCTTCGTACGTGACGGCAGCTTACAGTGCAGCACCAGATGTTGGTGGGGAGCTTTGTAGGCCTTGAATCGAATGGGAGCCGGGTACATCGTCGCCGTCTCGTTCTCGATGTTCGATCGGATGACGTTCGACGGTACGATTCCCGTTCCCTTTCCATAGGGATTCGCGATGTAGTCTCCGAAATTAAGTGCCAATTGGATCACTCCTTAGACAACTCGATTCGTTTAGATAGGTGTCTGTCTCTGTGGTACATTAAAACGTAAACTGCGCGAACCCGTCGCGCCCGCGGCTGATACCCTTAAAAGCTGGCTCCTTTCGGGCCTTCCCCGGGTCAGTCATCCGACAATTCGGTATGTACCAGACTTTTGATAATACGTTTCTTGCCAATTTCCAGTTATGACAGCACCGATTGTCAATGTACTAGTGGTCATGGATGCCTTAGCGCTAGTATCAACAGCCGTACCATTGGCATAACGATATGGTGGTGTCGATATACCAGTGTCTCCAGCAAATACCACGGCATATCCCGGTTCCATCGCTTCGTTACTATTCCAGCCATTGCGTGCATGGTTGCTAAATATTACTGCAAATAAGCCATTAGAAAAAGAAATCGTTTGTGATCTGGTATATACATAAAATGAGCCAGATGCGATGAGAGAAATATTCGCATTAGATCCTCCGGCCGAGATGCTTGCCGAGATGAGAGATTCTGCCATTGTATAGTAGTATGTGAATGTGTGACAAAGCTCTTAGTGTGCAACAGCAAGTCACTCGATATATACCCAATAGATAGTATCTGAAAAACTGCCTTGAGCAGTACATTGTCCAGAGATATTCCATACAATTTGACACTGCCCCTCTGGAGTCGCAATGGTATTTCCTGGAGCATTTATTACCGGTATGCAGTAACCAAAGAAAGGAGTGAATATTCCAAGGAGAGCAGTCGACGATGATGTAAAAAGTGGATTATCTCTAGTCCCATATCCTTGATGTGCAGTTAATAAATCATGGTCAGAGCTCTCAATAACCCCGGCAGCAAGAAGCGCATTGGCCATATAAATTGAATCGCGTAGAATGGTACGACAAAGCTCTTACCAGGCAACAGCAAGCAATCCCATAATCAAGTCGAAAGGAGCCGAATCTATGCTGAAGAAGACTTACATGTACAACGACGTCACCATTGTCGAGATGCCGGCCTCCATGCTGAAGGTCGTCTGGCTCGATCGTGAGAAGCGGACCGGCGGCGACGTCACTCGAGACGGCAACTTCTGCAATGCCAACTTCTTCGGATACTACGAAGAGAAAGGTATCGAGTTCCGTCTTCCGGCGGGCCATCTGAAATGCGACATCTATCCCGGCTTCAAACTCCACGACATCGAAGAGCATTACATGCACGAGCGCGGCAAGATCTCCAACGACGGCCGGAAGTTCACCTTCGACAGTGGTAAATGGGAGTACATGAATCCCTGCTACGGCCATGCGCCGTCGACTCTCTTCATCGAGAACGGGAAGGCGACCATCAAAGACACCGAATACCTCACTGGGCACGAAAATGCCGACTATGCCGTCTCCGGTGTGCCGGTGCTTCGGAATGGTGACGACGTGTCGTTCTACAACTACGTGCTACCTCAGGGCTGGGCCAAGGACACCGTCAGAGCGGCATACCATGTCTTCGTCGGTGTCAAAGATGACCCGTCAATGGTCTACGTCATGTACTACCAATCGAAGACCGGTAACCTCATCTACGGTATGGAGTTCTTCAACCAGATCAAAGGAGCTGGGTTCCGAGACATCATCAAACTCGATGGTGGCGGATCCTTCATCTTCAAGTGCCCAGATCTCGGCATCAGCAAGCTGACGAGCACCACTCGCATCATCGATGCCGTCCTGACATTCGACGAGCCTATCGAAGAGCCGAACCAGGATGTCATCGATAAAGCTGAAGTCATGGCATCCATTGAATTGCTCCAAGCCAAGACTGCGAATCTGTCCAGGAGTCTCTACGACATCAATCGATACATCGCCGAGCTCAACACCGAGATCGACACACTCAAAAAGAAACTGCAGTAACATCAAGAGACGAATTGCACCAGCAATTCGTCTCTAAAAAGCGCGACCGAAGGGAGCGGAAGGCGCGCCGCGCCGCCCACCGGGCGGATTTTTTCGCGGCCTTCAGACCCCGGCATGTCGACCAGGCTCGGCTCGCACATCTTCGGTCGGGTATGTGACGGCGGTCATGCAAATGCATTGTACTCCCAAGTTGCGGTATAACCACCGGTCCAATTTCCCAGGGTTAGTGTAGTTCCAGAAGAAGCTAATGATGCAGTCGCCTGATAAGTAACGCCACCTGGATGATCATAGCCTGCAGTCGCCCGCCCTCCAGCGATCACGCATAGTGTGCTAGACGTTATGGATGCCCCATACCATGTTATTGGTCGGCACATGACGAATACTGCCGCCGATGATAGAGTAACAGATGTGCCGCCTGATGCTGCTCCACTTGCGACCAGAGTCACAGTTGTCGATCCGCTGCCGGCCGAGGCAATGCAGAAAGTGCCAAGAGAATCTGCCATAGAGAAGAAAGTTGAAAATGAAACGACTGAAGCTCTTACGACGCAACAGCGATGAGTTATGCAGATGGAACATAGACGGTGATTGTCCAGAAGTAATATGGGGCATTGGTATATGGCATCATCCCGCCCCGTAGACTAGTAGATGTGCCAATCAGTGTTACATTGAAACTAGTAGTACTATTGCCCTGCAACCCATAAATTTGCTTGTCTTGAAAATTGACTGAATTCTTGATAGCAAATGGTCTCGCTATCATTATACCCGCATTCTGCATATCCACAAACGCCCAGGTCCATGAGCGATTGGAGAAAATCGTGATGGCGTTGCTAGATGATACAAGATTCTCGCTAGATGTAACTGTGTAGACATCGTAGACAGTAACATCCATATTGCCGAAAGCTGGGCCGGACATCGCCAGAAGTGCATTGCTCATGATGAAGATATTGTGAAAATGAAACGACAAAACTCTTACGGTGCCAACAGCAGTCGTTCCCCAGCAACAAAAAAGAAGATTCACTAGCAAGAAAACATAGCGCGGAGCTTGCGCCCCGCACCGGCCGGACTCGAACCGACAACCTCAAGTTTTCTGGACTTGCGTTCCACCACTAGAACTTCGGTATGTTTCTCCATGTTTTCTCACTAGAATTATATGTGGCCGAAATTCGAGACTTTTCGCTCAGGTCCCGTAGGATACTGGCTCGGAAACATCGGGTTAATACGTCGAAAATCACAAGGTGGTGAAAACCAATGCCCGACGATAAAGATATTCAGGAGTCGATGAGTAGTCAGCAGTACAACCAGGCCATGAAGAGAGCATCGCTGCTCGACCGGGCCGTCAACCGAGTGCTGCAGGCCACCGACCCCACGTACACCGACCGGAAGCTGCTGTCGGAGCAGGATGCCGAATTCCAGCGTGTCATCGACCGACAGCTCGACGTCGCCAAGGGCGTCGCCGGCAACCAGATCGTCGACTTCATCGCGTCCATCCGGGCGCAGCAGGACGGCAAACGGATTCGCCCGCGTGGCGGAAATCGGGCACCGTCCGTCGACACTGCCGACCTATTCACACAGAACGTCGGCGAGATCTTCGGATACTTCCAGGACATCCACAAGAATCGCTATCTCGAAGTGTCCGATCTGAAGTTCATTTCGAAATTCATCCCGTCGTTGGGCGAGGCCGTGCGCATTTATCTCGATGCCATTGTCTCGTCGGACGACGTCTCTCAGACCATTACACGAAACCTGCTGATCCCCGGCATCTCCGACGACAACTCGCTTCGTCTCGCTACAAAGGCCATCGAGACCCTGGAGGACCAGTACAAGATCCAGCGTAAGGTCAAGGTCGCCATCCGCAAGACACTGGTGACCGGATCCTTCTATGTCTACCACATTCCCTACACGGAGCTCTTTGGCATGTACAGCCGAGGCCTCGCCGAAGGAAAGATCACGAAGCTCGGCGCCCAGCAGACGACGAATGCCCGCATGGGAGACCCCCACGACAGTCCCGGCACCATCGCCGGCGGCAACGGACGCAAGCCCTCGAAGCCAAATGTCCTCGGCATCGCCCAGGAGTCCCAACAGAACGCCGGCCTCAGTGAAGCCTTTGAAGGATACGTCGCTCCGCTGCGCCCAATCCAACAGTTCGGCTTCGAACCGGCTTTCGAGAACTTCGGTTCCGAAATGAAGTACCTGGCCCGAGACGGATTCGTCTACAAGGCCGACCTCGACAGCACCCTGATTCGTGACGCCGTCTCCGGTGCCATTGAACAGGCGACTCGATTCGGCCGTGACCAGGACGGAAACGCCGTCACCGCAGAGGAGTTCTCGAAGAAGCTCGTCGGCGCTATTGAAGCCGACATGCCGAACTTCTACTTCATCGATTCGCCGATCATGTTCTCGGCCATCGACGACACGGCCACCATTGCCATGGAGGGCTACAACGACTTCTTCAATCTCCGAAAGGACTACCGGGAGTCGACCAAGTCGAAGGCTGACGTGGCGAATGCGCCGAGGTCCTACGACGACAGAGTCCCCGACGGCACCGTCGACCCCGACGATCCGACGAACCGTCGTCGCGGCCAGAACTTCGACGGCGTCTCCGGCACCTATCTGAAGTGGATCGACTACAAGTACGTCATCCCCATCGAGGTACTTGGCCAGCGGGTCGGCTACTACCACGTCATCGCGACACCGAAGAATCGGAAACGTCGCGGCCGCGGCTCCAAGACCGGTGGCCACGGCACCGAGATTGGCGGCATCTTGACCGGCGCCTCCATGTCTCTCTTCGACCAGATGGACATCTCCGAGAAGAAGAAACAGGACGCCATCCAGAACATCGTCGACAGCATCTCCGGTGCCATCATCGACCAGTTCTCGGTGAAGTTCGTCAAAAAGAATGCTGCCTTCAAGCAGCTCATCGCCGAGTGCATCATTGCCAATGGACTCGTTGACAACGACTACATGATCCAGTTCATTCCCGTCGACAACATGATCGAGTTCAAGTGCAACGAAGACGAGAACGGCCACGGCGAATCGATTCTGTCGGAGGCCATGTTCCCGGCCCATCTGCTGCTGTCGATCGTCATCACCAAGATGCTGAACTACATCAACAAAGGTGGCAACAAGACCATCGCCCACATCTCGAGTGGTAAGGTGACGAAGTCCCTGTCGAATCAGGTGAACCGCGTCATCCGAGACCTCCAGGCCGGCAACGTCACGTTCACCGACCTTCTGTCGAGCTCCATGGTGTTCTCGAAGATTACCAGAGACTCGAACATTGCAATGCCGAAGGATCTGTCCGGCAATCGACTCGTCGACTTTGAGACCCAGGAGGGTCAGGACATCAACCTGTCGACGGACTACGAACAGATGCTGGAACGCTGGGGCATCCTAGCCACCGGCATTCCGCCGACGGCCATGGACTACGAGTCGAATGTCGAAGTTGCCAAGAAGATCGTCTCCGACAACATCAAAGTGGCCGGACGTGTAGCATCTCTCCAGAGCGACTTCGAAGAGCCCCTGACGGAACTCTATCGCTGTCTGGTCCGAGACTCCGACATGGACGACACTCTGAAGAATCTCGTCGTTGGTACCCTGCAGGTGAAACTGCCGAGGCCCAGGATTCTGGCGAACCAGAATAACTCCGAAGCCCTCGGCACCGCCTACCAGAACGCCCAGATGCTGGCCAACGTTAAGGTCGGCGAAGACAAGAGTGAACCGGCCGACATGCGCATCAAGTCCGTATACACCGAAAAGATCGTTCGTCGCGAGGTGCCGTTCCTCGACTGGGACAACCTCGATGACCTCTATGAACAGGCAGTGGCCGAAGTTATGGGTGACAAGGTCAAGAAACAGACCGTCGAAGCCATGAACGAAATGGCCAAGGTCGAGAACCCCGACGACGTCGTCTCCGGAATCCCCGGAATGGATGAAGCGCCGGAACCCGGAGCACCCGAAGCTGGAGCTGAACAGCCCGCCGGTGGCGAGGGTGAAGACCTGAACCTCAACATCTGATCCACATACAAAAAAAGAAACAGAGCCGAGTGCTCTGTTTCTTTTTTTCTCGGCGGTCAGCCGAATCTGGCGTCGACTGTGTCGATGAAAATCACCGGCCAGTGCAGGAACGCCAAAATGCAAGAGACCCAGTGCCGCCTGAGATGATCCGGCGACCGACGCAGCGCTCCAATGACGTAGAGCCCACCGCATATGAGACCGCTCACCAGATACATTGCCACAAATGCATTGATTAGATTCATCCATTCCTCTCTTTCATCAAATCTCGATTCCGACTTTCTTCGTCCATCCGAATGATATGTGGTTTCAGATGGAACTCAGTGTCGTCGTATCGAGATTCAATGAGTCAAGCGGAGACGGGATTCTCATCTTCGGTCCAAACGTTGGCACCTGAACGATCATGCGTGGATAGATGGACGTCGAATCGATGTCGTAGACTTCAGTGATATGGCGACGGCCGACTCCCCATTTCTTGAGTCTCTGCTCAATGGCCATCATCGTCTCATAGCTGTCGCCGCCGAGGAACATGTTCTCGTCGCCCGGATCAAATGGCATCCGAATGTGCTGGTATTCGAGTCCGACACTATCTTCCACTGGGACGGCACCGGTGACTTTCTGATCGATTGGCAGTTGAATCTTCGCCCGGAGTTCATCGAGCCCTTCGACGCGGTCCATGGAATTCACGACGTCAGACTTCGTGACTTTCCGGCCTCCGGGGACCTCCGGCTTCTTAAATGGGTCGACTTCGACGTCGGGCCGAGTGACGGCTCGAACGAAGTCGCCGCCCTGAGCGACAGGTTCATCGGAGTCAGTCGACGGCAGCGAGTCGACAATGATGGTCTCGTCGTCGTCGCTGCGGAGATTGTCGATGTAACGGCGTATCGCAGTTGCAAGTTGCTCCATGGTGCAGCTTAGATTGTAATGACCATTGACAACGTGACCTGCGGGCAGTCCGAGTAGCGTCATGAGTTTATCGGGACTCATGGTCTGACTCAAACGCTGCAGCACGGTGATCACCTGGTCTCTGGTTGCGTACTTCTTCATAGATGTCAGTCCTCCTTTCAGGTCTATGATATACGGCATTCGTCTATGATTGACAGTTTTAACAGGACGTCGCCGAGACGGTGAAAAGCTACTAGGCCCTGAAAGCCTAGTAGCCTTTCTATACTGCAATTCCTGATGGAAGGACTGACAGTAGTTACTCTGCAAGACCGGAGCCAGCGCCGTCGCTGAGCTGCAGCTTGTAGCTGGAGTTGACCTCCTCCTGGGTGATGCCCGGGTTGAAGGACAGGTAGCTCCACTTGAGTTTGTCGATCTGGCGATACCACTCGCAGATCTGGTTGATGTAGCTGGACTCGTACTTGGTGGTACGCAGCTCGATCTCCAGACTGACGTTGTCGCGGACGCCGTGCTCGAAGTTCAGGTGGGACTTCGGCACCTTCGTCGGGAAGCAGTGGGCCAGCATGCAGCCATATTCAATGTCCTGCATGTCGGGCGTCAGATCGTAGTAGATGAATTCCGCAGTGTGGTACTTCTCGCCGTAGGGAACCTTGGGAACCTGAGCGCCGTCGGCGTTGATGACGGTGGCAGTCGGGTAGGTCTCGCCGTGCTCGAGAAGCAGGCCGTGGTAGTGGGCGACGCCACTGCGCGGATCGCGAACACCGGTGACCCACGTGTCAAGGAACTCGCGGACCGGAGAACCGGACTGCTCGTAGACCGTGATGGTGAAGGTGTCGGTGTCGTCGCGGACGAGGCTGACGTTCGAGAACTTCTGCCCCGCAAAGCCACCTTCGAACTCCACGAAGTCGACCGTCAGATCGGCGATGCCGTCGACGCGGGTGTAGCCGGTCTCGACGATGGACTTAAAGACCGTCGTCTGAGTCGGGAAGCCCTGCTCCATGAAGAAGGGCGGCGTGTAAAGAAAGATTCTGCTGGTGCCCTGGATGTACGGGTCGAAACCCGCCAGGTTCTGTTGGGTGACATCGATTCCGCTAAGGAAGTAGCTGAACCTGTTATAGTCCTTGGTGTTGGACTTGATGCCGTTCTGAATCGTCTTCAGTGCCATGTTCAACTCCTCCTTTCTCAGTAGTCAATGCGTCCACGGTTGACGTTGACCTCAACGATGGAACGCTTGATGATGTCTTCATGGACGAAGTCAATGTAGAGGTGCAGAATGCCGTTCTCGCGCTCCCAGTCGGTCATGGTGAACTGACCGGAAATCGTCTTGACCTGGGGAGCGTACTTGCTCACCAGTGTGGCAGCCTGCTTGTTGAACCGAGCCATGTCTTCGGTCTTGGCGAAGTTGTACTCGTAGAGCTCGCAGAGGCGATTGGCATCGCGTACGATGTCAAAGAGGATGAAGACGTTCGACTGCTCGCTGAGGTTGGTGTCGACGTCCTGACGGGTCGCCTGGTTCCCGCGCACAACCTGCTTGCGGCTGTTGACCTTCAGGAAGTTCACCTTGTTGGCCTCGAGCTCGTCGAGAATCTTACTGTCGAGATCCTCATCGTAGACCGGGTAAGCGGACCCGGAGATGAAGCCGGAGATGACGCCGTAGGCGGAACCGGCCATGGGAACGTACTTGCCGCCGTGTGCACGGAAGTGTGTCGGCAGCATCGCCGCCAGTGCGTACGTCGACGTCACATCGACGACTTCGAAGCTGACGGGATCCTGGATCTTGCCACGGTAGGCCTCGATGGTCTCGGCGTAGAGAGTCACGTAGGGCTCAATGTCGGCGAGGCTCTCGAGAAGCCCGGCGTAGGTGTTGAACGCCGTACCGATGTCGTACATGGCCATGCAGTCCTTGCGCTGTTCAACCAGGTTGTGGAGCGCGGCCTTGGTCGGCGTGTCGAAGTTGGCGTCGAGGAAGACGTCCGTCGGGAAGAGCTTTCTCGAAGCAATGTTCCGGTCGATCTCACCGGAGTAGGCCTTCAGATAGGCGGCGTTGAGAGCGGCGATGCGATTCGGCGCATCCTCAGCGAAGGCGCCGTCGCTGCCGTTCAGCAGCTGGATGCCAGAGGCCCCAGACAGGGAGACGGTGCCGGCACTGGTGGTGTCGATGGTGTAGCCGTCGAGCTTCGTCAGCGACGTGCCGTAGGCCATGCCGAACAGCGGGTCGAAACGAATCTGCGTCACCTGGGTGCTGGGGACAGCACGCTTGTAGGCGGCGAAGAGCTCGGCATTTACATTTGCATTGGTGGCGATGGCGACGTAGTCGGAGGCGTTGAACGGATCGCCGAGGACCAGATCGGCGTAGAGCGCAGAACCGGTGTTGGCGGACACGGCACGCTTCTCGAGCGAGAAGATGTGCTCCTCCTTCTTGACGAGCGTCGCACGATCGATCTCGTAGATGGTCATCTTGTAGCACTTGTAGGCGCCCTGACGATCACCGCGCGGATAGTTCTCGATGACGAAACGAATGTTGTCGCCCCAGGAACCACGACCGCGAGCGGCCATCTCGAAGATCTTGACGGCAATGTAGCCGTCGGCATCCGGAGTTGCCGGGACGTCGATGATGCTGCCGAGATTCGACACGTCGGTGACGGCCGTATCGGTGCCTTCGAAGGTGAAGTAGACGTCCATGGAGCCGTCGATGTCGACGTCCTCTTCCGGAGTGATCGCAGCCATGATGCGATTGTAGGTGGTCTCGGCCTGCAGCTTGACGCTGAGGCTGTCGTTGTCGGTGAAGGCGACGGCGGCGAAGATCTTCTCGATCGTCGGATTGCCGATGGCGCCCATATTGGCCTCGGACGAATGGGCCGTCACGAAGACAGCGTTGTTCGTCACGTTGGCGAAGCTGACGAGTTCGTCGTTTTCGTCGTAGACCATGACGGTGGCGCCACCCTTGCCCTCGCCGAGGAGGATGCCGTAGCCGTCCTTCAGGTCGGCACCGGCGTAGGTCTTGTCCTTGGTCCAGCCGTCGGACTCCTGCGAGATGGTCGGATCCTGGGCGAACTTCGACAGGTTGTCGTTGACCTGGACGATGCGGTAGAGACCGTTGTCGGACAGGTTCGGGAACACCAGGTCGATCTCGAGGTTGTTGCCCGAAACTTCGCCCCAGAGGTCGGAGTTCAGGACACCGGCCACGACGGAACCGGACAGAATGAGACTGGCACCGTCGACGCTGCCGGACTTGACCTTGTCGACGTTGATGACGGCACGGTCGTCGGCACAGGAGACGCCGATGGCGGTGTTGTTGCTAATAGGATTCGTCGGCTCGATCTTGCCCCACTCGACGATCTGGAGCTCCACATCGACGACGTTGCCGACGAGAATGGCAAACCCTTCGGTGGCCAGGTCGGCACCGGAGTAGGTCTTGATCTTCGTCCAGACACCGTCGATCTCGGAGATGAACGGGTCGATGTTGGCGTAGCGAGCCAGCAGGGGATTCTTCTGGGTGATCTGGTAGGTCTTCTCGGGATCGAACGTGAAGACTTTATTCAGATCGAGAGTGACGTCGACGCAGTGGGACAGGTCGGCGTCGTCGCCGAAGGTGTCGTGGTTTTCGGCGGAAATGCCAGCAGCCACGTTGAGACCGGCGATGGAGACTGTCGTCACGTTGAAGTCATCAGTTTCATCCATGGCGACGAGGTCGTGGCCCATCAGGTTCACGTAGCTGGAGGACTCGGGCTCGGTGGAGACACCGTTGGTGTCGGTACCGGGAGTCACTTTGTAGTGCGCCACGAGGGCGCCGAGAGAGTACGTCGCATCGTCTGCGGTGACACGCAGGCAGTGCAGCGTAGCCGCGTTGGTGCTGGCAGCCGCATATGCGTTCATGTACGGCTGGCCGTAAGCTGCAAATGTGCCGACGCCGAAGCGCTCGCGGAACTGATCAAGCCCGGAAACGGACTGGAGCTCGCGGTCTTTGCCCTTCGGAGAACTGAACACGAACGTCATGTCGCAGTAGGTTTCATCGACGGACTGCAGCGCGGCTTGGGTTTTGGCGCTGTTGTCGTTGATGACCGTCATGACATGTGCGTAGCTGTGCTCAGGCACAATCTGGCTATAGGACGGCATAGCTTTTGACCTCCTTCTACAGGAATTGGCCGAAACGGCCGAAGTAATTGCAGTGACTTTATTGGCTTGTAGCCGGCCCCAATGTCGGAGACTGCTGGGTTCCACAAGAAAAAGAAGGGATGATTCCGACGTGGAATCATCCCGAGTGGATCTTGAGGCTCGACAGACCACCGGGTTTCGGCGGTGCCGGATCGACGACGTGTATCTTCCAGCCGATGAGTTTGGCACAGCTCTCACGGTCGAATTCACCAATGACCTTGATGTTCGAGAACTCACTTGAATCTGTCGATCGGTACGAGTTGATCTTCGTCCAACGGTCTCCAATGAGTCCGTCGGGTATGAACGGTCTCATGTCGGTGCCATCGAATTCCCAGAGCCAGAATCGTCTCGTCGCCAGGATGTTGACGTTCTTCTGGGTCGTCCAGAGTTCCTTTCGCCTCATGTCGAGTCGATCCGACGATCGACACATGGCGAAGAGGGCGGCCTCGTCCCGGGTCTTGTAGCCGATGACGAACTTCCAGGTCTTGAGATTCCTCGGCTTCGTCGTCGGCACGTAGGACTTCTGGGCCGGATTCGTCGATGCGTAGTAGTGGCTGTTCGAGTGGTCGAATCGACCGAACAGTGCCTCCTGGGCGGCTCTTCTGTCGTCGGCCCGGATCTCCGCCGTGACGGCGAACTGCTCCAGGGCCTCCTCATAGCTCATGAGCATTCGGAGTCACCCCCATTCATCTGGCTTCGAGCACGGCGCAGACTTCCCATTTGTCACTGTCGCCGACGATACGATACTTCCGGCCGTACTGGGCCTGGAACTTCTCGTTGACGGATCCGACGACTCCCATGAATCGGTTTATGTTGGCAATGGCCGTCTCCTCGTCTCCTCCAATGGGACGGAAAGTCGCCTGCGCCAGCCAGATCTCGTCCTCTTCCTGGTCCATCCAGTCCTGGACATCAGCCTTCGGAACGTCGATTCGAATGTTGATGCCCAGCTGCTTCATCTCTTTCTTCAACAACGTGACGGCACAGATAAAAGCCGTATGGCGTTCGAAACTGTCGTCGTTCTTGGCTTCGAATCTGTAGCCGAGACGCTTCGCAGCTTCGGCCACCGTCATGGTCGAGATTGTCGTGACACTCTGGACAGACTTCGGCGACCCAGAATAGAAGCTGTCGCCTCTGCACTGTTTGAATCCAGAAGCCTGGATGCTGTAGAGCGTGATTCGTTCAGAGCCGATACGCCTAAGACGTTTCGCCGTCGTGTAGATGACCTTCGCAGCGGCGTCAACTTTGTCGTTGACGAGTACGATGCCGTGCAGAAGTGCTTCGTCTTCGGTGGCATAGCAGAACGGAACGGTGTTGGATCGACTATTCTGGAGCTCTTCGAGACTGGGCACACTAGTCATTGCTTTGTCTCCAGGGGCGATCGGGTAGGTTGTGCGATAGTAGGTCTTCGCCGACCGGCCGAAGACACTGTCGAGAATGCCTTCCTGAGCGGCCTGGCGGTACTGCTGTCTCCAGAGTCGGCCTTCGTCGGCCTTCTCCAGAGCTTCGGAAAACGTCAGTTTCATGGTTCGTCTCCTTCTCAGAACATGTCGTCGTCGAGATACGATCTGGCGTCGACGCGTTCCAGTTTCGGTTTTCTCGGATTCTTGGCACGGTTCAGGACGGTGCGACTATCGGCCTTCTTCAGCGTGATGGTCCAGCCGGAGGTGACGAGATCTCCCGTCAGCGAGTACTCTCCGTCTGTCCGTTTCATAAAGGCCTTATTGGCATTCCAGACGGCCAGATAGAAACCGCGCTTGATCTGCTGGGGCGTCTTGTTGTATTCGAGATTTCCCTTGTTGCCACTCCAGACGTAGTTGAAACGCCCGAGTGTGCAACTATCGGTCTCGCCCTTCTTGAACTTGTCGAAGTACGAGTTGTCGGGTGGATTCAACGACAGACAGGCGAGACAGCTGTCCCGGTAGCTGGAGCCGTTGATCCATCGCATCAGTTCGTCGTGGGCCACCTTGATGAGCTCATTGGTTCGCTCGTAGTGGCGTCCGTGAATGGTGTCGGGCCGACCACGTCCTTCAGAGTTGCGGCCACGACCCGTCATGGGATCGTAGTCGCTGTCGTCGTAGCCTTCGGCTTCGTAGGCGCCCTGACTCTGAAGTCTCAGTTCCGTCTTGCTGTCGGCGTGGCGACTCATCTCGTCGAGAAAGTCGCTCGGGTTCAGAGAGTTTCCCATGGGATTCACCTCCGTCACATCGACAGAACTTCTTCGACGGGCGACCGATGCTGCTCGACACCGGACTTCGTCATGTTGATGGACGACGCCAGCTTCTCCTTGATGCGTTCAAAGCTCAACGCCGAGAACACCGACGTTGCCGCAGCGACGTTGTTCATGTTGCCCGTCGCATAGCCGTAGGGAGACGCATTGCCCTTGCCGAAAATGAAACGGTACGGCTCGTTCATGTTGTCCGGGTTGCGGCACATCTCACTCCAGATCATCTGAAGAGAGATGGACGGAACTCTCGGATCGAACTTGTTGATGTCGAAGTTCTTCTCCCAAATGGAGCCGACGAACTGATCGTAGGGAATGGTGTTCGGCACCTTGCCCTTCGTGATCATGTTCAGAAGCTTCGTGCAGTTCGACGTCGACTGGACCTCTTCGGCCGACATGATGACGTCACCCATGTAGTACTGGAGAACCAGGTACTTGTCCGGCTGCATGTCGGGACTCAGCTGTAGCTGCAGTTTCGTCGAATCCGTCGGGAATGTCAGGATCATGTTCGGGTAACTGAACGTTCTGAGCTTGACGGAGTCTCGCGGCTGCTGGTCAGATTCGTAGAAGCGAATGTTGAAAATGCCGATGATTCGGAAACCTTCGGCGTAGCGAACGGCCAGCGACGATGCCGTCTCTTCATCGTCCGAGTAGAGATCGTACGGGAAGTAGGCTTCGGCGTAGGGCACGTTCAGCAGAATCTTGTCGTCTTTGCGAATGAATTCGTTCATTGACTTCATCTCCTTGCCTAGAGACGCTTGATTTAATGGGGTGTCGCAGGGCCGGAGATGTCAGATCGACTAATCAAATATAAACAACGACTGTCATCAGTTGACTAAAATTTGTAAGTTGACCAAATGTAAACGTTGTGCCATTATATGAAGCCCAGTACCCACTAAACTCCCGTGATCCAACTATATTAGAGATAGATGAACTATTGGAAGACCAAACCCATAATGCGGTATAATTCGAACTTTGACCAGATGACATAATAGGCGTATAACCATTGCCACACGAGCAGCCATATTGACTATTGTTTACCCAACTCGATACACCACATGCAAAACTCCCCGGTGCCGACAGTGACAATGATGCACTATACCAATTACCGTTCCGATCAGTATACGTATAACTTGTAGCCATCTTTAGGTTAGTCGTAGAACCACCAAATCCAGCGCTCTGCATTAGCAAAGCTTCACTCATGTTCGTAACCCTCCCTTCGCGTTGATCGCTTGGCCAAAATGAATTACGAACATGAAACATGGGCAAAAAGAAAGACGATCCGAAGATCGTCTTTCTTTTGTGACTCCCGATTAGATCTGAGTCTGGTCCTTGTCGACGGCACTGCCGGTCGGAACGAAGTGGTTCTCCGGCTCGTCAGCCTGGGCGTTCGCCAGGTCCGCCGCGGCTGCGTCCAACTCGTCGGTCTCGGGCTCGCCCTCGCAGTCGTCACCGTCCTTGCAGACGAGATGATTGACGGCGATGGCACCGACACCGGCCACGACAGCGGCAACGGCACCGATGACGGCGTCTTTCTTGGTCAGATTCAGTTTCTCGATGGGATTCGTCATGGGTATTCGCTTCCTTTCATGAAAGTATGTGTATCAAAAGGGTCGCTAAGTTCGACGGATTCGTCCTAGGATCACCGCCGAAGCGGGACGGCCCGTTCGATCCTCTCGACTCGACCAATGCCGAGTCTTTAATAAGTTATGGTCCGACAGATGATTTTCTAAGCAACGGTCATCTCGTAGACGTACTGGTCTTCGGTGGTTCGAATCAACTTCGGATGGAACCGATTGAAGAACGCTACCGATGCAGCGTTGTCCTTGTCGATACGGAAGAAGATCTTCTTGTGGTACCGCCTACAGTAGTCGACGACCTTCTGCAGCAACTGATCAGCGGCTCCGGTGCCCCGGTACTGTTTCTTGACGGCGATGACCAGCACCACCGTATCGAGATCGTCCGGGAAACAGTAGCCGTCGACGAAGCCCATGACGTCACCGTTCTCGGCCTTGGCAATGTAACGCAGGTCTTTGAACGGAGATTCGACCCAGTGCTTCGACTTTGGGCAGATGAAGTGGAGTTCCTTCTTCGACAGAGAGTCTACGACGCCCTTGACGTCATGACTGGTGCCGGTGATAATTCGGAACGGCACGGCGTAGTTCTGAAAGTTTCTGATGGGATCCATGTCGATTCCTCCTTCTCTTGATTAGAGAAGTGTCAAATCACCAGCGGTCGTCGTCATCGTCGAAAAGCATGCCGGGATTCGACCGCTTCATCATGTCAACGAGAGACGGCCCACGACGGTCATCGTCATCGTCGTCGCCTCTGGCGATCTGGCGGGCGCTGCGGTCGGAACCAACCATCATGCGCATGGCGGCGTCCATTCCGGTGCGCTGCGTGTCGCTGTCTGAATGCATGAAGCCCGGCGTTGCGCCTTCGGTCATCTGGAGAACCTTGCCCAGCAGCTCGAGCTCTTTCGTCGTCAGGAGTCTGCGCTGGACGACGTTGAGACGACGGAACTCCACCGTCGTGCCGTATTCGTTGATGACCATCTGCGTCGGGGTCACGAGATCGACGACGCCGCGGCCCATGACCATCAATGGAAGGGTCTTACCGATCTCATAGTAGTGGGCGCCCTCAAGCGTCACCCGATAGAGATCGTTTCTCCGGTCCACCACAGTGGGCTCACCGGAACTGGAAATCGCATGGTCGAACATCAACATGGTTCGTACCTCCTTCATTAGAATCTTCTCTATGATATGTGGTTACGGTTTCCGTTGCCCGGATCGCAATAAAATAAGAGTCCGAACCGAAGTTCGGACTCTTTCATTGTCGTCAGTTAACGGGACGCCTCTGGGGAGGCTGCTGAATCTGGCCGAAGCCGCGCGGAGCCTGCTGAGTCAGCTCGACCTTCGGCTGCTCCACGACGACGGTGTTCGCCGGGAGATCCGGAGCAAACGATGTGCCGGGCCAGTCGTTGCTGATGTGACGGAGACCCTTGACACGGTCAGGGGACTCGTCGTCACCGCAGACCTTCCAGCTGCCGTCGTACATCATCGGCGTGTAGTTGCCGTCGGCATTATGGATCCAGTAGCGGACCTCCGGATTGCCAGCCGTCGTCGGATCCCAGGGATCGTCGTTGTCGACGACACAGTCGACTTCCGGCTGCTTCTTGGTCTCTTCGATGATGTACGCCGGTTTCTCGGTGGGCTCGGGTGACGTCTCGACCTTCGGCTCTTCGGAAGCATTTCCGGTTTCGACGGGTGTCTCGGGCTCGGGATCTTCCGACGTCTGAGAAGGCTCTTCCGTGACAACAGTCTCGGTTTCGTCGTCTGGGAAGACGATGGGGCAGCTGTCGCCGGAGCACTCGCTCGACTCCTCTACAGTGTCAGAGTCGTCCGGCTCTTTCGCAGCGTCGGAGTCGGCCGTCTCCTCCGTAGCATCGGCCTTGTCACCGTTGCCCTTGACGAAGTAGTCGTAGTTGCCCGTCAGAGCATTGGCTTCGGAAGCCGAGATGTCGCCGAGTTCTTTGAAGCCGTCGTCCTTCCAGACGTACTGGCGATAGGTATCGTCATCGGTCTTGACAACGTAGATGGTGCGACGATTGAAGGAGATGTCGTCCGGAGAGGGCAGCTCCCTGACGATGCGGTAGACGAAGTCCGACGTGCCGCCGGATTCCACTTCATCGGTCTCGGGCAGCTCGCCGTAGAGAAGGCGGTCGCCGTCGAGTTTCGTGATGGTCTCACCCTGAGACCAGCCGAGCTCGTCGACGGTCCACTGCTCGTAGGCTTCGGCGCCATCTTCACCGACGATTTCCTTCAGGTAGATGGTGTTCGGTGCTACATCGGACTCGTCGGGCAGCTGTTTCACCAGCTCGTAGACGGGTCCAGCGGCAGCATCGTCGCCGGGGATCCTCTCGTTGTAATCGACCATGGCGTCGACGTCTTCGAAGCTGCCGCCGACGGTCGACTCGAAGTTCGTCGGTTCTGTCACGGCGGTGCCCGGGAACTTGGCGATCTGGGCCTGTTCCTCCTGGTCGTAGACCTTCAGCAGGTCGTTGAACATGCGGCCGACCTCACGGTGCAGCTGCTTGACGCTGTAGCTGCCGGAGGTGGTGACCAGGAAGATGGTGAACATCAGGTAGCTGAACGACTCGACGAGAGCCGGGCCACCGGGCATGTCGTAGATGCGGTTGTTGACGTCACAGTCGTAGACCGACATGATGTAGGTCTTGACTTCAGCGCACTTGCCGGACTCGAACTCCTTCTCGTAGACGGTGGCCAGCCAGTAGGTCATGAAGAAGATGATGACGCCGAGACGGTCCTTCGAGATCTTCTTGTCGAAGTCCGGTGTCTCGTGGGAGATGACCATGTTCTGGACGGCGTTGCGGAACCGTGCCATGTGGACGTCGTTGAACTGGTTCGACAGAACACGGTCGACGATCTTCAGCACCTCTTCGGGGCCGATCTTGAAGAACGTCTTCCAGAGTTCGAGAATGTTATTCGGATAGCGAAGCTTGTTGATGAGGGTCGGATAGTGGATGCGGTCAGCATAGGCCGCGATGGTGTTGTTGATGCGACGGAGAAGAATCTCCTTGTTGTCGGCACGGCCGTTCTCGATCTCACGACGTTCGACGGCGTCGCGACGCATCTCGGCCGACTCGACCATGGACTTCGAGATGAACGAAGTCGAGCTGACCTTGGTGCCGTCGTAGCACTGGAGCATCGCCGTAATGAACTTGACGAGACGGCGGCCGTCGACGTAGGTGGAGCGATAGTTCTGACGGAACTCCTTGACGGAGCCGAGCCACTTGTTGCGTTCGGCTTCGTTCATGGAAGCGATGACCGATGCGGCCGTTCCGTCGTTGTAGGCGGCGACGGCATCGTGCATCTGGATGAGCTCGTGGACCTGCTTCTGAGCGTCCTGGAGCTGGTTGTAGAGGTCGATGTACGGAAGTTTCTTGAGCACGTCGAAGGCCTTCCGATTCATGTCGCGCTGCTCCTCTTCGGTGGGGATGGGGCGCTCCTGGACAACATCGTCGTTCTTCAGTGCTTTTTCGACAGCGTCTTTGGAGACGTCGACGTAGCCGGCCGTCGCTTCGGAGCCCTTCACCAGCACTTCGGATGCGTCAGATCCGGAACCTTCGGCGGCTCCGGCATCGTCTCCAGATACATGATCGTCGGCGACGTGTTTCTCGTCGGCTTCCGTCGTCTCTTCGGCGTCAGTCGCCGGACGATCCTCTGCCACAGCGACGTTTTCGTCGGCGGCTTCGGAGGTTCCGGTGTCGACGGCTCCGTCGCCGGCCGGCTCTCCATCACCAGCAGTGTTCCCGACACCGGGCTCCGGTTCACCGGCAGCATGGGCTTCGACCTCCTTCTGAAGTGCCTCCTGAGTCTCCATCAGGTCCTTTTTGGCCTGAATGTTGTAGGTCTCGACACTGTCCTTGACAGCATTGAGATTCTGGGGTTCCTTGATTTCGGAAACCCCGGATGCGGGACTGTACATGTTCGATTCATTGATGATCTTTGCCATGGGTGTGTCCACACCTTTCTTTGAAATAGATTCCGCTAGAGATAGTTTTTCTGTTTATTCTTCTCGGACTCCGATCAGATGTCGAAGCCGCGGAGACGACAGATGATGTCGAAGCCGATGCGTGCCTTCAGGGAGATGTTCTCCTTCAGCAGGTCTCGCATGGCGACGACGAAACCGCCGTCGATGTGACCGTCTTCGTAGAGTTTACGAATCGGGTCCTTGGCGACGTAGCCGTCTTCCATGTGCAGGAAGAAGTCGTCGGCGGTCATTTCTTCCATGACCCAGTCGATGACGTCATAGATGCAAGACGTGATCAGTGCGACGTCCGGGTCTTCGATGGAACGGTTCGTCTCGGTGACGGCGTCGTGACGCTGCCGCAGAGACTCGAAGTTCGCTGCGATGGTGGACTTGTGACTGCTGATGAACGACAGCAGCACATTGAACAGGTTCGACCGCAGGTGGAGCACGAAGAACAGGTAGTAGGCCAGAGCCGTTGCGGCCATGGACTTCTCGTGGTCTTCGAGATACTCTTCATCGATCTGGGCATTGAAGCTGTCTCCGATCATGTCGACGTACATGCGACAGATGTTCAGGTAGAGCTCTTCGACGTCGTCCTTCGTGTCGACGGAGGTGCGCTCCGGATGGGTCTTGACGGTACTGTAACGTTGGTATATGAGCTGGAAGTTGTCGACCAGATCGGGATCCCCAGTCTGGATCGCTTCGAGTTGCTCACGAAGAAGTCGGCGGTTCTCGTCGAGATCGAACGTCTCGATGAGATCGGATAGGTCGAGATAATTGTCGATGGATGCCATAGTAGCATTCTGCTCCTTTCATCAGTTTCGTTAAGCTTGAAACCTCGACATTTCCCGCCTTTACTCTGTGTCAACGGGACATTTAGATTTCAACACACTGATGACGGACAGATCCCTAAATTCACTCGGGACCCGACCGGTTACCACGATGTCGGCAAATGCCGATGCCGATGCGAAGCAGGCACCCACATAGAGTGAATGAGCGATCGATAGAGCGGGGTGCTCTATCGATCACTTGCGTTCTTCTATCAGTATCGGTCGGTCCAGTCGTCGAGATCGAGAGATCCGGGCGGATACATGGAGTCTCCATCTGGGCCGAATCCACCGGGCTGGGCGAATCCAAAACTCTCGTACGGATCAGTCTCAATGGGCATCATGCCACCACTGCGGTCTCGATTCGCGTCGAAAATCTGGTTCTCGAAGCTCTCGCGTTCATCAAAGTTCATGACGTCGGAGCCATCGCCAATGTAGATGCCGTCCTGAGACTGTCGGTTGGCATAACGCTGGTACTGGTAGCCAATCGGTTTGTAGTTCGTCGGTGGCGATCCATTATTCTGTTTCGACTGGTTGAACTGTTCATCGAACGGAATGACGTCGGGATCGTCGAACTGCGACGTCGTGGCTTGACGGTAGAACGGATCCTGTCGTCTGGCTCGTTCCACTTCTTGGGCATATCGTCGGGCATCGGTGACCGGATTTCGCTCCTGAAGATAGTCTGCGAAGATGGCCTTATACTCATCCGGAAGGCTGTTGACTGCAGCCGCCACACGGGATCGATAGTTCTGCTCGGTCTCCTTGTCCTTGACACCCATCTGGTCGACGGGTCTCATTCGTCTCGACATGCCGTACTCGTGTAGATTGCTGGCATGGAGATAGACGTAGAGGCCGATTAGATAGGCCATGACCATATCGTCGTGCTCACCTGGCGCAGCTTCGATCTTTCCGGTCGTCGGTTTTCTGATGAGGGTCAGAATCTCGCCAACCAACTTTGCCGAGTAGATCTTGTCAATGGACTCGTTGACCATCTCCTCTAGGGTCTGGAACAGAAGGTTTCTTGATTTGACACCGGTAATGAAGCCCTGACACTTACGGGTGATGACACTCTGTGGAATGCCACCATACTGGTCCGTATGCTCCGACAGCAGCTGATTCATTCGGTCGGCATCGTACCAGACTCTCGACTGATACGGGCCATCGACCAAGTATTGGATCAACTGTCGACCACGGTTCGCCTCCACAACCAGAAGTGCTCTCGGGCAGTACCGATCCATGAGATTGACTAGCATCTTACTCATATCGACAGGTGAGATATATGGGCACGAGTATTCACCAGCAACTTCCAGCGTGAATGGGTTGATGATGCAGAGTGCATTGTTATCGGCACTGAGACCTTCAGAGGGGTCAATGCCGAAGATGTACGGAATGCGTCTGTCAAGATCTTCATAGAGGTACAGCGTCGACAATGTGTCCTTCGTCTTGATGTCGATTTCCTGTTTCGGTCTGTGAACGTGCTGAGCCAGATACAGCTGCTGCTCACGAGTAAAGGGGGATAGGCTCGAACCGGCCAGACGCTGGAGATTGATTTCACGAAGAATGATCTCCTGATTGTACGAGCAGAGGTTGCATTGACGCTCATACCAGGCCATCGACTTCTTCAACTGACGCCAGTTATGCTCAACGTAGACAATGCCATTGTAAGCTGTCGACTGGACGACTTTCTTGAAGTCCGCAATGGGCTGATCGAAGCAACGGTCGTTCCACATGAACATGCCGCGCATTTCTTTCGTGCCCTTGATGTAGTCAGACATCGCTTTGCCGTCTCGGGTTGACAAATCGCCTGGCGTACTGCAGAGCACTCTGCAGGCCATCGAGCCATTGTTGATGGCGTTCTCCGATGCCGTTGCATAGGCAAATACCGAAGCCATCAGGATGTTAATCTGGAAATTCGTGAAGTCAATTTCGTCGAAGAACTCGATCGGAGCAGTGTAACCACGTCCGAGTCGGGTGGCCATTTCTGCAGAGTTGGCAGAAGGCATGACCTTGATAGAATTCGAATTTACCGGATTCTTCATGGTCATGATGTTGTCGATACCCTTGACAATGTTGCCAGTCTCTTCGTCGAAGGCCGCGCGCATCTGAAGGTATGTCGGAAACAGGTCTCTCTGATCTTTAAGACGGGCCAGGTTCTCTTTGCATAGTGGGAGGTCTTTCGAGAACAGCAGTGCACTCGACGATGCCGAACCAAAGTGGAAGGCATAGTTGACCTTCAGGAGTGCATCCTGTGTCTTGCCACACTGACGGGGCTTCGATGCGTAGTGGTCAATGTGGTTCACATAGAGATACCAGGTAGCTAGATTATTTCGGTCGAGTCTATATCGGTCACCGCCACCGGGTTCGATGGGTTTACCCTGTGCCGGAATACGCGCAATTTCACGAATGAAATACCAGGGGTTGACGACACACTCGAGATAGATGCGAATCTGCATGTCGAGAGGGAGTCCGGGTGCATATGGATCGACTCCCTGAAGTTCGCGATCGTAGAGAATCAGATGGAACTTGTTATTCTTGATGCCGAGTCGCTTCAGGTCATTATAGACGTCGATGAAGCTCTGATTTGTCGTTTTCCAGTCGTAGATTGGACGACGTTTAGAAAAGACTTTCTTTGCTGCAGCCACTAGCGTCGCTGAGTTATCGGCGATGGCCTCGGGCATCTTCTGTTGGTCATCACTCTTCAACTTCGAGTTAACGTAGGCTTCATCATGGTCGTTGTAGGTGTCGTCGTAAAGGTTTTCTCCAAATGGGATGCCGGCTGTGTTCAGTTCGTTATGGTACGGGTCCGAACCGACACTGGGCCGCTGTTTGGTGTTTACTATCTGAGCCATTCGTTAATCACCTTCTTTTAGCGTCGTGTCCGAGAGAAGAAAACCAAAGAGAGTCGAAACTCTCTTTGGTCTTTTTAGCTCTATATATCAGCCGTCGAGCATGGAACGAATCTTGCCGCCACCTTTAGCGTCCGGGAAGTATTCGACGACACCAATGTGGTCACCGAAGACCGGATGGTAATAGGTATACTCAGCAGACAAGTGCTCACTGTCGAACCTGACGATGCGAACACCAACGACAGTCATGCCGGAAGTGGTGATCTTCTTGATCTCGTCGGGGCTCATCCACTCGGCATATTTGCCATTCTTGTCGGAGATCTCGTTCAGGAAGAGGCGCTTCACCTTGGATGCGTCGCCGACGAGCCTCTCGACTTCCCTGATGGCGTCATCACTTTCAAAGTCGGAGATATCACCATCGAGTGTCAGCGGCACGTTATGGACCGTCGCCTGCTTGCACTTGGCGCCGATCATCTCCTTGATGGACGGGAACTTCGGATACTTGCCGTAGTTCTGATAGTCGGCGACAAGATTTCGATTCTTGAAGTCATTGAACTTCGCCTGAACACCAGACTCGATAGCGCCAGCAGCCTGGTCGGTGTCGGTAGGAGTCGCCATCATGTTCTCGACGTTGTCCTGGGGCTTGACGTTCTGCTCTTCGTCCTGCTGCTCCACGTAGTCAGAGCCGTCGTCGATGCCGGCGAGGACCTGGGTGATGTTCTCGAGCTCCTCAGTGGGATCGTAGGGCGCCGCTTCATCCTGGAGCGTGTCCTCGAGACCCTGGTGGAGAGCCTCGGCTTCGGACTCCATGGCGGACTTGAAGTTGTCTTCGCCACCGAGCACTTCGGACTTCAGAGCCATCTGGGACTCATAGGCCGCCAGGAAGTCCTCGGCGGACATGCCCTTCTGGAAGCTCTCCTGGGCGACTGCCTTGGGCACCTGGTTCTCGAGCCAGTTCTTGTCGAACCAGATGAAGACGGTGACCATGTCGGGGCTGTCGGAGAAGACGTCGTAGGTCACCTGGGCCTTCGGATAGACTCTCTTGATTTCACGGTCGTATTTCTTGACGACGTCACCGAACAGCTGCTCGCTGAGCCAGTGGACGGCCTTGGTCTCCCAGTCGAGATGCCTGTCGCCATGGCTGTCGGACTCCGGGCAACGGAGCTCCTTCGGCATCTTGTCGATCTGGTTCCAGTAGCCGGTGTTGGCGAAGGACTTGAAGTCGTAGCCAATGCAGTCGATCTCGGCGCCGTTGCCGCCATTGAGCTCCTGGAGCTTCGGATCGATGTCGAGACGAGCTGCATTGGCCTTGACGTCCTTGATGATTTTCGCACGAATGGCCTCGACGTCGGCCTTGTACTTGGCGTCGTAGAGGGCTTCGACACCGTCGGCCATGGGCTCGCTGTTACGGTTCTTGAGTGCCTTGGAGATGCCCTTGAGCTTCTCCTTGATGCCGTCGAGAACACCTTCCTCGGCGGCGGTGAAACGATGGAGTTGGGCGTCATTGAACAGCTCCTGGCTGATCATGCCCATCAGCGGATTGCTCATGTTGGAAATCCACCTTTCTTAAGATTCGGCTGTCACAAGTGATGCGCGATGTGCCTTCAGAATCGCGATCACAATGGGCAGATGCTGGAACGTAAACAGGTCCTGCGTGAAGGCGAACTTCAGCAGTTCCTGCTTCTTGTAGGTGACGTTCTTGACGCCCTGGCAGATGTACTGGAAGATCATGCGCTCGACGTAGTTGAGACGCGGATCCATGACGTTGCCAAGGACAGAACGGACGAGTTTGATGTTGAAGTAGGAGCGCATGGCGGGATCGGTTCCCGTCCAGCCGCACCACTGACCCGGTGTGTAGACCAGGTCCTTGAGGTTCGGGTCGTACGGCGCCTCCGGTTCGACGTAGTGGTCGATTTCCTGGAGCGTCGGATGGACCGCCGGAATCGAATGCAGCATCAGCGGAGACGTCCGCTTCTGGATCATGCGATTCCATGCATAGAGATATGGAGTCAGGTAGTCCTTCGACCGAGTCAGTACGGCGTACCACATGGAACGCTTGTAGAGATAGTCAAAGTTCAGCTGCTTCATCTCCGGATACGTCAGACGGACCGTGTAGTCGGAGCCGTCGTTGCGGAAGATCTCGGATTCGTTGATGAAGCGGGTCTGGTAGTTGTCGACGTACCACTGGGTGCCCGGAGCCACCGGAACGTTGCCGGGGTTCGTCATGAGGGCGAAGGCGTCGATCTCTGCGTTGTAGAAGGCGTCGTTGAAGAACTGAGTCAGAGTGTCGATGAGTTCATCGGCGTCAGCGATGGCCTGCTGGTCGTCGCTGTCGACGATGTACTTCTCATTGGTGCCGACGTCGATCTGGCGACATGTCAGGTCACGGACGACCTGCTTGTCGATCTGCTCGATGTAGTTGCCGTTGCGGAGCTCCGTCGAGTTCTCTCGGTTCAGCTGCGACTGGCTGCCGATGTCGACAAGGTCGAAGTCGGCCAGGTAGAAGTCCTGAGACATGATGGAGTTGTGACGCCAGGCGTTGCATCGGTAGAGCAGTTTCGGAGCACCGGGAATTTCCAGTAGCATGTAGTCAGCCGGCTTCGGTCGGACTGTGCCCGGGATGAACCCGATGTCGGTGATGTCCATTTCGACGTCGTAGCCGCCTTCGTCGTGGACGACGTCGGGTCTCAGCTCCGGAATGTTGAAGACCGGAAGATTCGAAACTCGATTGAATCGCATCGGCGACTGCGGACCGATTTCTTCGTAGACGCTTCCCGTTCCGGAGTCAGTCTTCGACTCAACTGAGTTGTTGACGTAGTACTTGACGTAGAACGGATTCTTATTCAGGAAGCGGGCAAATGCCGACTTCTTGACGCTCGATATGAACTGTGCCTGTGAATTGGCATAGCTCGCAGATTCGACGCTCAGGTTAGACATAAGCATTCACCTGCCTTTGTCGTTGAATCGTTAAGCGTGTGTTTCCGGGCCGGAAACCCGTAAAATCCTGACTTCTGGCCACATATCATTTCCATGAGTAAAGAGCGGGACCTACAAAAATTCCAACCCGCTCGAAAGGAGTTTCTCATGTTTACACGTACCACCATCGGCATCATTGCTGCCATCTTCTACGTCGCACTGCTCGTCTTTCTCAACATTGCCTTTGATGACGAGAAGAAGTATCCGTCAATGAGCAAACTGGTCCAGCGCATCAACACAGCAACGATCGTCGTTCTTTTGGCGGTGATCATCAAGTTCGACCTCTGGTGCTAATAAGAAAGGAGAATATCACCATGGCCAAGATCTATAACAACGGAACCAATTGGTTCAAGCGCTTCAAAGACGACACTGTCATCGTTGTCATGCGCCACCCACATGACGTCTACGTCGGAATCGTATACGGGTCGAACATCTATGAAGTCGACTCGAAACTCGATATCTACGACACGTCGAAGTGCGTCGCCACCTACAGAGACTTTATCGATCGTTACAAGAAGATGAAGCGCGAAGACGCCTACAAGCTCGTCTCTGGGAACCCGTGTTCCTACTACATGGAAGGTGATAAAGTCAATGATGCTCTGCTGGGCATTGTTACGTACATCAACGACAAGCTGCTGAAGACAAACATGGAGGATGACGTCAGCGATGAAGACTGAAGACATCAGATGGCTGCCGACGTTCGTCATGATTCTGATGATCGCCGGAGGTTTCACCCTTATGGGTCTCCCTGGGACAGAGATCCTGCAGGACCTGACGGTCGGCTACCTGATGGCGTCGCTCACAAGCATCGTCATCTCAAAGGTCGACCATCGGCTTTACGACTCCGTCATGAGATCCTGGCTGTCGCGGACCGTCATGGTTGTGGCATTCACAGCCGGGGTCTACTGCACGGACCACAGCATCGACACGAGCCTCCGATCAGTGATCGGGTGGCTCGCGAGATAAAAAAGGAAGGCTCCGGCCTTTCTTTTTTGCTTTGGCTGGAGCAAGACCATAATGGAATTTTCAACGAAAGGAGAACTCGCACCATGGACATCCACATTTCAGCTCCTCAGGTGGTCAACATTGTAGCCAGTGCGCTCGGTCCATTGTTTTCCGCCGAAGAAGTGTCCGTTATGATGAAGATCCACGACTCCGAAGGAACACTCCAGATCACCGGTTACAATCGCAAGTTCGACGATCGGTTGGCCTTCGATGTCCAGCTCGTCGATCCCCAGAAGTCTCCGATTGCCCGGGTCACCCTTGGCGATCTCGAGACTCTGCGTCGAAGCAACGTCGTCGCCAGGAAGAAGGCCATTGAGTCGGCTTTCGTCAATGACCGTGTCGAGCGGCAGCTGCAATTCGTCAGACTCAGCCAGCCCGTGAAAACACCCGAACGTCCGGCCACGACACAGACTCCGACGTCGGAATCCAAGAAACCGGATTCTCAGAAGCTGGGACTTGCCGGACCCACGGAGGCCGAACTCATCGCAGCCGGTCTTCTACGCCCGTCCCAGACGAAGCGTCAACCCGAAGGCAAAGCCATCGAGTACGTCGTCGATCCGAAGAATGTCAGCTCGGGCATTCCGCTGGAGGATCTCATCGCAGCCGGCCTCGTTAAGGCACCGGAACCAATCAAGGTCTATCAGGAGGAGATGGACTACGGAGATCGTCTCCGTGCCAATGCCGCTCGCAACGCAACGTTGGCGATGCAGCGCATCATTGAAGAGACCAAGAAAGAAACCGAACGGGCCGTCGCTGACATCGAGGCCAGGGCCCAGGTGAAACAAATCGACCGGATTCTCGACGGTAAGGACAAGAGCAATGAAGACCGTCTCGACGAATTTGGTCGTCCGACCCAGCCGGCACCGAAGCCGTTCCCGAAGCCTGTTCAGTCGAGCTCGGTCCCGGCACTGAAGGGCGTCATCGGGCGCCGCAACCCCACAAAGGCATTCTGAATTCGATTTAAAAAGAACGAACTGACTTTCGTCAGTTCGTTCTTTTTAAATCGAATTCAGAATGCCTTTGTGGGGTT
>Ga0310695_10000793_pt1 | contig 78044 bp, 74 predicted proteins | sample RumenRJG_04DNA_FD_203882 | JGI IMG/M metagenome (GOLD analysis project Ga0310695, IMG submission 203882) | Bovine rumen microbial communities from Lethbridge, Alberta, Canada - RJG_04 (v2) (version 2) | ecosystem: Host-associated > Mammals > Digestive system > Stomach > Rumen | place: Canada... | reverse complement strand
GCGATGATTTCCGCGTCCGGAAATCGTACATCTTCACTCCGCCGAGTACATGAACGTCTTTTATCGCAAATTTCCTTGCGTCCAAGGAACTGCCAGTACCGGAGTCGAACCGATGACCTCTGCAACGGATTGCAGCGCTCTCTCCATCTGAGCTAACTGGCTATCGTATAAGTACGTCTACTTATACGTTCTGAGTTTCAACGCAGATGCATCTCACTATATTTCCTGGAAAAATACATGCACATATTTTTCCAAATATAAGATACGTTTCCGCTCATACTGCCCCTAGTGGATTCGAACCACTGTATACAGCAGTCAAAGTGCTGTGCCTTGCCGCTTGGCGAAGGGGCAATTTAAAATTATATTCAATATAAATTATTTAGTTCCTCAGTTTCATATTCCACGTTTCTAAAATCATTCACTTCTTCCAGCATATCATCAGACCAAACAGTAGAACTGTTGATACCATCTAGATCTAATTCATACATACAATATGGAAAATCAAATAGATCTGCACAATCTGGAAATTTAATTTTAAGTATTTCCGATGAATGTTTTCTTTTTACTCTTGCTGTACACCCAGCGTATTCTGTCATTTTATGACTTACATATAAATGATATTTATTTTCCTGACTTAAATCATCTCTTATTTTTACAACATCACCAACGTTAAACATAATTACCGTTTATTCCTCGTATCAAACGAACATTTTATTTTCCTGTTATAAGGCAGAACCATATTCTTTCAAGCACGTTCACTTATTGGCTACTTTCAGTACACTTATATACGCTACTTACTGCCTGATGTCCAAACTCTATTACTCTCTAACAAATTACCAGTTAAGGAAAAAGCAGACGAAAACCTTCACTTAATATTACAGCACACCATTGTACTGTTACACTGCTTTTATTTGTAATTGTTGGGGGCATCACAGCTTTCGTCTGTAAAGTGTACTGATACTCCAAACTTTCAGCCGCCTTGAAGGGCGCTGTGGGATTTGAACCAACGACTTCTTGGTTAACAGCCAAGCGTTCTGACCACTGAACTAAACACCCAACTACGTGTAATTCCCACCAATTACACGCCATTTCACATCCCTTTAACTATATGCTTAAACATAGTTTATTGTATTTGAACTTCAATTCCTTATACTTATACTAGTACTTATGCTCATTCTTATTCTTGGACAGATGCTATTGCTGTTGCTTCTGATTTTAAGCATATGTGAAATACCCATGAAATAAATAATGTCAGATTGCTGCGGTGGGGACTCGAACCCCAAGCTTCTATTGTTGTGTGATATATATGGAGAAACCATAATTATGCGGGGGGTTGTTATATTTGCGAAAGGAGAACCTCACGAAGCTAACCGTTTCCGCAGCACATTCCTCGGCCACTCTATACAGATGATAAGGTGTTTTCAAACATTCCACTGTTTATATATTTATATAACAGAATTTTGTATAAACACAAATTTATACCTCTGGCATAATTACTTACGGTTGAAGAATTGACTCTCGATTTGCGAAGTACAATATGGCGAATATTGTATAGCGTAATTGGCGTGGCACGTTTGGCGAAACGACTGATGCTCATAACCAATCTTGACCAAGTAGATCAATCTATGTACCTAAAATCCAAAAACGGATCTTCAATACTAACTTTAACATTCACATTCCCGAATTCCGTGCGTGTTACCACGAATGAAATTACTGATGTTCATGTCGTACAGTAAAAATGCGTGACAAACAATCTTACCATCTGAACAGAATGGCCGAAGATATTTCTTATCATGCGATAAGCTTGTCTAATGTATGGCCAAACTGTGCGATTACTTCAAGGAAGTTATCGTTCACATCCCACGGCGCATCATACGAAACCTCGGTGTTTATCATTACAGAATCAATATCATTAGATATTTTATCGGCTTCGATAATACATTCCCGCATGAATGCTTTTGCATTCTCACGGTCGTATGTGTCTTCGGTTTCGATATCAACGTTGTAATAATAAGGCGTTTGATTTCCCTCATTATTAAACTTGAATGCGCTTGCAGTTCCCTTTTTAATTCCAGGCTTACACTCCATCATAATCCTTAATGAATTATGAACACGCTGCCTGAATTTGTTTGATGCAATTGCGGATTCGATTCCAAACGGAATTGCCCGTTTAGCATCCTCAATTGCGTTTGTAAGTTTCAGTTTTTCATAGATCAAAGTTTTTGCAAACTGTATAACGAGGTCGATAGATGGCGCATCATCTCTTTGCACTTCCTCGATTTTATCTTCAACGTCGGGGTTTACATCGTGCATATGATGATGTTTAGTGGTTTTCTGGCAGTGTTCCTCATCAAGCATGAAACATGTTGCAGAGTCACACAGTCCGTCTAAGAAATTCTGGTATCTAAAGGCTTCTTTAAGGTTCATCTGGACACTTCCTTTCATTAAAATGTATTGATCTGCTATTATAATATCACGCCACGGTCTGATTGTCAACACATTTCATTGATTTTTTGCTGTATTTTTTTACAACCTCAATTGCCGGTGCAAAGAGTTCTTCTTCTACCTCTTTTCTCTTCTGTACAGCATCATCAAAGATAATAAAAGAGCCAAGATATATGTATTTTCCTCTAAAGGCGATAGACGCTTTCCATCTTCTAGCCTTTTTATCCCAGAAAACCCCGGTATATCCACTGGAATTCCGTTTGCTTGTCTTCGGTTTATTACGAAGCTTATATGACGTATGATATTTCTTATTAATGCTGGATAATCTACGTCTGTTCTCAAATGGAGTGTTGATCATCTCTTCAAGCTGTTCTTCTTCCGTTGCCAGATCAACTACAGGTTTGTTCATTTTGTGTCTTCTTGCCTTTATACATCCGCATGATTTTGTATGGCCGGAAAACAAGTTATCACGACGCACCTCAATTGTATTACCACAGTCACACTGGCATACTGCTGTTCCATTTTTGGACCCTCTATTCTGAAGAACAACAAGTTTTCCAAAACGCACACCTTCAATGTCTTTAAATTTATGCATTGTTTTACCCCCGACTTTCCCCTTTGTTGGTTGTTGATTGTTTCTGTGTTTCCTCATGTCTCTGTTTTTCCAGTCTCGCTTCAAGCCTCGCCATAGCACGTTTAAATCTTGCATATTCAGTTTGTTTTCCGCTGCGTTTACTCATTGAAACCTCCGCAAATTTTGTTAATTAGTTACGAACCATGTAATCCGTATGCGATGCCTAATGTTGACATCGTAATACGCAATCTCATCTTTTAAGATCTTGCGGAATAAACTTATGCTTGCAGAAGTTTATGTAGCAAAATTTTAAAAGAAATCCTCGCGCTGTTGTACTCCCGCCTACGACTAGGAGCAATCAATACTAAAAAGTATGTGATTAATCATCATTACATGGTGATTACTTTGCTGTAATCAGTTAATCCTATTAGAAGACCGGTTAGCTGCAGGATCCGGACCTGAAGTCAGCCAACTGGGATCGTTCGAGTAGCCATCGGGGGTGGTTTTGCAATCCCGTGCGCCTGCAGCTGATCCGCCGGAGGCATCCTCTTTTCGATCAAGGTGGAACTCTCGCCTACGACTGAGAGCCGTGTAAAAAAAATACACGAATGGCATTACAGCAATCTTTATTCAGGAACCTCTTGTTCGTCACAAGAAGTCCATTTTCCTATATGTTTATATCCTTCCTTACCTCTGTTGCATAACCTAAAAGGACCGCGTTTTACAGCATGAATACATGAGTAACACGGCGGTTCTTCTTGACTATCATTTTGATCAACGCTTCTTCGTCTTCCCATTTTCCTTTCCATCAAATAAATCAGATACGGGCAAGGATTTGCACCTTACATGTGACCTTATATATCTCCCCATCGATATAACGGAAACAAATTTCGTTGCGTCTACCTATTCCGCCACCGTATCCGTTTTAATAAATCAATACTTTACAATGTGAACAGTTACGTTTTGCTTTTTTGAAGATGCGGGCAGGGATTTGCACCCTGCATGATCTCCATCAGCATGGGGAGCAGAGATCGCGTGAGTATTGGTATTTACGGTTTCCTACGCCGCCCCATTTCGCACGTATACCTTTTCCGTCACCGCATCTGGGATACGGGCAAGGATTTGCACCTTGCATAGAAAACCACCCGTCCTTCATGGCTTAGTTGTTATGCACTTATTTGATGGCATAGTTCCGAGTTTCATGAAAGCATTTCCTTACGGCGTAAGCGTCTACCTATTCCGCCACCGTATCCGAATATATTTAAGCAGCTCTCAAATCGTTTTTAATTTCTTCCATAATATTTACATTAAAACGATTTGAAAGATATGCCATCATTCCATCAGCACCTTCAGAATCAATCATATAATAATAACTTCTTAAACCGTCCATTTCCTGAATTACTTCAAGCGGCCAACGAACTCCGCTTTTCTTATCCATGACATAGTTTGAAATCATTGCTTTAAGTCGTTTCTTTCTGGCGTGTCCAAGTGATATCTTGTTGTCCTGGCCAATCATAAGACCAAGATTCCAGTTACTTCCCGACCTTGAACCATATCTTGTTTTCTCTTCGTTCAGTTTAAACGGAGCATTAAACTTAGCTAGTACACTATTAATGTATTCCTGAGCTTCTTTGAACTTGAAATCAAGCCTGCTAGATACGATAAAGTCATCTGCATACCGTGTGTAAACACAACGTTGCTCTCTTTCTTCCCCGTTTCTATCAGTGCATTTAAAGTTTCTAAAACCGTTGTAGAGTTCAAAGTCAACAGGAATCATAATAATGTTGGTAATCAACGGAGAAATTGGAGTTCCCTGTGGAAGACCACCATCCAAGAATGCTAACTCAAGAGCCTTCTCTAATTCATTTCTGCCAGTTGTGTATTTACATATTTCAGAGAATGGGAAAATCCTTGAGAACATCTGCATTGTATATTCAAGCGTTGTTGAACCAAAGAAGTTGCTCAAATCAAATTTGGCATACCAATTTGAATCATTTTTCTGATGTTTTCTCAAACAATCTACTGTGCCTCTTCTTTTGATATATGCAAATGCAGCTGTATGATACAAAGCAAATAACTGTGTCGTAAAACCACCAATGCTTTTATACCCTACACATTTTTCCTCGAAAATAGATTTTAAATACCGCAAAGCCAGCATAAGATCTGCATTCGGTGCATCTATTTTTCTGTATCCCCTTGTTTTCTTGGGAATATAAAATGTGTAATACAAAGAATGCCGATCTACTTCGCGTAAATGCTCAGTGTTTTTGTTAAATCTTTCGAGTTCTTCAATAATTTTGTATATATTTACAGACTTTCTGTATCTCCATGTGTCATATACGTTAAATGTTCTTGTGCCAGTTAAATCTCTTTGTTTCAAACCATCGTCGAAATCTGTATCATCATCACAATATAACAAATCCTGCAGTGATGCCTGACGAAATTCCGGCTGATTTTTAAATACTACATATTTCGTCATTATGTTCATCTTCTTTTCCTCAATAGCGAAGTCAGCATGGTCTTAACTTTTACAAGCCTCCAGGTGATCGTCATCTTTTGACATCTCGTAACATTAAGCATTGGTGAAGAAAAATTTTCCCCGGATAACTGCCTTGTGAAAACCCTGTAAACATTTGGTGATGACCGAGTTGAGAATCTGGGCTTTGATATCTGAGCGAATTTGAGTTCGAATCATTGTACTATAACACAAAGGCGCGGCACTGCCAGCTCGGGATACCCGCATTCTCTTTTCGATCAAGGTGGAACTCTCGCCTACGACTGAGAGCCGTGTAAAAAAATACACGAATAACACTTCAGCTATTTTAATTTTTTAAAAACAATTAACTGAAACAATCTAAAATTCCATAAAATCCATCAGTCTGAACAAATTTCCAAATACCCTCTCCTTTCGTGAATCTAATATAATTATTTACACCATAAGCACAAATTAGACGAACAGTGGTCGCGACTCCGAGAGTTATACCGCAAGCTGAAACAGGAGTCTCTTCCGCTGCTTCCTCATGAGTGAACTGCATTGTACTCAGGAGGATGTCTTTCTGTTTTCTTTTGCTCCAATCTGCAGCATAATGCTGTGCCGATGTAAGACTTGTACGGAAATCAAATACCGCTTTCACATACGGATTATCCATATGTTTCTCTACAAAATCCCTGCGAATATCAATGCTATCAATTGCAAGGAATATGTATCCAGAAATGATATCGCCCTGCCAGCCTTTAGGTTCCAGATCGATTGTACTTTTGATTTCAGGATTAATATCGCACAAAATATCTTTCAGAGCTTCAACCTTTGGCATTCCAACGTGTTTCTGGGTGAACATCTGATTGACGATGTTATGCTCTTCCACATCGTCAAAATCCCACAGTGTCATATTCTTTACACCACATCTTGCAAGGTTTTCTGCAAGTGTTGATCCGACAGATCCACATCCGATAATGTGAATCCTCGTGTCGTCTTTTTCCGGCTGAAAAAACTCATAAGATTTCGTTAAATTCATGATTTATCTCTCCTATAATTCATTTAAAACAAGATCGAAATTTCCTCTGTTTCGTCACATTCTTCAGTGCTTATCGTCTGTATGTGAGAACCCTCTTCAACTGCTTCGAAGATTGAAATTTCCTCTTCTACAGCAAAACCATCTACCTCTTCTGGTTCTTCCTCTTCTTCATCATCAATATATCCATCTTCTACTAATTGCATAAACAGATCTGCTTTAAGACGGTCAAAGTATCCACCACGGTCTTCTACGCCATCAACAGTGTAATCACCGATATAGAACCATCTGTAAGATTCTAATGTGCTTTGAAAGTTGGCTAGATCATCGAGTACATCTCTCCAACTATAGCCCTCTATAGAACGTAAATAACAATAGTCAATCCAATCTTCAATGGTATCTTCATTTCTATAGTCTTCAATGAGATCATAATAATCGTACTCACTACAAATTCTAGCTATATCGTCCATGCAAGTACAATCTTCCAAAAATTCATCTCTTGTCATAACGATTCTCCTTAATCATACCAATCTTCGCTATACCAATTATTGTAATTATTGTAGTGATACTTATCTCCTGAAGCAGCTTTCTTCTTAGTACCCTTACGATAACCGTAAGCGTATGGATCTTTCGCAACAGGAACCTGAGAACCACCTTTGTACTGTGTTGTTGCGGGTGGTGTATATGTTTTTGTTTTGACCATATCTTTTGCATCATCGATGAACGAACCAAATCCAAGATCGTTATCAATAATCCGCAAATCCACATCTGCTGTTTCAAACAACGTGTTTTCTGCAAGGTCATAAATCTTGATCGTTCTTTCCCCGCGTTTATTCCAAATTGAAAACACATAAAACATCGTGTCATTAAGCTGACTCAAAAACGACTCGTACAACGTTGTGTCAACAGCGCTCGGTGAAGTTCCCATATTTACATGGGAATGTCCCTGCATCCTGATGTTGTTAAATATTTCATCCGGATGTTTATAGAGCCATGTCTGATAACATTCCTGATCCGTATTGACTGTTGCACCAGTTACTTCCTGCGGATAAACGAGAATGTCTTCGATAATGTATTCGCAAGGTTCCTCTCCGCGTACTGCAACGCCGTGCCATGCAACTTCCTTATCGAACTCATTAACAAGCATACACTGTTTCAACCAGGCAATTTCCGTATATAACAGCGTTGCCCTTTTCTCAATTTTGCCGAAGTCTTTTGTATAGCTGATCTTTCCGTCACTCATCTTCGTTTTGCGAAGTGCTTCAACAAACTCATCTCTGAGTGTGTCGATTTCCTGTTCGGTCATTTTAATTACTTTCGCCATTTTCCTCTCCTTTCTGTTCCCGCATATATTTAATAGCACCAGCAGGATCAACAATTTCCCCGTTCGGCAGTTCAATACACCGTACATTTGCACTACCTTCGATTTTGTACCAGCTCCTAAATAATGCATTCATTACCGGACCGTCCGCGAAATTCAACGACCTGCAAGATGCAATACACTGTTCAATTGCGCCAATATAATCTGAGTTCTTCATGAACTCTGTTATTGCACTCTGATACGAACCAAGACAACCATATCTATCAAGGTGAGGATTCGGTAAACAGTCATCAAATTCATAACTATAAGCATATCCGCTCGGAGCGCTCACTCTCATATTAGCGATGTTGAAATCATACGCACCACAAACTTTAATTCTGAAATTCTTACGAATGAAGATCTCTTCAAACAATTCTTTCATTTCCTCTTTCGTATACGGACCGCGAATTTCATTTCCGCAGTTGTATGCGACAGATGTAGAATTATCAAATAGCTTACGTGCTATGTCTTTATCCCAGAACATGAGATAATCTTTGGCGACAAATCGTATCTCGTTATCGTCTGCATATTCAAGGAACAGTCTGTTCTTATGTTTCATGAAGTAATTCAAGATTTCTGATTCAATACCATTCTCTTCATCATGTGCAATTTTCGCTCTCAATCCCATAATTCTAATGTTATAGTCTCGAATTTCCGAAAGTTTACTGGTTATTCTATTTTGAAATTCTTCGATTGTTAGTTCACTATCGCTGATACGTGACGTAAGAGCTTCGATTTCCTGTCTTTCAACCCTCGTCTCTATACCTTTAAGCGATCTCTGTGTATATTCAGAACGAAAATCACATTCTCTTGCGATATCTGCCAAACATTCCATGTATCTATCAGATCTTTTCATGCGCAGAGATTCGAGAAGGGCGATTTCTTTTTCTGTTGTTCCAGACTCTTTATCAAAATACCACGGAAGAAATGCAAGAATTCCTACCTGAAGGTAATGATACATTCTCAGGTCAATGGACTCGGTAAAAATAAAGCACTGACGATGTTCAGTGCTGACATAACAAAGACATCTGAATGTCTTTTTGAAGTATGAAGTGATCTTTTCGATACGCTTAACCGGATATCTTTTTTCAATATTTGCCTCGATAAAATCCAGAAAAGCATTATTATTTACTACACTATCTGACCCAACATTGTTGAACACTATTAACTTAATGGTGTCGTCTTCTATCTTGGGAACTACTGCGTTAAACACATTCCTCGCGTCATTCGTATCGATGACGCTTTTCGCATAGTTATAAGAATATGTGCTAAACGTAATTCTGCTTTCCTTTGGCATTCTGTTAAATAACAAAGCCCGCATTGTTGAAACAAATGTATTATCATTTGCCCAGGATTCACCATCAATATGACCACATGCTGTATTTGCAAATGATGTGTTAAATGGTGTTCTTCTTATTTTATTATCAAACATCTTCGTTCTCCTTTCATAAATTTAAATGGCGGGTATAGGAATCGAACCTATTATTGCTTCATGCAATGCCTTTGTGTAAACCCGCCATGCGGGGAATACCCCGCATTCAACGCTTACGCGTTGTCGGTCTTCGTTACACGCAGCAGGTATGCACTCTCCGTGATGCCGAAGCTGTCGAACGTCTTATCAAGATCACCCGGCTGCAGCGGAGTACCATCAAGCGTTGTCATTCCAGCGCCAGTGGCGTAATCGATACCGTTTTCCGTCAGAACCTGACGAAGCGTTGTATTGGAGTCGACCATAACTGTGTTTCTCTGCATGTTGTTACCAACTGTGATTCTAAGCATAATATTTTCCCCTTTCATTCTTTAAAAAATTATGTACAGTTAGAGATTGTGGCGGCTTTCGCCGCCACAGACGACGATCATCCCTCTACGGAGATGTTGGCCATGATGGAAGCTTTCTCAGCTTCAATCTCGTGGAGGACATCCGGCAGCTTCTCTTCGAGCTTGTTCAGCTGAAGAATCGCAGTGCCGACTTCTTCGGCAACAGCCGTTTTGATATCCTCGCCGTCCTTGACGTGAGACGCCATAGTGACCTGAGCGAGTCCATCGCTGTTGGCGTGACCGAATTCAACGCCGTACTTGTTGATGTTGCCGAAACCGGGAACCACTCCGATTGCAAATACCGGCACCTTTTCCTGACCTTCACCTTCGTAAAGAGTCAGATCTTTCTGACGGTACTTCTTAATCGTCTTGAGATCTTCCAGTTTCATGCTGGATGTGATAACTACTGCGCGACCCACAATTTTGATGTTTGCCATATTCTAGGCTCCTTTCATGATGATTAATTAGTTACTAGTTACATATATAAAATCATTAAAATGTATTGACAAGTATAAGATAACACGTTTCTTTTCATTTGTCAACACATTTTATTGAATTCTCATGAACAAATCGGTTCGTCGAATTCCATGATTTCATATGGATAATCAGCATAGATCTTATCGCCGTTTGCATTAAACAAATACATCGGCCTGTACACCTGCTTGGTGAAATTCCTTGCGATATATTCACAAAAGTGGTCTTTTATTTTTTCAATGTCTTCTGCACTGAAAAGCGTACTGACAATACCCTCGCAGACCGTATCAAGGAAGTCTTCAACAACACATTCGATAGCCGTGTCCTGATCTTCGATTGCATTTTCCTCTTGAAGAGCAATTTCATCTTCATCTTCTTCAATTTCCTTGATCGTCATTGTACTAAGGAAATCATCAAGATAATCATTGTACAAATCTGCAACAACATCACAACAATCTTCTTCCGAAAAAACAAATGTCGTATACTTAATCTCATCATCAACATACACATCAAACACAGGAAGATTATCCTGTACATGGATACAAATCTGTACGCCGAACTCTTCCTCTGATGCAATTTCCTGCTCTTCTCCCATCAGCTCTTCCTCGTGTTCTTTGGCATAGTCCCAACACTCGTAAGGCTGAAGATGTATACACTTCATTATTATCTCCTTTCTTCACTTGCTTTGAAATTATATACAGGTTTCATTACATCCATAATCATTACTGATTCCCGAATAACATCAATGATATCGTCAATTGATTTGTACGCCATCGGTGCTTCATCAAGTGTCCCCTCATTAATTGACGTTGTATAAATACCACTCATAGACCGTTCGTATTCTTCCAAGTTAATCGTTTCCTTCGCTTTCTTTCTCGACATGATACGTCCAGCTCCATGTGGAGCTGAGAAATTCCACTCAGGATTTCCTCTTCCAACTGCTACTATTGATCCATCGCGCATGTTGATAGGTATTACCACGACTTCCCAGTCATGTGCAGCAATTGCTCCTTTACGCAATATCATCTCATTAACGTCAATGTAATTATGAATTGTATGAAACCCGTTTCCGTTAACCATGCACTCAAGACCGTAATCATTATGTGTTCTTTCCAGTATAATTTTGGCAATCAATTCCCGGTTTGTTTTTGCAAATTCTTGGCATATTTCAACGTCATGTAAATAATCATCAAGATGTTTTCCGTACAAAAAGCATAAATCATGAGGCATTGTAGTTTTCTTGCTCTCATATTCATGTTTTAATTCTGTCAGTGCGTTTTGTATTTTATCTTGGCGACCCAATCTTTTATATTCATTGATGATACTGTTTCGCTTTTCCAAGTAATCATCTTTGCCACAAGCTAATTCAATTGCAAGATCCTGATAATATTCAGCAACCTGTTTTCCTAAATTGCGTGATCCTGAATGAATTACCAGGAAATTAAATTCCGATCGCATCTTATCGATTTCAATAAAGTGATTTCCTCCGCCGAGTGTACCTAAGCTGCACTCTAAGCGATCGATATTCTTTAAATGTTGATAGCACCGCAGTCGTTTAAAATCAAACGGATAAATGCTTTCGTTCCACACATTCATTCCTGATGGAATATAATGTGCTGCCTCATCGATTTTTTCAAAGTCAATAGGATCTTTTCCTATATAAACTGTGTACATTCCGCACCCGATATCCACGCCAACTATATTCGGAACAACCTTATCGGTAATCGTCATTGTAGTGCCGATTGTGCATCCGCTTCCTGCGTGTGCATCCGGCATGATTCGTATTCGACTGTTTTCTGTTATCTCATAGTCACACATACGACGTATCTGTTCGATTGCCTCATCCTCTATTACTTTGGCGTAGCATATAGCTGTATTTACTTTTCCTTTTATTTCAAACATAATTTCTTCCTATTTAATAGTAGCAACTACAAATGCCCTCAATCCTTTCAAAAACCATGCCGGAGCATAAAAAATATTTGCACAGATCATTCCGACAAGGCACTGTCCACATATAAATTCCCTGCGCATTTCCTTTGCGCTGTAAATTCTTGACGTTATACAGTTGATAAGTATGTATATGATAACTGCGATCGCGATTAAAACCTTATTCATTATTTACCCCCCCGTTTATATATTTGGATACATGGCTAATGTTACTTTATTACTATGCCTGCAAATATTTATAAAATTAATCATCTTTTTGTATTCACTTTCCTTGTATCCATTAAATTCTGTAACGAGTTTTACACCGGAGGAATTCACAATGTATACCACATCAAAATCACCCAACGGTCTACTCGCGTCAAACAACCTCGTGCGCTTGTTCATCGTGATTCCCCCCCTCACACAATTCGTTTAATATATTCTCGTTCGTCATAAACACCAACGTCATATCCTGTATCAAATCCAACGTTAAAGTTATATGTACAAACTTTATCAATTAGTTCATTAATCTGATCAGCAAAAACGTCTCCCATTACTTCCCGAATCTGAAAAAGCAGTTGATCCATCTTTATTCTCCATCGTCTTCGTAAATCCTGACCGAAATTAAGTCATCCGTTTCTTCTTCAATTAAGCAACTAAACAACGCATATTCTTTGACAATTTCCATGATTCCTGGGCTATTCGGACTTCCTTTGACTTGTCCATTAATCATAAGATCTTTATTAGCTCCCATTGCAAGAGCCTGTGCATTTGCCAAAAACATACTTATACCCCCTATCTAAATCTCCCCAAAAAATTGTCAGCGAGTTCCCGTTCACGTTCATCCATCAAACAAGAGAAATGAACCAGGTTGTATGCACCACAAGAGTCATATACAATCCCTTCTCTTGTTAAGAATGTACGAAATGCCAGCTCTTCTTCCCCTCTGTTAAGCTCAACACTCAGCCATCGTTTCTGCATTACCGTCATCTCCCTTCTTTTAAATTTTGAAATACATGCCGAGGAGTCGAACCTCGGCGTTGGGAATCAGATACCGATTTGTGTCTCGTTCGGCTTCGAGATGCAATTACTTGCAATATGTATTCATCTGATTCCCCCGGGCATGTAAACGATCAGGCTTTTTTAGCGCGGGTTTTCCGTGCCGGAGCCTTCTTCGCAGTCTTTGCAGTAGCCTTTTTCGCTGTGCGAGCAGGAGCCTTAGCTTCCTGTTTCGGAGCGGACTTCGCCGGAGCTTTCTTAGCAGGAACTTTCTTCGCTGCTTTCTTCTTTGCCTGAGCCTCTTTGTACTTCCGGATATTTTCCTCATTCTTCGCTGCGAATGTGGTTGCTCCGTCAACAGGTTCCGGATCAATGAAGCGCACAGTCACTTCCATGTACTGGCCTTCCTTGTATCCTTTTGCCTTCGCAGCATCTTTCTGGAAGTACACGCTGCCCATGATCTGATTGGTCATGTTCCCTTCAAGAACCTCGGTGAAACGCATAGCATTTTTGGTATCTCTTTCCGGCGCAAATTTAATAGTACACATAGTTACATTCTCCTTTCGTTCTTTAACAGTGTTTGATTTATAAAATCCTGAGTTATCTCAGTGATTTTCCTGTGATTCCAATGATTCTCTTATTGCCCGAACCATATTATCCGTTTCCGTGATTCCGAACCGTTCAACATCTCCGTCTTTGGATGGATAAATTTCGTAATATGGAAGCGGTTCACCTTCGTCATCAACAACCCAACCCAATCTTGAGTACCAGTCAAGATATACACTAACGCGTTTATTATTGTGGTAAACAACAAATCTCGCCATCGATCCACCAAATGGAGGAATACATTTAACTTCCCATTCAGGATCAAAATGAATTCCTTGTGTATCTTCAATTTCATTACAAATATTCTTCCAACGTTCCCTTGCTTCGATAGCGGATCTTTCCGACTCAATAGCAAGTGACTCATCAAAACTCAATCCCATTACAACTCCTCCTTAATTGTTTTTGACAGAATCAAAAAAGCAGTCGGAACGACTGCGAAAATCCCCATCTGAATTAACAACATTTTATATTCCCCTTTTGCAAATGCTCTCCGAAAAATCGATCCAATCATCGTACACTTCTAAGATTTCAACAGAGTCTTCATCTGGCTCTATATACCCACCACAGCAAGCACAAATAATTCCGCCGTCTTCAAGAAGAATTCCGCCATGAATTAATCCGCTTTCCTTGTCTCTAAATTTTATTTGTTCAATCATTTTGTATACCCACTTTCAGCAAAAATCCCAAATCGTGTTTTCCCACACCTCTTCTTTTATGATTTCTTCTAGAATGTCATCAATATATTCCTCTTCATCAACATTTTCTGGAATGCAAATTATCGCTTTGAATTCCGGAATAAACCCACCAGCTTCGACTGTTATTCTTACTTGATTGTAAGGCATCGCAAAACCTCCGTATTATTATTCCTCATACCATGTGAGTGTTATATCACATTCCTTATTAAGCTCGAACACATCAAACTCATATGATTGCTCTTCGTCATCATTTTCAAATACCTGATATTCCTTGCCGTCGATCTCAATTTTATCCTCAGAATCATCTTGGCTTTCAGAATCCTTTCCATATGCACGGAGCAATTTTTTCACAGCCAAATCTCTCTTTTCAGCTGAATCGAAAATCCCTGCACAATGTAAATCGGTTCCATAACTTTCACATAAATCTATAAGCCCTATGTAAAGTTTCATCGCAAAACCTCCGTTTCATAATCAAAATACAGATTTGTATTTTCCCCATGTTTGAGGAACTATCCTAACAGGTTCGTCGCTAAAACAGCCTGAAAAATCGATCCAGCTGAAGTCGCGTGTTTTTACATATTTCTGAGCTTCATTCTTCGTTTTAAAAATCGCTAATGTAATCGTGTTACCGTATCCGTCAACTTCAACTTGTACCGCATAAAAATCCGCTTTCATCCGATTTCCCTCACATATGGATCATATCCAAGCGATACCCATATTTCATCTTTGATTTCATTTACCATCATTGTTGCAGTCTGACGATCCATACCGAGCTTTTCTAAATTTCGAAAAGCCTTCGATTTTTCCTTGTCTGTTTTGGCTGTGTATAAAGCCCAAAGTAAATCGTATAACATCGCAAAACCTCGTTTTTAATCTTCTGTCACTATTTCTTTTATTGTAATCCAATCATCATGATAATTTTCTATTTCTTCTATCCTCTTATAGTCTTCTTCAATAGAACCATAATGTTTTTCGTAACATTCTATTGAACCAAATTCATCTTCCATTAAATGTTTATAAAGTTCTTTAGCACCTTTTATAGCATTTTCTTTTTTGTTATAAAACAACTCTTCGTAATTTTCACCTGTTACCATCCACATAACTTGTCGACACCTCACTTTCCGGATCAAGAATTTTCCTAACTTCATTAAAGATTTCAGGAAGAACAACTTGATTAATCCTGTCATATTCCGTCGTGTTTTTAATTAAATCTTTTACAGGATTATTGCCAGTGTAATGTGCTCCGGTACAAAAGATGAAATCTGAATAATCCCTGCATATGTAATAGCTTTCCATAAGTTCACACAGTTGCCAGATTTCCGAATCTGTCAGTGGAGTTTCAGTAAACTTTTTCAAAAATCCTGTGTGTAAATTTGTTCTCTGATTCCCTATGTTTTTCAACCCATCAAAATGCTCATGTGATTCAATATCGCTTGAATTTCCCGGATTTCTGTTGTTTGTGTATGTTTCAATATACCCAAATCCCCAGTACCAATTACAATCCCATACAGGCTCTTCGAGCCAATATAAAGTTCCCTCACTATCTGCACCAAGCAGATATACATCTTTTCCGAACGCGTGTGATTTCCGCTTTTTCATTTTCCCCGCCTTTCACATATGCTATACATTCAGATCGCTAGACCACGTTCCACGCCACATACGCTATACATTCAGACCACGTTCCACGGAACACTAATTCCTGATTCAAAACCCTGCCGAACTTGTCGACATATCCGATTTTCCTGACCTCGGCGTAATCGTCGCCGATTCGATATGTAATATGATATTTTCCGATTATCATACTCATTTTCCTGCACCTCACGCTGCAGTCAGTTCAAATTGCGCCTGATGACCTGTTCCCCATCGTGCAGTTATTTTTAACGAATACGAATTCCCTGTGAACTGCATACCATTAGATGCAATTCCTACATACTTCCCGGCTTTTTCATCATAATCGAAATGAACTGTGACATTTTCCCCGCATTTTGCGGCAAGTTCAATAATGCCGTCTACAAATTCCTGAAAACTCATAAGCCCTCCTTTTTGTGATTCCTCGTGATCACGCACGTTTCCCACCAAATCGTGCTGTCGGGCAATCCCATTTTCCCCGACCCCTATGGGTTGCGAACCCTATACAAAATCCAGATTTGAGTCTTTCATCAAACTCAAGGTTGCTATCCTTGATGTGCAGTACAGGCAGGATTCGAACCTGCAGAGGAAACTGATCAGATTCCCCACGCTACTCTGCGAGCGCTGGCTTTAACCATTTTGCCCACTGTACTAAAAGACACAGCTTGGTCCGCAGTTCTTATGAGATGCGTGCTGGGTGTTGATGTTACAAATTCCCGAATTTCCACGGTATCCACAAGAGACACACGATTCGTTTTCCTGTGACCGGACTGATTGTCCGGAAATTTTCGATTGAACATTTGATTACGTTTAAGATTCCCTCGACTATTTCGCCAGTTGAATGACTGCGCCAGATAATATGTTTCATGATTCCTCATATCTCCTAATCATAAATTCCTGACCTTTGAATTCCGGATACGATACGCAAAAACAATCCAATATAAATTCGTATTGTTCATTGGATTCCGCATAACAACGTGCTGCAATGCGAGCAATCGTATCGACATTTTCCTGCGGATTTTTCGTGCGAAATTCATCAAAATAACCGAATGCATTCCTCACAAAATCCGGATATGTATCTGGATCGCTTGCATAACATTCACCAAGAATCTCTGCTTTATAACGTTTAATTCCCTGCTCCAATGAAGTCACTTCTCCGGTATCACCAAATACGATTCCTTCGTTTGTAATGGACACAATTTCCCGGTTTGGATTCTCGCACCATATCGCCATTAAAATTTCACTTACCGTCATAACTGTCCTCTCCCTATAATTCCTTGCCATCAGTTACAAATTCATGAGATTGGATTCGAACCAATTCAGGGAACCGCACAGGAGGAGGATGCGATTCCCTGCCGATTTGCACATGATACGATTTAGACGTACAGGATTCCCACCTTTCCTGCACAATATCACATCACTTCTACGCATTATCGTTGTGATATTCCCCGCACTTCTAAGAGATTCCACGCCGATCAATCTGGCGCTTCGAGACGCATGAACAGGATTCGAACCTGTAAAACCTTGCCGATAGACAAGATTCCTCGCCTGAGTTCATGCGATGTGCAGGCCGAGAGCGATTATGGAGGCGGTTTTCCCGGCCCGCGGTGAATAATGTATTTTCCCTTCATTTTCAATGCTACGATGGGTGTGAGAGACGTAAAATTGAAAATAAACAGGTTCATAATTAAAAAGGGAATTCCCGAAGGAATTCCCCCACTCAGAACACAGCCAATTGACTGTGCATAATAAACCGACGCAACCCGGTTTATTACCTGATCATTATATCACTTATCTTCACGGAAGTCCACTTCCCACTGACCATTAGTGATAAGCCGGTTGCAGATAGACTGGAAGCTGCGTGTGATCTTCTCATGATTAGAGCAGATTGTCTTAAGTGCCTTGACTTTATCTGCAGAAGCATATGTGATAAACATACGGTTATAATCTTCCTTCGTGATATTGAACTTATCACCGAGCATCTTATGTACAACTTTGTTCATATCCTCGAAGCAGGATTCGTCACTGAGTACCGTTGCATCAATCTGGACATCCTTAGCAAGTTTACTCATATAATATGAGTTATAAACCTTTGTCGGGTCGATTCCCAACATGCTGCACACCTTTGCTGTCATCTTCTGATTAAATTTCTCAACAGCATAAATCCACTTCTGATCCTTACCGATTCCGTTGCACTTGTTGTGCAGTTCACGAAGTTTGATAGGTTTGACAGCATCGTCAATCTCGAGCGTTGTCTGCGTAGAACCTTCAATCCTGATTTCCTTGACACGGATAGTATCATAATTGAATTTTTTGCAGCCAGCAACCATCGGATTCTTCGAATTCTTGCACTCATTGTATGCAAGATTCTTAGCTTCGCTTGTGTACTTGTTGACAGTTTCAATAAGCTCAATTTCAACTTCTCTGGCCTTCTCAGACTCTCCGTCCTCATTCAGCTCATTACGCTGATCAACAAGTTTCTCAGCAGTAGCTCTCAGTTCCTTCAGTTCCTTCATGATTTCGGCTTTAGTTTTCTGTGCCATGATATTTCTCCTTTCATAAATACAGTTTAATCACCCAGACATACTAACAAACTAATTTGCGAGTATGTTTGAATGATTAAACCGATAAGGAGAAGTGGATTTGTTACATAAAACACATACACCAGAGAAAAATTCATAGCATACATGCTTTAATTACCCATTTATCTCATATGATTTCTATTATTGTATGTATATTGTCCCCATGTTTGAGGAACAACAAATACATGAGTCTCAACATATATTTTTTTAATATATCTTGCGTATGATTTTGCAGATGATAATGTAGGAAATGTAGCAAGAGTGCATGGTACTAAGCTACAATAGCATCCTGTGTCGATTTCTTCTTCCATTATCACAGAATAAAAATCAGCTTTCATCCGATTTCCTCCGTTTTGATTTCCATTTTTTAGCGCCTGTCAGCGTGTCCTGTGTAGCTGTTCCCTCACTTCCTATCGGAAACCCTCTTACAAGCCGCTACAGCGCGCCCTGCGTGCCTGTCAGCGTGTCCTGTGTAGCTGTTCCCTCACTTCCTATCGGAAACCCTCTTACAAGCCGCTACAGCGCGCCCTGCGTGCCTGTCAGCGTGTCCTGTGTAGCTGTTCCCTCACTTCCTATCGGAAACCCTCTTACAAGCCGCTACAGCGCGCCCTGCGTGCCTGTCAGCGTGTCCTGTGTGCCCTGTCCAAAAAAGAAAAAGGCGGCAAAAATGCCGCCTTTCTGTGCTGTGTGCTATCTGTGTTTTATCTGTGCAGACGTTCCTTTCTTTCTGCGCGTGCCGCCGCCTGTGCCGCCTGTGCCTGTTTCTGTGCTATGCGTGCCGCCGCCTGTGCTGTGCGTGCTGTCTTGTCTGCCGCCTGTGCCGCCTGTGCCGCTTTCCAAAAGTCAGAAAGTGCCGCCGCCTGTTCTGCTTTCTCTGCCGCTGTGCGTGCTGTGCGTGCCGCTGTGCGTGCATACTCTGCCGCGTGCTGTGCGGCGCGGAAGGCATTTTTCTGTGCCGCGTCTGCCGCCTGTGCCGCCTTGCGTGCGCTGTCTGTTGCTTCTGTCGCGCGCTGTGCCGCTGTTTTGCTGTCCTCTGCTTCTGTTTCCAAAAGGAAAAGAATTGCTTCTGCCTGTGCTGTTGCCGCTGTGTGTTCTGCATACCAGTCAGACGCTTTTACTTTCTGTTTTGTGCGTGTTATCTGGTTACATACGTTACCAATATTAGTACCGATATATGTTGCTGTAGCTTGTTTACCATATCCAAGGAACAGCTTTGAAAGTATATCCTTTTGCTGTGCTGACAGATTAAACTGTTCCGATAAAGTTTCTGCTGACTGTTCACACAGTGTTTCATATTCTTCAAAGTCTGTTTCTGACACTGTGACGGGGACAGGATGAGAGTTAAAGCCGCTATCCTGTGCCGTGTCCATCTCAGAAAAGAACTTTGGCAGTCTGTGATATAAGACAGCTTCTGCCGCGTCTGCTTCTGTGCTGTTTTCGCTGTCCTTCACTATTTCAGACAGATAGCAATAGCGGTTATTATCGACAGCGGCGCGGCTGTTTTCAATCAAAGCGCGTACTGCCTTATGTGCTTTCTGTCCTGCTGTCATTTCAACTTCTTTCCATGCGGCGCTATCCTCTTTACGGATAGCAACGCGCCTGTCAAGTACGCGTTCGGTATATTCAAAGTCTATGCCGTCCGCGCCTTCTGCCATAATAGTTTCGTATGCTGTCTGGTATAGGTCAGCGCCGTCCAGAATAGTCTCGAAAACGTCAGACGCTACTTTTGCGTAGTCCTCAGAATACTCCGTGACCGTATCGCCGTTTTTGTTCGTGCTTACTGTGATTTGTTCCGCGATACGCGCCGCGGCTGTTTCCATCCTGTGAACGTCCTGTGTGCGGCTGTTGCGTAGCTGTCTTGTCATTTCAGACGCGGCCACGTTATCACACTTCTTTATCACAGACGCGGCAATAATTGATGCAAGCGTGCGCGCTGTCTCTGTTGCTTCTGTCCATGCTGTGCGCTGTCTGTCTCTGTAGCTGTTGGCAAGCTGTGAGCAGTGCTTTACAGCATCCAATGACAAAAGAAAATGTGTGTCGCGTACTGTCTCTGCCGCCTGTGCATATCTGTCGGCATATCCAATGAAAGTGTTCTGTTCTTCTGCATCTGTCTGTGCTTCTGCCTGTGCCTGTTTCTGTGTCTGTGCCTTTGCTTTCTGCTGTGCGTCCTTCTGCATGGCATACAGTGTGCGGCTAGTATGCAGTGCTGTCTGCTGTTTCTGCTTCAATGTTTCACGTGAAACATTGAACTGTGTTGACTGCTGTTTCTGTGTGTTCGCTGTGTTCTGAGTGTTCTGCTTTTTCATGTTCTGTTCCTTTCTGCGCTGTCTGCGCTGTGAATGTGTGCCGCGTTGCGTTTGCGGCTGTCTGTGTTTTGTGTTTTCGTGTTACACCTATAGTGTAACACGAAGTGTCAAGTGGATACATTCTAATGAGTTTACATTTTGTCGTATATATTTTACATTTTGCTAATTTTAGAAATATTTAATAATTGCTGTCCGTCTGTGTGCTGTCTGTGTGCCGTCTGTTCTGATTTTCTTCTGTCTGTCTCTGCCTGTTTTCTACATGTTCCCTTTTATCCCTATGGAACGTGTAGGGGCGTGGTTATGGTTCGAACGTGTGTTCGATTTTTCCCAGACCACTATGTTGCCTTCTCTCCCACATCCCACAACATCTACCACTTAAACCACACTCACCCACTATATCTAGTGTGTGTGATCCATAACAACGTATGAACGGTTGCTCATGTGAAACTATTGTTTCTGTACTTTTTAGTATCCAAAACAATAACAAAGCACAGAATTTCACGTTCCATAAACAGATATAAATATTACGTAATTGTTACAAATTATGTGTTGACAACACAATTATGTTATGGTATTATAATAGTATCAATACATTCTATTGATATTTATAGATCATATCAATACATTTGTATGAACGTACTTTGACAATTTAATACATGTTTTTATCTTGGAGATCGACAGATATCAGACACAATTTTTAGCACCCAAAAACACATTTTAGCACACCCCCCGTGCTAAAATTGATTTTTTACACCCGATAAACCGCGTAGATTCAACATTCTTCTCTTCACCCCTTATAAAGGAAGTTATATATAAAAAAAGCTCTTAAACACCCTTAGCTATATCGACTTATAAACACTCGCAACGAGGTGAAACGGGCAGCCAAAAACGCGTTAACTCCATAAATGTAAAATATACTTTACATTTTTGGACAGGGAAAATAGTAGAAAGTGAGGTGATTTATTGATATATGTATGTGATGCAATTATGGGGCAAGGGAAAAGCAGTAGCGCTATTACGTATATGAACGAACATGCAGATCAGAAGTTTATATACATTACTCCATATTTGGAGGAAGCAAAGCGCATACACGATGCTTGCAGAGAATTGCATTTTGTAGAACCAAACAAAGATTGGATACATGGGAACAGCAAAGTCTCCCATACACAAGAGTTAGTAATGCAGGGCAGAAATATAGCCACAACACACCAGGCATTTAAATTATATACATACGCTATGTTGGATGCAGTAAGAGAACAGGAGTACACACTTATAATTGATGAAAGCGTAGAACTTCTGGAACAGTATGAGATTGAAGAAGATGACGTTGAGTTATTGGTTGCTGGGGGATATGTAGAACGTGAGGATGATATATATACATTGGTAAACGATAATTATAAGGGAAAGAAGTTTATGGACGTATTACGGCTGATGAGGACTAGACAGCTGATGAGGACTAGAGGAAGTAACGTTGATACAGATTCTCCGTTTTTCTATTGGATACTCTCTCCGGAGCTTATGACATCGTTTAAAGATGTGTTTATACTCACGTACTTGTTTAAAGGACAAAGTATGTATAACTTCTTGCAGATGTATGATATTCCATATACGAATATAGGAATTACAAGAGATATAAAGAACGATGAGTATATATATAGATTTAGTGAGAATGAACAGTATATACCTGATTATGTTGGACATATAAGGGATATGATTAAAATTGTAGATGATAAGAAGCTGAATGCTATTGGCATGGATGAAAATGCTCTCTCTCTAAACTGGTTCAGCAAAGCCAATAAGGAAGATATTGGACAGCTGAAGAGGAATACATACAATGTGTTCAGAAACATATGGAATGAATCAAATGCTGCTGACAGGATGTGGGCTACGTTTAAGGATGTAAAGGAGTCGATCAAAGGACGAGGCTACAGCGATTCATTTACGGTGTTAAACCAACGTGCAACGAATGAACTGCGAGACAGATTATATTTAGCTTATATCTGTAATATATATATGAACGTAAACGAGAAGAAGTTCTTTTATAAACACGGCCTCTCAGTTGATGAAGAGGCATATGCACTCTCCACTCTTGTGCAGTGGATATGGAGATCGGCAATACGAGATGGAAAGAAAATACACCTGTACTTGCCGAGCAGCCGGATGCGCAGAATTCTAAATGACTGGATCACCAGTCTGGAGGAAGGAGGTGCAGACGATTAATGACAGGAACATGCAAATCTTGCATTTTTATGGAGGTATGTGATGCAAACATGAATAAATGCGACAACTACTATTCTGAAGATGATAATGAATACATGAATGATGTAATAGAGAACGGAAGAAAAGAATATTACGATGAATGGTTTTCATATGTGAAGGAGTACGACGATGATATATTTTTTTGATTGGTCAATACAGTTTAATGAACTTGGAACGAGGTGGTTGCTATAAGTAAGCAGCAATCATGTCAGAAATACATATTCAAAATACATAGCAGCAGGCTGCGAAAAGAGAGATGGAAATTAGAATTAACGCTTGAGGAAGCCAGAAGAAACGATGAAGTTATAGCATTGGCATCATCACAGATGCTTCGATGGATCGATGAATTAAACGACATACACGATGCGGATGAGAAAGCTAAAGAGATAAAGTCTGAGATCCGATATTTACGTAAAGAGGGAAATACGGCACAGATTAAACGGCAGATCAGGAAACTGTATAAAGAATTGGACGAACTACAGTTTCAGCCAGACTACATGAGTTTGGTTATTGACAAAGAGAAGGATTACTGGCGAGCCTGTCGTGGTTTCAGTATCAACGGTGTGAAGTATAAACGTCTGCTTGGTACAAATGGTGGGATTAAGAATTCAACAATTGTGTTTGTCAGCGAACGTCTTCATGATGAATTAGATAGACGGATTAACAACGATCGCGATTTATCTAAGGAATTTGTCACAGCAAAACTTGAAGCATATAAAGCATTGACATGCAGTGCATCGATTCCGGTTTCGATGCCACATGGTATTTGTGTTGTGAAAGATGCTGAGACTCAATTCTTTGAAGACATCACGTATCTATCAGATGAAGATGGCGGTGAACCTGTTATGAGAGATGCAGACCACGAATTGATTAAGATGAATGCATCGGATGGTTTCGGTTTGATGCTCCCCTCTCTCGCCCAAAGATGGAGCGATGAATTGGGGTTGGACTATCTCGTATCCGGCTGTAATACGCGGGCAAGTTTCGAGAAAGGCATGGTGTTTACTTTTGACTTTCTGGATTTTGCCGAAAACGTTGCTGGAAAGTATTACATAACTGATGTTTGGGGAGATACAATTGACATTCGAAATGTTGAACTAATTCTTACAGAATCTATGCTAAAGTTGTGGGATTCTTATAAAAGTTGCGCAGATTATCTCGAAAAGTCACAGAAAAATGGATATACATTTGCGGTTACAAAAACTTGCCCAAAAGAATTAGAGAATGAACGCTGCAGCAATTACCAGTATCTCAATCCATTCTCTTGGATATCTGACGATGATATCGACGAGCTGATCGCGCCGACGCTCAACGAGTTCAAGGACGTGCTGAACGGCGACTGGCGTAAGACACTACTCTTCCTTCGCGGCGCTGGTATGACATATGAAAATGTTGACCATACTCCTGACGACTTCATCAAGGCTATATCGGTCGACCGTCATATTATGTGCGATCCATATGTACAGAGTACAATCTACGGACTGATCAAGAATAGAATTGACCAGGCAAAGGTGGGTGTATTGAAGATGCACGGTAATTATTCTATCTGTAGCGGTGATCCGTATTTGCTCTGCCAGAGCATTTTCGGATTGGAGAAGACAGGGTTGCTAAAAGCTGGAGAGATTTACAATAAATACTGGATCGACCAAGGTTCGAAAGAACTGCTCTGCTTCCGTAGTCCGATGAGTTCGGCAAATAATATCAAGTTAGTGCATCCGGTGGATGATAATAAAATAACCCATTGGTATCAGTACATGCAGACATGTACGATTTTCAATGCGTGGGATACAATTGCAGCTGCTCTTAACGGAATGGATTTTGACGGAGACTTGGTATTTCTGACAGACAATAGACCGTTGATTAGAAACTTCAGGCCAAAGCGAACATTGATGTGTTTGCAAAAGAAGGCGGTCAAAACTGTTCCTACAGAAGAAGACTTCATCACATCGAATATATCCGGTTTTGGTAATGAAATTGGTCAAATCACAAACTGGATTACGAGCATGTTTGATATACAGTCTGGATATCCAGAAGACAGCACAGAGCACAAGATGCTTGAATACCGTATTCAGGCAGGTCAGCAATATCAACAAAATGCGATTGATTCAATAAAGGGCATAGTCTCAAATCCGATGCCGCGAAACTGGCACGACAGACATTCCGTTAATAAAATCGAGGATGAATCCATAAGATTGTTTTATCGCGAGATTGTCGCCGACAAGAAACCATATTACATGCAGTACATCTACCCATCACTTCGTAAGGAGTATCGCACGTACACCAAACGAGCAGATCGAAATGCTCTGCGTGAATTTCAGATGACAGTAGATGAGCTTATAGCCTTGCCTGACAAAACAGAACGTCAGGAAGAGTTTCTGATTCACTATTACTTCCATCTTCCTGTTGGCATTGGAAACTGTGTGACAAATCGTATATGCCATAAATTCGAGCAAGAGTTTGATGGATACATCGGACGGCACAATGCTGAAACAAAATTTGATTATACGATTATGAAGCAAGGTATCGAATATACTCAGAACAAATTCTATAAGATTAAAAGTTTGTATGAAGAATATAACAGACGGCTGCAGAGTTATGCGATTAAGTCTGGATATGAGCGCGTTGATGAATACGATTCTCTCTCCGATCTCTCACTAATCAATGATGAGTTTAAAAGGGAATGTTACAAGATATGCCCTGACAGATTTGAATTGTGTGACATCGTTTTAGACCTGTGCTACAAACGCAGTTCAACAAAGAGATTCGCATGGAATATGTGCGGAAGAGAAATCATAGAAAACTTGCTCAATAAGAATAACCGAATAATGTCTTATCCGACGATTTGTGCCGATGGCGAAATATATTACGGCGGAGAAAGATTCACTATTGAAGAGAAAGAAATAGAGGTAGAGGATGATAGTTTTGAACGAGATTGACTGGGCGCGTGATGCACTCCTATCCAACTCACTTGGAAATAAACCATATGAAACACTATGTCGCATTGCGAAGTACTACATACACGACGGATATACGAAACAGAAAACGCGGAAATCGTTAGAGAGTTTTATCATGCGTTGTGACCCAAAAGCTTCGCTGCCGAAATGGTCAGAGACAATCGACTACGCAATCAAATATGCGTACAAACATCCGGCAGTAGAAATTGACGGAATACAGATAACCAAAAAGGAAATGGAAACCATTGACGCGTTGCAAGGCAAACAGATTAGACGGCTTGCATTTACACTACTCTGTCTATCTAAATACTTCGACACAATTAGCTCAAATGGCGATCATTGGGTAAACAGCGAAGACAATGAAATAATGCGGATGGCAAATATCAGTACATCGATTAAACGTCAAAGCGATATGTTCCATCAGTTGTGGAAACTCGGATTAATTCAGTTTTCGAGAAAAGTCGATAACACAAATGTACGTGTGTTGTTTAGCGATGACACATCGAAGGTTGTTTTAACGGTTAATGACTTTAGGAATCTTGGTTATCAATATCTGATGTATCATGGGGATCCATTCTTCGTATGTGAAAACTGTGGAATAGTCACAAAGATTAACCATCCAGGCGTTGGCAGAAGACAGAAATATTGCCCTAATTGCGCTAAGGAAATACAGTTACAACAGATAATAGATTCAGTTATGCGGAAGAGAAAAATGCCTAGTATGCAAAATGTTTAAATAAAGCATTTCGCTCAAACCCTTATAAATAAAGGGTTTGCTGGCTATTTAAGAAAGCACTAATAATGAAAGATATGATGTTTGCGCGGCCTCATGGCCGCGCTTTTTTCGTTCACTATGGGATTAAAGGAGATATTTTTTATATGATTGAAAACGAAACTCCGCTCCTGCAGCGTGATGATGAAAGCAACTTCCAATATCATAAACGCTTGATATATGGAAAGCTTGAAGATAAAACACTGGCCGACTACGACTACGCTGAACTGTCAAAGTATGCTTACGGCAAAGAGTTCTCTACGGATGTAGCAAGACGTTTGATGTATGGCAGTAAGCGCACACTTGATCTGTTAAGCCAAGAGGCTGCAGAAATAGAACAGGCTGGATCTTCAGAAATAATATCTGATATAGACAGACGCTTAATGGATTTACGCAAGGAGCAACAAAAGTTTTATGACCAACGCCGTGAATTAAACAAGATGCTCATGCATGAGGCGCGGTCAGAACATCTTGATGAAATTCTTACAAATGCCATATCGTCGCTTGATATGACGAATATGTATACGGAGCCATATTTTGCGCCAGAAGTATCTGACACAGAGGCGGTACTTGTATTTAGCGATTGGCATTATGGAATGGTAACAGACAATATATATAACACATATAACACAGAGATTTGCAAAGCTCGCGTAAAACTCGTTGTAGAAAAAGCCATTGAGCGTATAATGTTACATCAATGTAATACACTGCACATTCTACTTCTTGGAGATTTCATACATGGTGCGCTTAGAGCGTCTACAAGAGTTGCATCTGAAGAGCTTACAATTGACCAATTGATGAATGCGTCAGAAATCTTAGCTCAAGCTATTAATGAGCTGTCTAAATACACAAATCGTGTCTACGTCTATTCGACATATGGCAATCACGCCAGAGTAATTCCAGAAAAGAAAGAAAGTATCCATGCTGATAACATGGAGAGAATAATTCCGTGGTGGCTTACGCAAAGACTTGCTAACAATAAGAGAATCGAAATTTATACGTGCATGACGAATGAATTCGTTTTGTTTGATGTTTTCGGACATGATATTTGCGCTGTACATGGAGATCTCGATCCGATTGCCTCTTCTCAGAAGACGTTGACAACCTTAATGCACAAAGTGTACGGAAGGGATCTTGAGTATATTCTTATTGGTGATAAGCACCACAGAGAAAGTAGTGAGGCTTTCGGTGTCACATCAATTATTTGTGGATCACTTTGTGGAACAGACGAATATGCAAATAGTAAACGGCTATATTCAAATCCGTCTCAACTGCTCATGATTTTTAATCGTGATGGTTTAGATGCTGAATACCAATTAATTGTTGAGTGAAATGGGGTGACTTGCGTTGGGCAGAAAAACAAAAATGAACAGCATTACTTCACCTGAACTGCTTAAGCAAGTTAATCCTGAGAACATGCAGCTGCTGCATGACTTTATGGATTATCTAAAGTCTGTGCAGAAAAGTGAAGGTACTATTCATTCATATGAGAATGATATTCAAATCGCTTGGGTTTGGTGTTTGAAATACAACAATAATAAATTCTTTGTTGACTGGACAAAACGAAATATTGTAGCTTATCAAAATTGGCTCATTAATGAAAATGGAAATAGTCCTGCAAGGGTGCGCAGATTGAAAGCAACACTCTCATCTTTGAGTAATTTCATAGAGTCTGTTTTAGATGATGAATATCCAATGTTCAGAAATATCATAAATAAAATAGAAAGTCCTGTGAATCAACCCGTGCGAGAAAAGACTGTTCTCACCGATGAGCAAATTGAAACATTGTTGAAAACATTGACAGATTCAGAAAAATACGACAAGGCATGTCTTGTTGCGCTTGCCGTATATTCTGGAAGACGTAAAGCCGAACTCCCCCGTTTTAAAGTAAGTGATTTCGATGACGATAAATTAGTTTGTGATGGAGCACTATATAAAAGCTCCCCAATTAAAACGAAGGGTCGTGGCGCTCAGGGAAAAATGCTTGAGTGTTTTTGCTTGGCAAAACAGTTTAAGCCGTATCTAGATAGATGGCTCGAATTCAGAGAGGAAAATGGAATTCAAAGTGAATGGTTATTTCCAGATTCTTTAGATTCTACAAAACATATAGGCATACCAACATTAAATAGTTGGGCAAATTCGTTTACCAGGATTTTAGGTGTTCCGGTTTATTTACATGCTTTGAGACACCTTTGTGTGACTAACTTTAAAAGAGCTGGTATACCTGACTCTGTTATTCAGCAATACATTGGATGGGCTGATATATCTATGGTTGGCGTATATAGTGATCTTCAAGCAGATGAACAATTGAGTATGTATTTTACCAAAGATGGTATTACAGCTCCTGAGCAAAAGAGTTTAGCAGATCTCTAATGATCTATGGAAAGAAAGGATAGATATGAATCGAAAAGACTTTATACGTAAGGTTACAGCAAACCTTCGTGACAATAATTTAAGGAAGCCTATACGGTCTCCCCGACACGTCTTTCACATATCTGATGACGAAGGAAATTCTAAAGACTTCATAATCAAAGCAAATCAACGAGAGTACATCTACACAGAAGAAGATGTGGAACGTTTTGTTACTGCTGCTCTCGATGTCATAGTAGATGCATTGAAAGACGGCGACAATGTAAATTTTTCAGGATATGGATCCATTGGTCTTAAATACAGGAAGGGGCGACATGTAAGAAATGACCTCGTCAATAAAGGTGAATACCTCTTCCTTCCGGGCCATAATGTACCAAAGCTTTTTGCTGGCAAGCAATTAAAAATTGCCGCAAAAATATTTGATATGAAAACTGATGAGGCAAATCAACAAATCGAATACAGATATGATGATATTGCTCCAACAGACGAGTAAGGCGGTGGTCTTATGGGCTTCGAACTTGAGAACAAAGTCTACTGCCACATGTGTGGAACGGCTTATCAAAGACGAAAAGGGTTCTTTTCAGTAAGTTATGCCATCCAGCACAAGGGTCTCGGCTATTTGCCAATATGTAAGCAATGTGCCGAGCGACTATACGATAACTACCTATCACAATGTAATGATCCAAAGCTTGCCATGCGGCAGTTATGTAGGAAGCTCGATCTATATTGGGATGAAAAGATTTATGAGTACGTTATCGCTAAATCAACAACAAGATCCGTTTTATCTGGATATTTGCAAAGAATAACAGCTTCGGCGTATGCAGGTAAGAGTTATGATACGACTCTTGAAAAAGAAGGTACGCTGTGGAACTTTGCAGAAGAAGAACTAGATATACCGGAGGAAACGGAAGAAGAAGTAACAGAAAATGCAGAAAACATACCAAAGAAGTACATTCGATACTGGGGTTCTGGATATCAAGCGGAAACATACAAAGATCTTGAACAACACAAGGCAAACTGGATGGCAAGCTTTGCAGACCCAAGTAGCATCGATGTTAGTACAGAAGCGATTATTAAGCAACTTTGTTTCCTTGAAATTGAAATGAATAAGATGCGTGCTGCGGGTAAATCCGCAGATAAGCTTATTAATGCATATAATACTCTGCTTGGCAGTGCGAATCTGAAACCAGTTCAAAAGAAACAAGAAGAAGATGAAATGGGTTTGGAAAGAACACCATTAGGCGTATGGTTATATCGTTATGAAAATAAGCGCCCTCTTCCTGAAATAGATGAAGATTGTAAAGATGTAAATGGTTTGAGACGATATGTATTTACGTGGATGGGTCATCTATGTAAAATGCTCGGTTTGAAAAATGCTTATGAACAATTATATCAAGATGAAATAAACAGATTACGCGTTGAGAAACCTGAGTATGATGGTGATGACGATGAAGCATTTTTAATGGATGTCATGACAGATGGTGACTTAAACGATGATATGACCACTGAGGAACTGTTGATGGGCGGTGACTCTGATGAGTAGATATGAACGTGTTTTAGAAGGCGCTGCTTATTGGGGCGCCTTTTATAGACATAACCCAGATAAATTTGCTGAAGATTATCTTCATATAAAACTCAGGCTATTCCAAAGGATTCTTCTGGTAATGATGTTTTGGAGTACGGTGTTCGTATATATTGCCGCGAGAGGCCAAGGAAAAAGCTTTTTAAGTGCAGTTTATATTTGTATACGTTGTATTTTATATCCCGGAACTAAGATATGTATTGCATCAGGTAGACGTGGACAGGCTGCAAATGTAGTCGAAAAAATACTATATGAACTAAAACCGTTATCTCCAGAATTATGCGCAGAAATAGATGAGAAAGAAAGTAAATTCAATGGAACAGAAATCAAAGTTGCATTTAAAAATTCATCTATGATCAAAGTTGTAACAGCTAGCGACACAGCGAGAGGAAACCGCTGTAACGTATTATTGTTAGATGAATTTCGTTTAATATCAAAGAATACGATCGATACAGTTCTTAGAAAGTTTTTAACTTTGCGTCGTATGCCTCGATATTCCGAATTGACAGATGAAGAAAGAAAGAGGGAATATGCAAAAGAGAAAAACTTAACACTATACTTATCTTCTGCTTATTGGAAGGATCATTGGGCATACACAAAGTGTATAGATACTTTAAAGGCAATGATAAATCCGGCAAGAAAACAATTCGTATGTGGGTTTCCATATGAACTATCTATTCAGGAAGGGTTGCTCGATCCAGAACTTGTACAGGATGAAATGGCAGAACAAGATTTCTCAGAGATCAAGTTTGCAATGGAAATGTGTGCTGAGTTTTGGGGATCAGATGATGGATCGTTTTTCGATTTCGAATCAATATCAAGAAATAGAAAAATTAAATATCCAATGCTTCCTGACAAGTTGGCTAGCAAACTTAATAATTCGTCTTTAATCAAAATACCAGTTAAACAAAATGGTGAAATTCGAATACTATCAGCTGATATAGCGTTGATGTCCAGCCGTAAGCATAACAATGATGCAACGGCTATTTTTATAAATCAATTGTCCAGAACAAAATCTGGCAGATATATTAGCAATATTGTTTTTGCCGATTCTTATGAGGGGTTAAGAACTGACGATCAATCATTAATTATCAGACAGCTGTTTGATGAATACCAGTGTGATTATCTTGTACTCGACTGTCAAGGTAAACAAATATGCCCGTTTATATGGTGACATATAATTTGAAGCGCGAAATTAAGCGGGAAAGCTGAAATGCCAACCCGAACCGAAGGCTATGCAAAGCATAGTCAGGGGCAACGCATAGGTGGTGAAAAGATATAATCCACCCACGAGGTCGCGCTACCTGATTAAATAAAGGAATTACATATGTGAATTTTTATTTAATTCAGGTAAAAAGGTATGCTGAACTTACCGGAATAACAACGGTAAGAGCTAAAAGATAAAAAGCTTTTAGGATAACAAAAATCGATAGGACTTGGAGTATATGATGCATTAGCTAGAGACATGGTCGATCCTGATTCTGGAGAAATATATCCTGCGCTTTCTTGTTGTAATAATACGGAAATGGCTGCACGATGTACAGTTCCAGGAGCAGATAAAGTTATATGGGCAATTAAGGCATCTGCACAGTTTAACAGTGATGTTGCATTTCATCTTAGAGAGGGATTTCGTAGTGGTCGCATTCGTTTGCTTGAAACTGAATACGATGCCGAAGATTTATTGAAAGACATCCGTGGATTTAAATCATTAAATCCACAAGAACGTTTGCAATATCAACTTCCATATATACAAACAACGCTTCTTATAGACGAGCTTATCAAACTGCGTCATGAAGAAAATAATGGAAAAGTTCGTGTGTATGAACGATCTGGAATGCGTAAGGATAGATACTCTTCTCTCGCATACAACTATTATGTCGCTACACAGTTGGAGACAAAGTTAAACAAAAGATACAATATGAATCTTAATAATACAAACTTGTTTGTAATTAAGCCACCATCTAACGGAAAGGCGGTGAGTGTGGGGTTTGGCAAGAAGGAGAACAAGACGAGCTGGTTCGAATGAACCGCAAGAAAAGCAACAGGCTGCTAAACAGGCCGAAGTTGTTAAATCACAAAATTTTGATCTTATTAATCAAAGATATATAAATTTGGCAAAGCTTATTACTCGCGATCTGAATAATTATCGTAATATACCTACATTCTCGCTATATAAAAAGGATAACATTAAAGAGTATATCGGTAATCCGTATAGATATGAAAAGCAGCTTCGTAAAGCAATTTTATATATATATGCTGTAAGTACACATTTTAGAAGAGTTATACAGTACTTTGTTGGACTGACAAACTGGTCTTATATTGTTGAACCATATCGTATAGATCCACGCAAAGCAAACATCAAAACGGTTAACAATAACTATCGTAAGGTGTTAAACATTTTATCATCTATGAATATTAAAACACAGTTTCCGAAAATACTTACCGTTTGTCTTCGTGAGGATACATTTTATGGAACGACATGGGTGCAGCCTGACAGCATAACCATTCAACAATTGCCTAGTGATTATTGTGCAATCTCAAGTATTGAAGGAAATGTACTGAATGTTACTTTCGATTTTTCATATTTCGATATTTATGAATCTATGTTGGACTATTATCCACAGGAATTCAGAACTAAATATAATCAATACAAAAAGCAACAGATGAACAGATGGATTGAACTTGATGCTCCGTATTCATTTGCTATTAAATGCAATTCTGATATTTTGGACTATTCTCTTCCGCCATTCTTAGGTTTGTTACGTGATGTATATGATATAGAAGATTATCGTGATTTGAAGAAAACGAAAGCTGCTTTGGAAAATTATGCGATGATTGCCATGACGTTGCCTATGAATGAAGAAACTGGTGAGTGGTTAATCGATTTCAATAAAGCGCAAGAATTCTGGCGTAACCTCGATGAAGTCCTTCCTGAAGAAGTTGGATCTGTATTGACACCAATGAAGATGGATAAAATTTCATTTGAAAAATCAAATACTGGTGACACTGACAAAGTGACTGAGGCAGAAGAAAGTCTATACAATACTGCCGGTGTCTCATCGCTCTTATTTGGTAATGCTAGGGCTAGTGCTAATGCTCTTCTGCTTTCAATTAAAGCAGATCAAAATCTGACATTTGAAATTGTAAAAAGCGTGTTTGATGCAATCAACCGTATCATTCAAAGTCAGAGCTATGGAAAGAACTTCCGTGTTGAACCTTTGAATATAAGTGTATACAACCAGAAAGAAATGGCTGATCTGTATTTGAAGGCGGCAACATATGGTATGCCTACAATATCCGCATTTAGTGCAGCCGTTGGCGTTGGTCAAGCTGAAATCGATTCGATGAGTTTCCTCGAATCAGAGGTACTTGGTTTACAAAATATGTTTAAACCAATTGTAAGCTCTACACAAATGAGTTCTGATGATCTCGATAGTAATGCGGCCACCGATGAAGGTGGTGCGCCAACTAAAGATATCGGCGATTTAAGCGATTCTAGAGAATCGAATCGCGAACTTGAGTAAGGGCGTGATTTTTATGGTTAAATTTATTTATGTATTTTCTAAAGAAGATAGAGATTATCTTGTTAATGTTGGATACAAATTGTTAAAGTCTGATGAACGCAATGATATTTACATATTTAATTCTTCAACAGAATTGAATTTTGCCCTATCTGATGTAAAAGAATACATGGAATCTAGCACATTGACATTTTGATCAATATGTTAATAGGCTGATCGAAAGATCCTGGTCAACCGAACGGCAGGGGTTCCCTGCCATTATACTACTAGTGCTCTGCTTAACGCGGAGCTTTTTTAATGGAGGTTTGGGATGAAAACAAAGACAGTTTGTTTACAATACGCGTCATCTCTAACCGATATATGCGAGGTTAATTCGTCGTTTGATTCTGGTATATTGCGTGTGGCATATGAAGGCAAGAATCGAAATGGTTCATCCATTTCGCATGAGGCTTTTGAAAGAGCTATGCCAACAATTCAGAACGTCCCTGTCGTAGCAAACTACAGCATTGAAGATGACAGCATCGGCGCTCACGACATGGGAGTCGTCAAGGACAACGAAGGAAAACTTCGTCTCATTAATTTTACAGATCCACTTGGTGTGGTTCCAAGTTCTGCAAGACAGTGGTTTGCAGATGTAGAGGAAGAAGATGGAACTATTCACCATTATCTGTATACAGACGTTTTACTTTGGAAAAGACAGTCGGTCTACAACAAGATCAAACGAGACGGCATCACAGGTCATTCAATGGAAATCAATATCAAAGAAGGACATAACGATGGTGACGTTTTTGTAATTGATGATTTTGAATTCACCGCACTCTGTTTGCTTGGAGACGATGTGACTCCGTGTTTTGAGTCAAGTGCTCTCGAAGTATTCTCTAATGATTTCAAACAAAAAATGTCTGAGATGATGCAGGATTTCAAGGAATCATTTTCTAAGGTCGATACGCCTAACGGCGTTGAAGATATACACCCACAAAAAAATTCGATGGAAGGAGGAAACGAGGTATTGGACGATAAGACAAAACTGATTGCCGAATATGGCATCGATGTTAATATTCTTCCGTTCTCTATCGAGGATCTCTCTGTAGAAGAACTTAAAGAGAAATTCGAAGAAATGAAAGAAGCTATGAACGAGCCGGAAGACATCGATGTAAACGACGACAATGCTGGTGAGAACTTTGCGCTGACCGAGCAGGTTCTCGAAGAGATTCGCGGGCAGCTTTACGATGAGAAAGTCGAGACTGCTTGGGGAGTTGAAAGCAGATATTGTTACATCGATTGTGATATGGAATCCAGTGAAGTATTTGCATATGACATTACTGACTGGAAAGTATATGGCTTCAAATATACAAAGAATGGTGACGCAATATCCATTGATTTCGATTCTAAGACTCGTAAGAAATTTGCGATTGTTGATTTCGATGGTGGGGATCTTGATTCTCCGGTTGCTCCTGTTTTCGCTCGCGCAGAACAGGTGATTAAAGACAATGCCGAATGGGAAGCGAAATACAATACCGCCTCCGAAACGATTGCGTCTATGGAAACTGAACTTGGCGAACTTCGTGAGTTCAAATCCAATACAGAAGCTGCAGCCGATCAGAATGAAAGAAACGAACTGTTCAGTCAGTTTACTGATCTAGAAGGTGTAGAAGCTTTTGAAAAATTGCGCGAAGACAATAGTGAGTTTGATCTGGAATCTCTTGAAGAGAAACTGTTCGCGATTCGTGGAAGAAATACGACTCAGGCTAAGTTCTCTTCCGATGAACAGAAAACTCCGAAACTTAAAGTTTTTAAAGAAGACAAAACCAAGAATCCCTACGGCGGAATCGTCGAGAAGTATCTTGGCAATGAATAAACCTAATAGGAGGAAAGAATATTATGGCACATGCAGTTGTTAGAACTGATCTGCTTCTCGGCACTGATGGTCGCAGCGAACTTGTCTCTGTGCGTTATCAGCCGAGCGGCACTATGACTGATATTGACAATGGCAATATTGTCACGCTGGGAAATCTTGAAGAGGGTTCCCGCACTGTGTATGTCGGTGAAACTCCGGCTACCGGCGATACTATCGCTGATGTTGTTCTGATTGCTTCTCCGGAAATCGTATATGACGAACGGAAATATGGCATTGAGAATTTCTATAACAAGGCAGGTACGATTGCTCGTGGTTATCGTTTGCATGAACACGACATTTTCTCCGTTACCGAGGAAGCTTTTGATACCACTCCCGAACTTGGCAAGATGGTTGCCATTGATAATGGTAAGTCCACGCTGAAGGTAGTTGCGTCTGATGGATTTGGCGCAATTATCGATAAGAATATTGTTGGACGTTACACATACTGGGTAATCGAAGTCGGCGGAGACGTTGTCACTGGCGATACCGGTGACACTGGCGATACCGGTAACACGGGTAATACCGGCGTGACCGGCTAATTAAATATAGAAAGGAGAAATGCAAAAATGGCTGATTACAAAGATATTGTTAAGCTTGGCGTTGACGGCTATAAAGGCAACGTTGAGAAGTATTCTGTAAAACAGTCTCAGGATACTCTTCGTGAAGCTTTGATTGAAGCTAACAACGGAAGCACCAAGCTTGATTATAGAGCAATCCGTGACGGCAAATGTGTCGGTCTCTTTGCGATTATCGAAGAGATTCTGAAAGAAACCGTTATGGAAGGTATTATGAACACCGATTTCTTCAACGCTCTTGTTGAATATAGAAATGTCGGTGAAGGCGATGAGAATCTGTTCATCGTTGAAGATGACACACTGTTTGTTGTTGATGATGTTGCTCGTGGTAACCAGGGTATTCGTCGTCAGCGTATTGCTGGTCAGAAAGAAATCGTCATTCCGACGAGCGTGAAAGCTGTTCGTATTTATGAAGAGCTGAGCCGCATTCTGGCTGGACGTGTTGATTTCAATCATCTGATTAATGTCGTTGGTCGTTCTTTCCAGAACAAGCTGATGGACGACATCTATGCTGTTTGGGCGACTGCTACTGCTGATGATCTTGGTGGTGCTACCTATTTCCCGACTGCTGGTACTTATAATGAGGATGCTCTGCTTGAGCTGATCGCTCATATCGAAGCTGCTGCTGGCGGAAAACAGGCTGTTATTTCTGGTACTGCTAAAGCTCTGCGTCAGCTGAAAGAGTCTATCCAGGGTGATAGCGCTAAAGAAGAACTGCATGAGCAGGGATTCTATGGATATTTCTTCGGCACACCGTGTGTGAAGATTCCGCAGCGTCATAAAATTGGAACGACCGATTTCGTATATCCTGACAACGTTCTGACGATTATTGCTGGCGATAGCAAACCGATCAAGGTTGTCCGCGAAGGTAATCCGCTGATCATTCAGCGTGACGCTACCGAAAACATGGATCTGACTCAGGAATATTTCTGCGCCGAGAACATGGGTATTGGTTTTGTTATGAACACTAATACCGGTATCGGTCGTTATGAAACTACCTGATAGAGTTTAGTCGGTGGGAGGGTTACTACTCTCCCACCATTTTGAGTGAAAGGAGTATTTTATGGCAACAAGCAGACAGGCCGCTACGAAGCGACCGACAAAGAACAATATTAAAGAGCCTATTGTAGACACAGCTGTTAAAGAAGAAAAGCCAATTATTCCCAAGGACGTTGATCCGACCACTATCATTACCGTTAAAAATGGTTTTCAAGGGAAGTTAGTATATACGAGTTCACGTACTAAAGAGACTTATATTTGGGATTCATTTGGCGACGAACAAGAGATGGAACTGCGTGAACTGCGTAATGCAAAAAGTTCTGCAAAACAGTTTTTCGCTAATAACTGGTTTATGTTTAATGACGAAGATTCATGGGTTGTACAATATCTTGGTCTGAACCAATATTATAAATACGCAATTAAATTAGAAGATTTTGATGATATCTATTCTAAGGATCCTGAAGAGATTAAAAGCGTTGTAGACGGAATGTCAGTTGGTCAGAAAAAATCTTTGTCATACAGAACTAGAGAACTCGTATCCAGCGGTGAGATAGATTCACGAAAGGTCATTTCTGCCCTTGAGGAGGCTCTTAATATTGAGCTAATCGAAAGATAAGGAGGGGAATCATGACCGTTCCTTATGATGCCTTTATAGGCGCATTTTTAGCAAAAATCACCGAATATGATCTTCTAAGTTTAGATGAAGATATTAGACATAGCATTGTCGAAGATTATATGAAAAAGGCACTTTCGAACACAACCTTTAAGAAAGTCTGCCAGATCGACTTCTTTGGTGGAGCCGATGACAATGCTAGAACATATGAGGTTGACGCTGACGAAGAGACGATTGATGAGCTCATTGACATTGTTTCAGATGGTATGATTGAGCAATGGTTGAAACCGTATGTATATCGGCAAGAAAACCTAGAACAGATACTTTCTACTAGAGATTATACACTTTACTCTCCTGCTGAACTTTTGTTGCGTGTCGGGAACGCATATTCAAAAGCTCATAAAGACTATATTCAACACATTCGTGAATATAGTTACAATCACGGAGATTTAACTTCGCTTCATCTGTGATGGCTGAAACAATTATAGGCACCGAGCTGGACGCTGAAATGCTTGACAACTATTTCAGTGTTCTCGTAAATCAATTTTTTAAGATACTCCCGATGCGAGAAAATAAAGAAGATTCACTTCCTGTTTATTTGGAAAGTCTTCGTTCAGAGTTGCTCGGGTGCAATCATGTCATAGTAGAATTAAACGACAACCCATTGTTTATATCTCTCGTCAGTATATTGCAATATTTAATAGATTCCCCGGAAATAACGGTCAAAGAAACAAAGCGTGAGGTTTTCAAAGCTATTTCTATTTGCAATAGAATCAAGGCACAAGTCTGGAAAGGCGGTGCTGAAAAATGAATGCATGGAATATATATGAAAACAGGATTGATGTCCGGGGAGGAAATAAACGAAATGCTATCAAACGTAGGGAAGAACATAATATATTTAAGTATCTCCCTGATAATATGTCTTATACAGATGTAACGATAGATGGAATCGCACAAACTGTTGCGATAATTAACTCGGACAATTTGGACGAGAAAACAATATTATCATTGCCAGGAGAAGATATCAAACACGGCGGTCTCGTCGAATGGATGGATAATCATTGGCTTGTTATAGAAAAAGATGCGAATAGAACACTGTACACACGAGCAAAATTGCATCAATGTAATTATCTTCTGAAGTGGGTGTCGGAAGATGACATGATACATGAGCAGTGGTGTTATGTAGAAGACGGGACCAAATATCTTACAGGGGAGTTAGAGGATTCTAACTTGAGTCCGCTTGCGCAGAAATGTGCTTGAAAAACAATCTGTCGAATTGCTGGAAACTCATTATAGCCATATACGCTACAACGTAATCATGAGATATGGATAGGCGTGAATGCTTGAAAAGTATATGGATTTGACAATCAGCAGCCAATCCCCACAAGGGAGGGTTCAGAGACTATCCGATATAGGAGTAGACTGTAAGCGCAGTCGAAGTGGCAGACACCCTACATATGAGGGTGAAGATATAGTCCGTGCTCTATTGAGAAATAGAGGGTGAAAACCGTGACGGGAGTAGCGACCCGATAAGTTGTTAATGAATAGAAAGGATTTACATGATACGAGATTTATGCGGAATGAGATTCGGAATGTGGACTGTTATGTCAAGAGCCGAAGATAAAATCATTGAGGGTAATAGACATATAAGATATTGGAATTGTGTATGTGATTGTGGTACAGAACGTGCAGTAAAGGAGCAAAGTCTAAGAAGTGGGAAGTCTACTTGTTGTGGATGTGAACGAATGAGGAAAATGCACGAAGGAGCAAGAACACGTCAAACTACTCATGGTATGACCAATACACGTTTGTACAGAATACATAGACATATTTTAAATAGGTGTATAAATCCAAATGATATAAGCTATAAGAATTATGGTGCTCGGGGAATAAAAGTTTGCGATGAATGGCTTTCATTCGAAAAATTTGCTGAATGGGCGTTTCACAATGGATATAATGATTCGCTTACTATAGATCGTATTAATTATAATGGCGATTATACGCCTGAGAATTGTAGATGGTCTACAATTAAAGAGCAAAATTATAACAAACGTTCATTGCAGATGTACGAATACAATGGCGAGAAACATTGTATTGCTGAATGGGCAGAACTGTTTCATATGAAGTATAAAAAACTATGGAAGCGACTTCATATGGGATGGGACATAGAAAAAGCATTAACAACTTAATTCACAAACAAAACAGAGACAATTTGTCGTCACTCGCGGTGATGCACGTATAGCAATTACTATTGCTAGAAATGAACATACGGCGAAGCTAAACCGCGAAAACAGATTTATTGTAGACGATCCACTCTCCAATAGGATGATGGCGTTCCAACTTACTAAGCCGATTAAACTTAATAATGTTTATAACGGTAATGGTGTTTTTAAATTCGTATTACAAGAAGTAACAGCAACTGGCGACGATAATTTTGAATTACAAATTGCAGATTATTATAAACACTTTCCGAAAGAACCGATCGATGACAACACGGATCCGATCGACAGAAAGGGGTCGTGGTTGTAATGCAATTGGAAGATATTTTCGGTTATAAAAATCAATTAATGAAAGAGATTTTAACAAATAAAACTATTGTGCATTTAATCAATGAAGAGGTACCACTTGAACAGGCAGATAAGCTTGCATACACACAGGTATTTCCTGCAGAGTTTATACCTGAAACTTTGCATGACGGAAGCACAATAATAATGTTTGATGTTGATCTGCAATATGTACCTAATAAAACATTTTTGATACCCGTACTTCGCGTGTGGGTATTAGCACATAGGAGCAGATTGCGCTTACCCGATGGTGGCGGCGTAAGGACAGACAGGATTTGCTCTGAAATATGTAAAGTCATCAACGGTAGTCGATACTATGGCTTGGGTGAATTGAATCTAAGCGGTATGCAAAGATCTGCACCAGTTACAGACTACAATGGTAAATGCATGACGTTTACGATGAAAGAATTTAATAGGCAGCATAATCCGAAACAGGCCATACCTAGTAATAGGAAGGAAGATGTTCCGGTTATTACCGATTATACATCTGCTGAATCAGGATGACGCAAAGCTTATTGTATGCACATGAGCTTCCTATTAATGAAAAGATTCAAATCTACATACCAACAATTGAAGAGATTTTAGAAGATGAGGACGGTTATTATTCCGCCCTCTCTCTTGTTGTATCTGCTCCAATTGATTTTATGGTTCAACTCGATGATATAGGAATAGATTTTTCTAAGATCAATGATTACGAACTTTTTTTGCTTATGTTTGGAGCATTAAAAGAACTCGATACACACCTGCTTTTTGGTAATTTGAATTTAAAAAAATTTGATTTCTCAGAACCAGATGAAGGTGGTCTTCCGTTTTTAATTGATCAGGAAAACGAAATTATTATCGATCGAATTATTCATGCAATGATGGCTTCTACTCTTCGTAGGGTTAATCATCTTGAAAGGGATAAAAGAAAACCTGGTAACGAAGAAGCACGCAAATATATGATTGAACGAGCTAGAAAAAAACAAAAGCGGCAAAAAAATCGCAAGATGGATTCTCAGCTCGAAAGTCTCATAGTCGCTATGGTTAATACTGAACAATATAAGTATAACTATGAAACCACCAAAGACTTAACAATTTATCAGTTTAACGAAAGCGTTAGACAAATTGTAAGCAAAATCGATTATGAGCATAAGATGAATGGCGTATACGCCGGGACTATTGATCCAAAAGGATTGAAACCAGATGAATTAAACTGGTTAATCCATAAATAAATAACAGGAGGAAATCACAAATGAGTTTTGTTTCAGATCTTACAATTACAAGTCTGGAGACCATTACTGGTTTTGATATTGCTACTGGTGAACTGCTTTTTGTGCTCGATGAGCTGCAGAATGCTAGCATCGCCAATACTCAGGAAGTTCAGGAAATCACCGGTAAAGGTGGTCGTCTGCTTTCTCAGCTGAAACGTAATAAAGCTGTTACGATTAGCGGAACGAACGGTATGCTGTCTGGTGGACTGCTTGCAGTTCAGACTGGCGGTGCTTTTGAGAATAAAGCTACTGAAGTTTCGTGGACTGATTATCTGACAGTTTCGAGCAATGCTGCTACTACACAGTATGTTGCTGTTGGTACTGCAGGTGCAGAAATTGACGCTCTGTATATCAAGAATTCTGATGGCACTCTGGGAGATGAGCTTGTTCAGAATTCTGCTGCGGCTGCTGGTAAATTTGCTTACAATCCGTCCACAAAATCTCTGACATTCTCTGGTGTTGCAGATAATACAGAAATTGCTGTCTTCTATAAGAGACGGATTCAGGCAGACGTTTTGTCCAATATCTCTGATAAATATTCCAAGAAAGCCACTCTGTACATCGACGCTATGGCTGAAGATAAATGTGCAAACGTTTATCGTGTTCAGTTCTATGTTCCGAAGGCTGACTTCTCTGGTGAATTCACCATCGAGATGGGCGATAACCAGACTGTGCATGACTTCGAAGCTCAGTCCCTTGCTGGCGCTTGCGTAGCAGGTAACTCCGCTCTGCTGTGGACTTACACTGTGTTCGGCGCTAATGCTGGCGATACTGGCGCAACTGGCACAACTGGCGCAACTGGCACAACCTGATAAATCACAAACAGTAACGGTGGGAGTTTTTCTCCCACCGTATTTTTTCAGTTAAAGGAGGTGTAATCATGGCAAAAGGAACTCGCATATGTAAAGTATGTGGAAAAGAATATGAATATTGTAAAACTTGGCTTTCTACTGATAAGTTCCGGTATCAAGATGTAGCTTGTTCGCCGCAATGTGGTGCCAAATATTTTGCCGAGATTGAAGCATCCAGAGCGAAGGAATCTGTTGATAAACCGGAAAAGAAACAGCCTAAGAAAATGGCTGCCGAATCTCAGGTTAAAGAAAAAGAGGTTAAAGTGACGAAAGACGAATCTGTTATCACAGACGACAAACAGTGAAGATGTGGTAATTCGGGGTGTGCGTATGCCGCCCTGGGTTGCCATTTTTTGAGTTAAAGGAGAAGGGTAATTAAATGATACCATATTTTGAAACACATATTACTGAGGCGTGTAATTTAAAATGTCGCGGATGCTCCCACTTCTCAGTATTTGCTAAACCGAAGCACAAAGACATTACTGAATTTCAACGGGAGTTTGAACGGCTTGCAGAAATCGAAGAAGTTCAAACCATTCGTCTTATGGGTGGCGAGCCGCTTCTTAATCCAAACTTTATGGAATATTTACGTATTGCAAGACGATATTTTCCACATAGCAAAATTGTTCTAGTAACGAACGGATTATTGTGGGAAAGAATGGTTCCGCATATCGAAGAGTTAAATGCGTTACATATTAATATAACTGTGAGTAATTATCATCTCGATAAACAGCTTGGCTTTAATTATACAGAATGGCATGAAAAAGGACGATTATATAATATTTCGCTCGATCCTACTGGAAGTCAGGATGAAATTAAAGCTTATACAAATTGTGACATCAAACAGAATGAATGGTACTTCTTTCAGGATGGTCGCTTTTATCCATGTTGCATCGCTGGTACAATTCATGACTTTTGGGATCACTTCGGACTGGACTGGGGAATTACGCCTGAAGATTTAAGTATAGATATATTTGATCATACTGCTGAAGAAATTGAGGCGTTTATCAAACAGCCATGTAAACTATGTAAATTCTGTGACACAACAAATCGTGCAAATTCTTACATGCCGTTTGAACAGAGTAAAGGAGATATCGAGGAATGGATAGTTTAAATATTAGCGTAATTATTCCTATATATAATCTTGAGCAGTTTCTTGACCCTATGCTGAAATCTTTAAAAGAACAAGATATTGGCGATTATACTATGGAAATTATTTTCGTTCTAAATAATTGTACAGATAATAGCGAAGAGAAAATTCGACAAAGTTGCCTTAATTGTAAGATCATGCAATGTGAAATACAGGGATGCGGTCCCGCACGTAATGTAGCAATGGATGTAGCACAGGGCGAATATATTTGGTTTATGGATGGCGATGACTGGCTTCTTTCGAATACTGCGATTAAAGATGTACTCGATAAAGCATATAGTCAGAATTTAGATATTTTACGGATTCCGTTTGATACGAATAAATTTCCGTGGCGATATTTTTCGATGGTCTGGCAATATTTACTGAAACGTGATTATATTAACGAGTTTCGCTTTCCACATATTCAGCCTGCTGAAGATGATGCATTTATGGATATGGTACTACACAAAGCTGGATATACGAGAACAACGTACATAGGATTGCCACATATGGAAACACCATTATATTACTACAATTATCTTAGAGAAGGCAGTAATATGTACCGATATATTATATTGAAGGAAAAAATTTAACAGGAGGAAATTGCGGTGGCAAATTACGAATTACATATTACTTCCCCCTTCCCTCCTAGTGTTAATCATTATATGGGGCATCGGGCAATACTTAAAAATGGAAAGCCAATTGATGTTCCTTATAAGACGGCGGACGCCGTCTTTTTTTGTAGAGATTTTTCTAAGATTGTAAAAGATGCAGTCGCCGAACAAGGGTGGGATGTACCACTCGATGGAAGCAAACATGTCTATGTTGATGGGGTGTTTTATTTTCCTAGAAAACGGATGGACTGTAATAACTATTGGAAAGTTTTATTGGACACGATTTCAAAGACACAAGTTGTTTGGAAAGACGATGACACTGTGTGTGAACGTGCTCAAGGAATATATTTTGATACACAGAATCCCAGAATTGAATTGACAATACATCCAGTAGAATATATAGGCGTTTTTGCCAATGAAAATGAATATGAAGATTTTAAGCTGCACTGCTCTTCTTGTACAAGATCTGGACGTAATTGCAGCATTTTTAATAAAGCGATGGAGGGTCGAATTCAACCAGAGATTCATGATGGCATATGTGAAAAGTATACGGAGAAAAAGGGGTAATTAAAAATGAAAATACTGGTTGCAATACCAACGTTTGAAAATATATTACCGGATACATTCCGGTCTGTTTATAATGCATGTCATAAATATGAAAACGCAGATTTTGAATTTGTTAAAGGGTATGACTGTGCAAGAGCACGAAATGAAATAGTTAAAAAAGCCATTAATAGTAATTATGATTATGTGTTAATGGTTGACAGTGATGTGATTATACCAGCAAATACATTGGATAAAATGCTTGCTGACCCTGTTGATATTTGCACAGGTGTATATCCACGAAAAAACACACAAAGCAAAGAAACTGAATTATTTAAAATCGGACCGAAGGATTATGTTGATAGGTATACATATGACGAACTACAAAGCGACGAAAGATTTAAAATAAAGGGTTGTGGTTTTGGATGTATATTAATCAATGTAAATGTATTAAGAAAATTATCATATCCGTGGTTTAAATATGTAATATATGACGGCGGTGCATTTCTTTCTGAAGATTTGTATTTCTGTTCGCAAGCTAGAAATGCTGGATATGTAATATGGGCTGATCCAGATATACGGTGCGGTCACTCGATTAGAGGTTTTCAGTATGAATAAAACACATGTTTGAGATAAAGGAGCTAAAATTATGGAAAGAATTAAAGCGGAAGCTTTTAGTGAATATATGAATGATTATTTCCCTGAAACAAAAGTGATTACTGTTGGCAGTGTTGATGTAACAGTGCGCAGACATATCTCTATAGATGAGATGATCGGATTTGTTGATTTTGTTGTAAACAATTGTTTTCAAGACGACAACGAGACATATCTTCCTGAATTAAAAGATTTTCTTGTACGCGTTGCAGTTATACAAAAATATACTAACATCGAACTGCCTGAAAGTTATGAAGATCAATATAATTTTGTTTATGGATCTGATCTCGTACCTATGATTATTGACGAAGCAATTTGCCACGACGAATTTAAAAACATTATGCAGGCAATTGATGCAAAGCTCAAATCTGTAGAAAGCGTAGAACATCGTGAGTATAAGAAAAAAATCGATGAGATCTACTCTTCTCTTATGTCGCTTACAGATCAGGTATCTCAAATGTATTCCGAAATGTCGCCTGATGAGCTTGCAAACCTTGTGAAGGTGTTTGCAGGTATGAATGATGGTTCTGTTAGCGATGAAGAAATTACTAGAGCTATGATGCGTTACAAAGAATCGCAGAACAAAGAAGGTGATGAGTAATGCCTTTGAATATGGCTGGTATTATGGCTGAAGTACATTCAAAAATCGGTGACGGCTCTTCTTTGATTGGTGCCGATGGTGATGCCATTGCTGCTCAAGCTGCAAACCATTTGGCTAGTTGTGTGAATGATGCAATTTCAAATGCTTTGTTTGGCAATGAGATGGCTGCAGTTGGATTTGCTACTCCAGGAGGTGTTACAAAATGTGGAAATGGAATATATGAAATTGGTGTAAACATCCCTGCACAATTTAGACCATCGTTAATGCCTGAAATTTATGGTGGTGTAGACGATATGGCTGCACTATTCAATAATGGATACGTAGCTAATCAATTAACTGTATATTATCCAAATACAAATGAAGTAAAAAAATCACGACCAGCTAGATTACCGGCGCAATTTGTTCAAACTGGATTGGCCGTATTTCAAGTAAGCGGTGGTGGCGATTATCAAGTTATAAGCGTTCAACCAAGTGGAAGATTTGGAGGTTAGGATTGGCATCTTCGCCAATCCTTTTCTTTATGTAAAGGTAGGTGAAGAATATGGCCGGAGATGCCGGTAGTGCTATTATTAAAATTAAACCCGAATTAGTTGGTTCTGGTTTTGATGATATTAAAGCAACATTATCAGAACTTGAGGATAGACCTCATATTATAAAAATAAAAGTAGAAGATGCAGAAGGTCAAAAAGGTCTGAACAACTTAATAAAAGGTTTAGACAAAGCTGGAAAAAATGCGTTTAAACAAACGTCTATTGGCGCTAATAGTGCATCTACTAGTATAAAACAAGCAGCAAAAAATACGGACGTACTACATGCTAGTAGTCAACGTATTATAAAAGATTCGAACGAATATAGATCTGCTTTAAAAGCAACTAATAAAGCTGTGAAGGAGATGGAAAAAAATCTCTCTTCTATGCAAGACGCTAGTTTAGGAGATGCAAAATCTCGTAAAGAGTGGGAAAACTATAATAAGCGACTCACAGATATGAAATCTTTGAGGAATAAACTTGGAGACCCTCACGGAAATCAAACAAACAATTCATTCAATCGAAATTTTAGAAACATTACGGAATCTGCTGAATTAAGTCTCGAAACGATAAAGAAAAATGGCGAATACTCAAATGAAGTAACAAATCAAATAATACGAGGTCATGACGATATACTTAAAGCAGCAGAACAACGTGCAAAAGAAGAATCAAGGATAGAGGCAAATCGTGAACGCGATTTAGAAAAAGCACGCGCTGCAGAACAAAAAGCATATGAAGACCAAGGAATCCGTGAAGTAAAAGAACGCGCTGCTAGAGAAGAATCTGCCCAAAAAGAAATCAATAAAATGCGCGAAAAAGCGCAACGTGATGTTGCGAAAGAGATTGCTAAAGGTGAACACAAAGAAACAGAAAGACAACTAAAAGAAGTACAGGATGTCGAAAATCAACATGCTAAATGGCAACAAGAAGTTAGAGATACTATTGCTAAGGGCAACAGACAGGAAACTGAAAGGCAATTAAAAGAACAACGCGATAAAGCAAAAGAGCAAGATGCAGAATATAAACGGCAAACTGAACAACATCTTAAATGGCAAAACGAAGTAACGCAACAAATAGCTAAAGGCGAACATCAAGAAACTGAAAGGCAGCTAAAAGATGCTCAGAACTCTGCAGAACAAAGGGCTAAATGGGAACAAGAAGTACAAGATGTTATAACAAAAGGCGATCGCCAGGAAACACAAAAGCAATTAGAAGAGCAAAGAAAAAATCACAATGAAGAAATAAAGAGACAGGCGGAAGAAGAAAAACGAATAAATGACTGGAGTAATGATGTCCAGTTAGAATTAGCCAAACGCGAAAAGCAAGAGACACAACGCCAAATCAAAGAAGCAGAAGAACGTAACAAAAAAGAAGCAGAATATAATCAGTTATTAAAAGATAATCCAGAACTTGATTATAAAGCGCAGCAAAGTATATTATCACGAAGATCACAAATAGATAAGGAATTAGCAAATTGGACAGCTGCGTCACGCGATCAAAGAACTGCTGAAAGCTATAAGAATTTACAAAAAGCTAGTAATGCACTTAGTGAACTTGAATATAAAAGAAATGTTGGAAAATTATCTAATGGTGAATATACTAATGAATTTAGAAATATTTCAAAAGCCGCATTAGAGGCTGAAAGTAATATTCAGCATTTTAATAAAGACACATTATCATTTGGCGATAAATTTAAAAATGCATTTTCCAATTTAAGTCGTTACATAACGCCATATATGGTAATGCAAAAAGGAATTGAAACAGTCAAACAAATGGCGCAGGCTTCTATGGAAATAGAAAGCGCTATGACTCGTATTCAAATTGTTACCGGTGCTACTGACACACAAATGACTCATTTTTTTAATACTGCCTCATCGCAAGCGCAAGATCTTGGCAAAAGTATAACAGAGGTTGCAGGATCAATTGAGGTGTTCAGTCGTCTTGGTTATTCATTGGGTGAAGCTACTGAATTATCAAAATTTGCAAATATTATGGCGAATGTTGGTGATGTAAGTGTAGACGAGGCAACTACCGGTATTACATCTATTATCAAAGGCTTCCAAATGGACGCCTCCAGCGCGGAACATGTTAGTGATGTTCTGATTGAAGTTGGTCAAAAGTATGCTATTTCTGCATCTGAACTAATGCAAGCATTCCAACGTGGCGGTGCTGCAATGAGTGCGTCCGGGACTAGTTTTGAACAGTCTGCAGCTCTTTTTGCAGCAACTAATGCGTCGCTTCAAAATGCAGCGACCACAGGTACTCTTTGGAAGACGGTCAGTGCTAGAATTAGAAATTCTAAAACTGAACTTCAGGAGTTGGGTGAATCTACGGATGATCTCGCAACTGGATTCTCGAAATATCGTGATGAACTTCTTCAACTGACCGGGTTTGACATTCAAGATGCAACTGGAAACTATAAAAATCTCTATGATATTTTTGTTGGTTTAGCTCAAGTCTGGGATAATATTAATGGCGATCCAGCTAGAGCACGAGTTGCTGAAATATTAGGTGGTACTAGACAATTGTCTGGTATTATGTCGACAATCACTAATATTAAAGATGCTATGGGCGCTTTTGCTGACGCACAGAACTCTGCAGGTACAGCAATGGAAGCAAATGCTCTTTATATGGATACAACAGCTGCTCATGTTGGACAGCTTAAAGCCGCATTCCAAGAATTGTCACATGATATATTTAGCGGCTCCTTGATGAAGGGTGTTGTGGATTTTGGCAAAGGGTCATTAAATGCAATTGATGGCATAATTGATCACGTTGGTGTTCTTGGCACTACACTAACTACTTTAGCAACCGGAAAAATAATGAAATCTTTCATGAAAAACATGAAAGAAAGTGAGAATGATCTTGAGTGGTCTTTGAGCGAGACTTTTCATAATAAAGGAAATCTCGCAATGCTTGGCATTTCAGCCGGTATAACTGCTGCTATTGCTATTTATGAGCAATATCAGAAGGTGCAGGAAGAACAACGCCAAAAAGCAGAGTCTGGTGCTCAGGCATTTGAAAAACAATCCGCAGCAATAGATGATTACGCTAACAAAATAACTGATCTCCGAACAAAACTAGACGAGGGATCGCTTTCGGAATCCGATGCGTATTCTGCAAAAAAGGAACTTCTTGACATACAAAATCAATTGAATGAGTCATACAGCAAGGGAGCAGAAAACTTAGACTTGTTTAATGGCTCTATGGAAAGAAATGTACAACAGGTTCGCGATTTATTAAAACAAAATGCCGAAACATTCTTAACTGAGAATGGACTTGGAGTAAAGGGTTCTGGTCTCTCAGACGCTATTAACGCAATGGAAAATATGATTGGGGCTAGGAGCATTAGTTCCAATCAGGCTGCGTTTTTAGGTGAATTTTATCAGTGGACAGAAGAAGGAAAAGTAATCAGAGAAGTCGCCAAAGACTACGAGGATCTTTTCGAAATACAAGAATTAAATTATGGAAAAAGTGGCCTGTATTTTAAAGGAACAGCACAAGATGTACAACGCCTGACTGATTTTATGACTGATCTTCGTAATGCCGAAGAAGGTCTTACAACAACAGATACTATAGATTATATACGTGAAATGGGCGACACATTTATTGGTATTGCCAATGAAAGAATTGGCAAATATCAAGAAATATACGATCAATATAAACAAGCAAAAATAATTACAGACGATGATCCTCTACAGCTTGATCGTAGTCGTGATGCTCAGACCGCTGCAGAATGGATGAATGAATATGCAAAAGCTGTTGCCGATGTTAATGAGGCATTTTTGTCTGGCAATAAAGAGGAATTAGCATCTGCGTTAGACAAATATTCATCACTTAACCCAATAATACAGGAAGCAATAGCACCAGGCGGAGCATTAGAACAATATGCCTCTATCTTCACAGACATTGGAAATCAAATTGTTCAGGCAGCTCTACAACAGGATAAATTTACAAAAGCTTTTACTGGGAAAGATGCATCTGCTGTTGATAAAAGACTTCAAACATATAGTAATGATGTAAAAGAGCTTGGATTAACAACATCTAGTTTTCTTAATGCATATCAAGATGTTTTAGATGGTGTCGGTATTGTAGCAGGTAGTCCACAGGCAAAAGTAAAGGCATTAGTAGATGCAATGGTTGATGCTGGACTGGTTTCAGATGCTTCATCTTCTAGTATCGAAAATGTCATAGGTCAGTTGGTCACTCTCGGTATAGTGTCTGAAGATGTATCTCAACAAATTGATGATGTATCATCATCCTTCGAATCTTTTAGCGAATATCAATCAACATTATCATCTGCAATTAATAGCTCAAGGAGTGCAACAGGTTTATCTACAGAAGAAATTGAAAAACTTACAGCTGCATATAAAGATCTTGAGAGCTTTGATCCTGAAAAATTATTTGAAAACACATTAAACGGTGTTCACCTTAATAACGAAGAATTAAAACGTCTGAATGCGGAAATTGAACAGTCTAAGCTGACAGATCTAGCAAAACAATTGGCAGATCAATATGCCCAGTATAAAGACTTGAGATCTCAGGGTGCTGATACATCTGCAATTGAAGCTGAAATAGCTGCAACACAGCAATTAATGGCTCAATATGAAGGATTAGCATCTGCATACAACGCATGGATAAGTGCCAAATCAGGTTCGAAAGAACGAGATACTTACGAAGGAATCGGTTCTGGCTTCAGCGAGATGGAAAAGATAAAAGACGCCGGGTGGTATGGCGACCCAGCATTAAACGCTTGGTTAGATTTAGTTCTTAATCCATCTGCTAGAACTGGTGATGCAGAAGCAGACTGGGCACGTCTTGGACAGACAATTGCGGATACAGGTCATAGCATATTAGATTATTGGCAATATGATTCAAACGGAAGTCTAGTGTCCGACGGATTGTTCATGTTTTTGGACGATGTTAATCACGTTTTTGGAGATGCATATTCAACAGTAAGAGATGGATACAATGTTTGGGATTTCACAGGTAACAAATTGCAAGAAGTCTCAGATATGTTTGGCCTGTCGACAGAGGCAATACAATCTTTTGAGCGAGCACTTGTTGATACAGGCGGTGCTGTTATTTTTGATAATAGCAATCTCGATATATTGACTGGGTCATTAAAGAATCTTAATCAAAAAACTGGTATTCTTGATAGCGCTGGTATTAGTTTGGATTTTGATATTAGCGAAATGTCTGCTGGAGAACTACAAGCGAAAATCAATGAATTAGATGGTCTTACAGCAGAGATAGATATCGAAGCTGATGGTGGCGAAGATGCACTTGCAATGATGGAAGCGCTTCAGTATTTGCTTGATCAAGAATACTATATTAAGTTAAATACTGAAACTGGTGGCGGACTTGATTCTGCGGTTCAAAAGATTGAGAGGGTTAATCAGCTAATAGCTGAAGCAAACAGTCAAGGTATTAATGTTCATACATTTGTTGAAGGAAGCACTGAGGTTCAGCAGATTGCAGCTGATATTGCTGCCCTTCCAACTGAGGTGCAAATTGCAATTGGAGTCACCGAAGAAAATTTAGGCGATCCTACCGGTATAGCAAGTCAATTTGCAGATAACTCAATAAATATACCAGTTAATTATACGGTCCATGCAGACCCAGAGGCTGAATATGCCGATCAAAATCCACAGGTCACATACGGTATAGATGCTCCCGCAGCACCTAATTATCCAAACCAAAATCCATCTGTAAACTATAAAGTTAATGCACCTCCAGCTCCAAACTATCCGAATCTTCAGCGAAGTGTAACATACAGTGTTCATACCGTTGGTGGCGGAAGACTTACAAAGGCGTCTGGTACAATGACATCAATCGCTAGAGCAGACGGGTCTATGGTAAACGCTCCGTGGAATTGGAAACATGCATACGCTGATGGAAAAGTTGCATTAGATCGAGATGAACTCGCCCTAGTGAATGAGCTTGGTACTGAATCTATAATACGTGATGGTCAATGGATGCTCCTTCCTGGTGGTATGCATCAGGAGGCTCTTAGAAAGGGAGATATAATATTATCAGCTGCTCAGACTAAAGCTTTAATTCAAACAGGTAAGGCGTCAGGACATGGTCATGCTTATGCGGACGGCAGTATATTGTCAAACGCATATACTTTGGGTAGCGCAGCCAAAAGAAGAACAAATGGAGGTTCAACGACTAGTCTTGGTAGTAAATCTTCTTCTGGGTCAAAATCCAAATCTTCTGGAGGAGGCAGTAGTAGGAACAGCGGAAATAATTCAGAAGATGACGATTCGGAAAAGTTCGATTGGATAGAAATTGCTATTGACCGCATTGAAAGGGCAATCAAGCAACTTGGAATTATTGCAAAAAGTACATTCCAAACTCTTACTACACGACTCAGAAATACTGGCGATGAAATTGTTCGTGTAACAGAGGAAATCGAACTTCAAGCTGAGGCATATGATCGTTATATTCAGGAGGCCAATTCTGTTGGACTCTCTGAGGATCTTGCGCAACGTGTACGTGACGGCGCGATTGATATTAATGAATATAGCAAAGAAACTCAAGATCTTATAAATGACTATCAAGAATGGTATGAAAAAGCGCTTGATTGCGATGAGGCTATTCTTCAGCTTCACGAAGATTTAGGCCAACTTTACGAAGATCGCTTCAACGATACAAAAGACGACTTTGATGCTCAACTCGCACTTCTGAAACATCTCACCCAGACTTACGAAAATGGCATGGACGATATCGAGGCTCGCGGTTATCTAATGACCACTGAGTATTATAAAGCTATGCAAAAAGTCGAGAAGCAGAACATTTCTGTGATGCAAAAAGAACTCGACGCGCTTATCGAGAAGATGTCGCAAGCTGTAAACTCTGGTGAGATCAAGGAGTACAGCCAAGCGTGGTTAATATCTAGCCTCGCCATGCAGTAATGCATGTAAATATAAATTCATTTAATTGCTGGAAAATCCTTAGAGTCTCACAGACCACAACGCAATAATGAAATATGTATAAACGTGATGGTTCAAAAACTGTGAGAATTGGACAATCAGCAACGAAGCCCCGAATAGGGGAACGCTCAACGACTATCCCTTTTGGGAGTAGAACTGCAAACGATTGGCAGTTCGAAAAGGTGAATTACCTGTAATTATCAACTAGGCTTACAGCCTAGTTTTTTTATTATGTAAAAAGGACGTGATACTATTTTAGTTCCGAATCAAAAGATACAAGTCTGTTGGAACGGTAGGAATAAACGTCATTACGAATCTAAAGGTTTTATTTTTACGAAAAAGGATGATCCATTTGAAATTGATGTTACAGATCTTCCAGAAACATACGGTAAACACATTCGTGTAATTTGTGACGAATGTGGAATTGAGTTTGAAACACCATACTGTCGACACATAAAACGTATGAATTCCGAGGAAAAAGATTTGTGCAGATCATGCGCTGCAAATAAGGGATATTCAAAATCTAAGGATCAACGTAGGCATGAACAGTTTGCTAAACTATACGAAGCGTGTAAGAAGAATGGATATACAATTATTACCGATGAAAGTGAATATGTGAACTGCAATATGAATATTGAATTCATATGCCCTAAACATGGCAAGCAAATTATGAAAATGTATAATTTACAAAGTGGGCATAAATGCAGAATTTGTTCATATGAAGAAAGGGCAAATAAGTGTAAGCATACACCAGACTATGTTGCATCAGTTGTTGCAATGTTTAATGACAATAAGCTTCTTAATAAAGAAGATTATATTAGTAGTCATACGCGAAACCTCAAAATACAATGTGGCAAATGCAATGGTGTACACACATATATAGTGAGTTTTGATGACTATGTTGGGAATAAACAACATCAGTGTCATTCTTGTTCTTCGTATGAAAGTTCTGGCGAAAAGATTATCGCAGATTATCTTACATCGCTTAGAATAGATTTTATTCGTGAAAAGAAATTCGCAGATTGCAAAGACAAAAGACAACTACCATTTGACTTCTATCTTCCGAAATATAATTTAATTATTGAGTTTGACGGTCCGCATCATTTTAAGAAGGTATGGAACGAAAAACATTTAAAATACACACAAAAACATGACAAAATAAAAAATGATTATTGCATGGCGCACGGAATCCATTTACTGAGAATATCATATTTGGATGGGCATAATGTGTCGCAATTAATCGATAATAAGCTAAACGAAATATTACAGGTAAAAGATATAGTCTAATCTCATAGGAAACTATGAGCGAGGAAACTCGGGTTGGCGTAGTGAACCAACTAAATACAAATGATGACATGCAACAAGAGATCAATGGTGTCAAAGAGGCGATTCAAGAAGCAGAAACTTCCGTTATTGATCTTGGTAACAAAATTAAAGAGGTACTCTGGGATCGCTTTGACTATCTGCAAGATCGCATTTCGCAAGTTACAGACGAAGCACAGTTCCTTATCGACCTGATGAGTTATGGAAAACTGTACGAAGATTCTGGTATGCTAACGAACACTGGTCTGGCAACGATGGGTCTGCATGGTATGAACTATAATGTTCTTATGAACCAGGCAGATCGTTATGCTGCCGAAGTCAAGAAACTCAACAAAGAACTTGCTAATGATCCGAATAACACTATTCTACTTGAACAGCGACAAGAATGGATCGAAGCACAGCGCGAATCTATATTGAATGCCGAAGAGGAAAAGAAAGCCATCGTCGACCTTATCGATGAAGGAATCCAAAAAGAACTTCAAGCATTAAACGACCTTATTAATAAATATAAAGAATCGATGGATTCCGCAAAGAGTCTATACGATTATCAGAAAAAAGTTAAAGAACAGGCTGATAACATTTCTAAGATTCAGAAACAACTCTCCGCTTACAGCGGTGATAACTCTGAAGAATCTCGCGCTAGAGTACAGAAGCTCACAGTGAGTTTGGACGATGCAATGGAAAAACTTCAGGAGACTCAGTACAATCGGCAGATTTCTGAGACAAAAGAAATGCTTAGCAATTTGTATGATGAGTATGAACTTATTTTAAATCAACGACTTGATAATATTGATGCTCTTATTAGTGATATGATAAGTGTCATTAATGCTTGTGCAAACGCAAGTAATGTTGCTGTTGCAGAAAATGCAATTATGACAAGTAATACTGTAAACAATGCAATTGCACAAAACACTGCGACAACAAGTGGTGCAATTAGTTCTGCTGCAACACAGAACTCACTTGCTATTGGTCAAAATACATTATCGACAAGTAATGCAATTAATTCTGCTGCAGCTCAAAATACTACTGCTTTAAATCAAAATGCTATTATTACAAGCGGTGCAATTAATTCTGCTGCTAATTCTGCATCTATTCAAAATACTACCGCTTTAAATCAAAATGCTATTATAACAAGTGGTGCAATTAATTCTGCTGCTATTCAAAATGCTACAGCAATTAACCAAAATACAAGCACAACGAACTCATCCATTAATGCTATGTCAAATAGACTTGGTACATCAGCTGTTTCTGCATTATCATCTCTTACTGGTATGTCGTCAATTCTCACTACAAACGGTGTAACAGCAACCTCAATTGGTACCAAAGTTGATAGTGGTTTTAATTTAGCAAATTCTGCTATTACGGCTGCAATGGGTGTTGTTAAAGGTGGCGATGGTAGTATTCGTGATACTATTATTTCGGAAGCATTTAAAGTCGGATATACAGTTAGCGATGAATTAAGCGATATTTGGTCAAATGGTGGTAAGGCTGGACAGATTATTTCCATGTATCAACCTAAAGATTATACAACATTAGCAACATCTGTAAACAATACACTTTCTGGCATCGCAACAAACGTGGCTGCTATGGCAACTAAAAGTGGTGCTATAGCAAAAACTACCATTCAATCCACAACAACAACAACAAAAACAAATACAGCAGCTAAACCTGTCACTCAAACAAAAACTACAACTCCTAAAAAAGTAGAAACTCCAAAACAAACCGGAAGAACTACTGAGGAAAAGTATGGTGTGGCTCTTGCTATTATCAATGGTTTGCAAGGCTGGGGTGCTGGTGCTGATCGTAAACAAAAGCTTGAGGCAAAAGGTTTTAATTACGATGAAGTACAAGGTATTGTTAGTCAGATGTGGAAAGACGGATATGTATACTCAGGTGCGTGGGTCGGCAAATACTATGGTATCACCGATTTGACGAAGTATGCATATAACAAGTTTAAGGGCGGTGGTATTGTTGATTATACTGGTTTAGCACAAGTTGATGGTACTCCAGGCAAGCCTGAATCGTTCCTTAACGCTGAAGACACACGTAACTTCACAATTCTAAAAGATGTTTTAAACAAAGCTATTCATAATGGAAATCATGGAATCGATTTGTTCGCAGGTATCACAGGTATATCTAAACCGAGTGGCTTGCGCAACAATTTGTTCGGCGATATAACGTATCAATTCAATATACCGATTGACCATGTTGAGAACTATGATGACTTTGTGAATAAAATGCGTAGCGACGGAAAGTTTGAGAGAATGGTTCAATCTATGACGATTGATCAAATGGTCGGTCGCAGCAGCTTAGCTAAGAACAAGTATAAATGGTAAGTGATGAGGGGAGATCTTCTCCCCTCTCACATATTGAGGGTAAAAGGATGGATAAAGATTATAGAATAAAAAGATTAAGACGCCATATCGAAATGCTGCAGAATCAAGTTGATTCTTTGAAAAAGGAAAAGAAGGATCTTGAAGAAAAAAATGCAGAGCTAAAAGAGAAATTAAATATCGCTGAAGATGCTCGTGCTGAATATGAGAAGCTTATCGAAGAAGTCAGGGATATGCGTGATAGATATAATGACTCATTACACAAAGTAATGGAGACTGGCGCTGAATATACAAAGAAATTTAAGGAACAACTTAAACGAATTAAAAAACAGAAATAAGAGGTATTTGACGTGGATAAATGTGATTTTATTTTTAGGGGAGAGACCCTGCAAGATCATGGATATGTGATGTGTGATTTCAACGGCGGTTCTTCCGCAGGCGGTGTTCAAACAGACTCCCAGCGTACATTTACATCCATGTCTATGAGGGGTGGACGTAGAACCCCGATACTTTATTATACATACGATGCTGGTCTTGTGATTCAAATTTCTATTTGTAAAGACCCAGATACAGCTGACCCATTTGTTTCGCAATATGAAACGGTTAGACTTAAACGTTGGCTTGAATCACCAAAGCCTGAAGTTTTCAGGATTGTTGACGAAGATTATTACAACGTGTTTTGGGAAGGCACATTTAATGTAGAAGAATACCGTTTCGGCGGAGATATTCTTGGATTTAATTTGACATTTAACTCTGTAGCTCCGTGGGGTTATAGAGATAAAGTTATTCTTTCCGGTACTGTTTCTGGTACAACCGGAGATACAGGAGAAACTGGAGCTACGGGGAACACAGGTGAAGAAGCAATCCTTATCAGAGACACAAGCGATGAGGAAGGATTTATTTATCCAGATATTAAACTGACAGTTTTGGAAGATGGTGATCTTTCAATAACAAATTCATTTGACGGTAGGACAACTTTGATTACAGATTGCACACAGGATGAAGTGATTCATATGAATCACTTTCTTCAAATTTCAACAAGTGATGCAAACCATGCAATATACGATTGCTTCAATTATAAGTTTGTCCGTATCCATAATTCATATGATACAAGTGAAAATGAATTAACATTTAGTCTGCCATGTGAATACGAAATCACATACAATCCAATAGCAAAGGCGGTGTTCGATTGAATAATTTATATGGCGACATCATAGAGATTGACGAACATCGCAATCCAGTTTATCCAGATGTGGTCATCGCTTATAGAAGCGGAAGTAAAATTGGTGTACTTCAAAATGTTAATGCTCTGGTTAATTCCAATCATTTGATGGAAGCACCAGAGCTTTCATTTGATGTCCACAAAGAAACTGATGGGACTGTTTGTGATCTTTGGGATGATGTCAAAGATTTTAGATTGATTTATGTACCTGCTCTTGATTCAAGCGATTTTAATCCTTGGTATGAACTGCATGTAACAATTGATGAGAACAATGAAACTATAAAGCACTGTGAGTGTTTTCACATTCAGGAAACTGAATTAAGTCAACTCTCTTTGCATGATATTGAAATCAATACAGAAGATGATATTGCACGTCCTGATTACGTGCAGACAAAGATATACGATGAGAACAATCCAGAAGCATCTCTTTTGGATAGACTGTTGAAAGATAAGGCGTCACACTATTCTATTCATCACGTTGATGGATCTATTGCGATGCTTCAAAGACAGTTCTCTTGGAAAGATTCAGATATAAAAGGCGCGTTTGATGACATAGCCGAAGAAGTTGAGTGCCTCTTCATATATGGTTTATCTACGCTAGATGATGGTAAGATACATCGTACTATCTCACTTTACGATTTGAACGACGTATGTTTGGATTGTGGTGAACGCGGGTCGTTTTCTGATGGCGTGTGTACGAAATGCGGTTCGACTAACATCAAACCTGGATATGGCGAAAACAGCGGTATCTTTATTAACAAAGATAATTTCACGTCTGAGATTTCATATGAATCGAACGCAGATGATGTAAAGAATTGTTTCAGGCTTGAGGCTGGCGATGATGTGATGACGGCAGCGGTCCGAAATGTGAATCCTGCTCGTTCGCAATATGTGTGGTACTTTAGTGACGATTTGAAAAATGATATGTCACCGAGTTTGCGTTCTGCAATTGAGGCATATGATGCAGAGTTTGCGGCTTATGAAGATACTGAAACGATGTCTATTCCTGAAGGTATCGTAACTTCGTACAATGCTTTGATAACGAAATACAGTCCTATCAAAACAGATCTTGAACCGATAGACTATCCAATTATTGGTTTTAAGAACTTAACTGATTTCTATTACAAAGCAGTATCGCTCAATTCATATTTGAAAACATCATTGTTTCCGACTGCACCGCCTTCTGAAAATACAACCGCTGAGGCTGAGGCCGCGAAGCTTACATCTTCTGTTCTATCTCCGATGGGTATTCAAAATGCTGAGATTGCTTCTGCGTCTACAGTTAATTCTGCTGTAATTAATTATTCGAAAGTATTCTTTAACTCTTCAGCATGTAGCGTAAAAGTTAAATCTTCATCTTATAACGCAACCACACACGTATGGACGGGTGTACTTACGCTGGCAATGTATGCTGACTCAAATGATACAGCGGATACAGAACAGATCACAATACAAGTTACTGGAGCGACAATAGATTATTTGAAGACCCTTCTAGAGAAGACGATGAAGAAAGACGGCAAAGATGCTACCGGAACGGTAGCTCTTTTTGAATTGAATGATGCAGCATTTGCATCAGCGCTTTCTTTATATAGTCAGGATAATCTTGCGATGCTTTCTGCAATCGCTCGTTCTTGTCTTGATGTTTTGATCGAACAGGGATGTGCTACAGAGGGATCTTCTATATATGGAGATACATACACGAGTATTTATCTTCCTTATTATAATAAGAGCACTCTCATTGAGCTTGAGTTAGCTGAGCGTGAAGGCGAAGTTAATATAACCAATAATGCTCTCGAAGCTATTGAAGAAGAAAGAAAACGTATAGGCGCTGTACTTGATCTGAGGACGTATCTTGGAGAAGAACTGTGGGGTGAGTTTTGTTCGTTTAGACGAGATGATGAATATTCAAACAATAACTATATCTCCGATGGTTTGTCGGATGAAAAGATTGTTGAGAATGCACAGGAGTTTTTGAAGCGTGCTCAGCGCGATCTTGTAAAGGCTGCTACCCTTCAGCATACGATCACATGCAGTTTGAACAACCTTCTTTTATTTAATGAAGACGACACGACTGTAGACGATGATGAAATGATTTATATCAACGGTCACAGCTACACAATTAACAAAGATTCAGTCTTCTCTCCTCTCCTTTCTCGCTTTAAAGTTGGTAACTGGCTGCGAATTGAAATTGATGGCAAAATATTCAAACTTCGTATGACTGATTACGTAGTTACATATGATGAATTACAAACAATCGATGTTGAATTTTCTGATGTGACATATGGATTGGGATCGATGTCAGATATTCAGGATATTTTGTCGAAGTCGAAATCAATGGCAACATCCTATTCTACAACCGCAAGGCAAGCAGGCAGCGGTCAAAAAGCAAATGCAGCAATTACAAATATGATCGAAAATGGATTGTATTTGACAAATAAAAAAATTGCAAACGCTGATAATCAGAACTTATTGATTGATGATACTGGTTTGCTTATGAGACAAATGGGTGAATATACAGATGAATACTCTCCAGAACAAATCAAAATCATTAACAAAGGTCTGTATTTCACAAATGATAATTGGCTTACAGCTAAAGCTGGTGTCGGTGCATTTACTTATTATGATCCGTATGAAGGTGATTATAGAGAAGGATATGGTGTCATTGCTGAGAAGATCGTCGGTAACATCATCTTGGGTAATGACTTGGGAATTTATAACGAATCAGGTTCGTTTATTGCAAATAATGAAGGTGTAACAATTACAGCTGTCGCCGGAGAAACTGGCGATACTGGAGCAAATCAAAACGTGTTTACTGTGCAGCGTGATAATGGCGATGGTACAGCAACACGATACATATACATAGACAATCAAGGACGAGTAAGAATATCCGGTAGTTCGCTTGTGATTACAGCTGGCGATTCTACATATAATTTAATGCAGAGTTTGTCTAAGAAGACGACGCGAGCGATTATGAATACTGCCGGATCATATGGATTAGGATGGAAGAAAGGGGTGTCATAATGAGCGCCACAATAAACTATTCCTATCATGGATTTGATGAAGAAGGAAATGCGGATTATACATTAGATGGATGGGTTCAATGGAACGGCGAAATTGTGACTATCCCTCATGGATTGTGGCTTAATCCTGGAAATACTATGCCGTTCTATACGGTGATATATAACGTATTTAGTTTGACTGATTCAAAATTTCATGATATCGCATTAAATTCTTCTACTGGATTGTGGGAGGCAAATACGTACTCTGCTTCAGGTGTGCCATCAGCAAGGTCTACATGGACTTGGAGCGAAAGCGATGACATTATTCTGTCGCAATATATGATATCAGATGGACTCGTAATCTATTCATCGCAGTTATTTACACCTCCGAAAAAGTACAGTGAGATTGCTGATAGTGTCAGTATTACAGGTGTAACCAACCATTATCTGGCAACAAGTGCTTCTAGTGGCGTGACTAAGAATACACAGGGGTGGACAATAACTGTGCAGACAATGACAGCAACAAATCAATACCTGTGGAATTACGAAACAATTACAGGATCGAATGGACAGACTATCAGTGAAACGGATCCTATCATTATAGGGCGTTATGGTCAAGATGGTCAATCTGGTGGTACTGGACGTGGAATCGTAAGTATAATAGAACATTATCAGAAATCTAGTTCATCTTCTACACCTCCATCTACATGGTCGGATACAATGGTTGTAACTGATCCTGTAAACAAGTATTTATGGAATTACGAAACAATAACATATACATCAGGCAATCCAGAAGATACAACTAAGAGAATCATAGGTGTTCATGGAGCAACAGGTGACACTGGCGACACTGGACAAACTGGTGATACAGGTGCTACGGGTCCGAAAGGTGATACTGGTATAAGTATTACCGGTGTTGTTAATCATTATCTTGCAACGAACGCATCAAGTGGCGTAACTAAAGGCACAACAGGATGGACTATATCAATTCAAACTATTGATGCGAATAAGCCGTATCTATGGAATTACGAAACAATTAATGGTTCTAATGGATCTGCTATTAGTGAGTCTGATCCTACTATAATAGGAAGATTTGGTAAAGATGGTGAAGCAGGTGGAACTGGACGTGGTATTGTTAGCATTACAGAACATTACCAAAAATCAAACTCATCTTCTACCCCACCTGCAACTTGGTCTGACACAATGGTCGTAACAGATCCAGTTAATAAATACTTGTGGAACTACGAAACAATTACTTATACATCTGGAAGCCCGGAAGATTCGATAAAGAGAATTATAGGTGTACATGGCGCTACAGGTGATACTGGTCGCACAGGTGATACTGGTGATACCGGAAAAGGTATTTCAACAATTACAGAGTACTATGCTGTTAACAATAGTACATCGGCTCCGGCAGATAGTGAATTTTCTACGACTGTCAAAACTCCTACAGTTTCAAATAGATATTTATGGAATTATGAGCTTATCACATATACAGATGCAAGTACAAAAAAATTAAACAAACACATTGTTGCTGTATATGGTAACACTGGTCAAACAGGTAGCACTGGAAATGATGGTGTTGGCATTTCATCTATTACTGAATACTATGCTTTGAGCACAAATACTACGGCTCCATCAGATTCGGCATTTGACACAACGGTTAAAGTAGTGACGCCGACAAATAAATATTTATGGAATTATGAATTAATTACATATACGGATTCGTCAACGTCTAAAAGCGATAAACACATTATTGGTACATATGGTGATACTGGCGCAACTGGTGAAACTGGAGATACTGGTCGTACAGGCGATAAGGGTGATACTGGAGATACAGGTCTTGACGCAAATATTTGGACTTCAACAGCCGATGCCGTTGCTCCGAATTATACATTTAATATTTCAGCTCTAACAGGTGGAACTGGAGAACCTAGAGTTGGTGATATTATATTGAGATCGTATTATAGGTATACAATTACATCTGTTGGTTCAACAACGGTACTTGCCGGTAATCGCACATCTTTGCGCGGTGCTGCTGGTGCCGCAGCATATAGTTATGATTTAATTGTATCACATGCAGCTATAACGAAAAGTGAGGCTGGTGAATATAATCCCGCATCTATAGTTCTTACTGCAACGCGTGGTCAAGGTACAACAACCGCTCCTGCAAGTTACTCTGGTCGTTTTCAAATAGAAACAACGACAAACAATAGCACATGGAATGTAGAATATACATCATCAAGTGATGAATCTTCTAAAACATATACAGTACCAGACGATATAATTGCTATTAGGTGTAGTTTATATTTAGCCGGAGACACAACCACATTACTGGATCAACAAACAGTTCCTATTGTTCATGATGGAGCAAAAGGAGATACTGGAGAGTCTGGTGCTACAGGTGCTACTGGAACAACTGGAGCAGATGGTAAAGATGCTTATACTATTATTTTATCAAATGAATCGCATACATTTGCAGCTGGTACTAGTGCTGCTATAGCAGGTACTGCGACAAGTAAAGTGATATCATATAAAGGAGCTACACAAATTTCGTGTTATGCTGGTTCATCTTCATCTGCAACTTCAATATCTACAGGTACAACTGGGTTAACTTGCGCTATAACAAATAACAATTCACAAAATGTTACTTTAACATTTAGTGCGACTACGTCATTAACAACTAAAAGTGGTACTGTAAGTGTGCCAGTTGTTGCTGATGGTAAGTCATTTACAAAAATATTTACATGGTCACTATCATTAACTGGCGATACAGGTGACACAGGTGCTACTGGAGCTACAGGCGACAAAGGTGATACAGGAGATTCAATTACTGTATCGTCTACTGTATATGCTTATCAATTATCAACGAGTGGAACAACTATTCCTACCGGAACGTGGCAGACATCTCCACAAGCTCCTACTACTACACAATTTGCATGGACTCGTACAACAACAACGTTTTCTGATGGAAGTACAGCTGTAACTTATACAGTCGGTGGTAAGGTTGGTACAACAGGTGCTACTGGAGCAACTGGCACATCAGTTACTGTATCGTCTACTGTATATGCTTATCAGCTTTCTACAAACGGAACGACGATACCTACGGGTACATGGCAAAATACGCCGCAAGCTCCGACGACAACTCAATTTGCGTGGACTAGAACTACGACTACATTCTCTGATGGGAGTACAGCTGTCACATACACTGTTGGTGGAAAAGTTGGTCAGACTGGCGCCACAGGTGCAACTGGAAACAGAGGTACAACGTGGTACTCTGGCATAGCAATTGATGGTCAATCGACATCACCAACTTCATATGCAACTGGAATCGCCGATGCAATTGTCGGCGATCATTATTTAAATACAAATAATCAAAACGTATATATTTGTACAACTGGCGGCGATGCTTCTACAGCAAAATGGATATACGAACAAAACATCAAAGGTGAACAGGGAACAACCGGCGCGACCGGATCTGATGGTGTTAATTCATATTTTCATGTTAAGTACTCTGATGATGGTGGTCAAACTTTTACTGGTAATACTGGTGAAGATCCGGGTAGTTGGATTGGTACATATACAAATAATGTACAGGAAGATAGTACGGACGTTGGCGATTATACGTGGGCTAAAATTAAAGGCGAAGATGCTATGGCTCTATCAGAGATGATACCGTATTATCTAGCTACAAACAGGGCGACCGGAGTTACCACTTCTGATCCAGGTTGGACGCGAGAAGTTCAAACGATCACTGCGGAGAACAAATATCTCTGGGTATATTACGTTAATAGATATGGCGAAGGTGAATCGCAGCCTGAACTTATTACAGTTACTGGAGATGTTGCGTCGTTTGAATATTCTGGAGACCCATCTCCAGTTGATTCGCTAATTACTAATATAGAACCTGTTCAGGGTGGGACCGGTGATCCATCTCCAAGTAATCCATGTATTATATCTGGATACACTGGTGTTCATATATATAATGCAGGTTCTGATTTGTTAAGTGATATAACATTTAGTAGTGGCTATTACGATGCTGATGGTTCTGCAAAATCATCTAATAATTTAAAAAAGACAAATGAATACATCCCTGTTACGCCTGGTGTGGATTATGCCGTGCAAGCAATTATAAGTTTTGGTGGCGAAGCAAGATTAAGAGTTCATGAATATGATAGTAATCAAACATGGTTAAGACAGGTGTATGTTGATTTTGCGTTAAAAGGTAATTTTTCTGCTATATGGACAGCCTCACAAGATGCATCATATATAAGATTTAGTATTCCACTTTATGCTTCGATAGGATGTTATGAAAATGCATTTATGTATTCTATCGATTGGCAAACGGATGTTGGGATAGTATATGGCGGTTATGTTGATGTGACACGAGGTAAACTTATAGTAGACAGAGCAAGTATCGACTTGGGCAATATAGATTGGGTTAAGCATGACACAAGACATTATTATTATTTTGACAAATCTGATGCAAAACCTGCGCCTACAAATGGCACTATTATATCTGGTGCTTACTGTTCTGATTACATTGTTGGATCATATATGGACCCATATGACAATAGAATAGAAAATTGCATAGGTGTTTCTATTAATTCAAGGTTTGCCATTTATGATACTTATGCAGCTACGAACGATTTGTCTGCGGCGAGTTTTAAAACTTATGTTACAGGTAAACAGTTTGTTTATCCACTCGCAGATCCTATAGAATACGATGTGACACCGTATCAAATTGCTCTTTTACAAGGACAGAATAATATTTGGGCTGATACTGGAGATGTAACTGTTGGATATTATAATGGACAAACTGTTGGTATCCCGTATATTACAGGCACGTATGGCGAAACTGGTGAAACCGGACCTGGAGCAGAATTCATAAGTGGTACACAAGCTGCATCAACGCGTTTCTGGACTGGTACATCCTCTTCTATTACGGAATTAACCGATGGATTACAAATAACATATTGGCTTCCGTATGCAAGTAAATCTGAAACAGCGCAAAGTAAAGGTATATCTGCTGCCGAATTAAATCCAACAGAAACTGTTACATCGGCATCTTCTAACACATGGTTAAAACTCACACTTGCAGATGGCACAACGACAGCATGGGTGCCGTGTTATTATGGCGGTACTACACGTCTTACAACTCACTATGGTGCAAAAAATAGTATTCGTTTGACATATAAGGCAAACATTGTGTCGGGCGTACCAGGAGGATGGTGGGCTGATGCAAACTATTATAGTGACACATCTTATACAAGACACTCAAACTATGTAGTTGCTGGTGCAAACGGCATCAGAGGTCGTTCGCTCGTGATGAAGGATTCACAGGATACGTGGACTTGTTTTTATCAAGATGCATATAAAGGTACAGCCACTACAAAAACTGTATATCAAGGTGGGTTTATTCTTGGCCCGATTTTATATATCACAGGTGATGGAACACAAACTACAACTCAAGGGCAGGACGATTATTACAACTATAAACCTGGTGTAAATGCTGGCACACCTTATGATAGTTATGCGTGTGATTTTAGATATTCAACTAATTGTGGAACAACGTTAACAAATAATAAAGCAGTATATTTAGTTGGAACGATAAATAGTACTGATGGTTTGTTCTATCTTGATAATCCTTGGTATACTCAGACAATTCCTTCAACAGAAGACGGCAAAATATATGTTTACATTGGTGATTCATATAGTACTTATCAAGTATATCTAAATGTTGAAAATACGCCATATCAATTTTATAAAGGTGAATTCAGAAAATATTCAGAAGTTTTGACTATGAAAGCTGATGAAGCTGCAGCTGCTGCGCAAGACGATATCGACAATCTTACGATTGGTAGTCGTAATCTATATATTATTCGCGATCAAGTTGATGGTTATTTGGACACAACTCCATCAACTATTAATCCTCCATCAGCTAATACAAAGGCAGTAACGAGTGGCTTTATACCTGTAATTGCTGGTGATCCATATTCAATTCAAGCGTGGACTCCTGAAAATGCCGGATCACAACTTGATCCTTGGATTGGATACGCTTTCTACACAGATGAAGATATGTCAACATATATTGAATCAAGAGTTGAACACGCAGGAACTGATGGTGAAGTATATATTTCATTACAGAATATTATTGCACCATCTACAGCTAATTACATGCGTGTATCATATAGAACGTTTGGTGATGAAAAAGCACATATATTAGTTGAACATAGTAATCGGTTATCAGACTGGACTCCTGCACCCGAAGATGTTGCCGAAGAAATCAATGATGTTTCAGAGGCGTTAGACGATCTGGATAATAGCCTAGATCCTCGTGGTGTATTCGATCGATTGACAAACAATGGAAATATAGAGGGTTTGTTTTTAGACGAAGATACAAATGGCATCTATATTAATGCAAGCTATATTAATTCTGGCACATTAAATGCGGATTATATCTTTGGTGGCACATTAACTCTGGGTGGTTCTGGTGGTCAACGTGGAAGCATTAGTATGCTTGACGAAAATAATAACGTCATTGGAGAGTGGGATAAAAATGGATTGCGAACAGATTGGTTTAATTTTCAAAGTGGTTCAAATTCAGCTTATATAGGTAAAGGAGATTCAGAAGGTATACGTAATGTTTACATAGATGATGATTCTATAGATATTAGAAATGGACAAGACGTACTTGCAAGCTTTGGAGAAACGGTAATTATTGGTAAAACTGATGGTGCACATCTTAATGCGTCAAGTGACAGATTATCGTTTCAGGTTGGAGATAATGAAGTTGCTTACGTATCTATTGATCCGGAGACGAATGATTCTGTGTTTTATATGACAAAAGCAATTGTCGTTCAGGATTTGTTCTTTGGTATGTGGAGATGGCAAAGCAGAAGTAACAGTAATTTAGCATTAAAATGGATTGGAAGTGATTAATAAATGTCAACATTAAGTGTTACTCATGGATATATGTCTGCGTCTTGTGAATATACGGTCACTTCCACCAACACACAAACAACTATATCTGTTTCAAAATATGTTACCATCATTCCAGAAGCGAGGGTACAACTTTGCAGGATAAGTGTGAGTGGTACGTTGTTGTACGAATGGTTTGTTGGTACTGTAACTAAATCTGTATTAACAAAAACATTTAACAGATCGACGTCTGCTAGCACTGTTACACTTGGTATTAGTGTTAGTAGTGAGGCAGAGGGAAGTGGTGATAATTCAGTAAATATTACAATACCAGCTTTACCAAGTTATACCGTATCTTATAACGCAAATGGACATGGCACTGCGCCATCTAATCAAACAAAGTATTATAATACTGCATTGACTTTGCGTGCTGGTATCACCGCAACTGGATATACATTTAAAAGATGGAACACAAAAAGTGATGACACTGGAACTGGTTATAATGCTAGCGCTAGTTATACTGGGAATGCTGCATTAGCATTATATGCAATATGGAATAGAACTGTTACATATAATGCTAATGGTGGCTCCGGTGCTCCATCAGCTCAAACGGCAATTGCGACAAGTGCTATTACACTTTCAACAACGAAGCCAACTTACACCGGATTTACTTTTAAAGATTGGAATACTAAATCTGATGGCACTGGTACGACTTACGCATCTGGCGGAACATACGCTGCTAATAATGCATCAGTTACATTATATGCGAGATGGAATCATACTGTTACATTTAACGCAAATGGTGGTTCTGGTGCTCCATCAGCTCAAACCGCATTAAAAACAAGTGCTATTACATTATCATCTACGAAACCTACAAGAGACGGGTATCGATTTAAATCTTGGAATACTAATTCGAGTGGTACTGGAACAACATATAATTCGGGCGGAACGTATGCAGCAAATGGTGCAAATATTACATTATACGCTGTTTGGGAAAAACTTATATCAGCAGTAACTATTGGTAATTCAAAAGCTATTCGAGTTGCTTCAAGCACAAGCACAACGGAAAGTGATGAAGGCGAACATGCATATATTACTGTTCCTTATACTGTTACGGGTCCGGCTGCTGGTAACGTAACAATGAGTGTTACATGTACAGCAGATACTGGAACAACTCCAACAGTTACATTAGTTACATATCAGGCGACAAAAGGTTCATCTACACTATCTGGAACATTTGTCGCTAGGGCTAGCGGCTGTAATATAGATATAAGATACACATTTACCGTGACGGTTAGTGCTACGAACACTGAGGTTACACAGACTTCTGTGACTTCTACAAAAAATGTTATATTGCCTACTGCATACTTTGTAATCGATGTAAAACAGGGTGGCAAAGGTATTCATTTTGGCGGAGCTGCAATTGAGGATGGTTTTCATGTCAGTATGCCAGCATATCATAATAGTAATATGACTATTATTGCTCCTAATTCTAGTACAAATATGGTTATTAAAAATACAGACATTGAACGTGGCGTGGGTACTGGCGGATATCAAGAAAGTAGTCATTTTTTGTTTGCTGATAAAAGAAACCAAGTTCTCGGATATTTAAACGGTTTTGTAAATGGAAATGCAGTAAGTGGTATTAGAATGCTAGCATGGGGAAATCCAATCAGCGGCACTAATAAATATAATGGTCTTGCTCTTGGTGTTACTACAGACGGTTCTGCTTATGTCGGTCTTAGCGGAAATGCTACTGGTACGGCAGCAGCTTGGCGTAATGCAATTGGTGCATATCCTGCTGCTGGTGGCTGGGCTACAGGAGACGTTTGTGTAACTAAAACATATGACTCAAATATTAAATTGAAAAGCGAAGATGTAAGCACTCGTTTTAATGCAACCGCTCCTTCTGCAAATAGAAAAATTGGCGGATTAATTCACTTGGATAGTAATAATAGTAATAATGTTGTTTTCTATACAGAAACATTTTTCACAACTGATAGACAACAATATACATCTTTTATAACTAGAAGGTATTCTGGAGATGCATCAAGTAATACTGCTCATGGTTTCTATTTGCGTATTGACCAGGATGGAACAGTGCGAACAACTTTTCCAACAACTGCGAGTCGTGATGCGTGGAGAACTGGTCTCAATGCCGTGAATAAATCAGGTGGCGATACTGTTGGCAAACTTACATTTAATAGCGGTATGGCGTTTACTGGTGGGCTGACGAGTTGCGGAACAAACATGCCATTCTTCCTTGGTCTTGCCCAAGCGTATGGGGATGGCGGTAATGTTGGATATGTAACCAAAGATAATATGTGTGCAGCAATAGGAGCATTACCTACTACTGGTGGCACATTGTCATCGAGACTACGAATACAATCAAGTAATTTGCCAGACTCAGCACCATCATCAACGACACAGGGTAATAACTATATTGACTTTTCAGTAAATAGTGGCAAACAAACAGCGTATGCTGTTTGTAAGATGACATCTGATGGTTATTGCACACTTGACATTGACGTTAAGCATCCGTCAGGTAGTACATATGCATATCTTCGTATTGGTGCCAACCAGAGTGGAACAAACTGGATTGGTGTATCAAATCAGGCTGCATGGAGGTCTGGTATAGGTGCAGCAGCTGCAAGTTCTTCATCATTACGATATAAGCATGACATAAAGGAGTTATCTGATAAATCTCTTGATGCTCATAAATTATATCATCTTAAAGCAAAACAGTTTGTATTCAATGATGATTTAGAGAATGTACAATATGATGATATGCGTGGACAAACACTTCCTGGATTTATAGCGGAAGATGTCGCAAAAATATATCCTGCTGCTGCTATCACTAAAGATGGTAAGATTGAGAGTTGGGATGAACGCCGTTTATTGCCAGCTATGTTAATGCTCATTCAGGAACAGCACGAAGAAATTGAACGCCTTAAACAGGCAATATCTTAACACAAAGGAGATAAAGGATAAATGATTGCTTTAGAAATTAAAAATAGTTATGAAGGATTGTATAAGTTTAAAGAATCTTGCACTAAAGAAAAACGGAAATTTCCGACACGCGTATCACTTATGATTAATCGTAATATGAACAATTTAAAAAGTGTGTACGATGACATCGAAACAGAACGTATGAACATCATTATGAAATATACAGAAAAAGATGAGAATGGCGAAACGATTCAGGATGAAAAAGGAAACGTTCACATTGATGATCTTGATGGCGTAAATAAAGAGCTTGCCGAAATGTTCGACACGGAAATTGACGTTCATATTGACTTCATTACCGTTGAAGATATTGAGAAGTGTGATCTTGATGAATACGACTCTCTCACTTTCGACGAAGTATCGATGTTATCCTTCATGATTAAATGATTTCTGAAAAATAAAAGGATAGTTTTATAAACACGGGAGCGGTGCAAAACCGCTCCATTTTAAATATGAAAAACAAAGGGGTGACAATATGTATTCAATTAATGGTAATGACATCTCTCTTACTCGCGGCGACTCTCTGAGCATGAAGATCAATATCATTCAGGATGGTGCCGCATATACACCTGCCGAAGGCGATGTTATACGTTTTGCTATGAAACACAGATATACTGATTCGGACGCAAACGTACTGATCAACAAGACAGTGCCGCATGACACTATGACGTTGGCAATCGAACCGTCAGATACTAAGGATCTGAAAATGGGTACTACCTATGTTTATGATGTTCAGATTACTACAGCAGATGGTGACGTCTATACGTTTATCAAAGGTAAATTCACCCTCACCGAGGAGGTGTTGTAATGGCTGATCTGAACATATCTGGTGATATTCAAATATCACCAACCTCACTAACTGGATCGTTGCACCCCACTACGATAAATTTAAGTGGAGACCTCGACACTGGCAACGGAAAGGATGGCTACTCTCCCACTGTCGATGTCGAGGTGATAACTGGGGGGCATCGTATAACAATAACTGATCGTGATGGTGCTCACACATTTGACGTCGTTGATGGCACGGTTGGTGTTGGTATCAGCGACATTTCAAAGACAAGTACGCATGACAATGAAGATACGTACACAATTACATACACAGATGGATCAACGACAACTTTCGTCGTTACAAACGGCGAGGTCACTTGGAACGATGTCGGCAATATCGCAGTCGTTTCTCATACGCAGCCTTCCAGTTCGCATAACGTGATCTGGATCGAGGACGAGGGTACGACGATCGAGCTGCCGACGATGGAAGAATTTGAAGAAGTTGCGGATGATGTCAGTGACTTAAAGGCTGAAATTAATCAGTTACAGAATGATAAAGCAGACATCATTATCAGCAACGCAAGCGGCACAGTGGCATCGTTTTCGGACGGTGCTGAGTATGATGCTGTAGGGTTGACTGCTGAGTTTGCTCCGTATCAGGAGGGGAGTGGTGATGCTTCTCCTGAGAACATTCGTCCGATACATGGATGGACGGGATTGGATATTTTTGCAAAAGGGAAAAATTTAGTTAATGTAATTCAAGATAATGTAGTATATGCAAATTTAGGTAGGAATGTATCTTATACCATTGAAAATCACGAAATAAATTTTCATGTTGAAACAGAGGGTTCAAACTTCGTTGTTATAAAAGCATTTAAGATATTGCCTTTTATGTTGGGAATGCAATTTTCTTTTAATAATAATGAAAAAAATGTAAATGACTTTGTTTTATCATGCTCAGAAGATGGACAAAATCGAACAGGTATTGTCAACGGAATTATAACGGAGGAACATGTCGGAAAATGGCTTGGATGTCGAATTACAAGGCAACAAGTAGGCGATTACATCGTTAAAGACATTCAGCTTGAAATCGGCTTAGTATCTACTCCCTACGAACCTTACAACGGTACAACCACCCCTATCTCATGGCAGACCGAAGCAGGAGAAGTATTCGGGGGATATGTGGATGCTGTGAGGGGGAAACTGGTTGCGGAATGGCAGTCTATTATTCTGAATGGCACACAGCCAATCAATTTAACAAATTGGAGACCCACAACTGGAACGAGTGCGTGGCTTATGAGTAAGTCAATAGCGCAACCCAAAACATACTCCGTTCCGATTTGCGATAGGATGGTAGGGAATAATTATTCGTCAATTTATAACGGATCGGTTGGTATAACCACTGTTCCGGGTCAAGACCATTCGTTTGCAATCCGTGTTGCTGTTGAAGGATTAACAACCGAAAGTGCTATAAATGCGTGGCTTGCTAGCAATCCTCTTCAGGTGTGTTATGAACTTGAAACACCCATCGAATATGACATAACCCCTGCTACCATCGAACTCCTCAAAGGCTACAACAATGTCTGGACAAACGTAGGTGGGAATGTAGATGTCACATACAGAGCAGACACAAAGCTGTACATTGACGGTAAACAGCTTGATATACGAAACACAATCGCTCCGATAGAGGACGGTGCAACGGCAAGTCAGGCATACGCAACAGGCAAGTTCTTCTACCGCAACGGCTCTTTCTGCAAGGCGAAAACGGCAATCGCAAGCGGAGCGACGTTCACACTTGGCACTAACTACGAAGTCACGACGGTGGCGGCAGAACTGTTCACAGCATTATCGTAAAGGAGATAAATCATGAAATACGCAATAATCAAAGTTATCAACGGCAATTACTTTATCCATGCAGAGGGCATCACAGATAAGGCATTCGCAAAAACACAGTTCCACGGTCTGTGCCAGACACTATGGAACGCACAAGATGTTATCACAGCAGAGGTCATGATTGTTGATGAACAGCTTGACTGTGTGGAAGGGTACAAGGAATTTATCACTCACGAACCGACCGCTGACTGATTAAAATGTGGACAATTAATCACTAATTTTATTTGACAGATCGTATACTATCTGAGATAATTAAGGCATAACAAAAGGAGCCGTAGAGGTTTACCAGACGCAACTACGACTCCAAACCAAATTAATGGTATGCTTATCTTAGCATACCTCTGAGCATTTTGCAAAGGAGGTTTTTTTATGTCTCAAGATTATCGTGACGATCTTGTCAAATCCATTGAGCGGTCCTTAACCACTATTCTCGACCAGGATACGCTGGATGCAGTTTCCAGAAAAGTGCTGTGTGTCCTGAGTGACTACGAAATTACAAAAAGATGCACCGATGTTGTAGTATATGATGACGGCAACGAACGTCTGATTAAAAGATACTGCGCCTGTCTCATTGTAGATGGTAAATCCAAAAGTACGGTTTACCAGTATCAGAGACAGCTGCTTCGCTTTGCCGACTCAGATGGTTCGCCTGTGACTGAACGTGATATATATGCGATCCGGTGTTATTTGGCTGTACTGAAAGAGCGTGGTCTTGCGAACAGCACGCTGCAAAACATCAGAACGTACATACACGCTTTTTATCAATGGTTAGTGGATGAAGAGGTCATCGAGAAAAATCCATGTTCCAACATTAAGCCGATCAAAACTCCAAAAGAATTGCGTCAGCCGTTCTCTCCGGTAGAACTTGATTTGCTGAAAGCATCATGCAAACGCATGAAAGAGAGAGCATTGATAGAAGTTCTGCTTACATCTGGAATACGTGTTGCGGAATTGGCAGAGATGAACGTGGATGACATTGATATGCAAACACTGACTGTTCACGTAAAACATGGCAAAGGTTCCAAAGAAAGACTGACCTATATCACTGATGTAGCAAGGATGCACCTACAGATGTACCTCAAGAGTCGCAAGGACAACGATGTAGCCCTGTTTACCAATTACAGAAGTGACCGAATTGGTACAGGTGGTATTCGTGCCATTCTGAAGGATCTGGAAAAACGGTCCGGGGTAGTCAATGTACATCCTCATAGGTTCAGACGGACGTTTGCTACTGGCATGGCAGCTAGAGGTATGGCTATACAGGATATCCAGAGACTTATGGGTCACAACAGTATCAGCACGACCATGCGGTATATCACACTGACCAACGAACATGTAAAGGCCGCATACGAGCAGCATATAGCATGAGATACGTTAACATCAATTGAAATTATAAATGACAAATAAAAAACTAGTTTGATTCACACGCGGTCGGCAGATCTAAACAGTCTGCCGATCCCGTTTTATGCGAGGAGGTGTAAAATGAGTGTAGAATTAACTCAAAGGATCATACATGTCAAAGACAACGGCACGTATGATTCTCTTGATATATTTCGAGGGGCGCCCGGTGAAAAAGGCGATAAGGGCGATACCGGACGTGGTCTCATTCCGGGCGGTTCTACTGGGCAGGTTCTGAAGAAAAAATCCGGAACGGACTACGATACGGAATGGGCGAATGATGCGAGTGCTGTTACGGACGTTCAGGTGAATGGGACGAGTATTCTGAGCGGTGGCGTGGCAAATGTACCTCTTGGTTATAACGGCACACTCGGCGTTATAAAAACTGCCGCAGGTAATGGTATTCTAGTATCCAATGTTGGTGTAATTTACATTGCCAAGGCAAATGAGGGACAGATTAAAGCAGGTAATTCTTCGTATTTACCAATTGTTACGAATACTCAAGATATTGCCACATTCTACGGACTAGCCAAAGCCGCAGGTGCAGACATGTCGTCCTCTTCTAACCCTGTCGGCACATATACCGATGCCGCAAAAGACGCAATTCGCGCAATGATCGGTGTCGATGACGGTATGAAAATCGTCGACGTAAGCGGAGCAACCCCGACAATAACAGGTGAAAATAACACAATGTACAGATGCGGAACGGTTACGAGTATCAACATTACTCCGCCTCAGAGCGGCGTGATGGATGTGATATTCACGTCCGGTTCCACTGTTGCTGTGATGACAATACCGAACACTGTGGAATTTCCGGAATGGTTCGATCCGACGGATCTTGAAACGAACAGGCGATATGAAATCAATATCGCGGACGGATGGGCGGTGGTAATGTCATGGCCGGTATAAATCATGTCAGCGGAAATATTTGCAGTTTTAAGACGGAGTTGGCAAGACCGCTAGTCGGGATGAAGTGCCATTTTGCGCCTGTACAAGCGGGCGAAGGTGATCCGAGTCCGAGCAATGTGCGGGCGATATCGGGATGGGATGGACTGGAATTATATCAAACAGGAGCGAATATGCTCGATCCTCATATTGCTCAAACTACGCAACAGCAAAATCCGGTTGTAAATGTAAATGCGGATGGGTCTGTTACGGTTACGCAACGTGATGGCACAAGTTGGTTTGCCAGAGGGTATGTATATTTGCCGCCCGGGACATATGATTTCTACTCGCAGTTTGGATCGGATTATGCCAGTAGATACATCGTTAATGACGTAAATGCAGAGACTTCTTGGAAGAATAAGAAAACCGTTACAGTCACGGAAATGACCAAATTCCGTTTCAAGGCTGCTATGGGAACAGACTATCCTGTAACAGGATGGCTCCAGATTTTTAATAGTGGAGATGCATATGGGGAATATCCGTACAAAGGAGTTGTTCATAATATAACGTTCCCATCGACGATGTATGGCGGATATATTAACCCGACAACAGGTGAACTTGTTGCCACATGGTATAAATATGCATTTACAGGTGAAGAACCGATATCGGAATACTCTGGAACATATCGGAGCTACAATTTACTTGCCGCATATCCGCCTGACCCGACTACGAAAACGAATGCGATGTGTACTCATGCTTCGTACAATGGTTATGCATCTCAAACGCAGACACGGTTCAGTATGACAGATGGTGGTACGGTTTATTTTCGTCCTGCGTTTACAGTGCTATATCCAACAGTTGAAGAATTTATAGCTTTTCTTAAAGCAGAATATGCTGCAGGACATCCTGTAGAAGTTGTTTATCCGCTTGCAACACCGATTACTTACTCTCTGACAGGTGTTAATATCACAACTCTCCGACACCAAAACAACATTTGGTGCAATACGAACGGCATAACAGAAGTTGACTATCTCGACCGAAGCGGTCCGATGAGTACGTATCGGCGGAATATCATCATGAATTCTCCGCACGATATGGAAGGATCCGGATGGATGGCAAAGTTCACAACGGATATGAGAGCGCCGCTGAAATCT
>Ga0310695_10000792_pt1 | contig 78072 bp, 57 predicted proteins | sample RumenRJG_04DNA_FD_203882 | JGI IMG/M metagenome (GOLD analysis project Ga0310695, IMG submission 203882) | Bovine rumen microbial communities from Lethbridge, Alberta, Canada - RJG_04 (v2) (version 2) | ecosystem: Host-associated > Mammals > Digestive system > Stomach > Rumen | place: Canada... | reverse complement strand
GTCCCATTCCGAACATAACGATCATCAGAAGATAATTGATCCATTTTGTCTGTATCCACAAACAGGTACCGGGCATAAATAATGCCAGTGCCGCGATGATCAAAACTATCCACGCCATATATTTTCCAACAAAATCACTTATTCTCTTCATATTTTAGCCCGCCACCTAAAAGATATAACTACTCTATCATAACAATATCACAAGTCAATATTGTAAGGCACGAAGATTACCGCTTTCCGTGCAATTTATAAATATTATGATTCGGACGCCAAAAGTACTGAATCACTGTTTTGATACAACGAATTGCTCCGTTGCTTTCAGCACCTCTCGCAATTCTACAACACTCACAATCCGCTAATTTACTACGTAAATTGCTACTTGCTCGTGTTGTTTGACGCCCAAAGTCAAATGGCTTATTGAACAAGTTCAAACGCCATTTGGACTTTTGGCGTTTGTATCATATTATCGACGCCATATCATATATTATCACATCCCATGACTGCCGGTATAGATAACGCATCTCCAAGGCTTTCGCGCCTTTCGTGCAAATAAAAAAAACCGCGGCAAATTGCACCACAGGTCTCTTTGGGTTTCTCTCATATATAGCGTATATGCTATAATATGATTAAAGCGCCAAAAGTAATTGTCACCACACAAGAAAAGCTTGTGGTGGGGACAAGGACTTTGGGTGCACCCCAACACGAATGAGGTACCTACGATGTGCCAAATGACCGAATTAAGCTTTGGAAACAGAAAAATAAACGTAGCCGGAATTAAGGCTGATCATATAATGAACAATTTACTTAGCCGGATGGAGGACTGATCTTAAAAAAGATATTAATCACTATTGGGGCATTAGTACTTATCTTTTTTTTGTCATGGAGATTAATATGTAATACAGCAAACCCTGATGAGAATCCCAGTGCTTCCCAAACCGATACAGCGTGGAAAGATCAAGAAAAAACTGAGTCCGGCTCCCATGAAGGGGATCTTATGGGCGAATCTTCAAAGGATAACAGTGAACTATATGATAAAACGAATCCCGTATTCAACACGGCGAAAACCACCCTGTTCCAGCTGGCACAGCAGGGCAATCCTTATGCCGCCGAGATATCCGAAAAGATGGGGCTGACAGAGGATACACAGAAGAGCCAGTCTCTCAGCATGGCCCCGGAGGAAGAAATGACCTTCCGGATTATCCTGGAAACACGGTATAATATGATGGGCAGTTTGGCACTTGATTCAGGATTCCCTGTGTTCGTTGATCTGCCCTGTGGATATACCCCCCCGTCCCATCTAAATGGCGGAACAGGGTGTGACATATATCGGCCTGGACCTGCCTCCTGTCATATCGGAAATAAACGACATCATTCCGTCGCTGATAAGCGGGGAAAAGCAAAACCTTGTCCGGTTCTGCCCTGCTGACGCTACAAACGGCGAATCACTTGAGAAAGCACTTGAAGATGTTAAAGGAAGCATCTGCATCAATACGGAAGGACTCCTGATGTATTTAAATGATTCAGAGACTAATTCTTTTCTGGATAATATCCGGAAGCTGCTGAGTATTCACGGCGGATGCTGGATTACAGCGGATTTCGAGGTTATGCCGGAGCATAACCGGATATTGAGCGCCATACATCCCGGAGAATCCAGCCATGATACAAGTCGTATCCTCAAGGAAAAAGCGGATGTGGGAGCTGAACATAATAAGCTGATGGTACGCTATGGGAATGAGAATGAGGATATTAAAAGGACAGAAGCCATCCTTAAAGAGCACGGCCTGAAAGCAGAACGGATTCGGATTGCCGGATACCTTGCGGATACGAAGTCATTTGCCTCACTGACCAAGGAACAGCAAGATGCTGTACTAAAGGCTGTGGAAGATATTGCATTCTGGAAGATTGTGTCGGTGGGATCAGCAGAGAGCAGCACCGAGACGGCCAATAGTTTCACGATTCACACTGAGTTTAAGGATGGCGAGCTATGGCTTAGCCTTACCGGCCGCCTGGATTCACTGACCGCACCGCATTTGCTGGCCAAGTACGAGGAACAGCGTGAATCCGGAGACATCAGAAAAGTCCGGATTGACTGCCATTCCCTGGACTACATTTCCTCTGCCGGCTTGCGGGTGCTGCTGATCATGCAGAAGGGCTGTAAAGAAGGAGTGAGCCTCACAGGCGCGAATGAGGTTGTATCTGACATCCTCATTCAGGGCGGTTTCAGTGATAGTTTGGACATTGAATGAGTCATATCATTATTCGTATTCTATTGTAGCAGGACCTTTGGTTGACAGGTCGTAAAGCACGCGGTTGACACCTTTTACTTCGGCAAATATCCTGTCACGAATCTTCATTAACAGTTCATACGGAATCTCTTCAATTGTTGCAGAAGTTGCATCAACGGAATTGACCGCACGGATGATGACCATCCAGTCGTCTGTGCGCTTGCCGTCCTTGATGCCTGTTGATGTAAACGGCGGAACGACGGTAAAGTACTGCCATACTTTTCCTTCAAGGCCTGCTGCCGCAAATTCCTCACGAAGGATCGCATCCGATTCCCTGACAGCCTCAAGACGGTCACGTGTTATCGCTCCCACGCAGCGAACGCCGAGCCCGGGACCTGGGAAAGGCTGACGATAGACCATGTTGTCAGGAAGACCAAGCTGTTTTCCCACAACACGCACCTCATCTTTGTATAAGTATTTAACAGGCTCAACAAGTTCAAAATCGAGCTCTTTCGGAAGCCCTCCGACATTATGATGAGCCTTTACACCGTCGGACTCAAGAATATCGGGGTAGATCGTTCCCTGACCGAGAAACTTTATTCCGTCAAGCTTTGCAGCTTCTTCCGCAAATACATCAATGAATTCCTTGCCGATTATCTTTCTCTTCTGCTCGGGATCCGAGACACCCGCAAGTTTATCAAGAAATCTGTCGACAGCATCAACATAGATCAGGTTCGCATCCATCTGATTTTTAAACACCTCTATGACCTGCTCGGGTTCGCCCTTTCTGAGCAGTCCGTGATTAACGTGAACGCATACCAGATTCTTTCCGATCGCTTTTATCAGAAGTGCCGCAACAACGGAAGAATCCACCCCTCCCGAAAGTGCGAGCAATACCTTTGATTCACCGACCTGTTCTTTAAGTGCTTTTATCTGATCATCGATAAAAGCCTGTGCTGCTGCAGCATCAGTTATTCTCTTGAGTGTTTCCGGACGCAGATCTGCCAAGACTTAATCTCCTTTTCCTGTAATCTTCCTGCTTGTTTTAGGCTTGCCTTCCTCAGCTTGCCTTCCAATTTCAACATACTATGATACCATATACTATACTATATTTCCATTGCCAAAACTCTTGATTTTCTCGCGTAATTCCGATACATCCGTCATCGCAGATACTCCGTTATCAAAGCTTTTAATGCAGTTGAACCGATTGCACTCTGTGATGTCTCAAACGTCATGATCATGTTCACTCCGGCATAGAAGCCATTATTCTCATATGCTCTGATCTTTACGATATTCTTGTTGGCATAGGAAATATTGTCCATCATTCCAAAGTGTTCCCATATGAACTCTTTCCTTTTCCTGATATTCAGGCACAGAAAATCAGGTCTCACCTCTCCTAATCCTTTCAGTTTCAACGGATACTCATATCGATACGGAATCTCAAACTTCTCCAGCATATTGGCGATCATGAGCTCTGATTTGGACCTTACCCTGACTCCTCTGTCAGAACAGAATTCAGGCAACGTATCATCAATCTTAAATGGTATATAAGCCTCCGACCTCCAGGCTTTTACAAACTCTTTATCTTCTGCCATTATCGGAGTGACCAGACTTCTTTTTGCCGGATTGATTTTCTCGTAAACGTCCAGGACGTTACAGTTCTGTTTTACCTTAATATATTCATCAAGCGCTGCCATCTCCGTTTTAGCTTTGGACAGTATCTTGATATCATACTCTTTTTGCGCTAATTGTTGTGCTATACTCCTCTTTTTCTTTGTCAGATACTCTCCGTTCGTGTCCTTGGGATCAGTTCGCCAGTAATACTCGCTGTATCCTTTTCTCCTGACTGCTCTTAATGTCCCTTTCGGCGCCTTTTGAATCTGTTTGGTTTTATTATCTATAAGCTCCTCAAGTTTTTCCTTCCTTTGCAATGCAAGTGTCAGTATTCCGTCTTTCCAATTATATTGAACTGTCTCTGCCATGATGAACCTCCTATACAATTTGCTGTTGTCTTGCTTTTATATGCCTTCCCGAAGTCTCTCTTTTGCTATAGGCATATAATTTCCTCTACTACGCCGCATTTATATGCCTTCTCGGAAGTTCCCGCCAGGCAAAGGCATATAATTTCCTCTGTTACGCCGCATTTATATGCCTTCCCCGAAGTTCCCGCCTGGCAAAGGCATATAATTTCCTCTGTTACGCCGCATTTATATGCCTTCTCGGAAGCTCCCGCCTGGCAAAGACATATAATTTCCTCTGCCCTGCAGCATTTATATGCCTTCCCCGGCTAGAACTTCACATGGTACGTGACCGCTTGGTCTTCATATTGATCTCTGGGAAAAATGAGTTTACCGAAAGCTAAGGAGCTGTTCATAAATAACTTTACATTTTGACGCAGGACAGGCGTTCATCTGCAAAGAAGAAAACGTAGCCGTAGCGGGCTACGGCGAGGCTTTCTGATGAAGCAGATGGACGTCTGCACAAGTCAAATGTGAAGATTTATTTATGCACAGATCCTAACTCTCTTGATAAAGAATTGAACTGTTTAACACTAACACAGACAGCTTCGCGAGTCAACAGCCTGCTATATTAAGATCCTTCGCTAACGCTCAGGATGACAAGAATGTACGCTCAGGATGACATGAAAGTATGCTCAGGACGGCTGGATTGATGACAAGCTTCATAACATAACGACTTAAAGCAGTTCCATATACTTTATCTGAAGGAAGCCTTGAACTCCCTCTCTGCCTCGCGCTTTGCATCCTTCTTTGCGATGCTCTCTCTCTTATCATAGAGCTTCTTTCCCCTGGCGAGACCTATATTTACCTTAACCTTTCCTTCCTTAAAGTAAACCTCCAGAGGAACCAGGGTGTAGCCCTTCTCCTTTAGCTTCTGGTCAAGCCTTAGTATCTCCTTTTTATGTGCGAGTAGCCGCCTTGTTCTTAAAGGGTCCTTATTGAAGATATTGCCCTTTTCGTAGGGCGAAATGTTCATACCCTCGACAAAGAGCTCCCCGTGCCGGACAAACACATAGGCTTCCTTTATGCTGCAGTGCCCTGCCCTGATGGATTTTACCTCGGTCCCGAAAAGCTCTATGCCGGTCTCCAGCTGCTCTTCCACAAAATAATCGTGGAAAGCCTTTTTATTATTTGCTATAAGCTTTTTTCCTTCGTTCTTTTTTGATGGCATTTTTTATATCTCTCTTTTTCTCTGTTTTACCTGCTTCCCGGTCATCCGTTATCAGTGCAAAATCTATAGTCCTCATATCTTTATCGGCAGACAGGACCTTTACTTTTACCGCATCACCCATTCTAAAGATCCTGCCAGTGTTCTTTCCTCTGACCTCCATCATTATCTCGTTAAAAACATAAAAGTCATCGGAAATGTCATTTAAGCGTACCATACCCTCAACGGTATCGGGAAGCTCCACATATATCCCATGGGAAGTAACCCCTGAGATCACACCCTCATATTCATCTCCTACGTGGTCAAGCATGTATTCCACTTTTTTCAGCTTTTCCACATCCCGTTCTGCCTCATCGGCTCTTCTCTCCCTTTGACTTGACTGCAGCGAAACCCGGGAAAGAATCGCATCATAATGGGATATCCTGACACCGTTCATACGCCCTCTCAGCATATCCTTAAGTATCCTGTGTATCTGAAGATCCGGATAACGTCTGATAGGCGACGTAAAGTGACAGTAATACTTATCTGCAAGCCCGAAATGCCCGACCGCTTCGGTAGTATATTTTGCCTGTCTCATGGAGCGAAGCGTCATCCTTGCGATAAGGCCCTCCTCCGGCGCTCCTTCAATGCTGTTTAAGAGCTTCTGTATCTCCTTCGGATGTATACCGTCACGGCTTATCTTCATTGAAAAACCAAGGTTAATCACAAAATCCCTCAAGGCTTTTATTTTCTCGGGATCAGGCTCCTCATGTGTCCTATAAACAAAGGGAAGCTCCTGAAAACAGGAGTATTCAGCAACCGTCTCATTTGCAGCGAGCATGAAACTCTCTATCATCTTTGTGGCGACATTTGAAAGTCTCGGCTCCAGTCTGTCCACCCGTCCTCTTTCATCCAGAATAACTTTTGTTTCCGGAAAGTCAAAGTCAATGGCTCCCCTTTTTTTCCGCATGGATATCAGTATGGCGGAAAGCCTTTCCATATCCTTAAGCATTGGCAAAAGAAAGGCACATTCTTCCTTCAGTTCCTCCGAAGCCGTTCCCCGAAGGAGATTCTTTACCTCATTGTACGACATTCTGCGATCGGAATTTATCACACTTTCGCAGATATCTGACTGTATCACCCTTCCCTTTCCGTCAAGCTTCATTAGACAGGAAAGAGTCAGTCTGTCCTCCCTCTCATTCAGCGAACAGCATCCGTTTGAAAGGGCAGTGGGAAGCATCGGGATGACTCTGTCCGGAAAATACACGCTCGTGCCCCGTTCAAAAGCCTCCCTGTCAAGAGCTGAATTCTCCTGAACATAATTAGCCACATCGGCAATATGCACTCCAAGATCGAAATTCCCGTCTTCATCTATTGAAAGACTTACGGCATCATCCAGATCCCTCGCATCCTCTCCGTCTATCGTAACGGTTAAAAGACCCCTCAGATCGCGTCTTCCTGCCATATCTGCATCCGACACGGGTTTAGCCACGTTATCAGCCTGTTTAAGAACATTCTGTTCAAATTCCCCCGGAAGGCCATATGATCTTATCACCGACTCGATATCGACCCCGGGATCATCCTTCATACCGATAAGCTCGGTTATCCTGCCCTCACAGTTATGAAATCTGTCTCCGTATTTCTCAATGTGGACTACAACCTTCATTCCATCCGGAACAGACATCCGGCTGTCAGACGGAATAAATATATCATCAGTTATTTTATTATCATCGGGTATTACGAAGCCGTATGAACCCTTTTTACCGGCTGATTCATACGTTCCCACAACATCGGTTACCGCTCTCGATATTATGTTGACTATAATACCCTCCGGCCTGTGCCGTTTCCTTTCTATCCGGACTTCCACCGTGTCGCCGTTCATGGCTCCAAGAGTATCGTCACCTCTGATAAAAATATCCTTGTCACGGTTCTCGACTATGACAAAGCCGAAGCCTCCGGCGTGGGCTTCAAAGGATCCAATAAGCTTCGGAGGTGAAAGCTTTAATAACCCGCGGCGGCTAATGATGATATCTCCATCATCCGCCAGTGAGTTTATTACGGCTTTGAAGTCGCTGCGTTCATTCTTCGGAACCAGCATAAGCTCTGCCATATCCTTTATCCTCATCGGAGCATAAAGATCACTCTCCATAAATTCAAGGATCATGGCTTTTCGGTTTTCAAACAGCTTATTATCAGTCATAGTTTAATAAAAACCCCGCCTGCAATTCACGGGCGGGGTCAAAATCATTCTGGAAAATGTTTTCCGGGATCCTGTCTTATCAGAAGAACTTCATATTCAGCACTACCGATAAAACGAAAAAGAGAACAGCCAGCACTCTGGTTATCTTTATCAGCATCCCTTCCATGGAATGTCCCTTATTCCTTCCCCAATATGTATCCGCAGCACCCTGAATGGCTCCGAGGCCTGCACTCTTTCCTTCCTGCAGAAGCACTATGGCGGTAAGTCCCACACATACAAGCATAAATATAACGGAAACAAAAACTCTCATTTTCTTTTTTACTCCTTAAACTACTTCACCTGTTTTTGACAGACAAAAGAAAGAATAACACTTCTTTATGGATAAAGCAAGAGTATCACCGGTTATTTTTTGATAAGAAGGGATTCTCCCGTCATTTCCTCAGGCTTCTCAAGGCCCATACACTCGATCAGGGTGGGAACGATATCGCAGAGCTTTCCCCCCTCCTTAAGTCCGTAGCCCTCATCATAATTGACAAGTATGAAGGGGACGGGGTTTGTGGTATGCGCTGTATAGGGCTCTCCCGTTTCGTAATCTATCATCTGCTCCGCATTTCCGTGATCCGCGCAGATAAACATCACTCCGTCCATCTCCTTAACCGCATCAACTGCCTTTCCGACACAGGTATCAACGGTCTCGATGGCTTTGATAGCGGCACTTTCAACTCCTGTATGTCCAACCATGTCCGGATTTGCGAAGTTTATGATGATCACATCATATTTCCCCGATTTTATCGCTTCCACCAGCTTTTCACATACGCCGGGAGCACTCATCTGGGGCTTCAGGTCATAGGTTGCCACATCCTTCGGGCTGTTAACGAGAATCCTGTCCTCTCCCGGGTTTGGCTTTTCCACCCCGCCGTTAAAGAAGAAGGTTACATGTGCGTACTTCTCTGTCTCGGCGATACGGCACTGCTTCATTCCGAGAGACGATAAATACTCTCCGAAGGTATTATTTATCTCCTGCTTCTTGAACGCGATCTCCTTATTTTTGATCAAAGGATCGTAGTCGGTAAAGCAGACGTATGTCACCTTTTTCCTCGGTCCCCTGTCAAACTTGTCAAATTCATCATCACAGAAGCAGTGTGTTATTTCCCTTGCCCTGTCCGGCCTGAAATTGTAGAAGATTATGGAATCTCCGTCATTAATGGTGGCAATGGGCTTTCCGTCCTTCTTTACCACAAAAGGAACAACGAATTCATCCGTAATATCCTTGTCATAAGAAGCCTGGATACCCTCCGTTGCCGACTCCGCTTCCTCGCCTATACCCTGAGTCAGCGCGATATAGGACTTCTGAACCCTGTCATAATTATTATCCCTGTCCATGGCGTAATATCTGCCATGTACGGATGCCACCTCGCCGACTCCGATCTCCGCCATCTTCTTCTCCAGATTTTCCACATATTCCTTGCCCGATGCGGGAGGCGTGTCACGTCCGTCAAGGAAGCAGTGAACGTAGACCTTCTTTAAGCCCTCTCTCTTTGCAAGCTCCAGAAGACCGTAAATATGCGTATCGTGGCTGTGAACACCGCCGGGGGATACAAGACCGTAGCAGTGGAGGCTGGAATCATTCTTTTTCACATTCTCCACAGCCTTTAACAGTGCTTCATTTTTAAAGAAGTCGCCGTCCTCGATCTCCTTCGTTATGCGGGTGAGCTCCTGATAGATGATCCTTCCGGCTCCCATATTCATATGACCAACCTCGGAATTTCCCATCTGCCCGTCAGGAAGTCCGACGGCCAGACCGCTGGCGTAGCCCTTTACAAAGGGATACTCCTTCATAAGGTTGTCGATAACAGGTGTTTTTGCTGCGTAAACCGCATTGTGCTCGTGGTTTTCATTTAAGCCGAAGCCGTCCATTATCAGAAGAACTGCAGGTTTTTTACCCATAATAATATTTCCTTTCTTACTTTTTATTCTCGTGATATTCTTTTTCAGTGTTTACATTCCAGATATCCCTCTTGTCGGTCTTTCCCTCAAGGATACTGTCCACCGTAAGGAAGGAGGTCATCATGGAATGATCGATATTATTGTATCTATGCTGTCCGTTCCTTCCGACACAGAAAAGATTGGTAAAGCCGTTAAGGAATGACACCACTTCATCTATTCTATCATAGCTGTCAAAATATGCGGGATATGCCTTTTTTACCCTTTCCACATGGCTGTCGAGAACGTCATCGGGAGAGTCTATAAGTCCCATTTTCACAACCTCTGAGACCGCAAAGCGGGTAAACTTATCATCGCTTAAGCTCCACAGCCTGTCTCCTTCGTTGGCAAAGTATTCAAGCCCTATCCATAACGTGTTCTTCAAATCCTTAACAAGGTAAGGCGACCAGTTGTTGTAGATCTGGAAGCGCCCGAGCTTTACGCTTCTCTCATGTACATAGACCCAATTATCCGGCACAATATTGGAAACCGTGCGTATCCTCGTCTCGTTTTTTAGGTTTATCTTCGGAACCAGTATCCCTAAGGTCATATAATCCCTGTAGGGCAGGTCTGAGGCTATTTCCTGTATTCCCCTCGGGACATCATTCATACCCTCAACCAGATCCTTTATGGGCATTGATGATATCACATAATCAGCCTCGAGATAGTGTTCCGTACCGTTCTTTACGTATGTCACACCCTTAATAAGACCCATGGCGGCATCTGTCTTTACTGCCACTGCCCTTGCCTGTCTTATTATCTCCCCGCCCATTGCCTCGATCTCGGCTGCGGTTACATCCCAGAGTTCTCCGGGGCCGAGCTTCGGGTAGGAAAAAGACTCGATAAGTGAGGTTTCAACATGACGGTTTCCGCTTCCAGGAAGCAGCTTTGAAAATACGTCCTTTATGATCGCCACTATGGAAAGACCCTTCACCCTCTGGGCGCCCCAGCTCGGATCTATGTCCCTTGGATGCCTTCCCCAGAGATTTTCCGTATAATGCTCGAAAAACATGGAATAGAGCTTTTTCCCAAAACGGTTGATATAGAAGTCCTCCAGGGATCTTTCCGGCCTTTTATGGAGAATGGAGAACAAATAGGAAAATCCAACCTGCAAAGTGGTCAGAAATCCCATATTTATAAATGTTTCCGGCTTTAAGCTTATGGGATAATCAAAAAACCTTGAATTAAAGAGGATCCTGGAAACCCGGTTACGGTTAAGCATGACCCTGTCTTCCTTTTCGGGATCGGGTCCTCCTTTTTTAAGTTTTTTCCTGTTACCCAGGATAATATCGTCGTAGGCGGGAGCACCCTGCATAGGAAGCATATTCTCCCACCATTGATTGACCCTTTCAACCTTCGAAAAAAAGCGGTGGCCGCCCATATCCATGCGGTTTCCCTTGTAGTTCACGGTTTTTGAGATGCCGCCCATATCAGTGCTCTCTTCAAGGACGGTTACGCTGTATTCCCCGCCGCCTCTTTTCAATAGCTCATATGCTGCCGTAAGTCCCGCGGGACCGGCACCGATTATAAGCGCTTTCTTCATCCGAGCACCTTCTTATAATATTTCATGTTTTCCGCAATATCTCCGCCGAAAACGGCTGATCCCATAACTATCACATTTGCACCGGCATCAAGGACGGTATGTATGGTTTCTTTATTTATTCCTCCGTCAACCTCTATATTAAGCTCCGGCTTCAGCTTTTCTGCACGCTGACGTAATATCCTTATCTTTTCGGTGCACTCTCCGATATAGCTCTGTCCGCCGAAACCGGGATGAACCGTCATTATAAGCACCATATCCGCAAGCTTTATTATGTCGTCCTTAAGCTCCTCTAAAGGAGTCTCGGGATTTATGGCGATACCCGCCTTCTTTCCCTCGGAGTGAATGAGTCCTATTGTACGTTCCGGATCCCTGTCAGCCTCCAGATGAAAGGTTATGCCATCCGCACCGGCTTCTATAAAATCCTTAATGTATCTCACCGGATCGACTATCATAAGATGCACATCAAAAAAAAGGCTACTCTTCCCTCTAATGGACTTTATGACCGGCATCCCGAAGGAAATACTGGGTACAAAGCTGCCGTCCATAACGTCTATATGAAGATAATCCGCCCCTTCTCTTTCAACGCATTCAATATTGCTTCCCAGGATGTTGAAATCCGCCGACAGAATAGAGGGTGAAAGCAGCTTATTCATTGTATTCTTAAGAATATCTCCTTTTTTGTGATAACTCATTATAGAAAAGTACGTAGGATTCATACCGTTCCCTTGGTATATATCCCTCCGAGAGCTTCCTTTTTACGCCGCAGTCCGGCTCATTAATATGAGAGCAGCCTATATAATAACATTCGTTCTTGTATCTTTCGATCTCGGGAAAAAGACCATCAAGTGAAGCGGCCTCCAGACCGTCAAACTCCAGTGATGAAAAGCCGGGAGTATCTATGATGAAGCTGCCCTCTTCTATCTCGATAAGCTCCGTATGTCTGGTGGTCTGCTTTCCCCTTCCGGTCTTCCGGCTTAAGTCTCCGGTATTCATCAGCTCCTTACCTGACAAAGCATTGATAAGGGATGATTTACCGGCGCCGGAAGGTCCGGCCACTGTGGTGAGCTTATTCCGCAAAAGCTCTCTCACCTCATCTATTCCGCTATACTCCAGAGCGCTTGTAAACAGAAGCTTCACACCGGCGTTTCTGTATATATCCCTGAAACCTTCAATATCCTCTTCGTTTCCCAGGTCATCCTTATTAAATACCAGTATTACCGGGATCCTCTTACTCCGCATCCCTATGAGAAAGCGGTCCAGAAGCTCAGTAGCAGGCTCCGGTGTGTGAAGTGCAAATATCACGAGTGCCTGATCCACATTTGCAACCCTTGGCCGGATAAGGAAATTCTTCCTCTCAAGTATTTCCGTGACGTTACCTTCCACATCATCCGTTTCCGTAAGATCGAATAGTACACGGTCACCCACAAGGGGAGTGATATTGTTCCTTCTGAATACTCCCTTTGCCCTGCACTGGAATACTCCGGAGCCTTCAGAAGGGCTGTTGCTGATTTTTTCATCTCTGTCCGGCTTTACGTAATAAAACCCGGACATAGCCTTGATTATCTGTCCCCTGTATGCCATCCTAACCCCCGGATCCTTCCGGATGTCCAAGGTCTTATAGTATCATTCTGCCGTAAAATTAACGACCTGGGTCACTGTCTGCGGCGTTTCCTTTGTATCGTTTACTATCTGTCCGTTATCGTCCTCATATTCCACGTTTTCATAGGTGGAATAGGTTATAGCCATCACTCCCGAAGGTGCCGTAACACCCGATATTGTAACCTGGACAGGGAAGGAAGCTACCGGCTGGGAGTAAAGAACCGAATTATCCACACTTGATGTAACCGTGATCTGTGCCGGAGTTCCCTCGGTATAGCCCTCGGGAGCTGCCACATCAATGCTTCCCCCAAAGGTTCCGGGTCCCTTACTTACCTTGAAGCTCACGCTGGTACTGTCTCCTACGGTGGCTCCTGCTTCCGGGGACTGTGAGATTACGACCCCTGCTGCCACTGTGGCCGAGTTTTCCTCATTTACTTCGCCAAAGGAGATATCTGCAGCCGCCAGAGCCGCCTTTGCGGCGATTTCCGTCATACCCACAAGATCCGGAACGGTTTTCGTGGCAGCAGCCTTCGCACCGCTGCTTATGACGATCAGCACCTGGCTGCCTTCCTCTGCCTGGCTTCCTCCGGCCGGATTCTGTGAAATAACATTGCCCGCTTTAACCTCATCGCTCTCCGCTTCACTTTCTGCCACAGTGAAACCCGAGCTCTCAAGCTTAACACGGGCTTCCGCCTTTGAAAGACCGGAAATATCGGGAACCTCCACACCGTCTTCTCCTGTGCTTACGGAGAGGATAACGGTGGCGCCCTGTTCCACCTGATCTCCGGGATTGATGATATTCCCGTCCTCATCACTTACCTGTATCACACAGCCCTTCTCTATATCGGAAGAGGGCCTGTTTTCACTTGTGACCACAAGCCCAAGGGCAGTAAGCTTCGTTTTCGCATCGGCAAATACGATACCGCTCACCTCCGTCATGGTAACCTTTTCGCCATCCTGTGACTCCTCGGTATAGAGCTCGGTGGATGCTTCATCCGTAGGAACGGAGCTGAGAAGTCCGCTGTACTTTCTCACAAAAACAATAATTATTACGATGAGGATAATGACCGCAATGACCGCGAGAGCCGTCATCATGGTCTGCATTCCGGGATCCAGATCGTCATCATCATAATCATCGTCATCATCGCTGAGCCTCCGTTGTCTCTTTCTCGCGGAAGCGGCTCTTTCGGAAGCATCCCGTTCTGAACGGATCCGCTCCTTTCTCCTGTCTTCTTTCTGGCTCCTTCCGGTGATAAAGGATTCAGCCTTACTCCTGGCACTTCTTCCCGTTTTCTTCTGGACAGGCTTTTTTTCCTTCCTTACCCGTCTCTCCCTTCTCGGGAAGTCGTCATCATAATCATCTTCATCCGGATAGTCGTCCTCATATCCATCCCGGACATCCTTGTCGTAGTCAGGGGTACGGTCCTTGCGCTTCTCCTCTTTATCCCTGACGTGTCTGGATATGGCATAAGCCTTCAGTACATCATCATTAAGGTCAACGGAACCCGTCTGCCTCTTTATATCCTCCTGCTCATTATCAGTGACGAGCTTTGTGGCGCCTCCGGCAATATCCTCATTCCCGATGCGTCTCACGAAGTTGTCCTCCGGATTGGTAAGAGATCTTTTCAGATCTGCAATAAGCTCGGTCATGGTTGAATAACGCCTGTCCGGATTCTTTTCCGTGGATTTATAGATGATCTGCTGGACACTGACAGGTATATCATCCACGTAGTCTCTGGGATCCGGCATGGGCTCCTGTATCTGCTTAATGGCAATTGAAACCGTAGTCTCCCCGTCAAAAGGCACTCTTCCGGTCACCATCTCGAAAAGCACTATACCCAGGGAATAAATATCGCTCTTTTCATCGGAATATCCGCCCCGCGCCTGCTCCGGTGAAGTATAATGCACCGACCCCATCACGTTTGACGTAATGGTATCACTGGTTGCGGCTCTTGCTATACCGAAGTCAGTAACCTTTACCTTTCCTTCCTTGGAAATAATGATGTTCTGGGGCTTCACATCCCTGTGAATCACATGGTTTAAGTGCGCAGCCTCCAGTCCCATGGAAACCTGTATTGTAATGCTCACGGCCTCCTTGACGGAAAGGCGGAGCTTCTTTTCAATGTAGTGCTTCAGGGTGATGCCCTCTACAAGCTCCATTACTATATAGTAAAGTCCATCCTGCTGGCCTACGTCATAAACGTTTACTATATTCGGATGTATGAGCGCTGCAGCCGACTGGGCTTCTGTACGGAATTTCGCAACAAAATTCCGGTCCTCCGAGTACTCACTCTTCAAGACCTTTACGGCAACAAAACGATCCAGCCGGTGATCCTTCGCCTTATAGACGTCGCTCATTCCGCCTGCACCGATCTTACTTATTATTTCATAGCGCTCTCCAAGGAGCATTCCTTCTCTTAACATAGCCTTTCGTTCCGGTCCTCTGGGGAAAAACCGTTATATCTCCTCTGCAAAGGGTTCTATCACAATGACGCCGATATTATCCTTGCCGCCGTTCTTATTTGCAGCCTTGATCAGGGCATAGACCATGCCCGCCACGTCATTCTCACCTTCCATTACCATACGGATATCCTGGTCCTCCACCATATTGGAAAGTCCGTCCGTGCACATAAGTATCCTGTCCCCCTCCTGAAGATGCATATCAAAGAAGTCGATCTTCAGATCCGGGGCAGCGCCAATAGCGCGCGTTATTATATTCTTGTCGGGATGTACCCTGGCTTCTTCCTTATCTATCCTGCCGGCCATAACCATTTCCTCCACCAGGGAATGATCCCTTGTGATCTGGACGATATCGTCATTGACCAGATAAAGCCGGCTGTCACCCACATTTGCCACATAGATATAGTCATCCACTATGGTGGCTGCCACGATAGTGGTTCCCATGCCTTCATACTCGGGCTTTTTTTCCGCTTCTTCTATAAGTGCGTTATTGGCCTTTTCGATGGCTTCTCTTAATATCCTGATGGGGGTATCCTGCTCCGACACCTTTATGGCATCCACAACGGTGCGCGTAGTAAAAGAAGAGGCAAAATCACCGGCAGCATGTCCGCCCATGCCGTCTGCCACGATAAAAAGGTTCGGAAGGCTTCCCACCGGATTTTCCGATGAGAATACGAAGTCCTGATTGATTTGTCGTTTTCTGCCCACGTCGGTAGCGGAAAAAGTCTTAAACATGAAAAACAGCCTCCAGGTGCTTCCGCCGCAGTTGTCCGCAGGCACCATCTATATCTCTGCCCATTTCTCTCCTAATAGTAACATTAATTCCGTTTTTTTCAAGCTCGGTTTTGAAGTCGGAAGCCCTCCTGCCGCTGCTGCCCCGAAGTGCACGCTCCCTGACGGGGTTTACGGGGATAAGGTTTACATGGCAGTTCAGCCCCTTCAGGAGCCCGGAAAGCTCTGCCGCATCCTCAGGCGTATCATTTACATCCCGGGCAAGGGCATATTCGAAGGTGATTCTCCTGCCGGTCTTTTCATAATAATACTTTACTGCCTCCATAAGATCTGTAATGCTGTATTTATTTGCTATCGGCATAAGGCTGCGTCTCTTTCCGTCATTCGGCGCGTGCAGTGAGATAGCGAGTGTTATTTGTTTTTTAAGCTCTGCAAGACGCCTTATCTCAGGCACCAGGCCGCAGGTACTGACCGTGATATGCCTTTCCCCGATATTGAGCCCTTTTTCATCAGTTATTATCTCCAGAAACTTAAGGAGGGCATCGTAATTATCCAGCGGCTCACCGCTTCCCATGATAACGATATTGGATATTCTTTCCCCGCTTTCTCTCCGGATGGAATAGACCTGATCCAGCATTTCGGAAGGGGTCAGATTTCTAATGCATCCGTCCAGGGTTGATGCGCAGAAGCGGCATCCCATGCGGCAGCCCACCTGTGATGAAATGCATACGCTGTTCCAATCCCTGTACCTCATCCAAACGGACTCTATTACGTTTCCGTCGGAAAGGCCGAAGAGATATTTTTTCGTGCCGTCCTCTTCCGAGGTCTGGATGTCAACGGTTTCAAGGGCTGTATACTCTGTTTCGCTTTTTAAGAGCTCTTTTACGGTTTTCGGGATATTGCTCATTTCCCCGGGATTTCTTGCCAGACGTGAATGCATCCAGGAAAAAAGCTGCTCTGCCCGGTACCTCTTCTCACCCTTCTCCAGTATGAAGTTTGTAAGCTCTTTCATATTGAGAGACTTAATATCGATCATGCAGCCTCACCTGTTTTCCATCCATCCTGAGGGCTTCTTATTTTGTCATCCTGAGGGCTTCAGCCCGAAGGATCTTTCCCTCAAATGTCATCCTGAGGGCTTCTTAATTTTGTCATCCTGAGGGCTTCTTATTTTGTCATCCTGAGGGCTTCTTATTTTGTCATCCTGAGGGCTTCTTATTTTGTCATCCTGAGGGCTTCAGCCCGAAGGATCTTTCCAAGCGGTCATGAAAGATTCTTCGCTTCGCTCAGAATGACAATATACGGTACCGTCTTTTATGTAAACCGCATAGTAAAAGCCGTCGCCCTCTCCCTCTCCGGGGAGTATCAGCTTTTCTTTGATCCTATGGTACCCAAAGCTCTCCCTGATCCAGCTGTCCTGCTCCTCCGTTTCCTCCCGGGTCACGGTACAGACCGAAAAAATAAGACAGCCCCCGCGCTTAAGAAAACAGTCCGCATTTATAAGAATATCCCTTTGCAGCTTCTTAAGGGCAGGTATATCCTCCGGCTGCACCCTGTATTTCAGGTCATTTTTCCTTCCGGTCACACCCAGACCGGAGCAGGGGAGATCCGCGATCACAAGATCATAGCTCTCCCTGTCTTCGTCAGGAATATCTGTGTCCGAAGCATCAAGAACAGCTGTTTTTATTAAGTCCAGGCCAAGTCTTTCCCTATTTTCTTCAATAAGAAGCCGCTTTGTTTCGGAAATATCCCGGGACTCAACAAAAAAAGCATCCCTTCCGGGAAAAAGGCTACGTTCCTTCCTTTCACTCCTGTATGCGGTCAGTATCTCGGCACTGTGGCAGGATTTACCTCCCGGGGCAGCGCAGAGATCAAGTATCCTGAAGCTTTCAGGTCTGTCTTTATATAAGATCTCCCTGATCTCATCCCCTATTGACATAGAGCTTATATCCTGAACGGAAAAAAATCCTTTCTCAAACTCTGCAAGAGAAGAGAGATCCCCAAAACCGCTTATGGAAAAGGCGTATGGACGGTTTCCGACCTTCGAAAGCTCCAGTCCCTTTTCTCTAAGCCTCTTTTCCAGCTCATCCGGCTTTATCCTCGTGATATTTGTTCTTATGTAAACCGGTTGTCTTTCTACAAAAGAACGGATTATGTCAACCGCTTTATCCGCTCCGTATTCATCACGAAGCTTCTTAAAGATCCATTCCGGACATGAATATTTTATATGCGGCTCCTTTATGCTCTCAACATCAAAGCCCTCTCCTGCGATACGTCTCAAAACAGCGTTCACAAAGCCCGAAAGCCCTGACATATGTCTTTTCTTCACAAGGCGGACCGATTCGGAGCATACGGCATGCGGAGGAACAGCATCCATAAATAACAGTTGATACGTTCCCATTCTAAGGAGATTTCTTATAAGAGGCTTCATTCTGCCGGTCTCTACATTGGAAAAGCGGTCGATCACATAGTCCAATGTGATCCGCCGCTCCACTGTTCCCTCAGAGAGTATCTTTATAAAAGCTCTGTCCTTCTTATCGGGATAATCCCCTGTCAAAAAAACATCCTGGATTACAGAATTCAGCTTCTCTCCGCTTTTTTCATATTTAAGGAGGATGTCGAGAGCCGTCTCCCGTAGATCTTTCTTCCCGTTAGTCACGCCTACGGTTTCCTCCAAAAAGGATAAGAAGCCTTAAGAGCTGCAAAATGGAGGCTGCTGCAGCTGCAACATAGGTAAGTGCCGCAGCCGACAGCACTTCTTTCGTGCATTTCAACTCTTCGGTAGAAAGCATTCCGTTACTTTCAAGCTGTACCAAAGCTCTCTTACTTGCATCAAATTCCACAGGAAGGGTAACGAGCTGGAATAATACCGCCAGCGAAAATAGCCATATCCCTATCGTTATAATCGTGTGACCCATACTTCCCATGAAGAGACCGATAATGCAGATAGGAAGACCCAGCTTGGATCCGAAATTTGCGGCAGGCACCAGGGCCGCCCTTATGGAAAGGGGAAGATAACCGTCCGCATGCTGCATAACATGTCCGCACTCATGTGCTGCCACACCGATAGCCGCCACCGATCCTGAACCGTAGACCGAATCCGAAAGATTTACCGTTTTTCTTGCAGGATTATAGTTATCTGTCAGTTCTCCGGGGATATGCTGTACAGAAACATCAGTTATTGTATTCCTTCTCAGTATCTCTTCCGCAGCCATTGCCCCTGTAATACCGCTTCCCGAGCGGATCTGAGAGTATTTTCTAAAGGTCGAGTTGACTTTGGCCGAAGCCGCCATGGATAAAATAGCGCCTATTATTACTAAAATATAGGTCCAGTTGTATGTGAGGGAATATAATCCCATTGGGTAATACATTTTTTTATTCTCCTTTCAAAATATCGCCTGTTTTTATCTTCATGCCGAGCAAAAAATCGTGTGAGGACATTCTTTTCTTCCCCTCCAGCTGCAATTCTTCAATAACGAGTGCACCGTTTCCACACTTTACCGTAAAATCATCTTTTGTAACGCTTATTATTTCTCCGGATTTTACCGTATCATCTGTAATATTATTCTCTGTAACACGTGCTTTCCATATTTTTAAGGTTTTTTCACCGTATTTTGTCCAGGCACTGGGCCATGGATTCATAGCCCGGATCATCCTCTCCAGCCAAACCGCATCCCCGGAAAAATCCAAACGCCCGCTATCCTTTTTCAAAAGTGCTGCATATGACGATTTGGAGTTATCCTGGGGAACAAAAGCAGCTTTTCCCTCTCTTAAATCCGATACAGCCTGAATCACCATCGAAGCCCCCAATTCGGCCAGCTTATCGAAAAGACTGCCTCCTGTCTCATCCGGAGCGATTGGGATACTGCGCTTGAGAATAATATCCCCCGTATCAAGCCCTTCATCCATCCGCATTATGGTAACACCCGTTTCCTTTTTCCCATCCATAATGCAGCTCTGAATTGGTGATGCTCCTCTGTATTCCGGAAGAAGGGAGGCGTGTATATTGATACATCCATACTTCGGGATCTCAAGTATCTCCTTTGAAAGGATCTGACCGAAGGCCGCTACTATTATAAGATCCGGTGCCTTCTCCCTGATATGCTGTACAGCGTAGGCTTCCTTTACCTTTTCCGGCTGAAAAACCTCTATTCCCTTCTCCAGGGCATATTCCTTGACGGGGCTAATGGCTATTCCCTTTCCCCTGCCCTTTGCTCTGTCAGGCTGGGTGACTGCCATCACGACGTCCTCCCCGCTTTCGGAAAGCTTTCGGAGTGCTGCGGAGGCGAAATCCGGAGTTCCCATAAAGACGATACGCATTTACTCACTCTCCTCTTCCGTTACCGCTTCCATTTCCTCCACGTCGTGCAGTCCGTCCTCTGCCAGATCTACATAAAGCTTTCCGTCCAGATGGTCAAGCTCATGACATATAGCCCTGGCCAGAAGCTCTGTTCCCTCAAGCTCCTTCTGCTCCATATTCTCGTCATAATATGAGACCCTGGCATAATTCGGTCTCGTTACCACACCGTACTTTCCCGGTACGGAAAGACAGCCCTCATTTCCTCTCTGCTCTCCGCTGGTTTCCAAAAGAACCGGATTTATCAGTACATGCGGGTCTTCCCCGATATCGATTACGATTATCCTCTTCAATATCCCGATCTGCGGAGCCGCAAGTCCCACACCGTCCGCTTCATACAGGGTTTCAAACATATCGTCGATCAGTTCTCTTACCCTTGGCGTTACCTCTTTAACTTCCCTGCACTTCTTCTGCAGGATCTCGTCACCGATCTCCCTTATCTGTCTCAAAGCCATTATCTGTCAATTACCTCATTTCATTTTTCTTCACAACGGATCAAAGTCATATGACACAAAGGTATCATATCTATTTTCATCACGCCTGTTATTTTCTATCTTTTCCCTTATTTCCGTAAGCTTTCCGTAGTCTCCGTCCCTGATATAGAAAACCTCGCGGAAAACATCCTTTATTTTCGAGATCACATCCGGTGCAGGTCCTATCACCTGACGGGGCTGCCCTTCTTCCCCGGTGGAGAAACTTTCCCCTCCCGAAAGTCCGGATCCTTCCCCTCCGGAAGATCCGGATCCCTCCCCTGCGGAAAGGCTTCCCCTTGCCAGACCGGCAAGGCGGGCGGCCTCCATTTTTACCTTTTCCTCATCCCTGCCCTCAATAAGAACCTTCAGAAGATGTGAAACCGGAGGGTAGGACATAAGCTCCCTGAACATTATCTCTTTTGAATAAAACATATTATAATCCTGTTGGGCTGCGGCTTCAATACTGTAATGCTCCGGTTCGTAGGTCTGTATCACCACCTCCCCGGCACTCTTCCCCCTTCCGGCTCTTCCAGCTGCCTGGGTAAGAAGATCAAAGGTGCGCTCGGCGGACCGATAGTCCGAGGAGTTTAAGGAGAGATCCGCAAGTATTATTCCCACAAGGGTTACAAGCGGAAAGTCATGCCCCTTTACTATCATCTGGGTTCCTATCAGGATATCAGCCTTGTGATCCTTAAAGTCTGACAGTATCCTGTCATAGTCATCCTTATGTCTTACCGTGTCCCCGTCCATCCTTAAGATCCGTACATCCGGAAAAAGCTTACTTACCCCCTCCTCAATCTGCTCGGTTCCTGCTCTCATACCTCCAATGTACTTTGAACCGCATACAGGGCAGACTTTCACGGCTTTCTCCCTGTAGCCGCAGTAGTGACAGGTCAAAAAACCGTCCCTGTGTGAGGTTAATGACACATCACAATGCGGACATTTCATCACATGGCCGCAGCTTCTGCAGCTGATAAAGCCCGAATACCCTCTCCTGTTTAAGAAAAGCATTACCTGCTCATTCTTCCTTAGCCTGTCAGCCATAAGCTCCTGAAGCTTCAGGGAAAACATGGAACGGTTTCCTTTTCTCAATTCATTCCTTAAGTCAACGATACTTACCTCAGGGAGACTCCCTCCGGTAGGGCGTTTTTCCATGGTGAAAAGCCGGTACTCTCCCCGCCTTGCCCTGTACTCCGCATCAACGGAGGGTGTGGCAGAGCCGAGGACAAGCATTGCGCCCGCGTTAAATGCCCGTTCCCCTGCAGTCTCCCTTGCGTGGTACTTCGGCATATTATCGGCCTTGTAGCTGTTCTCATGCTCCTCATCTATTATTATTATCCCAAGGTCATTAAATGGAGTAAAAAGCGCCGAGCGGGGACCTATCATAATATCTATCTCACCGTTTCGTGCTCTCTCGTACTGATCGTATCTCTCCCCTTGAGAAAGGCGGCTATGCATATAGGAAACCCTGTCGCCGAAGCGCTGGTGAAAGCGCATAACGGTCTGAAAGGTAAGGGCGATCTCCGGGATCAGCATGATCGCCTGTTTTCCTCCTCTCACCACATGCGCTATCATTTCGATATAGAGAAGGGTCTTTCCCGAGCCCGTAACACCTCTTATCAGGCAGGTCTCCCTTAAACCCATATCATAATCATGGATAAAGCTTTCATATATCAGCTTCTGCTCATCGGAAAAAGAAAGAATCCCTGACTTTTCTCCCTCTCGGATTCCCGGATTCCTGTACTCCCGAAGAGCCTCAAGTCTTATATAACCCTTATCCTCCAGGGCTTTCAACACACTCTTTCCTACATTCAGCTTATCCGTAAGCAGAGAAGCATCTATCTCACCCGTCCCGGCCAGAGCCCTTAATACACGCTCTCTTGCGGTATAATGCTTCTTACCCGAGATATCCGCTTCCTTAAGTAACTCCTCAGGGCTTTTAAGCGGGATGATATTCACCCTCTTTCTTTCCCTGACCGACTTCTTTATCGGAAAAACCACCTTCAGAGCCTGGGAAAGCGTTCCGCCGTAGTGGTTTTTTATCCAGAAGGCAAGTTTAATAAGCTCCCCTTCAGCCTTACCCTTTCCTCCGGAGTGGATCACGGAAATGATGTCCCTTATCCGGTCTTCTTCGATAACAGGTGTTTCTGATATTGACAGCACATAGCCCCTTAGCGAACGTCCCCCTTTTCCGAAGGGGACGCACACAGAAACACCGGGGGCAATGTCTCCTTCCATTTCCTCCGGTATCCTGTATTGAAAGGTCTTATCCAGCTTTTCTATGGAAATGTCTATGATGATATCTGCGAATTTAGACAACTTTTCTGCCAAGGATCTCGTTTATCAGCACCCTTTCATCCATTGGATGCTTAACGCCCTCTATCTCCTGATAATCCTCATGCCCCTTGCCCGCCAGTATTATAAGATCTCCGCTCTCCCCGTTCTTTATGGCCCAGGCAATAGCTTCCTTTCTGTCCTCTATCCTGATATACTTTCCCCCGGTCTTTTTTATACCGGTCTCTATATCGTCTATTATGGCGGAAGGCTCCTCAAAACGCGGATTGTCCGAGGTAATTACGGTTAGATCCGCAAGCCTTCCCGAAACCTCGCCCATCTCGAATCTCCGGCTCCTCGAGCGGTTGCCGCCGCAGCCGAAAAGACATATAAGGCGTGAAGGCTCATATTTCCTTAAGGACAGGAGAAGGCTTTCAAGAGCCATTGCATTATGGGCATAATCAATTATAAGACTGAATTTATCCGAAACAGGAATGGCCTCGATCCTTCCCCGGACACGGGCCGACTTAAGGGCGCTTCTTATGGCGTCCTCCCCGGCATTGTAGTGAAGAGCGATGCCCGCTGCGCAGAGCGCATTATAAACACTGAAATCCCCGGGGGTTCCGACCTCCACCTTCCTTATACTCCGATCCCCTTCTATATCGAAGCTGACTCCCAGCTCACCGGGAACCTTGATAAGCTCCTCATTAACCGCCCGGAGATCATTCTCCGATCCAAGGGTATTCTCCTTATTAAGGCCGAAGGTGATAAAATCACAAGTGCTATCCTTTAGAATATCGGGGAGATGCCTGTCGTCACCGTTCAATACAGCAAACCTGCACTGCTTAAAGAGCAGGGACTTGCAGTGAAGGTAATCATCAAAATCCTTATGCTCATTCGGTCCAATATGATCTGCCTCGATATTTGTAAAAACTCCGGTATCAAAAGTAAATCCCGCGGTTCTGTCCATCATGAGTGCCTGAGATGAAACCTCCATCACGACGGTATCTATGCCATTATCCGCCATTTCCCTGAATGTCTCCTGCAGCACATAGGATTCGGGAGTGGTGTTCTTTGAAGGAATATGACTGTCTCCGATAACCGATTCTATAGTACCGATAAGCCCTACCTTATGTCCCGCGTTTTCCAGTATTGCCTTTGTAAGGTAGGTGGTGGTGGTCTTTCCCTTTGTCCCGGTGACTCCGATGATCTTCAGGCTGTCCGCCGGATGATCAAACCAGGCGGCGGAAATAAGAGCCAAAGCGTAACGCGTGTTTTTTACTTTGATTATCACGGTATCGGAAGAGTTTTCCGTCAGCACATCCTTTTCCGTAATAAGGGCTGATGCCCCTTTCTCCACCACCTCTGCCGCAAAGCTGTGCCCGTCGGAATTGGCTCCGGTAATGCATACAAAAAGGCATCCCTTTTCTGCCTTCCGGGAATCGTAGATCACGCTCCTTATCTCCGCTTTCTCCGGATCCCCGTTTATAACCTCGTACTCTATATCCCTTAATAGCTCAGTTAATTTCATTTCATTATTCATCCTTTGTTAAACCCGCAAACGCAATTGACTGCCGTTTGTTTCTAAGTATTGAGCGTTTGCTCATTATACGGTTTTTGTATCAGGTGTTATCCCGATATGGACTGCCTTAGTACCGCTCTCCAGTTCCCCGGAGCTCCCACGGCACCCATTATCCTTTTAAGGGTAGCGCCTTGCATCTTGGCGATATTTGCTGCCTTGTTATGCTGATCTGTATATGCTCTTTCCCCGCTTCCGACCAGATCCAGTACCGGACGCATCAGATTGATCGCAAGAGCGGTCTCCCCGGGATCCAGATTAGGCGAGTGAACCAGATGATGGGTATCTATTGACATAAAGATACGGGAGAGATCCATAAGATAGTGCCGGTTTGCTATTCCGGTTTCACGCTTCAGGACACCGTCAATATCGTAGAAGTGGCTCGACGCAAATTTCTTATCTCCGAGAGCTGCACCTATCATCTCGTCCATATTACTTGCGTCATATTTCTTTCCGGCACACCATCCCAAAAAAGAAATAACCTTCGCTCCGAGCTTAAAGCCGAAGCCCCACGGAGCCACTCCCCCGGCCACAAGACCGTTTCCCACAAGATCCGCACTGTTCGTAGCTATATCAAAGCCGGCATTTAGCTGCTCCTTATTCGCACGTTTTCTCGCTAAGGAAAGGAAGTGCTTTCCATAGGAGCTGTTTTCCACCGCAGTCCCAAGCATTTCCTTTTCCGACTGACCCTGAGGGTTATTTTGGTGTTCCGTAAGGGCGGTCTTCATATCCTTGTCAGATTCGGTAATTCTGCTTTTCTCCGCTCCGGTTTTAATAAGAATACAAATATCCTTTACAATGGCAATGAAATTCTTGATCGCCCCAATGATCCCCGAAACCACAGCAGGCATCTTGTCAACTACAGCCGAAACAATTGATACTATACAGTCTACTATGTCAAAGATCGCTTTAAGTACCAGCTTGCCTATTTCTATTGTATTCTGGCCCATGGTATAAGGATCCGCGTTATCCTGATTTTTCTTATAGATCCTCCATATCTTTGCTATGTCCATTATCGCGGAAATACCTGACGCAATGGCTCCCGCTATATCTGAACCCGGAGAATTGGAGTCTGCAATATTCGATACCGGAATGCTGAGCCCGCCTGCGGCTCCGACTGCTCCGCCTCCGACTCTCTGTGATAAGATCGCAAAATTCTTTGTATATGAAGCCCAGGCATCCTGGGGATCTCTTATGGATATACCACTGCTTACAGCTGATGCTGCACCCGAAAGCGCTCTGACAACTGTTCCGTCCACCAGACTCTGCCTGAAGTTTGTCAGGGAAAAGGTGCTGTCACGCTTTGCGGACAGATCCTCAAAATGCATATTCAGATCATCAGGGAGGATTGCCGTTCTCAGGTCAAAAAGAGCGTTCCATCCCATATCTGCAATGCTCCTGTCCTTTGCAAATTCTTCTATCAGGGCGATACGCATTACCTGTCCGCTTTTCGGTAGTGACTGCAGACGGTGGCGGAAACGTCCCTGACCCCCAAATTTCCCCCAGGTATTCTGCGCCAGGGTTCTCGCGGAATCCCATAATTCCGGGTGGTTATCATCTGAAAGAAGCCAGATACCGAGCTTTCTCACATTTTCAATATCATCATTCTTACCGGCATTGGTAACTGCAAGATTTACGTCAGCGATAGTTGCAGTGTTATTCAAATAATTCTGAACTGTCCTCATTGCCAGATAGGAAGGCGTACCCTGTCCTCCCTGTCCCCCGTTTGCCTGTCCCTGCAATGCCTGCAGACTTTCTGCAGAGTGAAATTCGTCATCCGGATTATAGGCCATATAATACTGTATGGTTCCGGCATTTATATGACGGAAAAAATCCGACCGCCTGATCGCAAGTCTCAGGCTCTCATCGTTCTCGATCTTTTCAGCATTCACGGAATGTAATATCTGATCTTTTCCCTGCATCACGGAAAAATTTTCCGAATACAGCTCACCACCACTGTAAAATGCATAAACATTACGCCGGGAATCCGTAACAACCTGATGCATATATGCGGACTTTTCCGATTCCAGATATTCTCCGTTTTTTCCTCTTTCATCGGCAACGAGGTTCAAGGACTGAGCATCTGTATTTTGTGCGTCAGGATCCTGCTTCAATGCTCTTTTCCGTGCATCGGTTCCCACATCTAAAGCTGTTCTGTCAGTTCTGCTCGTAAACTGGTTTTTTGCCCTGTATCCGTGAAAATCACTCAGCATTTTCATACGGATCCTTTTGGTCCCGGCCGCCTGTTCCTCCGCAAGAGTGCGTACACCGTCCTCAAACGCAGTCATAACAATGGTCTTATGATATTTAATAAGACCGTCGTGGCTCTCTTCATTAAAGGAATCCGCATCCAGATCCTTATGGCTCTTAACCCTCTCAAGCCCGAACCTCTTATAAGGGTTTCTGTCTATCTCATCAGCGATACCGGCAAGCTGATTTGCATTGTACTGTCCCGTATATTCCGCTATCTTCTTTGAGGCATCCTTATTACCGATCTGTCCGATCTTTCTGGTTGTTAATCCTTCCAGCTCTCTCGTAAACTTGTAGAGTGCTGTGGCATATTTGTCATAGTTATTGTAATGAACCCTGAATGTGCTGATCCGCCGCGCTTTTCTTATGTTATCCCATTCAGTGGAAAGCTTCGCAAGCTGAAGAATAAGTGCCGATCTATCATTCCTGTATGAAGAAGCCGCGCGTTCATATGCCCTCCTGAAATGGAAGAGTCCTAAGTCGGAAAAATAACCTTTTCTTCTGCGGTTCTGGTATATTGCTATCTTTTCCCGGATTTCTGCGAGCTTCTTGTCATCCTCAGCCTTTTCTTTAGCATCTATGGCCGTGACGGGTGGGGCAGGCATATCTGCCACCGCCTCCTCCTCCGCCTCTTCTGAAGAAGTGTCATCTACGAGGCCGATGCCGGTGGTGGAGGCCGTCCGGCTTGTAGAAGCCATCCCGGTGGAGCCTTCTATATCAGGGGAGAGTCCTGTCTCAACGGATGAAGTATCTTCAGCCTCCTTGTCGCCTGAAGAAAAAGCTTCAGAGCTTTCCGAGCCCTCATCCTCCTCCGAACGGCCCGATAAAAACCGCACCCTCGGAGCGATCAGGCTGTCTCCCTGATCATCATATTTCCCGGAAAAAGAAGGCTTTTTTGCGCGTATTAGCTCCCTGTCATACTCAGCCTCTGCCAAAACAAGCTTTCTCTTCGTTTTCTTAAACGATTCAATAAGCGGCATCATTTTCTCTTTGGTAAATTCATCATGCTTATTCCTCGTTATGACCGCGTCATGACTTGAGTCCTCATTTTCCTTTATCATCCGCTTCAGGATGGTTTGCCGTATCCTGGGTATCAGGTTTCGTCTCGGACCCTCATCATCGAAGAAATCATCCCCTCCCTTATCCATAAAGGAGCGCATTTCATCCGTGAGACCGTCACGGATAGTCTGATCGGTATTAAGGGCTCCGGTATCCGAAAGCAAGCCTTTTTCAAATTTCATTTCGGCTGTATTACCCTGCGCGTGTCCGGCATCAGGCATAGCTTGTCTCCTTACTCCCCTTCTTCATTCTGATCTTTCCCGTACTCCCCGACAACTTTTTCCAAAAACTCAAGCCTTGCCTCAATATTATCGAGATCGGCTATGGTATCGAGATAATCCATATAAGCATCTATGGTAAGATTTTCCGGATCATTGCAGAGGAACATAATGAAGTCCGTAAAAAGATCCAGTTCTTCATAAAGCGAACCAAGGTAAAACCTGGCATTTTCAAATTCCGCCTCCAGCACCTCCGGATTCACCGGCATCCTGTAGCTTAAGTAGATCTGGCTTAAAGGCGCGTAAAATCCGAAGCATCCGAATGAGGGGAAAGCTCCGGCCGAGATCACGGTATTCAGCTCATTTATCCCCTTAAGTATCCCGGGAATCTTTTCTTCATCTATCTTTTGAGCGAGAGTCGTATGAAAATGCAGAACCGGATAGGGTGCGTCAGGATTAAAACCCGCTTCAAAGGCCGCTTCTATAATTGCGCCAGCGTCTGAAACCCCGAGATGGGTGCATACTGACCTTAGGACATCTTCATATGTCCTGCAGTTTCCAAAGAGTGTTTCCATGCTCTCCCGGAGAGCAGCTTCAAAATCAGAGATACTGTTAATAGCCATAATACGTCCTTCTTATCCCATAACGGATTTCCTGAGCACAGCCCTCCAGTTATTTGGAGCTCCAACGGCTTCCAGAAGGTTTTTCAGCTTCACATTCTGGAAATATCCGACATTTTTAGCACGATTGGCTGCATCACGATGCCGTTCCCTGCCCTCTCCTGCCATTCTGAGATAAGGGTTCATCAGGTTGACCACTAAAGCCGTCTCCCCGTCACTCTTATTCTGCTTGGTAACCAGATGGTGAGTGTCTATAGCCATGAAAATGCGCGTAAGATCAGCGATATAATGTTTGTCCACGATACCCGTTTCTTCTTTCAATACCCTGTCAAAAGTATGTCTGTCCTCTGTAAGCCAGCCTACTCTATCATCAAAATCTTGTCTGCCCAGTGCATCTCCGAGTATTTTACCGGTATTATAGGTTTCATATCCTTTTCCCACTGCCCAGGATAGAAAGTCGACTGCTTTTGCACCAATACCAAAAGCAAGCCTTCTCAGATCATTCTTTTTGCCGTCAAGGGAAAGCCCGTCCCCTGTTGCCTTGACCGTATCCCTTAACATTCCGAATCCGGCTTTTATCATGGAGTCCTTTGCCCTGGCTCTTGCAAGCTGCAGGAAGAATAATCCCTGGGTATTTTTCCCGGAAGCCTGTCCCATCTTCTCACGAAAGTCAGCGTCAGAAAAATGCAGCTGTGCGTCTGTTACGGGAGCGCCCCCGTTAGCATCCCGGTAATGCTGTACGGTTTCCCTGAAAAGAGTCATTCCTGTCTGTATTTCTTCTCTTGACTTCTTTATCCTGTATCTTTCTACTATTCCGCTGATCATTACTATGCCGTTCCGGAAAAACGATACTATATCCCTTACAAGACGGACTATATTCGGCGAATCCTTATTTTCCGCAATATCAAGCACAGCGACCACTATATCAAGCACATCATTTATTACGTTGATAATGGAACAGAACAGATCTACGATCAAAGGCATCCATTTGAAATTATCATCCGCATCCTTTCTCTTATTGTGGATATTAACACATTTTATGATGAACTTTCCCATATCCCTGGCAAAGATCCGGACAGGAGCCATAAGTCCGAGTACCGCGTTGACATCTGTCGCATCAACTGAATCCGGTCTTGCGATCTCCAATGCCACAGGCAGCGCCAGACCGGCTATTTCCGGGATGGATCCCGCCTGAGCTACAAGACCGAGATAACTGGATGAGAACTTTTTATATTCATCTTCCGGATCCAAGACCCTCACTGCTTTTGCTTCGGTTGAAGCAGCACCTGTAACCTGACCTATGAAAGATGCATCTACAAGTCCCTGTTTAAGAGCGGTCCATGACAAAACGCTGTCCCTTCCGGCTCTTATGTCCTCAATGCCCATCATAAGATTATCGGGAAGAGCATTTTTCATATCTGACGGATTAAACATATCGTTGTATAGATTATGATATTCATAGCTCCGGTCAGTCGCAAATTCCTCCAGAAGAGTCATCCTCATGATCTGCCCGGTCTCGGGAAGCCCCTTAAGCCTGTGTGCGAACCGTCCTCCCTGTCCAAATGACCCACGATAGGCAAGTGCAAGTCCCCTGGCTATTCCCCATAGCTCCGGATGGTCGTCCTGTGATAAGAGGTAAACCCCGAGATGCCTGATAATATCCTGGTTTTCATCTGAAGCAAATAAAACTGCCGTTCTTATACTGTCTATTCCGGGTCTGACAGTACCCTGAGGCGGATCCAGATAATTCTTCACCAGAGTGTAGGCCGCTTTTGTATAATGTGCCTCACCCTGTCCTGCCTTATCTATTGCCTCAATGCTTTTACCAAGCTTAAAATCATCATCCGGATTATAGGACATGTAATACTGAATAGTCCCTGAATTTATATGGCGGAAAAAGTCCGAGCGTCGAATTGCTGTACGCAGGTCCTCTTCAGCCCAGGTCTTGCGCAGGAAGTCCTTATTTTTAACATCAGTTTCCGGATCCAGGTCGTCATGCCCCTCGGCAAACAAACTTCCGTCATAAAGGAATCCCTTTACCCTGGTGCCGTCTTTAAGCGTAGCCTCGTATATATGTGCGTTTTTTTCCGAAGCAAGATACTCTCCGTTTGCTCCCCTTTCATCTGAAACAAGACGCATCTGCGATGCATCGGTTCCAACAGGCTGAGGTCCGGCTCCCGGAGGTGCAGCTGCACGGGCAGCAAGATTCTGCCTTATCTCGGCAGGTGTCATTTTGCCGGGATCCGTTCCCTCATCCCTTTTATACTTACCGCTGCTATCCGTATTCTGAAATCTGGCTTTATATCCCCTGAAATTACTGAGGAGCTTCATCCGGATCCTGGTTTTTCCTGCTTCCTTTTCTTCTGCACGGTTTCTTATTCCCTCAGCAAAAGCCATCATAACAATGGTCTTATGATACTTTACGAGCCCGTCAGCTCTCTCGGTATTGAGGGAATTCTCACTTAAAGCCTTTGATTTTACACGATTAAATTTAATATCGGCATAGGGGTTCCTGTCTATCTCATTTCCCAGACTGAATAACTGTCCTATGTCGTATAATCCGGTATATTCCGCAATATTCTTTGCACTGTTGGATGTTCCGATCTGATGGTCAAGGCTTCTGCCCTCCTGTCCCTCCAGTTCTCTGGTATAACGGTAATACGCATCAGCCAGATGGTCATATTTCCTATAATGCCTTTTGAATGTGGTCTCCCTGTATACATCCCTTTTCTTCTGCCACTTTAATGCCTCTGCTAAAAGCAGGGGGCCGAGCTTCTGTTCCTCATCCCTGGCATTTTTTTCTGCAGAGTCCAGGTGTTTTCTGGCTCTTTCTGCCCTCCATTGCTTGAGAAAGCCCTTCCATTTTCTGTTGTTTATGTAGTCATCAGCATCTTTCTGCAGCTCTTTTATTTTTTTTTCATCCTCCTGGCGGGCTGTTGCTCCTTCCCCTGTCCCAGCCGCAGGAGCAACAGCGGCAGCTAAAGCCTGCTCCGCACCGGAACCGGTTCCCTCTTCTCCTCCTTCATCACCGGCGGAAGATGTGGTAGTTGTAGTAGTTGTTGTGGTTGTAGCTGCCGGTTCTTCTGCCGGTTCATCCGGCTCTTCCTCCATAGTGGTCGTGGTAGTAGTCGTAGTTGTTGTTGTGGTCGTCGTTGTAGTTGTGGCCGCAGCTGTTTCAGCTGATGACAGTTCTCCGGCTTCACCCGGTCCAGGTTCAGGGCTTTCCCCTCTCCGGCCCTCAGCGACAGGAGCCTCCGCTTCAACAGCTACACTGTTTGCCATTCTGTCAAGTTCATCCTTTGCATCCGTCGCCGTCTGTCCATCGAGAAGCGTCTGGTTTCTGTAATATTTGGCTTTTGCAATGATAGCAGCCCTCCTGCATCTCCTCACGTTATCAATCAGCGGCTTCATATTATCAGTACTGAAGCGGAAATGATCCTGTTCTGTCTTCAGTGCATCAGCTTCAGAAGCCTGATTTTCTTTACTCATACGATCCAGAATGCTGTTTCTGATACCACTTATCAGAGCATCCCGTTCCGCTGATGCAAAAACAGTCTCTCCCGAATCCATATAAGAGTGCAGGGTATCTCCCGTTCTCTGCTGCAGCTGTGCCAGACTACCGGTATCCGAGATCAGACCGCTATCAAATTCCATTTTGGATGGTGTTTCCAATCCTCTGCCATCGCTCATATCAATGCTCCTTTATTGCGGGCTGCTCTCCCTGATCGTTCTCTCCTTCAGTAACATCGTTTTTTTCTATTTCCTGAACCAGCTTATCCATAAGATCAAGTCTTGTCTTCAGATCATTCAGATCAGTGATCGAATCCAGATAATCCATATATGCCCTTAATGACATCTCCGAGGGATCATGACAGATGAACAGTATAAAATCAGCAAAAAGATCCAGGATCTCGTATAGAGACCCCAGATAATAACGTGCGTTTTCAAATTCAACTTCAAGATCCGCCGGATTTACAGGCATCCGATAGCTTAAGTATACCTGCCTTAAAGGCTCATAGTATCCAAAGCAGCCGAAGGAAGGAAAGGCTCCGGCAGAAATCGTGGTATTCAGTTCGTTTAACCCCTTAAGGACCCCGGGAACCTTTGCATCTTCTATATTCCGTGCCAATGTGGTATGAAAATGAAGCAGCGGATACAGCTCATCCGGATTCAGCCCCGTCTCAAAAGCAGCCTCAAAAACCACCGTGGTGTCTGAAACCCCGAGATGCTCCGGCATAGATCTCAGCACCCCTTTATACTCCTCACAGCTTCCGAAAAGCATCTCAATGCTTTTCCTCAGTTCGCCTTCAAAATCAGAGATACTGTTTATTGCCATGATACGTCCTGTTTTTCAAAAAGATCTGTCCTTAAATTCCTGTTCTGCAGTTCCGGAAAATACCGTAATATTCCGATAAAACCACCTCTTCGATTTTATCAGAATACCCCTTTGTTTTCAATCGGAAAAGAGAGCATATGCTCCGGCCACAAAAAGTCGCATCTCCTGTGTTTTTTCCATTTACCGTGAGTATTTTTTTTGATATACTGTTGTCCGTTGGATTCTGACCGCCTCGGAACCTTTCATAAATCTGATATACATAAGGATCTTAAAGCGGAGAAGGAACGTAAGGAACGTTCGTAAATAAAACAAAGGAGCTAAAATAACATGACAAAACAGAAAAAGAGAAACGTTATCGTAGGCCAGTCGGGGGGACCCACGGCTGCCATCAATTCATCCCTTGCAGGTGTTTTCAGGACCGCCAAGGACAGGGGATACAGCAAGGTTTACGGAATGCTCCACGGAGTGCAGGGGCTTCTTGAGGGACGCTACATCGACCTTTCGGATCACATCAGGACCGGTCTTGACGCAGAGCTCTTAAAGCGCACCCCCAGTGCTTATCTCGGCTCCTGCCGTTACAAGCTCCCCGGCATAAACGAGGACAGGGATGTTTACGACAAGATCTTCAAGATCCTTGATGACCTTGAGATCGACTGCTTTATCTATATCGGCGGAAATGACTCCATGGACACGATAAAGAAGCTTTCCGACTATGCAATAGTCATCGGCTCCGAGATCCGTTTCGTTGGCTGCCCGAAGACCATAGATAATGACCTCGCGCTTACCGACCATACCCCCGGATACGGTTCAGCTGCTAAGTATATCGGCACATCGGTTAAGGAGATCATAAGGGACGGCTGGAGTCTTGAGACTTCAAACGGACAGATCATAATCGTTGAGATAATGGGACGTAATGCAGGCTGGCTTACAGGAGCTGCTGCCCTTTCAAAGGGAGAGGACTGTGACGGTCCCGATGCCATCTACCTTCCCGAGCTTGACTTTGATGTAAAGGCCTTTGTGAAGAAGTGCAAGGAGCTCTTAAAGAAAAAGTCATCCGTGGTTATCGCGGTTTCAGAGGGAATACATACAAAGGACGGAACATATATCAGTGAGATGGGCAATGCTACAGACTATGTTGATGCATTCGGACATAAGCAGCTTACAGGTACGGCAAGATACCTCTGCGACCTCCTCTCAAATGAGATCGGCTGCAAGACCAGGGCTATCGAGCTTTCAACCCTGCAGAGAGCCGCAAGCCACTGCTCATCCAGAGTCGATATCCTGGAAGCATACGAAGTAGGCGGTGCAGCAATGAAGGCAGCTGACGAGGGCGACAGCGGAAAGATGGTTGTCATCGAGAGGCTTTCCGACGATCCTTATCAGGCAGGAACCGAGGTTAAGGACGTTCATAAGATCGCCAATGACGAGAGGCTTGTTCCGAGGGAATGGATCACCAAGGACGGAACCTATGTCACAAGTGAGTTCATCACATACGTAAGACCTCTTATTCAGGGAGATGTTGCTCCGGTCATGGTCGACGGAATACCCCGCCACCTCTATGTTCCGGGCTACCAGGAACTGCTGTAGAAAAACTGAGTGAGATACATCCATACACATGGCAAGTTGGGTATAAGATACTATTTCTCCGCGCTCAAAAGTTCTAAGCTCAAGCATCTTCTCATATACAGCCCGATTCTGCGGAACTCGCTTCGCTCAAACAGTCCTCGAATCGGGCTAATCGAAGAGGCTTTCACTAAGAACTTTTGGCTGATTGCTTCGAAATAGTATCTTTACCCAACTTGTAAGTGCTGTAAATGCTTCCTGCTCAGGGGCTATGAAGATATAAAGGCATAATATGGCATTAGACGGAATTACGGTTGCGGCGATCACCCATGAGATAAAAAGGGAAGTCCTGAACGGACGTATTTACAAGATCGCCCAGCCGGAAAATGACGAAATACTGATAACGGTAAAGACAAATGACGGAGGGACGCGGAGACTTTTTATTTCAGTCTCTGCGTCTCTTCCTTTCGTGTATTTTACGGAAAAAAACAAGCAAAGCCCTGCCACTGCCCCGAATTTCTGTATGCTGCTCCGTAAACACGCCCAGAACGGGAGGATAACAAGTGTTACGCAGCCCGGTCTCGAACGTGTGATAAGGATAGGCATAGAGCATATGGATGAAATGGGGGATATGACGGAAAAGTACCTTGTGATAGAGCTGATGGGAAAATACAGTAATATCATCTTTGTTGACGGCAGTGACACTGTGATAGACAGCATAAAGCATATCAGCGCTTCAGTGAGCTCTGTACGTGAGGTACTGCCCGGAAAAGCGTATTTTATCCCGGAAACACAGAATAAGACAGATCCTTTGAGCGGAGTGGATCGTTCTGATTTTATGTCAACCATTAAAAACACCCCGGATAATGTGATAAAGGCTGTATATAATAATTTCACCGGTATTTCTCCTGTAGAAGCAAGCGACCTCTGCTTCAGGGCAGGGATAGACGGGAATTCACCGGTTGCTGCCATAGGGGATGACGCTCTGGAAAGGCTGTATGACGCTTTTTCTGAATTGATCAAAGCAATAAATAACGGCAGTTTTTCCCCGGAGATCATTTATGATAAAAAGGGCGCTCCGGTGGATTTTGCCGCGGTTCATCTTCTACAGTACCGGGATCTTGAAATAAGGGGATTTGACTCCGTTTCGGAGGTTCTGGAATGCTTTTATGCGGAAAAGAACAGGGCTGAGAGGATAAAGCAGCGCTCCGCAGATCTCCGGAAAATAGTTTCCACAATGATAGAAAGGGATTCAAAGAAGTACGATATACAGCTTAAGCAGCTTAAAAGCACCGAAAAAAAGGAAAAATACAGGATCTACGGGGAGCTACTAAATACCTACGGATATACCGCATCTCCCGGGGATAAGTCCCTGGCCTGCTTAAATTACTACAGTAATGAAGAGATCTTAATTCCCCTTGATCCGCAGAAAACAGCGCTGGAAAATGCCCAAAAGTACTTTGAACGCTATCAGAAGCTGAAGCGCACGGAGGAAGCCGTGACGGAGCAGCTTAAGGAGACAAAGGCGGATCTCGAACACCTTCTTTCTGTGCAGGCTTCCCTTGATACCATCGAGAATGAAGCGGATATCGGGGAAGTAAGGCGTGAGCTTATGGAAGCGGGATACATAAGGGGCAAAGGTCTCGGTAAGGGTAAGAAAAAAACAGAAAGCGGCAAGCCTCTGCATTATGTCTCAAGTGACGGTTACGACCTCTATGTGGGAAAAAATAATTTCCAGAATGATTATCTGACATTTAAGCTCGCAAACGGAAATGACTGGTGGTTCCACTCAAAGAAATTTCCGGGGTCCCATGTGATACTGAAGGTTAGGAAGGACGGGCCGGATGCGGTGCCGGACCGTGCTTTTAATGAGGCAGGCGCTCTGGCTGCCTATTACAGTAAGGGGAGAGACCAGTCAAAGGTTGAGATCGACTATGTCCTGAAAAAAGAAGTGAAGAAGCCCGCCGGCTCAAAACCCGGCTTCTGCGTATACTATACAAATTACTCCATGGCCATTGCTCCGGGGCTTGAGGGCCTGACATTGACGGAAGCATAAAGTCTTTACTAAAACAGCAGAGATCAGGACATCATCCTTTCTACTATAGCCTCAACCGTGGGGATCCCCTTAGCAATGTCAACCTTGAGATTCAATGATCGCAGGGCTTTTTCATACATGACCTGGTCCTGATCCTGAGCCTGGCCCTGACCCTGCGCCTGGCCCTGCGCCTGGCCCTGACCCTGCGCCTGTCCCTGCGCCTGGCCCTGAGCTTGATTACTGAATACTTTCGAATGAAGCACATTTGCAAAGCGGAAGCATATTTCGCGGAAGCAATCCTCCACGGAAGCAAAGCCCATTGATGCCAGTGCTTCCTGCCTGACGCTTTTTCTGAGCACTTCATCATCCATTTGTGCCGTTGCCGGAATAGCCCTCACATGTGCCAGCATTTGATCGAGCTTAAGGAATTCGTCCACAGCCATGGTTCTGTTTTTATCCCTTGTTTTTTTGTCAATGGCATATCTCCAGACCAGATCAAATACCACCGCAGGGATTCCGATTATGGCTCCGATAGGGGCAAGTGCTCCCGTCATTGCAAATACTCCTGCCAAAGTAAGCGCAATACCGGTTCCCATACCGGCGGCGGCGCTTTGTTCCCTTCTTGTGATATCTCTTTTCTGATGGCTCAAAAATCTTGTAAACGTATCGTCCTGCTGAACCGGTTGTGCCGGTTGTGCAGCCTGTCCCTGCTGCTGCGCCTGCTGCTGTGCCAGTTGCTGCGCCTTCTGCGCTGCTTCAGCTGCCTCAAGCTCTTTTCCGGCCTTTTTCTCCCTTACCAGCTGTCCTGTGGATGATGCAATTTTCATCACTCCTGCGGCTGCTCCGATAGCTCCTGCAGCGAGTGAAAGCTGTGCCGCCGTACCGGCAGTACTGAAGAATTCTGAACCGAGCCAGCTTCCGGTGCTGCCGGTAATACCTGTATGCATTGCAGCAATTATCCCTCCGGCAGTTTTTGTACCTGCTGCTCCTATGCCAAAAATATCACCCGATATTTCAATCCCCTTCATGGCCTTGTCCGCAGTGGTGACCTTTTCTCTATCATTAATTGCGGAAATGATCTTCGTAAGCGTAGCAAACAATCCCACAAGACCACCTGCGGCAAAGACTCCTGATGCAGATGAAAGATAAGCGGCTCCTCCGGTCACATATGCAGCTGCACCGCCTCCCAGCCCGAAAGCCTTTGTAATTCCGTCTCCAACTTTAGTAACGATATCACCGGGTTTCCTGACCATACCGGCTTTCTCGATTACCCTCTCGATAACCCCTTCCTTTTTACCCTCTATGGGACCTCCCTGCCTTTGAGCCATACTGTAGTCAGTCGCATTCACCTGCAGCGGCGCCTGGGGGGCTGCCTGTCCCTGCTGTGCCTGACCCTGCCGGCTTTTTAAGAGCCTGTCAAGATCACCTACAAGAGAGATAATCTTACCGTATTCGTCAAACAGCTTTTGCCTTGTAACGGGGTCAGACGCCATATCCGGCGGCATTTTATCAGAAAGCCCTGCACTCCTGTACATGGCCTTTAATAATTTCCCTCTGGCGGAAATGGCTGCCACTATGTGGTCTGCCCTGTCCTGATCCTGAACCTGGGCAGCATTTGCAGGAGCATTATCCCTCTCAATAGCCTGGTCACTCTGCTCGACTTCTTCTGCAGCCTGTCCGTACTGCTTAATGTCTTCATAGATCGACATGGAAGCACGGAGTGCCAATGAAAGCTTACCCCAGAAACCACCTTTTCCCGTTGCTTTCGTGAAGCTCTCCCTGTTTGGAGTATAATTATGGAGGGCGGCAACATAGTCGGCTTCTCCGGCGCTTCCCTCCATCCCCCTCTCTATAAGGTAAAATACCAGCATACGCTGCTCCGGACTTACCTTAAGCAAATTAAATACAAAGGCTTCGTGTCCCTTTGCTTCATACAATGCATAGCTTAGAAGATATTTCTCTATGCTCCTTGCGCCCTCCGTCTGCTCCTTAAGAAGCTTTATACCTAAAGTGGACTGGGCTGTTTCCAGGGTCTTTTCGCCAATTCCCTGCTGCTGTTGTCCCTGCTGCTGTGCCTGCGCTCCCTGCTGCTGAGGCTGCGGGCCGCTAATGTCGTCTCTGATGCTTCTCTGTACCGGATCAAGAGCAATGGGCTGAGGCTGCTGCGCCTGACCCTGCTGTGTCTCCTCAAAAGCCCAGTTCCTGCTTTCAACGATCATCCGGAATAATACTTTGGAAAACTTCGTCCTGTCTCCGCTGTAATTAGCATCAAAATCACTTATATCTTTTCCAAAGGTTCTGAAAAACTGCTGATAGTACGCTGATTTATCAACAAGTGCGCTCTTTGATCCCGTAAGCTTCTCAAGCTTTTCAAAGGAATCGGCAATACTATTTACCCTTTTTTCCAGGGCTTTCATTTCCTTTGAGCTCAGCTGAACCTGCGGCTGTGCCTGTGCTCCCTGCTGCGCCTGCTGCTGGCCCTGCTGCTGACCCTGCTGCTGCCCCTGCTGCTGACCCTGCTGCTGTGCCTGTTGCTGTAATTCGTCGCTCTGCTTTATGTCGGAATAGTATCTTTCCTGCCTTTCCGTAACAGTCTCCCCGTCCACAAAGCCTATATTCTTAAGCCTCCGTAGATTCAGATAAAAGTCGATAAGCTCCTGATTAGGGGGATTGCCATCATACTGCTCCTTAAGCCGTTTATCCAGCTCCTCCGCTGAAAGTGAAAGCATCTCCTTCTCCGGAACAAGAGAATAATACTTATTCATCATCAGCTTCTCAATGATGTCAAAATGGGCGCAGATATCCCCGAGAGCCATAGCGTGGGAGAGAGTTTTTTGAAGAAGATCCTTATCATTTTCATCAATAAATGGAAGTGATGAAAGCCTCTTTATCTCCTTAAAATAGTCAGGAAGGTTTTTGGAAATGCCTTTCAGTCTGCCATAGTTTCTTTTCAGCAGACCAAAATACGACTCCCCCTTTTTGAGTTCCAGTAGTTTTTTCAGATCCTTATAATCAGTTATGAATACAGAAAAAACCTTTTTCTGCCTGATAAGCTTTTTTTCTTCAAGCTCTGATTCCAGCTGTGCCTTTGCATCTCTGTCCAGCGTGGTCTGGTCCTGACCGGGCTTTTGACTCAACTCTGTCCTGATCTCTCCAAGCCGTATCTGTTCATGCGCCTTTTCCTGTTGTTTTACTTGAGCAGCCTGTGCTTCATAAGCATTATGCCGGTCGATCAGGTCAGACTGATCCTTACGTTTTGCCTGTGCCTCCGCCCGCCTCTCTTCTGCCTTATGGGAATTTGATGAAAGCGTTAACTTAACGTCTCTATAGGCATTTGTCACATCACTGACCTGCACCTGCGCTTGCGGCTTAGCCACCGGCACAGCATTGACACTGTGCCATAAAAGCGGAGACGTTATCTGACCCTGAAACTCCTGTGTCTGTAAAAGAGTGTCCAGATCCTGAAACTGATCTGCCTGTGTACTCTGTGACAGCTGCAGCGTTTCCTGGGTTCTTACATTGACTTGCCGTAATAGCTTTTCTTTACCTGCGTCTGACATTAAAACCTCATTCCTGCAGAAGCTTAACAGCCGTCATATACTGCCCGTCCTTATGCATATGCTCTTTTCCGCCTATGAGCCTTTTAAAGCTCTGCTCATACTTATCCTGCTGAAAGGTCATCCTGACGATCACGTCCCTGTTACTCACTCTCCCGGACACCTTTTCGGAAAGAGAGCGTATATGATTCAGAAATTCCATCCTGTCACTGCTTACGGAATATAAAAAAGGCACGGAGATACAGTTTCCCTCCGGCTTTACCATCATGCAGCTTAAAACCCTTCCCTTTTCGATATGGGCAGTACTCCATTCGGGATCATAGTCTCCGTATTTAATAAAGCTCCGGAAAATGGCCTGCTCCCTGCTGCTTAAGGAGGAGACGGTTTTCATCCTGCTTTTCTCCCTTCCCTCCACGAACTTCTTATAGAGAGGCGACCTGTAATACTCCTTCAGGCTGAAGTAATACTGATTCCTCCCCGGAAAAAGCTCAAAGCCCAGGGATCTTGCGAAGCTGACGGCGGCAGGATCATCAAGAAATTCTCCTGTCACAGCCTCAAATCCCCGGGCTTTTACCAATCCCGAAATCACTTTTAACAGAGCGCTTCCGCCCCCCTGTTTCCTGTATTGCGGATATACATACAAAGAATTGATATCAGCTGTTTTTTCATATATTTTTGCCTGTATAGCACCCGCTACCACATCCTCATCGGTAAGCAGGCCGAGACGGATCACATTATGCCTACCCTTAAGTCTGCCCCCGGTTAAGAGCGGACGGAAATATTTTAAATTCTGATTCGTGATCCTTCTTATCTTCAATTCCTGCTCCTCCCTTAAGGAAGCGTTCCTCCGCCAAGCATGTTCATCATATCATCCACACTGATCTCATTTTTAATGACCATAAGGAGATAGCCAAAATACTTTTCTCCGGCTCCGAGGGCGATATTGACTGCTTTCCGTATCTCTCCCGACTGTTTCTTTATGTCATCGCTTATGTTAATTAAGGCTGTCAGGCGGAAGATGAGATTTTTATCATCATCTCCGAGGGCGTAGCAGCCGACCGGTACATAATAATTCAGCCTTGCAACGGCAGAAGCCACGTCCGGCGCGGCCTCCGGCGGCACAGTGCCGGACAGTGTGATGACGGTTGAGAAAAAGAAATGATCATCATCCTCTATGGGAAGAAAAAAGAATTCCCCGAGAACACTTATAAGACCCGGTCCGAATCCGGTGATCTCAGAGCGGAGAATGCCCATGGGGGTCTCCAGCTCCTCAGCCGTAAACATTGATATTTCCCCTATACCACTGTCCTCTTTTAATCCTGCTTCCAGCTCCTTTAATAGCTCATTTTTTCTGTCCTTCATCCCTTAAGGCCTTTGCTCCTTTCCGAATATGCCCTGTCCCGTCAGGGCTTCAGCCAGTCGTACATATCCTGGTACTGTCTCGCGGAAACCGACCAGGAGAAGTCAGCCTTCATGGCTCTGTCGATAATCTTATTCCACTCTCTCCTATGGTTTACATAAACATTATGAGCGTAGTGTATCGCACCCAGCATATCGTGGGCATTGTAGGTTGAGAAGGAGAAGCCCGTTCCCTTTCCTTCATACTCATTGTAAGGCTCCACTGTGTCCTTCAGTCCCCCGGTCTCCCTTACTATGGGCACTGTACCGTAGCGGAGCGCCATCAGCTGGGAAAGTCCGCAGGGCTCAAAAAGCGATGGCATCAGGAAGGCATCACAGGAGCCGTAGATCTTGTGGGACAGCTCCTCTGAATAGTAGATATTTGCCCTTATCTTATTATTGTACTTCCAGTCGTAGTGACGGAACATATTTTCATACTTTTCTTCGCCGGTACCGAGGATTATGAGCTGGATATCATCCTGGGCGAGCTCATCCATAACATATGCTATCAGATCAAAGCCCTTCTGATCCGTGAGCCTTGAAACTATGCCTATCATAAAGGCGTCGTCCCGTCTTTCCAGACCCAGCTGGTTCTGCAGCGCCCTCTTATTCTTTATCTTCTCCTTACGGAAATTCTTCTGGTTGTAGGTCTTGTCAAGGAACTTGTCTGTCTCGGGATTGTAGTCATCATAATCAATGCCGTTTACAATGCCACGGAGATCGTGGTCACGGGCACGAAGGAGCCCGTCCAGCTTTTCCCCGTAGAATGGGGTTTTTATCTCCTCCGCATAGGTACGGCTTACCGTCGTTATAGCGTCCGCATAAACTATACCGCCCTTCAGCACATTTGCGTCCTTATAGGCTTCCAGCTTGTCCGGGGCGAAATAGTAGGGCGAGAGACCGCTGAAGCGCTGTACGGTCTTCACATCCCAGCAGCCCTGGAACTTGAGATTATGAATGGTGATCACAGACTTCATATACTTGAAGAATTCGCCTTCCCTGAAGGAGTCGTGAAGATATACCGGGATAAGCCCTGTCTGCCAGTCGTGGCAGTGGATGATATCGGGATGAAAATCAATCAGAGGAAGTGCGGAGAGCACAGCCCTAGAAAAGAAGATAAATCTCTCAAGATCCCACTTTCCGTCGGTGGTGTAGGGACTGTTTCCGGAAAAATAATACTCGTTATCAATGAAATAATAGGTGACACCGTTCCATTCGGCCCTGAATATGCCCACGTAGGTGTTCTGTCCGTTATATTCCATATAGAAATTGGTGATATACTGAAGCATATCCTTAAATTTCTGCGCCATGCAGTTATACTTCGGTATCATCACCCTGACATCAAAAAATCTCTTGTCAAAGCAGGAAGGCAATGACCCCACCACATCCGCCAGACCTCCGGTCTTGATAAAGGGAACCGCTTCCGATGCCGCAAAAAGCACGTTTTTCATATTCTTCCTCCTTTTCTTTATCTATTCAGAACCCTCAGCTGCAGGTGCTGCGGGCTGTCCCGAATAGTTACTTTCCTTCCTTTTATCCGCCAGATCCTTCATTTCCCCGGCGTTTTTCAATACCGTTTCGGTAATACTCTCTCCCGAAAGAAGCCTTGCAAGCTCCTTTATCATCTCGTCCCTTTTCAAGGCTGTGATCTCGGTTCTGGTCCTGCCTTCGGACTGCCGCTTTTCTATGGAAAAATGGTCATCCGCCATGGCCGCTATCTGCGGCAGATGTGTGATGACTATGAGCTGATGCTCCTTTGACAGCTTGAGAAGACTTTCGGAAACCTTCTGAGCCGTGCGGCCGCTTATTCCCGTATCTATCTCGTCAAAGATCATAGTCGGGATATCGTCCATATCCGCAAGCACCGTCTTCAATGAGAGCATTATCCTCGATAGCTCGCCCCCGCTGGCAACATCCTTTAAGGGCTTTACGTTTTCCCCGAGATTGGTGGAAATAAAGAAACAGACTTTGTCTCTGCCGTCAGGTCCGAAGTCTTCGGCCTCATCCACCCTGACCTCAAAAAGGGCTTCGTCAAAATTCAAGTCCCTTAAGCCCTGCTCCATAGCTTCTCCCATGGTGATGGCAGCCTTCTTCCTGATATCAGTAAGTAAAAAAGCGGCCTCCTTCATCTCCTTATATGCTGCTTCGGAGCGCTCCTTAAGCATATTCAGATGCTCGTCATAATTAGTCAGGATCTCAAACCTGTCCTGCCTTTCCTTTAAGGCATCGCCGATATCCTCAAGGCTCTGTCCGTATTTCTTTTTAAGGTCATTAATAAGATCCAGCCTCTCCGTCACCTCGTTATATTCCTCAGGTGAAAACTCGAGACTGCTTAAATAATCCTCCATATCCCTCTTGAAATCGCCTAAAAGGGAATCTATCCCGCTTAACTCCCCGTACAGGTCGGAAATACCGCCTCCCGATTCAATAACGTTTGAAATCGAACGGAGAGCCCTTGAGATCCGTGCTGATGCCCCCTCATTGTCACCGGAGATCAGATTGGAGACCTCTACCAGAACCTCGGCTATTTTTCTTGAATTATTCATTAAATGGAACCTGTCCTCAAGCCCTGCATCCTCACCCGGCTTTAGTCCTGCTCCAATGATCTCGTTTATCTCAAATTCCAGAAGATCCGCTTCCCTCTTTCTGACATTTTCATCCCTGTCCATGCTTTCCAGGTCTTCCGTGATCTTCCTCCAGCTGTCATATCTTTCACGGTATTTTGCCAGAGCCTTTTCCGCCTCTTCCCCCGCAAATCTGTCAAGAAATATAAGGTGCTGCTTCTCGTGAAGGAGTGACTGGTGCTCTGACTGGGCGTGGACATCTATTAAAAGCGAGCAGAGCTCCCTAAGCTCACTGCCGGTCAGAGTCCGTCCGTTAACCTTCGCCGTGGTCCTGCCTCCGAAGATCCTCCGGCGGATTATCACGTTGCCGTCCTCTTCCACGGGAATATCCATTTCCCTTATCCTTTGGAGCTTTTCACCCTCATCCAGGGAGAATACCAGCTCTATTTCCGCCGGTATCTTCTCATCCCTTAATATATCAGACTTTGCCCTGCCTCCGAGCGCCAGGTTCACACTACCGATAACAAGGGATTTTCCCGCACCGGTCTCCCCGGTGAAGACATTCAGCCCATGCCCGAAGCTCACCTCCGCATTCTCGATAAGCGCCAGATTTTTTACACTTAAGCTTAATAACAATTGACGATAAACTCCTGTCCTTTATTCAATGATATCCGAAAGCTTCTTCTTCAGAAGAACGGTTTCCTCAGCGGTCTTTATGACGCACATAATGGTATCGTCCCCTGCGATGCTTCCCACGATCTCCGGTATGCTCATGGCATCTATGGCCGCAGCCACAGCCATGGCCATCCCGCTTAAGGTCTTTATTACAAGGATATTCCCCGCATCCTCCAGGGATACCACAGCCTCCTTAAATATAGTCCTTATGGTGCCGTCATCCTTTCGACGGCTTTGCTCCCCCGCAACATAATGCTGTCCTCCGTTCTCGGAGCTTACCTTGCTTATCTTCAGCTCACGGATGTCTCTTGAAACCGTGGCCTGGGTCACGTCAAATCCTGAAGACTTAAGCGCTTCGCATAAGCCCTCCTGGGTATCGATATTCTGTTCCCTTATAAGTGAGAGAAGTTTTTCCTGTCGTTTTTTCTTCATGTCTTATTGGTATCCCCGGATCTGTCCGCTCTGCCCTATAGCTTCCGGCTGTACTTATGAATTGATCTTTCTGCTCAGTACATTCAAAAAGCTGTCCTGTGCGATTTTTACAATGCGTGTCACATGGCTCGACGGTCTGATGCTGACCCTGTCTCCTGCCTTCAGTGCACATGGGAAGTGTCCGTCAAATATAACCGAGGAATTATCATCACTGACGGTCATCTCAACCCTTGAGTCCGCCGATATCACAATACTCCTGGTATTTAATGTATGGGGACAGATGGGGGTTATCACCATCATTCTGGCCATGGGCTCGATTATGGGGCCTCCGGCCGACATTGAATAGGCAGTTGAGCCTGTGGGAGTACAGACTATCATTCCGTCTGCCTTGAAGCTGCTTAAGTACCTCGAATTGACAAACAGCTCATAATCCGAAACCGTAAGCATCCTGTTACGGACGACTATATCATTCAGAGCTCTTGATTCGGTTCTTTGTTCTCCCCTTTGATCAAAGATCATTCCGCAGAGCATCATTCGTTCCTCTATGGAATATTCTCCGAGCAGTACCTTATTAAGAGCTTCCTCTGTCTTATCCACCTCCACATCGGTAAGATAGCCCAGAGTACCCTGGTTTATGCCGAGGATCGGCAGATCCAGATCCGCCGTATCTCTGGCTGCCGCTATAAGAGTACCGTCACCGCCTATGGTTATGACGCAGTCCGTTCCTCCGGGCACTTCATCCATAGAGGTATAATGTCCGTCCTCGGAGGGACCTGCCTCGGCCGCATAGACGGAACATCCCCTGGCTTTAAGGAAATCCACGGTTCTCCTTGTAACCGACAGATCCCTGTCCCGTTTTTTATTTGTAATTATAAAGAATCTATTCATATCGAAACATCTTTTGCGGATCACCGGCATCCCGCAAACCACTGTCATCCTGAGCGTCAGCGAAGGATCTTTGCATACCGCCGTCATCCCTCAATCCGCTGTCATCCTGAGCGTCAGCGAAGGATCTTTTCAAATCACCGGCAAACCTTCCTCAAATACATCAGGTACTCAATATTTCCCTCCGGACCCTTTATCGGTGAAAAATCGAGTCCCTTAACGGTGAAACCGCAGTCAAGTGCATAGTAAAAAACATTCGAGATTACTTCCCTGTGGGTCTCAGGCTCTCTCACCACTCCCTTTTTCCCAACCTTGTCCTTTCCGGCCTCAAACTGGGGTTTTATCAGGCAGACCATCTCACCTCCGTCCTTAAGGACAGGGTACGCCGCCGGAAGAATCTTTGAAAGCGAAATAAAGGATACGTCACAGGAAGCAAAATCCACTTCTTCTCCGATATCCTCCGGCTTCAGGTAACGGAAATTTGTCTTTTCCATACAGACCACGCGGCTGTCGTTTCTTAATCCCCAGTCAAACTGTCCGTATCCCACATCCACCGAATAGACCTTCCCCGCACCGTTCTGCAGCATACAGTCCGTAAAACCTCCGGTGGAAGCACCTATGTCAAGACATATTAAACCCTTAAGATTGAGCCCGAATACCTTAAGTGCCTTTTCCAGCTTCAGCCCTCCGCGGCTTACATACCTTAGCTTCTGTCCCTTGTATTCGATCTTCACGTTTTCGGAAAAAAGAGAACCTGCCTTATCCTCACGTTGTCCCTCTACAAAGATATCGCCTGTCATTATATATCCCCTGGCCTTTTCCCTGGAGGGAGCAATTCCTCTTTCAACTAATAAAATATCAAGCCGTTTTTTATTTTTCATATGAAGGTCTTTTTTGATAACAAAACAGCACTTGCGTTATTTTATCCATTGGATGTAAAATCAAGCCGGTTTTTCAGGATACTACCCCAAAAAGAACAAAAGCGGTTGTTACTGTCAGTAAAGTACGTGTTATTATAACACTCGCATCTTTAATTGGAAATCCCGGAAAACTCCCTGAATATACGCTCTGCTATAGATTCCGCATCCAATCCCAGTTCCTTTTTTAAAATCAGCGGATTTCCATGCTCCACATATTTATCCGGGATAGAAACCGTGATCACTTTAACATTCCGTGTGTTTTCGTTACACTTATTATTTTCCAGAAATTCCAGTACTTTTGCGCCAAAACCGCCACTTTGAACGTTTTCCTCCATAGTAACCAGAATTTTCCTGTTCCGGGCTTCCGAGAGAATGATTTCCTCATCTATGGGCTTCACAAATCTGGCATTTATAAGAGAGCAGTCGATATTTTTCTCACTCAGAAGCTCTCTTACCTTTTCGGCGGTTTCCACCATGGAGCCCACTGCCAATAAAGAAACATCCGTTCCTTTATAGATCAGCTCCGCCTTTCCGAATTCCACAGGCTGTCTCATATCCCTTAGTCCGTCATAAGCCGTTCCCCTTGGATAGCGTATGGCTACCGGAGCGTCAAAATGAATCGCAAACTTCATCATATCCGACAGCTCCCACTTGTTTTTCGGTGCCATGATATGCATATTCGGGATGGACGAGAGATAGGATAGATCGAATATTCCCTGGTGTGTCTCTCCGTCTGCCCCGACAATTCCCGCCCTGTCTATGCAGAATATAACGTGCAGATTCTGTATGCACACATCATGAAGGATCTGGTCATAGGCGCGCTGCAGGAATGATGAATAAATTGCCACAACAGGTATCATTCCCCCAGCCGAAAGCCCGGCCGCAAAGGTGACGGCGTGCTCCTCAGCAATGCCCACATCAAAAAATCTGTCGGGATACAGGTTCTTAAAGCGCTTTAATCCCACCCCGTCCGGCATGGCAGCTGTTATTGCGCATAATCTGTCGTTTCGCGCCGCAGCCTTCAGTATGACCGTGGAGAAGATATCCGTCCAGTCAGGTTTATCCTTATTCTTAACGGGCAGACCCGTTTCTATGTCAAAGGGTCCGGTTCCGTGGAATCTGGCGGGGTGCCGCTCAGCCGGAGCATAACCCCTGCCCTTCTTCGTGCAGACGTGAATAAGAACGGCGTGGTTGATCTTTTTTGCTTCATTTATGGTGCGGACCATATTGTTTATATCGTGTCCGTCAAGTGGTCCGAGATAGGTAACTCCCAGATCCTCAAAGAACATTCCCGGCACAAAGAGCTGCTTTATGGAGTTCTTGTAGCGCTTCAGCCTGTCCACTATCCTGTCACCCTTAGGAACCTTCAATATCTGCTTCTGCAGGGCAACCTTGAAATCCTGATAACCCTCAAAGGTGCGGATACTCTGCAGGTATCTTGATATTCCGCCCACATTTTCGGATATGGACATATTGTTGTCATTAAGGATAATGATAAAATTCGTGCTGAGCCTTGCGGCGTTATTCAGGGCTTCATACACCATTCCGCCGGTCAGGGCGCCGTCTCCTATGACCGACACCACTGTATAGCTTTTCTGCCTGAGATCCCTTGATTTCACGAGCCCAAGTCCTGCGGATACCGATGTGGAGCTGTGCCCCGTATCAAAGGAATCACAGTCGCTCTCACTCCTTTTGGGGAAGCCTGAGAGCCCCTTAAACTTCCTCAGATCGTCAAAGGCATCCTTCCTGCCCGTAAGGATCTTATGGGTGTAGGACTGGTGCCCCACATCAAAGATGATCTTATCCTCCGGCAGGTTTAAGGAGAGATGCAGAGCCATTGTGAGCTCCACAGCCCCCAGATTTGATCCCAGATGTCCGCCGTTTTCACTTATTTTCTTTATCAAAAAGGTCCTTATCTCCTGTGACAGAAGCATATATTCGTCGGGATTGACCTTCTTAATATCATTCGGTTTATTTATCTTATCGAGTATCATTATCGTACTATTATAATCCTGTGGGGCAATGTCATCCTGAGCGAAGCGAAGGATCTTTTCAGAAAGATTCTTCGGGCTTTGCCCTCAGAATGACACTAACTCTTTCGAACCGGTGGCAAAGGTCAGGCCTCGCGGTTTACAAGGAACAAGACCAGCTCCCGTAAAAATCCGTTCTCCCGTCCCAGGCTGTCAAGCTTCTCTATGGCGGATCCGGAAAGCCTTCTCTGGTCTTCCTCCGATCTCTTCAGTCCGTACATGGTAACATACGTTACTTTATCATTTTCTGCATCGGATCCTACGTGTTTTCCAAGCTTTTTCTCGTCTCCTATGACATCCAGTATGTCATCCTTTATCTGGAAGGCTATCCCTATATCCGAGCCCAGGCTCTCCATAAGTGAAACATCCTTTTCTTCTGCCCCTGCAAGCACCGCACCTGTCATAAGTGCAGCTTCGATAAGAGCCGCCGTCTTTTTCTCGTGAATAAACAGGAGCTTCTTTTCATCTATCGGAAGGCCCCTTTTCTCCGAGTCCACATCTGCGGACTGTCCTCCCAGCATTCCGTTTATGCCGGCCTTATCAAAAAGTATCTTCAGCGCCTTTATTATCCCCAGGGTGGCTCTCTGCCGTTCTTCCGGGGAAATTCCTTCCGGGATCAGGTCAAAGGCCTTAAGAGCGGTTTCAAAGGAGAGATTAAGAAGGCAGTCACCTGCCAGTGTTGCCATTCCGTCACCGAATACAACATGGGTGGTCTCCTTTCCCCTTCTTAAGAGATCATTATCCATGGCAGGCAGATCATCGTGTACCAGAGAGTAATTGTGAATGTACTCCAGTGCCGCCATAAAAGGCTCAATATACTCTTCTTTCCCGCCGAACATGGAAAAGGCCTCCCTCATAAGCACGGGTCTCAGGCGTTTTCCTCCTGCAGTAAGTGAATAGGCAGCGGCCTCCAGCACCCTTCCGGCATATCCCGCATCCCCGGGCAGATATTTTAATACAACGCTTTCGGCAAAAGAAGTCCTTACTTCCAATTCTTTACTGAAAATCATATTCTCCGCCTTCCGTTATGACCCTGACCTTCTTTTCCACCCGGTCGATCTTTTCATTGACGGCTTTCAAAACCTTCATTCCGCGCTCAAATTCCCTGAAGGAATCTTCCAGGGATATTTCCTCGTCCGAAAGCCTTCGTACCGTTTCCTCCAGCATTCCGAAGCCCTCCTCGACAGAAAGCGAAACGAGATCCCTTTCATCCGAGGCTGATTTTTTCTCTTCCTTCGACATTGGCAGTTATCCTTCCGTCAGGGGTATAGACCCTTATCCTTTCGCCTTCAGAAACATCATCAATACTCTTAACAGGCTTACCCTCACAGTTTTCCGTATAGCTGTAACCCCGGCTCAGAGTATTCAAGGGGGAAAGAGCGGAGAGCTTTCCGGCGTACAGGGTTCTTAGAGCCCTGTTTCTGTCCAGCTTCTTCCTCATAAGTAAAATAAGGCTTTCAGCATATCTTTTTGACCTTTCCTCCCGGAGCTTTATCTTAGATAGCGGTGAAAGAGCATCAAGACGGGCCTTCAGCTCCGAAGCCCCCTCTCTGTATTTAAAGATACGGCTGTCAATAAGATCTGTCAGTCTGTCAGCATAGCTTAAAACACTCTCCTCAAAGGCACTTAGCTCAAATACCGCCAGCTCCGCTGCCGCTGAGGGTGTCGGTGCCCTTAAATCCGCCACCATATCCGCGATGGTGACATCCGTTTCGTGCCCCGTGCCTGAAATAACGGGAATGCTGCAGTCAAATACCGCGCGGGCAAGCTTCTCTTCATTAAAGGCCCAGAGATCCTCAATGGAACCACCGCCTCTGCCTATTATGATAACGTCAGGTTTTTTATCCTCCAAAACCCTGATCCCGCGTATTATGGAATCTGCAGCCCCTTCTCCCTGTACAAGAGCGGGATAGAGAAGGATGGTGATATACGGATTTCTCCTCTTCGCCACATTTATTATGTCCCGTACCGCAGCACCTGTCGGAGCCGTGACCACCCCGAGCTTCTGCACATACGAGGGAATGGGCCTTTTATACATACTGTCAAACATGCCCATTTCTGCAAGCTCTCTTTTTAACTCTTCAAATTTTCTGTAGAGCTCTCCCAGCCCGGCAGCCTTGATCCTTTTTACGTATATCTGATAAGTTCCGGCTTTTTCATACACAGAGATCCTGCCATTCACCGTAACCTTGTCGCCGGCGGCCGGTCTGAAATCAAGATTAATTGTGTCCGAGGAAAACATAACGGCTGATATGCACGAATTACCGTCCTTAAGTGTAAAATAAAGATGCCCGGAGGAATGATATTTCACATTGGACATTTCTCCCTGAACGCTTATATCCGAAAGAATGAAATCGTCCGAAATGATGCCGTGTATATATCTGTTTACCTCTTCAACGCTCCAGATTCTTCCTTCAGATGCCATTTTCCTTTGCTATTCCTGCCAGAACCCCGTTTACGTACTTTCCGGCGTTATCCTGCCCGTACTTTTTCGCAAGCTCCACGGCCTCGTTTATTGCCACCTTTTCGGGTACGGCATCATCATAGAGTAGCTCATAGACAGCAAGCCTTAAGATCGACAGCTCAACCTTTCCCATTCTGGAAACGGACCACTTATCCGAATGCTTTTCAATGATAATGTCGATCTGTGGAATGAGTCCGAGTATCTTCCCGGTTTTCTCCTCGATCTCCGCTCTTGACGCTTCATCCGCCCTTCCTTCCGGAGAATCCAGGTACAGTCTGATCTCCTCCGGCATATCCTGCGGAGAATTGAATTCGCTCATAAAGATCAGAACGAAAATATGCTCTCTAATAAGGCTTCTCTTCATTCCTCGCTGCCCTTTTCCATATCCACGGCCGAAACCCTTATATCCACATCGGCAACGGAAAGACCGGTCATATTCTCAATCGTACTCTTTACCTTCTCCTGGACATGCCGGCTTACATCCGGGATATTATATCCGTAAAGGACTGTGATGGTCATTTCAACATGGACTATATTTTCCGCAACCTCCACCTTGACCCTTTTCTCATTCTTCTTCACGCCTACATAGGCCATAATGGTGCTGCCGAGATTACCGGTGCTCACACCGACACCCTCCACCTCTCCGGCGGCAATGGCTGCGATCTGTGCCACGACATCATCCGCTATCTTCACATCCCCCTCGATATCAGTATTCAGAAGGGTGTGATTCTCTTTTTTCTCATTAGCCATGATAATCCTCCGTTTATCCGATACATTATACCATGATTACAGCCTGAACGTCAGCGTCAGTTCCGACTTGTTTTCAATATAGGTGACCTTATCCGCATCGGGCATGAGATTGAATATTTCCTGTTTTGTGAACAGGGTATCAAAAAGCCCGTTATAGACCTCCTCCGAAGATGCCCTTATGGTAAACATATGGGAATCGATTTCCTTCTCGTGGTTAAATACCGCTTTCAGCCGGTCCTCATTGACCTCCGTAAAGTATTTTGACTCTTTAACATAATAGTATTCATCAAGGGATGTGCAATCCGGAAGGGGACCCCGCTCCGAAACCGTATGTGTCCTCAGCAGGATATCGGAATTGCAGCCAAAGTAATTGTAGCTGGTGATGGACGCTTCTCCGTTATCCGAATCCAGATATGAGGAATCCCCGAATGTCGTATCCACATAGCAGTAGGTACCGTCCATACGAACAAGATTCCAGGCGTGATTCTCATTTGCCGCCTGACCGTAAACCACCGTACAGAATATTCCCATCCTGTCCAGCAGATACTTAAATGACATGGTATAGCCCTGACAGATGCTTTTGTTATTTAAGAAAACAGATATGATATTCTGGCTGTCGGCAGCGTTCTCATCATACTCGGTATTATCTATTATCCATTCATAGATATACTTGACCTTTTCATAGTCGCTGTTATCATCCGGAACAGAGGCAAGTATCTTGTCGGTAACCGTTTTGATCGCGCTTTCCTTTTCCTTTCTCTCCTCCTTTGAGAGAGTGTACCTGCCGGCAAAATCAATTCCCAGGGTTTCTTCTCCCTGTGTCTTCATGGTTGTTTTATATCCGTCACAGAAAAAGAGTTCCGGATGGTCCATCATGCAAAGATTAAAGATACGGTCTATCTCATCGGGATCCTTTGACGATACCCCGACACTCTCGTCCATGGCAAAAATGGCGTTGTAGATCTCCATATAGAGCTTCTTTCCCTGGCTGTCCAGAGTGGAAAAGTAATAGGCTCTTTCATCCTCCTTAGCCCCGGCCTCAGTATCCCCCTCTTCCTCTGCCTCTTCTTCCACAACGTTCTCTTCGGATGCCGTTACTTCCTCCCCTTCATCTTCAGGATCGGGAGAAGCCTCATCTTCCCCGTCGTCCAGTTCTTCCCCGTCGTCCAGTTCTTCCCCGTTGTCCCCGTCCTCCTCTTTTCCGGAAGCCGCCTCCGGGCTCTCCCATGAGGGCTGGGTGTAATCAGGTATTTCCTCCTCATTTCCCGTGTCGTAGATAAGATCATAATCTTTCTCGATTATCGACCTTATTATCCTTCCCGCTATGATCTCCGGAACGGTATCCACATCACAGGCGGTGAGACAAAATGTGAGAAGAAATAAGAGAAGTACCGTGAAAAAATGCGGTCTTTTCCTAGTTCTCGCTGAATTCATCAAGCTCCAGTCCTTCGTTACGCTCCAGAGTCATTCCTATGGACCAGCTGTTCACAAAGAGAAGCAGAGGATTTCCCTTAAGATCCCTTACCCTCTTCATATCGCTTGTACCCGTGATGGTTGAAGGATCCGTCCTTCTGTTCCTTATCCATCTGATATGCTCATAGGGGAGGCGTTCCAGTATGATCTCCACGTTATACTCGTTCTTAAGCCTGTACTGCAGCACCTCAAACTGCAAAACCCCGACGACGCCAACGATTATCTCCTCCATACCGTAGTTTTCTTCCTGGAAGATCTGTATGGCACCCTCCTCGGCTATCTGCATTATACCCTTAACAAACTGCTTTCTCTTCATGGTATCCACCTGCCGCACCCTGGCAAAGTGCTCGGGGGCAAAGGTGGGAATACCGGAAAAGCGGAATTTGTCTCCGGGAGTGCACAGTGTGTCTCCTATAGAGTAGATCCCGGGATCAAATACCCCGATAATATCCCCTGCATAGGCTTTGTCAACAACATGCCTGTCGTCTGCCATCATCTGCTGGGGCTGCATTAACCTCACTTCTTTTTCTCCCTGAACATGGTAAACATCCATCCCGGCGTCAAATCTGCCGGAGCATATACGCATAAAGGCTACCCTGTCCCGGTGGGCTTTGTTCATATTTGCCTGGATCTTAAATACAAAAGCGGAGAACTTCCTCTCCACAGGATCAATAACACCCGTATCCGAAACTCGGGGCAGGGGGCTTATAGTCATTTTCAGGAAATTCTGAAGGAATATCTCCACTCCGAAATTGGTAAGAGCGGAGCCGAAAAATACCGGTGAAAGCTTTCCCTGATTAACAGCATCCTGGTCAAAGGGCTCTGAGGCACCGTCCAGAAGCTCGATCTCGCTTAAAAGCTTATCTCTCGCTTCTTCCCCGATGGCTTCCTTTGAAGCCGCTTCATCCTTAAGAGGGATATATGAAAGAGACCCCTCCTTTGTTCCCTTCTGGGTATCATGGAATTCAACAATATTCCCGCTTTCCCTGTCATAGACCCCCTTGAAGTCCTTGCCGGAGCCTATGGGCCAGTTTACCGGGCAGGTGCTTATCCCCAGTTCCTTCTCTATCTCGTCTATTAAGTCAAAGCTGTCCCTGGCCTCCCTGTCCATCTTGTTTATGAAGGTAAAAACGGGTATCCCTCTTCGTCCGCAGACCTTAAAGAGCTTCCTTGTCTGCGGCTCCACTCCCTTTGCACCGTCTATCACCATAACCGCGGAATCCGCCGCCATAAGGGTTCTGTATGTGTCCTCAGAGAAGTCCTGATGTCCCGGGGTGTCAAGGATATTTATGCACATCCCGTCGTACTCAAACTGCAGAACGGAGGAGGTAACGGAAATACCCCTTTCCTTCTCTATATCCATCCAGTCCGAGACTGCATGACGTGCCGTAGCCTTTCCCTTGACACTTCCCGCAAGGTTTATCTGGCCCCCGTACAAAAGAAATTTCTCCGTAAGTGTGGTCTTTCCCGCATCAGGATGCGATATTATCGCGAATGTTCTGCGCCGTAATATTTCTTTACTCAGCTCATTGTCCAATTTCTGTTTCCCCCGAATCGTGCTGCTTTATTATCCAGTCAACCGCCTGATCAAAGCCCTCCTCCGAAAAAGGGAAGCGCTCCTCCCTGACGGATCCCGGATCTCTCTTCTCATAACACCAGGGCTCCGGCCAGACGGTTGCGAGGAAATATGCATCATTTTCACCGTCCTTAGCCTGCTCCTCCTTAGGTCTGAAAAAAACGTTTTCCAAAGGTTCCCTGCCAAGCCGGAACCTCATACCGTCAAAGGATCCGAGGTAGGGTTCCCCGTAGAGATAGTGATTAAAGCTGTATACATCAGATTGTCCGATATAGCGCTGCATTTATCCCTGTCTCCTTAAATGCTGTTACTCCTCTTTTCTTACTATGGCAATATGCACATCATCCAGCTGCTTTTTTTCTACCTCTGAGGGTGCTCCCATCATAAGATCCTGGGCATTCTTGTTCATAGGGAAAGGAATGATCTCCCGTATGGATTCCTCCCCTGCGATCAGCATGATCATCCTGTCCACTCCCGGTGCGATCCCGGCGTGTGGCGGAGCCCCATAGCAGAAAGCATTGTACATAGCAGGGAATTTACTCTTCACATCCTCTTCATTTAGTCCGACTATCTTAAAGGCCTCCACCATGATCTCCGGATCATGGTTTCTCACGGCTCCGCTCGAAAGCTCCACTCCGTTACATACGAGATCATACTGATAAGCCATTATACTGAGGGGATCCTTACTCTTTACGGCATCCAGCCCGCCCTGTGGCATGGAAAACGGATTATGGCAGAACTCAAGCTCCCCGGACTCCTCACCTATCTCATACATAGGGAAGTCCACTATCCAGCAGAATTCATAGGTCTCTTTATTCATATGCCCTTCGGCCTGAGGCCCCACAAGCTTGATAAGAACGCCCGCGGTCTTCTGGGCCTTTTTCTTTTCACCGGCTGCAAAGAATACGCAGTCTCCCTTTTCAAGCTTCAGAGCGCTTACCAGAGCTTCCTTCCTTTCGCTTAAGAACTTCGCGATACCGCCGGTAAGCTCTCCGTTTTCATCCACCTTGACGTAGCAGGCCTTATTTCCCGATATCACCTCGGTATCCGCTAGAATCTTGTCTATCGCCTTTCTTGAAAGAGTGAAATCACTTACCCTTACTGCCTTAATGGTATTTCCTTCACTGAAGGGGTTAAAGCCGCAGCCCGAAAGCGTCTCGGTAACATCAGTTATTGTAAGATCTATTCTCAGATCAGGCTTGTCAGTTCCATAGGTTTCAAGGGCGTCCTCAAACCTTATCCTCTTAAAGGGCGCCTCAGATGCGCTCTTATAAATCCCGTGACGGGCAAAAACGGGAGGCAGTACCCTTTCAAGAACCTCAAAAACGTCCTCCTGTGTGGCAAAGGCCATCTCCATATCCAGCTGATAGAACTCACCCGGAGACCTGTCGGCTCTTGCGTCCTCATCCCTGAAGCAGGGCGCGATCTGGAAATACCTGTCGATACCTGATGCCATCAGTATCTGCTTAAACTGCTGCGGTGCCTGGGGAAGAGCATAGAATTTCCCCTCATGAAGACGGGAAGGCACCAGATAATCCCTGGCTCCCTCGGGACTTGAGCAGGTGAGTATGGGTGTGGTGATCTCCAGAAAGCCCTCATCCGTCATTGCCTTACGAAGCTCCGCTATAACCCTGCTCCTTAAAACCATCTTATCCTTTACCGCAGGATTCCTAAGATCCAGGAATCTGTATCTGAGCCTTGTATTCTCATCCGCCTCCTTTGAGCGGTTGATCTCGAAAGGAAGCTCAGACACCCGGCATTTTCCGAGAACTGCTATGTCTTCCGGAACAACCTCTATCTCTCCCGTAGCCATCTCGGCATTCTTTGACGAGCGCTCCCTAACCGTTCCCGTTATCTGCAGAGTGGATTCCGTATTGATACCGGAAAGCTTCTCCATCATCTCATCGCTTTCAATGACCACCTGGGTCTTTCCGTAAAAATCCCTTAAAACCAGAAAACCCAGCGTCTTACTTACCTGACGCATATTTTCGTAATAGCCGCAGAGAGTCACCTTTTTCCCTGCGTCCGAAAGCCTTAATTCATCACAGTTATGTGTTCTTGACTGAAACATCTTATATTCTCCTTAATGCTTATTTCTATAATATCTCCCTGTCCGGGGCATTTTAATGCGGCTTCCCAGTTATCCTGAGGAGCTTTGACTTCCCTGTCATCCTGAGGAGCTTTGACTTCCCTGTCATCCTGAGGAGCTTTGACTTCCCTGTCATCCTGAGGAGCGCAGCGACGAAGGATCTTACTCAAACACTTCCCGGATATCCGTATACCCTGCCGCCGCAAGATTATCCTTCTGGAACTTCTTGTTCTTCATCATCTTTGAAACGAGGACCGTCTTTCCGTCCCTCCGCATATCTGCAGCCTCTTTCATGATAAGCGCAAGCCTCTCACCCCTTATCCTCTTATCCACAAGGATCGCGGACTTCTCCTTCCCCTCCGGAGCCTTGAAGCCCCGGTCAAGGAGCATGGTTATTATCCTTTCAAAGCCTATGCTGAAGCCGCAGGCAGCTGTCTTTACACCTGTAAAACGTTCCACCATTCCGTCATATCTTCCTCCTCCTGCAATGGATGAGCCGAATTCGTCAATGGTGATCTCAAATATTGTGCCCGTATAATAGGACATGCCCCTTACCAGAGTGGGGTCGAAGCTTATATCAAACTCAGCGGATCTGGCAGCATTGACACAATCGATGATCTCCCTTAAGGACTCCGCCGTTCCTTCCGGCAGGCTTTCTCCAAGAACAGTTTTCAGCTCCTCTATCCGTTTTCCGGAATTCTCCGGATTGTTGAATAACGACAGGTATTTTTCTGCACTATCTTCATCAAAACCGGAATCCTTAAGCTCCTGCCTGACACCGTCGGGACCGATCTTGTCCATCTTGTCCAGAACGATAAAGATCCTGTCAAAATCCTTCTCATCAAAGCCCGACCATGAAGCCATGGCTTTCAGAAACCTCCTGTCGGAAATCTTCACTGTGAAGCCTGTAAAGCCGATCTCCGCTAATAATGAAGTCGTTGCAAGAATAAGCTCGATCTCTGCAAGATTTGATGCATCACCCAGAATATCAATGTCACACTGCATAAACTGGCGGAACCTCCCCTTCTGGGGTCTGTCAGCCCTGAAAACATTGCCCATCTGCAGTGCCTTGAAGGGGCTCGGAAGATCATTTACATGATTTGCGTAATACCTTGAAAGGGGCAGCGTAAGGTCATAACGCAGCCCGGAATCCGTGAGATCCGAGGCGTCCCTTGCCTCGCTTAAGTTGAGCTTCTCACCCCTCTTTAATATCCTGAATATGAGCTTTTCGTTTTCTCCGCCCTGATTGCTGGAAAGATTCTCAATATGTTCAACAACAGGTGTTTCAATTTCCGTAAACCCAAATCTTCCGTAGGTTTCCCTCACCTTTCTCTGAACAAAATTCCTGATCTCCATCTCCCCGGGGAGAATATCCTTCATCCCCGTAACGGGCTTCTTTGGTAGTGACATTGCTTTATCCTTTCATTCAAAATTTATCTATTTCTCTATGTCGGCGCAAACGTTCCCTATCGTATCACTGACAATATCCTGTACATCCCCCACTCGCACATAGTTCTCCTGTCATCCTGAGGAGCATAGCGACGAAGGATCTTCCTTCCTCACCTCAGACACCATCGATCTTCAGCTGGAATATGCAGTCAGATCGATAGCGAACGACTGCAGTTTTGTGCCGAAACGCGGCGATCATCTGTACAGCCCCATTCCCACATAGTGCTCCTGTCATCCTGAGGAGCGAAGCGACGAAGGATCTTCCTTCCGCACCTCAGTCACCATCGATCTTCAGCCGGAATATGCAGGCAGATCGATAGCGAACGACTGCAGTTTTGTGCCGAAACGCGGCGACCCGTAGCGAGAACGCTCTTTTCGAGCCAGAGGGTCGTCCGAATGTTTCGGAACAAAACAAAGGAAATAAAACTCACCGGAACCACGGGTTGTACTGCTTCTCGTCCCTCACCGTGGTCTCCGGGCCATGACCCGGCAGAATATACGTAAATTCCGGCAGAACCGCTATCTTTTCGCTGATGGATCTCTGCAGCTCTGCGTCAGACCCCGTGGGCAGATCCGTTCTGCCTACAGATCCCTCAAAAACAGTATCCCCGCAGACAAGCATCCTCTCATCCGGCATAAAGAAGGACATGCTGCCCTCAGTATGACCCGGTGTCTTTATACAGGTGATCTTTATCCCGCAGGTTTCAATCTCCTCACCGTCCTTAAGCCAGACATCGGCGTCCAGTGTCACTCCGCCGTCTCCGTAGCCCATGGCCGTACCTGAGCAGTTTAAAACAGCATCGGAAAGAAGTGCCTTTTCATCCTCCGAAGCATAGAGCAGCGGTTCCTCGCCGTTATCCTTTGCCTTCCTGATAAGCGCGGGAACTCCCATGATATGATCGAAGTGTCCATGTGTTACCATCACGGACTTTAAGTAAAGTCCCTGTTCAGCAAGGAATTCGTAGACCTTGTCCCCCCTGTCCCCGGGATCAAAGACCAGCGCCTCCTTGCTGTCCTCCTTATGGAAGATATAGCAGTTCGTTTCTACCGGTCCCAGTATCATTTTCTTTATGATCACAGACATATCATTTCCTTTCAAAATCTATAAGCGTTCCGAATGGCGCCTTCCTTTATGTCCTTTCAATATCCAGAACTCCGGGGATAGCCCGTAGCTTCTGGATAATGTTATCAAGATCTGCAGTACTGTGTATATTGAATGACAGGTAAAGGGTCGCGATATTCTGCTTGTTCACCCTGCTGTTTATGCCGATTATCCCTATATTTGACTCCGTAAACAGCCTTGAGATATCAACTAGGAGCCCGTTCCTGTTGTTTGCGAAGATATTAATGTCCGCTACGTATTCCTCGTTTGTATCCTCAAGTCCCTTCTGCCATTCAGCCTCTATAAGCCTTTCCCTGTCGTACTCGGCCATATTCATTATATTGATGCAATCCGTCCTGTGTATTGAAACGCCCCTGCCTCTGGTGACATAGCCCACGATCTCGTCTCCCGGAAGCGGGTTGCAGCACTTACTGAAATGTACGGAAACGTCCGTTATTCCTTTAACAACGATTCCGCCCTCACTCTTATGGAAAACGTTTTTTCTCGCCGTTTCGTCCATAGAAGCCAGGGCTTCTTCATCACTCAGGTGCTTCATATGGTCAAGCTCGTACCTTTCAACCATACGGTTAACGACCTGACCCTCCTTCAAGCCTCCGTGTCCTATGGCCGCATATACTGCATCAAAATCCCTGAAGTGGTATTTATCCATAACAGCCTGCTGGTATACAGGCTTCATTATCTCTTCCTGCTTTATGGCGTGAGCCTTGCAGTATTCGGCAAACTGTATCTTGCCCCGGGCAATATTGTCCTCCTTCAGCTCATTCTTAAACCACTGGTTTATCTTTGAACGCGCCTGTGTAGACTTCACTATTTTAAGCCAGTCACGGCTGGGGCCGTGGGAATTCTGGCTGGTTATGATCTCAACCCTGTCCCCGTTCTGTATAACATAATCGATATTTACAAGCTTGCCGTTGACTCTGGCACCAACCATCCTGTTACCCACTGCACTGTGGATGGCATAGGCAAAATCCACTGTAGTGGAGCCCGAGGGCAGGTTCTTCACGTCTCCGGTGGGAGTGAAGCAGTACACGAAATCGGAAAAGAGATTAAGATCACTCTTTAGGAGGCTCATAAACTCCTTATTATCCGAAAGGTTTTTCTGCCACTCAAGGATCCTTCTTAGCCATGACAGCTTCTCTTCCTCGTTCTCATCAGGATGCCGCCCGTCAGAGGTCTCCTTATACTTCCAGTGGGCCGCGATACCGAATTCCGCAGTCCTGTGCATATCGTAGGTTCTTATCTGTATCTCGAAGGGAGTACCGTTCGGACCTATAAGAGAGGTATGCAGCGACTGGTAATTATTGGCCTTCGGCATTGCTATATAGTCCTTGAAGCGCCCCGGGATCGGCTTATACATCTCATGGATTATACCCAGGGCGGCATAGCAGTCCTTTACATCAGAAACAATTATCCTTACAGCAAAGAGATCGTATATCTGATCCAGATTCTTCTGCTGGTTCACCATCTTTTTGTAGATCGAGAAGAAATGCTTTATCCTGCCGCTCACGGAGGCATTGATATCAGCCTCCTCCATTTTTTCCGTAACCTCCTTCACGATATGGGCTACAAATTCCTCCCGTTCCTCCCTTCTCTGGGAGATCTGAAGCTTTAGGTCATGGTAAACGTCAGGTTTAAGGTATTTCAGCGAAAGATCATCAAGCTCTACCTTTATCCTGCTGATACCCAGTCTCTGGGCAATGGGAGAATAAATATCAAGTGTTTCTCTTGAGATCTCCTGCTGCTTCTCAGGGGACTGGAACTGAAGGGTGCGCATATTATGAAGCCTGTCCGCAAGCTTTATGATGATGACCCTTATATCCTTTGCCATGGCGAGGAACATCTTCCGGAGATTATCCGCCTGGAATTCGGCTCTGTTTCCGCGGTACTTAAGCTTATTCAGCTTTGTGACACCGTCCACCAGCTCAGCCACGTCGCTTCCGAATTCCCTGTCCAGATCCTCCTTCGTCATTATGGTGTCCTCCACCACATCATGAAGAAGTCCCGCGACTATTGTCTCCTTATCCATCTCGAGATCCGCGAGTATGGTAGCTGTGCTCAAGGGATGTATGATATAGGGCTCACCGCTTCTCCTCAGCTGATCCTTATGGGCTTCACTGGCGGTATTATAGGCCTTTTCGATGAGGCTGATATCATCTGAAGGGTGATACCTTTTCACTATCTCTATAAGGTTGTCATAGAGTATCTCGGGAGAAGTATAGTCTTCCACAGCATACATTCTTCTGTTGTCAAAAACATTCCTTTCCGCCAAGGTATCACCTCCTTTCAGAACACATAGTGCTCCATTTTTAAGATAATTGATTATTATAAACTTTTTTTATAGAGTACACAAGCATAGACCCGTGGGACAATTATAATAAAGCCGGAATCCCGGTGTGCCCGGATTCCGGCTTTTTAGGTGTTAAAGACGGGTTTTTCCTTTATATTTAACGGACTTGAAACCAGTCTGTTTCAATCATTCCACATCCTGCAGTGCTTCGAAATCCTCTTCTCCGGTCCTTATCTTTACAACCTTGCTTACAGGATATACGAAGATCTTTCCATCGCCGATCTTGCCGGTATAAAGAGTTTTCTTCGCTGTTTCAATGACGCTTTCAACCGGTATACCGCTTACGACCACCTCCAACTTGATCTTCGGCAGAAGGGTTAAGTCCACCTCGACTCCGCGGTACATCTGGCCTGTGCCCTTCTGGATACCGCAGCCTGTGACCTGGGTTACTGTGATGCCCGTGATACCCAGAGTGTTCAATGCCCTCTTGATCTTGTCATATCTTGAAAGCTTCGTTATAATGACCACCTTGTGTATTCCGCTCTCAAGGCTTGTCCCTTCGGTGATGGCGGATACGTTTTCAACGGGAACGGCAGCCCGCCTCAAGGCAGGTGAAGCCTCTTCATATTCACCAACGCCCAGATTGGTGTTTTCATTGGCAACCATTGAAGCCTCGGTCATATCAACGATAGAGAAGCCGGCATATGCAGAAGTAAGCCCGTGCTCCATGACATCAAGGCCTTCTATCTCCTCCTCCTCACTGACTCTGAGCCCGAACACCGCCTTGATAACGGAAAACAACACTGCCATTGTGATGAATGTCCAGGCTGCAACCGATACAAAGCCAATAAACTGTATGGTAAGGAGCTTAAAACCTCCGCCGTAGAAAAGTCCTGTAAGCTCATCATTTCCCGGAGCCGAGGTTGTGGCGAAAAGTCCGGTGGCAAGAGTTCCCCATATCCCGTTCATCATGTGTACAGCCACAGCCCCCACAGGATCATCTATATGAAGCTTATTGTCAAGGAACCAGACCCCAAAGCATACGATGAGTCCTGATACAGCACCTATTACTATGGCTCCGAAAGCATCCGTCACATCACAGGGGGCAGTAATGGCTACAAGTCCTGCGAGAGATGCATTTAAGCACATCGATACATCGGGCTTTCCGTATTTGATCCAGGTAAAGATCATGCAGACTACTGTAGCGATACTCGGGGCAATGGTAGTGGTCACAAAGACCGATGCCAGCTGGTCAACCGAGGTACAGGCTGCTCCGTTAAACCCGTACCAGCCGAGCCACAGAATGAATACACCAAGAGCTCCCACAACTATATTGTGTCCGGGAAAGGCATTTACCTTTGTGATCCTTCCCTCTTTATCCTTTTCGAACTTTCCTATACGGGGACCAACCATCTTTGCTCCTACTATGGCTGCGATACCGCCAACCATGTGGATCGCGCAGGAGCCGGCAAAATCATGGAAGCCAAGACGTGCAAGCCATCCGCCGCCCCATATCCAGTGAGCTTCTACCGGGTAGATAAGAGCGGATATCACTCCGGAATATACGCAGTAGCTTAAAAATCTGGTTCTCTCTGCCATTGCTCCGGATACGATGGTCGCCGTCGTGGCACAGAACACCAGGTTAAATACGAAATTTGACCAGTCAAAGCCTGCGTAGTTTGTAAAAATATCAAAACCCGGTGCTCCGATAAAGCCCATAATGTCTTCTCCCAGAAGAAGGCCAAAACCGATTAGTATGAACATACAGCAGCCGATACAGAAATCCATGAGATTCTTCATAAGGATATTCCCTGCGTTCTTGGCCCTTGCAAATCCTGCTTCCACCATGGCGAAGCCTGCCTGCATCCAGAACACCAAAGCCGCTCCTATAAGGAACCACACCGCAAATAATTCTCCGTCCAGCGCTTTTCTGATCTCTTCACTCATAATACTGCTCCTCTCCTGATCGTCTAAAAGAAGAAAGAGACTTTGGTCTTATAAACCAAAGCCCCTTCGCTTCTCTCTGGAACAATCATGTCCCTTGTTGATGTCAGGGAAAATATACTATACCCTTATACTCTGTTCAATTACACTTATTTACCCTTTTTGTAATCCTTTTTGGTGATATTGCTCCGGGATCTTACTCCTCATATTCCACGGGACAGAAGCTTGAAGAGCTGCATCCTGCTTTTCACTCCGCATTTTTTATAAATATTCCGTTCATGCTTTTTCAGGGTATTCATGCTGATCACAAGCTCCTTACTGATACTTACATTATCCTGTCTCCGGATGATGTGGCGGAGCACCTCCGCTTCCCTTTTTGTCAGAGCATATTTAAGCACAAAGCCGTCAACATCAAATATTTCTGAAAGTTTTTCCGCAGAAAGCCGTTTTGAGATACTGAGTGAAATATGATCCTTCAGGACATCCAGAGTAAATATATCATAGTAATCAAAGTCCCCGCCGGCTTTCTTCCGATAGAGAGTTATGAGTCCCAGAAATCTGCCCTCGTAGCCTATCATCATCTGGAGTGAATAGTGAAGATCGTTGGCCCGGTAGACCTTGTCATAGTACGGGGTGTTGATCCTCCGTTCATCGGGGATCGTATCGGAACTCCTGTAGACCATGCTCCTTCCACTGCAGCGGATATCCCTGTTATAATCCAGTTCATCATATTTCAAGGCTGAATCACTTCTCATCCCGACGGTGACCCCCTGGGACAGTTTATTCGGCTCCTCACAGTCCGCGAGGAAGAAGTCCGCCGCATCATAACTGATCTCTTTCCTGATCCTTTCAAGAAAAAGCCTCTGCATTTCTTCCGTATCTTTCGTGCTGTATATCAGATAGATGATATCGTTCAGCACTATCCAGTCATTTGTTTCCAGTCTTCCCATAGTCACGGAGATTCTAATATATATAAAATCTATGTGTCAAGGCGGTGCCTTATTGACAGTAGGATATACGCATCACTTATCGTATACCGGTATCTTGAGAAGAAACTTGATGGAAAATTCACCATTGACCAGATACTCCCGACCTTAAAGGAAATGGATTTCATGAAATATGAGGGAAAGGGTTATCAGCCGGTCTACACAAGAACAGAATTAACGGATACCCTGCCGGTCTTAAGCAAACGGTGCTGTGCGCCCTCTGATCCGCTGTCTAATCGGGTTTCAGGACTTTTTTCATCAAAATTCTGTCAAAGACACTCGAATCTTCTCCTACGCCCCTATAGCTTTGAGAATTTTGTCATTCCTATCGGTCAAACCCCCGGGTATTTTTGCTGTCCACCCCTATAGTTTTGATGATTTTACTATTCCTATCGGTCTGCATCCGGAAATATTTGGATACGTAATTATCTTGTCTAATATTGCAAAGGGGACGGCTTGAAAACCGTCCCCTGCAGCTCTAAACCGTCCCTTACGAAGGTTTATTTTATAGTAACACCCGTTACTGTCGCCTCGCCTGTGTAATTACCGCATCCCCTGATCACCACAGTTCCCTTTGTTTCATCCGGGGAATCACCGGATACCGTGAAATCCCTGTTGTTTCTCAGCTTGATGAGCTTCGATGCTCCAGTATCCGCTTTCAGGCTGAAGCTCCATTTCCCGCTGCTGCTTCTGTACACAGCGCTTCCGCTCAGCATTTCATCTGAAAGCTCGCAGGCAGTAATGGTGTACATTAATGGATTTGTCCTGAAATACTTATTGATCTCCCTTACTGCCTTCCTCACGGATGATCCGGAGCCGCCTGCAGCCTTGAAAACAGGTATGACATAGGCTGTTCCCGTCTTTTTGTTGTTTTTATACCTTAGCTTCTTAAAGATCAGATTTCCGCTTAGTGTTGCTCCCGCTCCCTGTCCGTTTATCCTGAAATCGCTTAAAAGAGTCTTTTGTCCGTTATAGCTGACAGTACCGGTGTAGGAATAAGCGTAGCTTACGCTTCCTACGTTAAAGCTTCCTGTTATTGCATTGGAGCTCAGGGTAACCCCCGCTTTTCCTGCCTCATTTCCGGATTTTGCCGGATCCTCTCCCGCTTCCTTCGGATCATCAGATCCGTTGCCGGGTTCATCTCCAGTATCCGAAACGGAAAGGGTATATGTTCCGTCTTCAATAAGCGGTGAACCGTAGACTATGAAGGAGCCCGCGTATTCCAGCTTTCCGCTGTCCACTACCTTTCCCTCGCTGTCGCTCACGACCCAGTACTGTCCAGCCTTAAATGAAGCACCCTGCCCGTTATCTACAGGGATGCCTGTGTTATTATTGCTGTTATTATCCGGCAATTCCGGAGGGTTTCCGTTACTGGTATTATTACTGCTGTCCGGCATTTCCGGAGGGTTCCCGTTACTGGTATTATTACTGCTGTCCGGCATTTCCGGAGGGTTTCCGTTACTGGTATTATTACTGCTGTCCGGCATTTCCGGAGGGTTCCCGTTACTGGTATTATTATTACTGCTGTCCGGCATTTCCGGAGGGTTCCCGCCGGCATCAATACTGCTGTTATCGCTGACGGCGGTATTACCCGGAAGCTCCGGCGGTGTCCCGTTATTATTGGTATTATTGTTATTGAAATTGTTATTGAAATTGTTATTAATATTATTGTTATCCGGCATACCGGGCTGCATATTTCCGTTGCTTCCGTATGTCAGATATTTTCCGCTCCCGCTCTCAGGCGCAGATCCCTCCATTCCGGCAGCCCCTGCCCCCAGAACCTTTGCTCCGGAATTAAAGCTGTAGCCGTCATTTGTATCTATGGGAGAATTATCCCCGGAGGACTGACCATATATGTAGAGCTCCCCTCCGTTCTGTACCAAAGCTCCGTTACAGTCAACACCATCCCCTGAAGACCCGTATGTTACGGTCTTTACCACGTCAAGACTGCCGTTTGGAAGCTCCGTCTCCTTTCTTCCCTCGGAATCAATATAGATATTAACTGTGCCTGCGTCTATTGTTATGTCATTTCCGGTTGTAGTGGATACGGTCTTCTTTGTATATCCGCTATCCTCATCTGCTTCGTAGCCCGTAAAGCTATCATATATATACGTATATGTCTTACCTGAAGTATTTATCCCGTCATCAGCGCTTCATATGTTGATCTCGGGATTTCCCGAAGAACCGATATTAATGCTCTGTCCTTCCATTCCCTCAAAAGCGTTATGGATATTAACCTCAGCAGTGCCGTTAATATCAATGCTTCCGAAGGCGGAAATACCGTCATCAGAGGAATATATCTCAAATACTCCACCTTCTATCACAATGTCATTATTACAGCTTATGGCATCATCCGGGGATCCGATTATATACTTTCCCGAAGAGGTGGCGCTGTATCCGTCGGAATTGACAGAATTGGCCTTTATCCCGCTCTTTCTGGTGTTGATAGTGATCTCTCCTCCGGTTACCGTAAGGGTTCCGCTGGCGCTTTCTGCTTCAGCCGTTCCGCCGTTATCACTGAATTCATAGGTCTTCGCCTTTGTACCCACCTTTATTCCCTTGTGGCTTCCCGTATCCACGTTTATTCTTTCATATTTTACCGTATCCCCGGACTCCCACAGGTAATTTGTGCTGTCTGAGCTGCTGTCCGTATATTTGCCGCCTGAATAAAAGGATCTGGCTGCATATTCATATACAGTGTCGATATTAAGTGCACCTCCGGAAATATTCAGATCCTCCGCCTGTATACCGTCCTCCAGACAGTTTGTAAGGGTAATATCCCCTTCCAGGATATTAAGGGTACCCTTGGTCTTTATGGCATCCTCTTCGGGGCTGTCCACTTTAAGGGATCCGCTGCCGCTTATATTTAATTCCGACTTCTTTTTCTGGGATACAAAGCCGGTTCCGCCATTAACCGAAGAGTTCCCTTCTAATATTATGTTAACCGAAGTTGATTTGCCCGCAGTGATAAAGGCGCTTTTTACTCCGTCATTTTCTACCGCGAGATCATTAAGGCAAAATTCAGCTTCCGCTTCATCCGGAAGTGAAATATATACATTTGCCGCTGCACCCTCCAGAATGTAGCTCCCTCCGGAAATCTCCAGGCAATAGTTCCCGTTCTCATCCGGTCCGGGTGTATAGGTGTTCCCGTCCGAAGAAACAATACTGCTCCCGTCAAAGCTCAGCGTCACCGCTTCAGCGTTTGAAGCGATAAGCAATGCGTCGTTATTTGACGCAGCATTCCCGCTGACGGTAAGGCTGTCGGCCAAAGCCGTTCCGGTCAGACTTACAGACACGAGCGAAGCCGTAACGCATAATGCCAGCAATTTCTGTATTTTTCTGTTCATAAAAGCCTCCTTATATTTCTTTGATAATCAGTAATACGGAGTCTTCATTCCAAATTCCGGGGTATGAAAAAAATTTTTCACCCCGTTTTTTTATACCCGGGCATCGTACATATTTTATAGGAACAGTGGTACAATCAGTGTAATATGACCGCAAATAAAGCAGAAGAAAACAGAAGAGCCGCCGCCGCAAAAGAAAGCCCCGAAGCAAAAAACAGCTTTCTTTCTTCGGAACGTACACATATCCTCCGTCTCACAGCGCGGATACTTAAGCACAGCGTATCCGACAGCGATGACGTTTTTTCCACGGCTCTTCTCGCAGTTTCCGAGGCTCTGGATTCTTATGATGAAAAGAAGGGCGCTTTCTGGAATTATGCGGCTCTTGTGATAAAAAGCAGGACACTTGACGAGATAAGAAAAAATGCAGCAAGAGACCTGGAGATCATAACAGATCCCGCATCCTTTTCCGGGGATATCGATTATGACGATGACTCCGCATCGATCACCCTTAAGGAGGAGATAAACAGGAAGACTGCAGTCTATACCGATAATGATCTGAAGTACGAGCTTGAAGACCTTGAAAAGGAACTGAAAAGCTACGGAGTAGATCTTTTTGAGCTGCCGGAGTACTCTCCGAAATCCGAAAAAACAAAGAGTGCCTGCGGGGAGCTAATAAAAAAATTTTTCGATCCCCCTCCCCTTACAGAGCTTTTTAAGAAGAAAAAGAGCCTTCCGGTCACGGAGATGCTGAAGCGAAGCAGCATGAACAGGAAAACCTTTGACAGACACAGGAAATTCATTCTTGCATCCATACTTATCAGGTGCGGAAGCTATGAAGCTATAGGAGCCTTTCTGGATTAATAATGAAAGCAGTTGTAATAGGTGTAAAAGAGAATAAAGCCGCCGTTCTGATGCAGGACGGGAGTATGCGCTATGTGGAAAACAGAGGCTATGAAAAGGGAACTCTGCTGGAGCTTCCGGATACAGACAATGCTGTCACAGGCTTTGAGGTAATAAAGAAAAATAAGGTCTTTCACTTTCCTCAGCGCTTTATCTACTCCGCAGCAGCCTCCCTTGCTGTCCTTATGCTCTCCGGCGCAATGGTAAGCTTCGCCTGCCCGGCCTCTACCATACCCCTTTCTTCCGATCCGGAGGTCACCCTTGGTGTAAATATTTACGGCCGTGTCATTGAGATAAATGCCGGAAATGAAAAAAATGAAGAGCTCCTGAAAGAGATAAAAAGAGAGATGAAGGGAAGACCCGTTCCCGAGGTGTCTCAGGCAATTGAGCTTAAATTTGATGAGCACAGGATGGAGATCAAAGATGATCAGGGCGCTCAGGCTCCCGCTCCCGAAAATCCCGGCAGCCGGGATATGGAAGACCCCGGATCTCAGAATGCGGAGCCTCCCGCTCCGGAAATACAGCAGGATCAGACGAATCAGGGCAGCGAGGGCGATTTAGACATGGAGCCTCCCGCTCCCGAAAAACCGGAAAGCAGTGGAGATCAGAGTCTGAAAAATCCGGAAAGCACCAGAGATCAGAGACCCGATAATCCGGAAAACACAGGAACTCAGAAACCTGAAAATCCGGAAAACACAGGAGCTCAGAAGCCTGAAAATCCGGAAAGCCCGGTTGTGAATGATCCCGCTCCCGAAAAACCCGGCGGCAGGAATATGGATAATCCCGGATCTCAGGATACGGAACCTCCCACTCCAAAAAATGGAGACCCTAAGGATACTTTAGTTACGGGGCTTCCGGCTCCGGTTGTGCAGCAGGATCAGACAAATCAGGGCGTTGAGACCTCTCAGGGCGTTGAGCTTCCCGCTCCGGAAATACGACAGGACCAGCCGAATCAGAACGGTGAGGATGCTTTAGATATGGAGCCTCCTGTTCCTGAAATACAGCAGGATCAGCCCGGTAAGGATGTTCAGGATACTTTAGACATGGAGCCTCCCGCTCCCCCTGAAGACAGAGAAAGCCCGCCGGAAACGGAATCCGGCGGACAATCCGAAAAACCGGACGACGATCCGAATGACGGTCCTAAGGGAGATCACGCTCCGGACAACCACGGCAATAGCGACCACGGCGATGTCGGCCACGGCGGTCCGGGCGGCGGTCCTTAAGTACTATCGTAAGTTCCATCGTAAAGTCTATCTGAAGCTCTTTATCCAGGTGATCAGGGAATCGTGATACGTATTGTTGTACACATCCCTCCTCATCTGGTCAGTAACCGGGCCGTTCTTCTCCATAATGGCGATAATGGCTTCCTGAAGACCCGCAATGATGCCATCAGAATAACTCTTGTTATCATTTCCCGCATCTCCGGAACCGGGCTCTCCCGATCCGCCGTCAGCAGCATCTCTGCCCCCGTCAGCCCTAGTATCAGCATCTCCGCCCGCAGCAGTATCTCCGCTTCCGGAAGCCCCGGGTTCAGCACCAGCATTCCCAACATCCGAAGCAGCATCTCCGCTCACGTTATCCGTATCTGCCCCGGGTTGATCCGCCCCGGATGACGCCGTATCCTCGAAAGTTACCCCGCTTTTTACCGGCTGAAGAGCTCCTCTAGGCTCTGTCCCGTCTTCTTCCACACGGTATGATGGAACCCAGATCTCACCGGAATTACCCTGTACCGTTACCTCTATATTTCCTCCGGCTGCGCTGACCCTTTCTCCCGACAGAGCTCCCGTATACTGCTCTGCACCAAAGGCCGGAAGGGTCATAGAATAAGCTCCTTCATCATTATTGACCGTGACTATCACGCTTCTACCCTCAAAGCTTCTGGAAAAGGCATACTGCCTGTTGCTAAGGAAAAGCTCTTTATAGTCCCCGTATGAAAGCTCCGGGTTTGCCTGTCTTATCCTTCCCAGAGCAGCTATAAGCTTTGTGGCGGGATTCTCCTTAAGCGCATCCTTGAAATCATTAAGATCCAGCGCAGGTCTTAAGGAGGCATCGGAATACTTCTCCTTCTTACCCTCCAGGGCAAATTCCGAGCCGTAGTATACGGAGGGAATCCCCGGCATGGTATATAAAAGGATGTGGACAGGCGTAAAATGCGCCTTATTCTGAAGCTTTGTAAATATCCTCTCCACATCATGATTATCCACGAAATTATAGAGCCTGAAGGCACCTGCCCCGTTTAGACCCATCCCGTCAAGCCTTCTCTGGGTATGTGCGATCTCGAAATAATTATGGTCATTATGCCCCGAATAAAAGGCCTTATGCATAACATAGTTCGTTACGGAGTGCAGGGTTCCCTCATTTACCCACCTGGAATAGTCCCCATGGATAACCTCTCCCATAAGATAGAATTCCGGCTTTACCTCGGATGCAACAGCCCTCAGCATCTTCATAAAATCAAAGTCCAGAACATCCGCCGCATCCAGGCGGAGTCCGTCGATATCAAATTCTTTAACCCAGAAACGGATGGTCTCACTGATATAGTCCTTTACCTCCGGATTTCTCTGGTTCAATTTCACAAGGAGATTATAGCCTCCCCAGTTGTCATAGGAAAAGCCGTCATTATACTCATTATTTCCGTAGAAATTCACATTGCAGTACCAGTCCCTGTATTTCGACCCTTCCCTCTTCTCTTTGAGATCCCTGAAAGCGAAAAAATCCCGGCCGGTGTGGTTAAATACACCGTCCAGTATCACCCTTATCCCATTTTTGTGGCAGTCCTTCACGAATTTCTGAAGATCCTTATTATCGCCCAGCCTTGAATCCAGCTTCCGGTAATCTGTGGTCTCATAGCCATGTCCCACAGACTCGAAAAGGGGACCGATATAAAGGGCATTGCAGCCTATCTCCTTTATATGCTCTATCCAGGGCTTAAGCTTATTCAGTCTGTGGGTCACGCCCGAATAAGCATTCTCCTTTGGTGCTCCGAGAAGTCCCAGAGGATAAATATGATAAAAAACCGCCTCATCATACCAGGCCATTTAAACACCTCACTTTAATTATTTGTCATCCTGAGCGCCGGCATTCCTGTCATCCTTATCGCCGGCATTCCTGTCATCCTTATCGCCGGCATTCCTGTCATCCTGAGCGCCAGCGAAGGATCTTTCCAAAAACTCTATCCTCCGGTCCAGGGCAGCCAAAAACACCCTGCTGTCCTTAGCCATATCAAAAGAATGCACGGTTCCCTTTGTTTCGTTCAATTCAACCTCGCAGCCGGCCTCCTTAAGAGCCTCAGCGTATGCCACACCCTCGTCATGCAGTGCATCAAATTCCGCCGGTTCAATATATGCGGGCGGAAGCTCCGAAAGAGTGGAAGCCTCTATGGGAGACAGATAATACTTCCTGCCCTCTTCTTTGTCCGCGTTCAGTATCTTTTTATATGCGTTTACGGCTTCGCTGTTGACCACCGGAACATCAGGATACTTTTTCATGGATAAGGTCTCTCCCCGGGTATCGAGGCTCGGATAAAGAAGGAGCTGTGCACAGGGCTTCTGCAATCCCTCATCTCTTGCAAGAAGGCAGATTGCTGCCGAGATGGTTCCCCCTGAGCTGTCGCCCATAACGGCTATCCTTTCTCTGTCTATATGATATTTTTCGGCATTGTCCAGAAGATATCTGTAAAGCTCATAAACCTCCTTTATCTGGGTAGGCGGGGCATATTTCGGTGCCAGGTCATAGATCGGGAAAAATACCCTGCAGGATACCCTTGTCGTCACCTCAGCTGCCAGACGGTAGTGGTAGGGAAGCCCAGGGAAAAGGAAGGCACCGCCGTGCGGGAAAAGCACTGCAGGCAATGCCCTGTCGCTGTCCTTAAAAGCCGCTGGTATATATTCCAGCACCGTGAGAACGCCCTTGGGAGCGGTCGATAAAGGTATAGTATGCCGTATCAGGCTGTACTCCGGAGTTGAGCGCTGCTTATAGTGGAGTCTCTTATACAGGAGCTGCACAAGCCTTATCTGAAAGCGTGACTTCGCAACAGGGATCTTATACAGGGGAAGAAGCTCCGGATCGATACCGTATTTATCGCCCTTTTCCGCTCTCTTCTCATTAAATGATACATATATGCAGTGCTCTGTCCTGTCCGGAAAAATAAAGATACGTATATCGTCGGAAAGGTTTGCGATTATGGAGTGGCTTATCTCTCCCCAGTCCACCTCCCCGAATTCCTCGAAGCGGTCGAAGGCTGAGAAGTTATAAGCCTCCATTGTCCATACATAAGCATCCTCGTCATAGGGATAACCCGCTTCCTTAAGGTGCTTTGCCTTCTGCTTCCGTACACCCAGAGCCTCCGCTTCCTCCTTAAGAGCCTCCAGCGTTTCGTAGCTGCTGCTTAAAAGGAAGCGTATCTTATCCGTAACTCCATTAAATCCGGTAAGGTCCCAGGAGGTATCCTCGCTTCCTTCCACCCTTCTCTTAAGTGTCAGGCGGATCCTTATGCTTTCCCTGTCTCCCTTAAGATCGATATCGGCAGTCCGTTCATCATCAAGAAGCTTCAGGATTTCTACGATCTCTTCCACCACCAGCCTTAAACGAAGACCGGACTTCGGAGAAAGGGCGGCGTCTTCAATAAAACCGTCTATTAATGAAAAAAGCGCATCCTTTTCCCCGTATCCCGATATCCTGATATTTCTTTTCTCCATTTCCTTATATCACTCCTCGTCTATGATCTCCGGGATCATAGCCTTACCCAGCTTTTCTCCCACATACTTCTTTATTTCCTCCGGGTCCGTTTCCTTTGAGGTCTTTATCACAGCCCTTATATGGAAAAGATTGTTTTCCCCATAGACAACCGAGGCCTCTGCCTCCTCGATCCCGGGATAAGAAACAAGTGTTTTTTCAAGCTCGAAAAGATTGATAAAGGATCTTCCTGCCAGAGTCTCCCTTATAACCGTCTTTCCTGCCTGGTACAAAGCTTCAACCTTCCTGTCCGGTGTGATCCTCGCTTCTATCCCCGTATCGTACATGGTTCCGGGAGAATAAAGGCTCTCAATGCTATCTCCTCCCCCATTAACCTTCTGATCCAGTACATATAGTCTTCCCCAGGCACCAAAGGGCTTCTTTATCCCGTATTCATCCAGCACATAAGGCTTTACCATAAGTTCTTCGCTTCCCCCGGGGATGACCTCCTTACCGAGATATGCATTGAGCCTTGCCGCCGGGAGCTCGAAGTGCTTCGGATAAAGCCTTGCGGGAAGGTGATCTTTTAGCTTTCTGACCGAGCTTTCCTCCCTCATAGCTATAAGCACGCTCTCCATCACAGCGAGGAATTCCTCCAACATATCCCTGTCAAAACGGTTTTCCCAATATCTTAATTCGTAGGTATATCCCCTTTCTGCCTCATAGATCATAAGGTGGAAGGGAAGGGAGTCAAGCTGTATCTTTATCCCTGTAGCACTCTCCCCGCCTATTTGAGGGATATCGAGAAGGGTACCCTGATACTGGATAAACATCTCATCCGCATGCTGGCTTGACATATGCGTTTCCATTGTGTGAAGGATCTGGTCTGCACTTCTGTTCAGCATCTCCTTTACGGTTTCGTGAGGGATCCTCTTATACCTGAAAATATATGTGGCAAAGAAGGAGCCTGCGATCTGTACCCACCTTCCGTCGGTCCTTCCGTTATGGATACTGGATATCACCACATCATCAAGCGAGCTGAAGAGACTTACGGTATAGCTGAAGGCACTCAGGAAAAGCGCGTTTTCGGACACCCCGTACATACGGCATAAGCCCTTCGTATCCTCCTTATTCAGATTTGAGAACATTCCCTTTATAGATGCATTATGTGCGGTTCCGAGATCGTAGCTGTCCATCTTGGCCAAGATGCTCCTCTTGATCTCTAAGCCCTTAAGAAGCTCCTTATAAAAAGCAATATCCTTATCCCGTAGTCCCGCCTCGTCTCTTGCCGTCTCATCCAGAAGATATTCGTAGAAGGTATAATCCGACTTTTTCACCTCTTCCTTCATATAGAGCCGGTTCAGATCCTGTAAGAGGATATTCATGGTCATACCGTCTCCGATAATATGTGCCACATCGAAGAAAAGGTATTTGTCTTCATCCGCCTCGTAAAGCCCGATATGATAAAGATTTTCACCCGGGGTGTAGGTAAAGGGAACAAGAAGGGTCTTTCTCTTTTCCTCCCATTCCTCCTCCGTCATTTTCGCTCTTTCAATGGTGATCTCCCTATTATCGTCCCGGAAATTATAAAGCTTTCCGTCCTCGCCCGGCTCTATCCTGTCTCTTAAAACGGGATGGATATCAAAAAGCGCACGGATCGCTTCCTCCATCCTGTCCATATCTATCCTTGACCCCAGCTTAAAGAAGAAGGGAAGGTTCGCCGTGGTATTTCCCCTCATAACGTAAGCAAAGTACATCTGCAGCCTTGTAAGCGGATATTTCTCCCTTACAGAGTAATCCACCTTCTTTTCCTTATCCTTGGCAGCCCATATGGATGCGAGCTTCTCCACGGTGGGATTCTCCATAAGCTCTGTCAAAGTCACCGATAATTCAAGCGTATCCTGCATTCCGGTAAGCAGCATGATGCTCCCGAAGGAGTCGAGCCCTGCAGTATAGAGATCCGTATCTATGCCGAATTTCCTGTGTCCCAGAACCTGGGCGCAAATCTCATAGATCTTCTGCTGCTTTTCATCCTCAGGAAGCCGGAGGCTCTTCTCAAACTCCTTTGAATCCTCCTTTTCCTTAAAGAAGGCTTCGCGGATGATCTTTTTTGAGGTAGTCTTTAAGAAGGGCTGTCTCCTTATCCCCGTATACATGATCCGCTTATATGTGGGCAGGGACTTATTATGCTTTTTAACTATCTCCTCAACCTCAAGCTCCACATTATCTATGCCGTTTGCCTCCGCATATTTAAAATCCGGATAAACCTCGCACTTTATCATGTCATCCTCACCGTAGACCAGGATATCCGTGATAAGAGGCTCCGTTTCAAAGCTCTCCTCTATCTCCTCGGGAGCAACGTTCTCCCCGTTTCCGAGGATAATAAGGTTCTTTAAGCGTCCGGTCAGGAAGAGGAAATTCTCATCATCCAGATAGCCGATATCTCCGGTCTTCAGCCACCCGTCCTCTGTAAAGGTTTCCGCCGTGATCTCCGGATCGCCGTAATAGCCCTTCATCACAAAGGGTGAACGGACCTGTATCTCTCCTCCTTCGGCAATCCTTACTTCTACCCTCTTTATCACCTTTCCGGCAGACTCGATCTTATCAAGCCGGTCATAGACCGCCTCGGAGATGACAGGTGAGCATTCGCTCATACCGTAGCCCTGTCCGATCCGTACCCCAAGATCCGCGTATTTCCTTGCAAGAGCGGCGGATAATCCTCCACCACCGCAAACGATACGGGAAATATTCCGTCCGTAAACGAGACGGAGGGCATCCCTGTCCGTAAGCCCGGGGTCAGCTGCAGCCAAGGCAGATATCTTATTGTAAAGAGCCTTGGCTATCATAGGAACCATATGCATGATATGGGGTTCAAAGAGACGAAGATGTTTCCCGAGAAGCGACAGGGGGCCGTTTATACAGAGAGTCGCTCCGATCTGAAGTGACCTTAAAACATCAGAATTTATGCAGAAGGAATGGTGGATCGGCAGAACACAGAGACATACGGGGTGCTCCACCTTATCATCGATATCATCAAGTGACAGGATATTCCCTACGATATTTGCATTGGTGATCATCACTCCCTTTCCCCGGCCGGTGGTTCCCGAGGTAAAGAGTATCATACAGAGATCGTCCGGCCGGACACCGCTCTCACTACCGCCTACACTCCACTCATGTCCCGAATAACGCATATCCATAAGGATATCATTTAAAGACGGCTCCTTCCGGACCGGCTGCAGGGAGTATATTTCCCTGATCTTCGGACACTTATCCCTGATATCCTCAACCAGAGGTCTTAGTACCCAGTCGTAAAACAGGATATCCACATCGGAGCGGTCAAGACAGTCGGAAAGATGGTTTATATCAAGCTGGTTATCCAGGGGAACAGCTATATTTCCGGAGGCCATAACTCCCACCATCACGCTAATGTAATGAGCGCTTGCAGAGCCGAAAAGCCCCACCTTTAAGGGTCTTCCCTCCTTTTCCCTCCGTTCGTTCACAAAGGCCCCGACAATCCGGCACAGCTCCCCGAACCTTTCATAGCTTATGTCATAGATTACGTCATCATCCCGCTCATAGCGGAGATAGGGGGTTTTTCCGTACTTTGCCACACATTTTTCCAATAGCTCCCGCACGGTTACTGTGTTTTCGTAAGTCATCTTGTCGGTTCCTCCTTTTTTATGATACAAACGCCCAAAGTCAAATGGCTTTTTGAACAAGTTCAAACGCCATTTAGACTTTTGGCGTTTGTATCATCATGATGTTGGGGTCAAATAGACCCGTGTTGGTACCTTGAAAAACACACATATTACAGTAAAACGTAGCCGTTTTTGGTATAATTATAATATAACCAGAAAGGTGATCCGAGCAATGGCTTTTAGAAC
>Ga0310695_10000791_pt1 | contig 78157 bp, 56 predicted proteins | sample RumenRJG_04DNA_FD_203882 | JGI IMG/M metagenome (GOLD analysis project Ga0310695, IMG submission 203882) | Bovine rumen microbial communities from Lethbridge, Alberta, Canada - RJG_04 (v2) (version 2) | ecosystem: Host-associated > Mammals > Digestive system > Stomach > Rumen | place: Canada... | reverse complement strand
GATTTAATGGTGTTGCAGAGCACGCGGAATCATTGAATAAAGATAATGCCGCCCTTCAATATCATGTTGCGTGGAGTAATGAATGTATAGAGTTTTGGTTTCTGCTTCACTTTGCGTATTATACTTCGAATAACCATAGATCTGAGTATATCGAGTTTTTGAGTAAGAAATTTAAGGAACTGGGTTTGGGTGCTTACGAAAAGAACAGGAAAGATACCTTTACCATCCTACAGGAATATGGAAATGAGGATCTAGCTATACGATATGCAAAGAGGATCATTGCAGATAATGAAGGAAAAACACCGACGGAAATAGCTCCGGGGACAAAGGTGTATAAGTTGGTGGAGGAACTAAGAAGGTATTGCTCAAAAGATAATGTAAAATTAATTAAATAGCATGCTTTCATAGCAACTGAAAGATGAAAACTTCGTAACTAATATGAAGTAATCCAGTTTGGTATGGGTGTCATAAGAACGATTGTTGATGAGCGTACATCCCATAATCCGGCCAGAGCAGAAAGTGATTGTAGATACATATTTTGCTTATACTTTCCAATGTAGCATAAATGGGCTCTTGAAAGCTCGGATAAAAGACCATTGCCCTGTTCTTGTTAAGCGGGGAAGGAAGAGAGAAAACATGAGTGATTATGAAAAGTTAAAAAAGATTATTGATGATACTGATGAATTAATAAAAAAGGATATTACCAATTCGGATCCAGAATTTGATGCTTGGGAAATGAAGGTTAAACGTTTTATTTCTAACAAATATGGAGTTAATAGTTTAGAAATGAATAAATTCAATGATACTCCGTTTTTCATGGGGGTATGGTCTTTAGATACTCCGGAAGAAGAAATACATCAAGATTCTGTTAATTCATGTCGAGATGGGTTAAAAACAACAAAAGCTATTTTAGAAGCATATCTTGAAGAACTCAGTGAGGAAAATGAGCTTTCTATACAATTTCAACCGCAGCCATCGATGGACGCATCAAAAGTATTCATTGTTCACGGACATGATGGCGAACTTAAAGAAGCTGTTGCAAACTATAGATGATGGAATAATCTTTCAAGTGAAGATTACGAAAAATACTTAGAGTATCCCGTTCATCTAGTATATATAGTGATAAATGATTGCAGGTAATCCGCGTGATTGCCTGCAGTTTTATTTTGGGAAAATATTGTTGTACCCAACGAGAGAAATATATACGTTGACAACGTATATAAGTTGGTTTATATTTTATTAAAATATAAAGATGTTTTTGGAGACGATAGTATGGATATATCAGAAAAAATTAAGGAGTTACGAAAGAAAACGGGATTATCACAAAGTAAGTTTTCTGCAAAATTCGGGATCCCTGTAAGAACCCTTCAGCAGTGGGAACAGGGAATAAGCGCCCCTCCGGAATATTTGGTCAGAATGATGGCGTATATTATGCTGCTTGAAGAAAAAAGCCATATACAAGACGAAGAACCGATAAGGGGGAAAAATGCAGATGGCAAATGATAAAGTTCAATTATTTGAAGACCAGCCGATAAGGACGGCATGGATTGAGGATGAGGAAGAATGGTATTTTTCGGTTGTGGATGTTGTTGGGGTTCTGACTGAACAACCTGATATTGATGGTGCAAGGAATTATTGGAAAGTATTGAAAAATAGGCTTAAAGAGGAGGGAAGTCAGTTGGTTACAAATTGTAACCAACTGAAAATGAGATCGCCGAAGGATGGAAAAAGATATAATACCGACGTAGCAAACACCGAGCAATTACTTCGCATAATCCAGTCGATTCCATCTAAGAAAGCGGAGCCATTCAAATTGTGGCTGGCACAGGTTGGCAGGGAGCGCATTGAAGAAGTAATCGACCCAGAGCTGACAATTGAGAGGGCTCTTGAAACCTACGCTAAGAAAGGTTATTCCAGAGAATGGATCAATCAGCGACTGCAGGCAATTCAGGTAAGAAAAGAACTTACAGATGAATGGGAAAAGCGTGGTGTAAGGAAAGGCGTAGAATATGCAATCCTGACAGATGAGATAACGAAAGCCTGGTCCGGGATTACAACACGACAGTATAAGAATCATAAAGGTCTGAAAAAGGAAAACCTCCGGGATAATATGTCTACATTGGAACTGGTGCTTAATATGTTGGCTGAGGCTACTACCACAGAGATTTCAAAGCAAAAGAAGCCAGAGACTTTCGAAGAAAATCGAATGGTTGCTATTGAAGGTGGAGAAGCCGCGGGAGAAGCACGATTGGCTGTGGAAAAGAGAACCGGAAAACCTGTAATAACGAATAAAAATGCAGCCCAATTGCAAGATTTGGTTACAGGACTCATTGAAACTATAAATGACAAAAGCGATGGACAAGAAGGGGAATGAATAAACTGAGAAGGTGTTATATTGCATAGGGAGGATTGTTTTGATTATGGGTGCAAGAGATAAAGAAGTACTAAATATGCAATTGACTCTTATTCCGATTTTGGCCAAGGTATGGAATAAATCCTATTCAGACTTATCAGATATGTTTACGAAATATGATTTGCCGGGATATATTGATATCTGTTATGAAAAATATAATTCTACCGGGAATCAGGGAATTATCGATGATTTGAAAGAATATATCGAAATGCAAGGCGGCAGTATAGAATAATCTTATAGTTGGAAAGTATTTGGCAGGACGTGTTAAAGGAATAGCGGTTGCGGAATACGATTGAGAATCGAGATATTCTTTTGGGTACACTTTGGGTACAATAGCATTTGAACGGTATGAATATATCGAAAAAACGTATCAAATGATACGCTTAAGAAGCACGAAAAGAATAGACTAAACCGGTTTGAATTTTTCGAGTAAATGAACTTGAGTGATATAATTGTCCAAGGGCAAAGCAGATTATCCTCCAGGAGGTAAACTGTCTTATTAAATCACCTTTCCAAGGTCTGTTCTTTTGTTTATTAATCCTTGCAGTATAAGGAGTTGACGAGTGGGATAAGCGTGGGGTAAAGAAAGGCGTAGAATATGCAATCCTGACTGATGAGATAAAGAAAGCCTGGTCCGGAATGACAACAAGCAGGGACTTTCCATTTTGGAAGGTCTCTTTTTTTGCGACATACTGTTGACGCTTTTATGATGTGGTCTGTGCTACACTGTGAATACGAAGCAGTGGAGGAAGCAGATATGGTGTATCGTATAAAAGTTGATGGGAAAAGGAAATATGCTGAGTCTCATATCAGGGAGTATAGCCTTGAAGCAGATAATCTGGCAAGGGAAGAAATAGTAAGGCATTTCCTTGATGATGCAGGAGCGAAGGATGTTGTGATTGAGTCTACACCGGAAGAAGTGCGAAGACATTGCAGGGAGGACATATGATGGATTATCACTTAATGCATAACGACCTTATGGATAAGACAGAACTTCACTGTCACACGAAGATGTCAGCGGGTAAAGGCCTTATAGCACCGGATGAACTGGTTCGATATGCATATGAAAAGGGATATAAGGCAATAGCGATCACCGATTGCGGTAATGTGCAGGCATTCCCTGAGGTCTACAGAACATGGCTTAAGCTGTGGAACGAATATGAGGATGGATGCCGTCAAATAGGAGCGGAACCTGACAAGAATGATTTTCTGAAAGTGATATATGGCATGGAAGGAAATCTTCTTACAGAAGAAGGAAAAGTGTATCCGGTATTGCTCTACGCAAAAAATGATGCCGGCATCAAAAATCTGTATAAGATCGTTACTGCGTCAAATCTGGAATACTATGATAAGATTCCCTTAATTCCGAGGAAATATCTGGATGATCATAGGGACGGTTTGATCATAGGGTCGGTATGTGATGGGGGAGAAGTGTTCTCTGCTGTAAATCCACCTGCGTGGGATGGTAGAATGTACAGCTATGATGATGTCAGAAAGATTGCTTCTTACTATGATTTTCTGGAGATTGTTCCGTTTGACAGTTATGAACCCGACAGGGGCTCTGAATTTGAACGGTATATGTGTTATTGTGCAGTGAATATCGGATTAAGAACCATGGTTGCTGCATCAGACGCATATTATCTGTGCGAGACCGATAAGGATTGCCGGGATATTTTAACAGATAAGGGAAATGGATACAGCAACCGGCCGGGATATCTGATGAGTTATGATGAAAAATGTAAAAGATCGTTCAACAGATGGCATTCAGGAATGCCGGAAGAATTGCTTAAGCTGCCGGATAGACTGTTTGATAACAGATCCTGGATAGCCGATCAGATCGAATATGTATCTCCGCTTCGCGAAGGGAGATTTATACCTGAATATCCCGAAGCTGATGAAAAACTGGCTGATATATGTACAGAAAAAGTGAAAGAGCTTTTCGGTGATAAACCCGATTTGGAAGTAAGAAAACGGCTGGAACGGGAACTTAATGCCATTAGGGAAAATGGATACGCCGGAATATTCATGATGTGGCGTCAGCTTGTCAGAAAATCCCTGGATGAGTGTTATCCAACGGGAATCAGGGGATCGGTCGGTTCATCTTTTGTGGCTTACCTTTGCGAAATAACGGATATAAATCCCCTTTCAAAAGAAAACGGCGGCTATCAGATCCCGGTGGAAGTGTTTATGGGATTAAAACTTGACAAAGAGCCGGATATCGATATCAATTTTGGATCCGGTATCAGAGATGTAATACAGGAATATGTCAGAGAACTGCCGGGTGTCGGAGAGACGTGTCATGGGGGTACAATATCTTCGATGCATGCTAAGACCGCGCAAAGAAAAATTGAGAGATATTGGGAAGAGAATGATTTACCAATACCTGAAAAACACGAGATGAAAAGGCTTATAGATAAGCTGATGGGAGTGAAGACGGGAAACGGTGTTCATCCGGGTGGTATTATCGTATGCCCCAAGGGAGAAGAGCTGTTATCCTTTACCCCGCTTACGCATCCGTTTCCCGGAAGGTGTGTAACCACTGAATTCGATTATCATAGCATTGATGGAAATTTGCTGAAACTGGATATTCTTGGTCATATTAAGTACGATATGTTTCATGTTCTACAGGAAACAACCGGTATTAAGGTGCAGGATATTCCCCTTGATGATGAAAAAGTGCTGAAGCTGTTATGCGATGCGGAATGTGAAAGAATAGACAACTTCCCTGAATTTGGCGATGAATATTTAAGAGCTATGATAAGGGACGCGAAACCAGGGACATTTGATGATCTGGTCAAAATATCAGCCTTGAGCCATGGGACGGAAGTGTGGCATGGGAATCAAAAGGAACTTGTTGGGAGAGGTCAGATAAAACTGTCGGACTGCATAGCCTCAAGGGATGATATCATGCTCTATCTGATGGATATGACCATGCCCAAAGTTGAGGCATACAGGATCATGGAGTCAGTCAGAAAAGGGAAAGGGCTTACGGATGAACAAAAGCTGATCATGAAAGATGTGGGGGTACCTGAGTGGTATATACGGGTTTGTGAAAAAATCCGTTACCTGTTCCCGAAGTCTCATGCTGTTTCATATACGATGATGGCGGTACGGCTGGCGTATTACATGGTCTATTTCCCGGATGAGTATTATGAAGCATTATCTGAGGCCGGATAATCAAATATCCTTTAATTCGCCGGTATATTTATCATACTCAAAAATGAAGGCTTTGTATTTTCGGATGACCTTTCTAATCCCTTCTAATCTTAAAAAGGTGTTGACAAAAGAGAAAAAAGAGTCTATAGTTACGAAACATAAAGAGCAAAGGCGCTTTGGACGGAAGTCCGAAGCGCTTTTTTTCTTTGCATCCGGGATTTTCAGGTGGCGCGGATCTGAAGGTTAGGATGCAGCAAAAGGGGCTGAGGAGAAAAACATAACAAAAGGTTACTTATCACGCAATGGCGCGTTTCCTGACGGGGAAAGCGCTATTTTTTTCGAGGGACTGCGTAAGGAAGTCCCGGCTTTGAGGAGGGATATTATGACTAAAGAAATCTTGGAAGCCATCAACAGTGAAGTATACGGAGTATGGTTTTTGATAGGGGCGGCTCTGGTGTTCTGGATGCAGGCCGGATTTGCAATGTGCGAGGCCGGATTTACCAGGGCGAAGAACTCAGGAAACATCATCATGAAGAACCTCATGGATTTCTGCATAGGCACCGTGATGTGGTTCATCTGCGGAGCATCCCTGATGCTTGGGGAAAACATGCTCGGAGGTTTTGCGGGAAAGTTCTCCTTTGATGTGTTTGGAAACTACGGAAATTTTGATTATTCGGGCTTTGTTTTTAACCTGGTGTTCTGCGCAACGACGGCAACGATAGTTTCGGGCTCCATGGCTGAAAGAACAAAGTTCTCATCCTACTGCATCTATTCGGCAGTGATCTCAGCCATCATCTATCCGATAGAAGCTCACTGGACCTGGGGCGGAGGCTTTCTCGCACAATGGGGATTCCATGATTATGCAGGATCAAACTGCATCCATATGGTGGGCGGCATCTGCGCACTCATCGGCGCATGGATGCTCGGTCCCCGTATCGGAAAATTTGTTAAGGACAAGAATGGAAAAGTGACAAAGGTCAACGCTTTTCCGGGACATAACCTGGTAGTTGCAGCCCTTGGGGTATTCATCCTCTGGCTTGGCTGGTACGGCTTTAACGGTGCAGCTGCAACCGATGTGGCGACCCTTGGCTCCATCTTTCTGACAACAACTGTGGCACCGGCTGTTGCAACGGTGGTGTGCATGATCTTTACCTGGATCAAATACGGAAAGCCTGATGTTTCAATGTGTCTTAACGCCTCACTTGCAGGACTTGTAGCCATTACCGCTCCCTGTGATGTGACCGACTGCGCCGGAGCAGCCATCATCGGAGCGGTTGCGGGTCTTCTGGTGGTATTCGGAGTATGGTTCTGTGACAATGTGATCCACGTTGACGATCCCGTCGGAGCAGTTGCAGTACATATGCTGAACGGTATCTGGGGAACCATTGCTGTAGGTTTTTTTGCCACGGCTTCAGCTCCCGGCTTTGAAGGAGCAGGCATCACCGCGGGACTTTTCTACGGAGGCGGTGTGAGCCAGCTCGCAAAACAGTTCGGAGGTCTTGCAGTAACCATCGGATGGACAGTAGTAACCATAATAATAACCTATACTCTGATCAAAAAATTCAACGGACTTCGGGTGTCGGAAGAAGAGGAGATTACAGGTCTTGACCGCACGGAGCACGGACTGACAAGCGCATATGCAGGCTTTTCCATAATGGATATATCAAACACCATGACCATGGAGGTAAATGAGAACACAAGCCTCGGGTCGGACGAATATGAGGAGGCAAGTCAGCTTAAAAGGGATGCAGCCGTGCAGGTTGTAAATGCCTTCCCGGAAACAGGCATCAGCAAGGTCGTGATCATAGCAAGACTTTCAAGATACGACACCCTGAGGAAGGCAATGAACGATCTGGGTGTGACCGGCATGACTGTGACCCAGGTCATGGGCTGCGGCATCCAGAAGGGAGCCGGGGACAGATACCGCGGAGTCGAGGTCGATGCCACATTGCTGCCCAAGGTCAAGGTTGAGGTGGTAGTGAGCAAGATACCTGTGCAGTCAGTCATAGCCGCCGCCAAGAAGGCCCTGTACACGGGACATATCGGAGACGGAAAGATATTTGTATATCCTGTTGAAAAGGTAGTCAAGATCAGAACCGGTGAGGAGGATTTTGACGCCCTGCAGGATGTTGAATAAGGCTTCATTTTAATAGTGTTTTACAGTTTGCGCAGTTAGTTCGGCTGCGCAAACTGTAGTCTGAGGATCGTACCCGTTGTCAGTAACAGATTGGAGATGATGCGGAAATGGAAGGGATACATGAAGAATGTGGTGTGTTCGGAATTTATTCAAACAGGGATATAAATGCGGCTCAGTACATATACTACGGTCTGACAGCTCTTCAGCACAGGGGTCAGGAGTCGGCAGGCATTGTGGTCTGTGACACCTGCGGTCCCATCGGCAACATCAGCGGACACAAGGACATGGGGCTTGTAAATGAGGTCTTTTCCGGGGAAATCCTTGAAAGGCTGAAGGGAAACATCGGGATCGGTCATGTGAGATATTCCACCGCAGGTGGCAGCACAAGGGAGAACGCCCAGCCTGTTTTCATCAGTTATGCAAAGGGCACCATAGCCCTTGCGCACAACGGATATATAATAAACGCGGAAAATATCCGCCGGGAGCTTTTGAAAGAGGGCGCAGTATTCAGGGGAAATGCAGACTCTGAGGTCATTGCATACAGGATAGCCCAGGAGAGGATGCAGGCCGGATCCATAGAGGAGGCATCTGAAAATGTGGCAAAAACCCTGAAGGGAGGCTTTGCCCTGCTGATCTTAAGCCCCAGGAAACTGATATGCATCAGGGATCCCTGGGGGCTTAAGCCCCTGTGCTTGGGTACTCTGGACGATATGTATGTCTGTGCATCGGAAAGCAGCGCCCTTCGTGCGATAGGTGCTGATTATGTAAGGGATGTTACTCCCGGCGAGATGGTCATGATCACTGAGGAGGGGATCACCTCAAAACAGATCATGAATACCTCCCATAAAGCTCATTGTGTTTTTGAATATATTTACTTTGCCAGACTGGATTCCAGGATAGACGGCATAAGCGTATATAATGCAAGGATCGAGGGCGGCAGGGCTCTTGCCAGACGCTTTCCGGTGGATGCGGACGTGGTCACGGGAGTTCCCGATTCGGGTCTTACAGCAGCGGCCGGTCTTGCCGAGGAGTCGGGAATTCCCTTCAGGATAGCCTTTGCAAAAAACAGTTATGTGGGCAGAACCTTCATCAAGCCGACGAAGGAAGAGCGCACCAGCGCTGTCGCCATCAAGCTTCGCGTGATAGAGGATGTCGTGAAGGGAAAGAGAGTCATTCTGACAGACGATTCCATAGTCAGGGGTACGACTCTTAAAAATCTCATAAAGGAGATGAGGAGGTTCGGTGCCCTAAAGGTGCACGTGAGGATATCCTCACCTCCCTTTCTTTATCCTTGCTTTTATGGAACGGATGTGCCGGACAACTCCGAGCTCATTGCAAGCGGTCACACCAGGGAACAGATCAGGAAAAAGATCGGAGCGGACTCACTGGAGTATCTTGCCATTGAAGATCTTGATGTCATGACCTCCGGACTCCCACTCTGCAAAGCCTGTTTCGACGGTCATTATCCCGTTGAAAAATAATTTAATAAAACCTATTGACATAGTAGGTTAAAAGGAATATAATCTCGACTATACTTAAGAGCGGACGACATATGACCGTCGAAAAACGTGACGTTACGTCAGAGGCTCCTAAGTGATGAGGAGTTGAGAAGATCGTCTGATGAAAGAAAGAGGGGACATTATGAAGGCTATGGCAGCAACAATGCGAATGTGTCGAATGCTTAACTCCCGGGCATGTTTCATGAACGGGGCGTTCGGAGTGTTGATTGAATGTCCCTGTATGTGATCTGTGGTTTGTTAAAAGCCGTTTGCCCGGGAGCTAAAACAGCACCGGGTTTTTTTGTAAGATGAACCCGGAGGGAAAGGATCCTGAAATCAAAGATCAGTAAACCTTCACAGTTAAGGGGAGGGATCCGGGGAAAGTAACAGTAAACAGAGGTGACTGTTCAGAAGGTGAAGGCCGCTGAACAGCTGCAAACAGATAAAAAAGGAGATAAGATCATGAGTGAATATAAGTTTGAAACCTTACAGTTACACGTTGGACAGGAACAGGCAGATCCGGCAACGGATTCACGTGCGGTTCCCATTTACGCCACCACTTCCTACGTTTTCCACAACAGCCAGCACGCAGCAGACAGATTCGGTCTGGCAGATGCCGGAAATATCTACGGCAGGCTCACAAACACCACACAGGATGTCCTTGAAAAAAGGCTTGCAGCTCTTGAAGGGGGAAGCGCAGCTCTTGCTCTGGCATCCGGAGCCGCAGCCATAACCTATACCATCGAGGCTCTTGCCGCCAACGGAGGACATATCGTTGCCCAGAAGACCATATATGGCGGAACCTTCAACCTCTTTGAGCATACCCTTCCCCAGTACGGAATAGAGACAACCTTTGTGGATGCCCACGACCTGAGCGAGGTTGAGGGTGCAATAAAGGACAATACCAGGGCGATCTATCTTGAGACTCTGGGAAATCCCAACAGCGATATCCCCGATATCGATGCCATTGCTGAGATAGCACATAAGCACGGACTGCCGTTAGTCATAGATAATACCTTCGGAACTCCTTATCTTTTCAGACCCTTTGAGCATGGTGCGGATATAGTAGTTCATTCCGCAACCAAGTTTATAGGCGGACACGGAACAACGCTTGGCGGTATCATCGTTGAGTCAGGTAAATTCGACTGGAAGGCAAGTGGGAAATATCCCAACATTGCTGCTCCAAATCCCAGTTATCACGGAGTATCATTCTATGACGCGGTAGGTCCTGCTGCTTTTGTGACCTTTATCAGGGCAATCCTTTTAAGAGACACGGGAGCCACCATATCACCCTTCGCCGCTTTCCTGCTTTTACAGGGTGTTGAGACACTTTCACTCCGTCTTGAAAGACATGCGGAAAACACAAAGAAGGTTGTTGAATTCTTAAGCAGTCACCCTCAGGTTGAGAAGGTTAACCATCCTTCACTTCCGGATCATCCGGACAATGCCCTCTATAAGAAATATTTCCCCAATGGAGGCGGATCCATCTTTACCTTTGAGATCAAAGGCGGAAAGGAAGAGGCATGGAAATTTATAGATAATCTGGAGATTTTTTCACTGCTGGCAAATGTAGCGGATGTTAAGAGCCTTGTGATCCATCCTGCTTCTACCACACATTCCCAGCTTTCCGAGGATGAGCTGCTTGACCAGGGCATCAAGCCCAACACCATCAGGCTGTCCATCGGAACGGAGCATATCGATGACATAATCGCCGATCTTGAAAAGGGCTTTGCAGCTGCAAAATAAGATATTTCCGGATTCTTTCATTTTACGAACAGAGCCGGTATGTGATAGAATGATAACTGTTCGGAACCCCTGTCAGGGGGTCCGGACAGTTATTTGCGTCTGACCGGGTTTTCCCGACCGGACGATATGAACGCAGTTGGTTTTAAAACACGGACGGAATGAGGTTTAATGATGGAAAAAAAGACAAAGAACATTATGATAGTTGGAGTCGGCGGACAGGGAACGCTTCTTACCAGCAGGATCCTTGGAGGGATCATGGAGAGTGCGGGATATGACGTTAAGATCTCAGAGGTTCACGGTATGGCACAGCGGGGAGGATCGGTAGTCACCTTTGTCAGATATGGGGAGAATGTTGCAGAACCCATAGTTGAGGAGGGGCAGGCTGATATCCTCATTGCCTTTGAAAGGCTTGAAGCGCTCAGATATGCGCACTTTGTCAAGCCCGACGGAGTTTTTATAATAAATGATCAAAGGATAGATCCCATGCCCGTTGTTACGGGAAACGCCAAATATCCCGAAAACATCATAGAGGAGCTTAAAAAGGATCACACGGTCTATTCGACAGACGCTATGGGTGAAGCGAAAAAACTTGGAAATCAGAGGGTTTTCAACAACATCATCCTGGGACTTGCCGCAAGACATATGGACTTTTCGAAGGAGGACTGGCTAAAGGTCATAGAAGAAAAGGTTCCTCCGAAAACAGTGGAGATCAACAAAAAGGCCTTTCTGGCAGGTTATGCCATCTGAGAGATCTTTTCGTATAATGAAAAGGATGGTAACTGTTCAGAAACCGACGGATCCTGAACAGTTGCAAAACGGTTCTAATTTTTACGGAAATTTCGAAAGGAGTGTAATTATGAAAAAGAGAAAGATCGCAGCGATCCTCATGACGCTTACCATGACCTGCGGAATGATCTTTGGCTGTTCGGCTAAGATCGATGTTCCGGAAGTTTCGCAGGAGGAAACAGAAGAACCTGCTGAAGAAGCAAAGGAAATGACCGAGGCGGAAACTGAGGAAACGGAAGAAAAGACAGAGGCTGAAGAGGAGGCTTCCGCAGATGAAAAAGAAGCCGAAGCAGAAGCTGATGAGGAGGAAAACAGCGGTGAGATAGCCGTAAAGATCAGCTCCCTCACCTATGAGACAAAGATCGAGAACTTTGACGGAAGGACAGACCTGCTTGAGATCACAGACGACGGACATGAAAAGCTTAAGGAGGGCGTTGACGGGTGGTTTAAGAAATACAGATCAGACTTCGAGGAAAAATGTGCCGAGTTTGAAAAGGATGCAGATGAAGAAAGAAAGATGATCGAAGAGGAATCTTCCGGCCAGGATGAAGAGGTTTATATGCCAAATTACAGCCTGGACTACAGCATCAGCGTTGCAAGATCCGATGAAAGCATGTTCTCCGTAGTCATTTCGGAATACAGCTTCACGGGCGGTGCTCACGGCGGAACCTATCTGTATGGTGTGAACTTTGACACAAAAACCGGTCAGGTTATCGAAAACTCAACCTTTGATGCTTCTGCGGATTCCATTAAAGAATACATAATAAAGTGCATCAAGGCTTCGGATAAGAAGGTGGATGATATTCTTTTCCCCGAATGGGAGGAGACTGTTGATACAATGTTTTCCAAAGGCATGAAGGATGGGGCATTCTGGTTTAACGGAAACGGCATGACCTATGTCTTCCAGCAGTATGACATAGCTCCCTATGCAGCAGGGATCCAGACCTTCGACATCCCCTACGTGGATATGAAGGACTTCCCCGATGAATACAAGGTGGCCGGGACATTCTATGCGGCAGATATCTCATCGGAGGGCTTTGCAAGCTTCCTGGACATCGACGGTGACGGAAAAGAGGAAAAGCTGTTCCTTGAAAGCGAAACTGACGAGAATACCTACTATTCGAACTTTACGCTCCATATAGGAGACAAAAAGCTGGAGGTTGAGAGCGATTACTACTATTATTGTGAGCCCCGCTTTGTTCATTCCTCCGAAGGAGACTATTTCTTCTTTACTGTGACAAGTGATAACGATTTTAACAGGATCCTCATGTATTCTGCAGAGGGAGACTTTGAAAAGATCGATGAGCTGGACGGAAGCTTTAAGACCATTGAGGACGGGAAGGCAGTTGTAGCCTCCAGACATGATGCCTTCGGAACCTGGTCAGTCAACAAGGACTACACCTATGACAAAAAGGGCCTTCACACCAATGAAAAGATCGACAGGATCGACAACGACCCCAGAACAAAGGACGGTGCAACAGGCATAACCCTTCTTAAGGACCTCGAGTATTCCGAAAAAGCAGGTGACTATAAGGATGTAAAGACACTTAAGAAGGGCTCGGTCATTTATCCTGTTTCCGATTCCGGAACAGAACTTGGCTTTGTGACAGAGGACAAAAAAGAGGGCTTCTTTGAATACACCCATGAGCCCGGAGAGGGCGGACGTAAGGTTGACGGTGTGCCAGAGGATGAAATGTTTGAGGGAATGCCCTACGCAGGTTGACAGAGATTAATAAAAACGGACCCCGGATATGTTCCGGGGTCTGTTTTTTTACTGTCTGTTAACAAGATCGATCTTAACCTCACATTTTCTGTGGTCAGGGCCACAAAAATGCCTGAGTATGTCACGAAGGGTTACGGCTTTCGAACTGATTATGTCAGATCCCGTATTTCTCAAGTGCTCCGAAATTACAGAGCTGGACACAGAGTCCGCAGCCGTTGCAGAGGGTATCGTCGATCCTGATGGTTCCGTCGCTTTGCTTAATAACTGCCGGACAGCCGGGCTTTAAGCACATTCCGCATTTTTTGCATTTTTCAGGAAGAGCCCGAACCTTATTCGGGAAAACCTGACCCTTAAGGAGAGCACAGGGGGCACACACGATTATGACAGAGAGAGCCTCTCTGGAGGTTTCCTCCTTTATGACTCTTTCAAGCTCTTTGGTGTCAAAGGCGCTGACCTCAACCACATTTTCGATGTTCATGGATCTGCAGATCTTATAGATCGAAAGAGCGGGAACCTCTTTTCCCATGAGGGTCTTTCCTGTTGCGGCGTGGTCCTGATGCCCCGTCATTCCCGTGGTGGAATTGTCAAGGATCAGAACTGTTCCCGTTGAGCCGTTATAGGCCATGTTCTCCAAAGAGTTTATACCTGTGTGCATGAAGGTTGAGTCACCGATAACCGCAACCCAGTTTTTAATAAAGTCCCTTCCTTTGGCCTTTTCCATTCCGTGGAGGGTGGAGATGGATGCCCCCATGCAGACCGTCGTGTCGATGACATTAAGGGGATGGACCGCACCGAGAGTGTAGCAGCCGATGTCCCCGGCCGCGTGAAGTCCAAGCTTTTTAAGAACATAGAAGGTCGAGCGGTGAGGGCAGCCCGGGCAAAGGATGGGAGGCCGGGCAGGAACATCCGAAGCTGCAGAGGAAGAAGGTTCTTCATTAAGCAGCTTTTTTCTCAGCATATTTGCGGAGTATTCTCCCTGAAGGGTAAACAGATCCTTTCCTTCGCATTTGATCCCCCAGGACTTTACATAGGTTTCAATGAAGGGCTCCAGCTCCTCAAAGATGATCAGCCTGTCGACGTACTCGGAAAATTTCCTTATGAGGTTTTCGGAAAGGGGATAAACAAGTCCCAGCTTAAGAACCGAAGCCTCGGGGAAGACCTCCTTTACATATTCATATGCGATGCCGGAGGTTATGAAGCCAATGCTCCTGTCATTGAGTTCCATTCGGTTTACGAAAAGATTTGCGGCATCGACGGAAAGATCTTTTTCACGTTTTTCAACGACCAGATGCCTTCCCTTTGCCGGACCCGGCATCATGACATTTTTTGCCATATTTCTTTCATAGGGCTTATCCTCGATCTCTGCCCTTTCGTTGAGCTCCACCCTGCACTGGGAGTGGGCAAGGCGCGTGGTGGTCCTTAAGATCACGGGAGTGTCGTATTTTTCGGAAAGCTCAAAAGCAAATTTTGTGAAATCCTTTGCCTCCTGTGAGTCGGAGGGCTCAAGAACGGGAATGTGGGCGCTCCGGCCGATGAGCCGGGTGTCCTGCTCGTTCTGGGAGGAATAAAGACCCGGATCGTCTGCAACAACGAAGAGCAGACCGCCGTTGACTCCGATGTAGGATGCGGTATAAAGCGGATCGGAGGCCACATTGAGGCCAACGTGTTTCATGGAACACATGGATCTGCAGCCTGCCATGGATGCCCCTATGGCAACCTCAGCGGCAACCTTTTCGTTGGGTGACCATTCCGCATATATTTCCGGATATTTAATGATGTTTTCACTGATCTCCGTGCTGGGCGTTCCCGGGTATGCGGCGGAAACCTTAACACCGGCTTCATATGCTCCCCTTGCAATGGCTGCGTTTCCCAGCATCATTTCTGTGTTATTTGAATCTGACAATGTAAAACCCTCCTGAATCGTAAGAATAAAGTGCTAATCCAAACTGACGTCAAACATTCTGAATTATATGTAACTATTCAGAACATACCCGAGCATTTTTATGGGCTTGCCCACAGAAAATGCGAGTTTAACAGCGGTTTTGCGCTTTCTCTAATCGCAAAATCGCCGTAACAGCTCAGAAACCGAAGGGTTCTGAACTGTTACGATTATACACCAAACAGGCGGACAATGTCATCCCGGACAAAGTCTGTTTGGTGTGTGAGTTACTGTTCAGTCCCGAGCCACGAGCGACATCAGCATGCTGATGGAGTCGAGTAGCTACGGGCAAATATGTAAATTTAGCAGGTTCGGCACCATTGCCGAAGGCAATTCTCATGTGCCGAACCCGTTACTGTTCAGTGGTCTGGTTGACCACTGAACAGTAACGGGTGTGATAAGGAAAAAAAGATTGTAAAATAGGGGACGAGGATATAAAATTTTGCTTAGTTGTTTTGATTTATTTCATTTTATGGAAAGGATTTGTTTTATGATCTGGAATGAAGCCAAGGAGTGCATGGATCGTGAAGAGATCAGAAATCTTCAGACCAAGCGCCTTATCAAGCAGGTGGACAGGGTCTACCACAACGTGGAATATTACAGAAAAAAGATGCAGAACATAGGCATCGAACCGGGTGACATCAGAGAGCTTGAGGACATTCAAAAGCTTCCCTTCACTACCTATGAGGATCTGAATGCGGCCTATCCCTTCGGTCTCAGCGCGGTTCCCAGACAGCAGCTTGTGAGAGTGCAGGCCTCCAGCGGGACCACTGGTAAGCCCAAGGTTCTGGCATATACCCGAAGGGACATCGAGATCTGGTCCGAATGTGTCACAAGAGCATTGACCATGGCCGGGATCACCAGGGATGACATCATCCAGGTGGGATACGGCTACGGCCTTTTTACGGGAGGTCTGGGAGCCCACTACGGAGCAGAAAATCTCGGGGCTCTGGTCATACCCATGTCAACGGGAAACACCAAAAAGCTCATAACCATGATGATCGACTGCGAGGTGACGGCAATAGCCTGTACTCCTTCATATCTTCTTCATGTGGCGGAAGCCATTGAGGCGGAAAACCTTAAGGACAGGATAAAGCTTAAGTATGCAGTGTGCGGAGCCGAGCCCTGGACGGATAACATGAGGAACCAGATCGAGCAGAGGCTTAATATCAAAGCCTTTGATATCTACGGACTGACTGAGATCATGGGACCCGGTGTTGCCTGTGACTGTGAATATCACAGGGGACTTCATATATATGAGGATCATTTCCTTCCTGAGATCATAAATCCCGAAACCCTTGACCGGGCGCCGGAGGGAGAAACCGGAGAGCTTGTCATAACCACTCTTACCAAGGAGGGGATGCCCCTATTAAGATACAGGACCAGGGATCTGACTTATCTTGAAACGGAAAAATGCGAATGCGGAAGGACTCTGGCAAGGATACAGCGCTTCAAGGGCAGATCCGATGATATGCTGGTCATCCGTGGAGTGAATGTGTTCCCTTCGCAGGTTGAGCATGCTCTGCTGACTGTTGCCGGAACTACCCCCAACTATTTCATAACCGTTGACAGGGTTAACAACAACGACACCTTCGAGGTAGCCATAGAGGTTGAGGAGAGGTTCTTCTCCGATGAGATCAGGGTTTTGGAACAGCTCAGGGATAACGTGGCCGGCGCGATCCACCAGACGGTAGGAATAAAGGCGAAGGTCAAGCTTGTTGAACCGAATACCCTCGAACATTCCCAGGGCAAGACAAAGCATGTTCTGGATAAGAGAAAGTTAACCTGACTGAATAGTAACGACTGAACAGTCAGAGAAAAGATCTTTGATACGGAGGTGAGATATGTATTTAAAACAACTTTCGGTTTTTCTGGAAAATAAGCCCGGAACCCTTGAACAGGCCTTAAAGACCTTAAAGGACAACAACATAAACATAGTCGCTTTAAGTCTTGCCGACACAAGTGAGTTCGGCCTCTTAAGACTGATCGTGGACAAGCCTGAGGAGGGAAAGAAGGCTCTTAAGGAAAAGGGCTGCACATCCACAATAAATGATGTGCTCATGATCAGGCTGAAGCAGAGGGTCGGCTTCCTGCAGGAACTTATGGAGGTCATATGTAAGGAAGGCATTAACGTGGAATATATGTATGCCGCATCCTCGGAAAGCGACAGCGCGGAAATGATCATCAAGACCTCTGACCTTTCCGCCACTGTTGAGGCTCTTTCAAAGACGGATGCCAGTGTTCTGGACGGAAGGAAGATTCAGGTCTGAGGGGGTTTGGGGAAGATCCCTCGGCTGCGCTCGGGATGACAGATGAGTGTTATCTCACTGTTTGTGGTGGGGAAGTCTTGCAAAGCCATACCAGGCAACGGCAACACCTGCGGCGCAGACTATGGTTCCGGTCATCAGCATGGCTTTGATGCCGATGTTATCCAGGATCACGCCGCTGATCAGGTTTGAAAAGACTCCGCCTATGGTTATGGCGCTGGTGACATAGGCCTGTCCCTTAACCTGATCCAGATCCTCCATTGTGGTGTTCACATACCAGGCGGAGGCGGGGATGAACACGGCATATGCAAAGAGCTGGAAGGACTGACTGAGGTAGAGATGAGCCAGGCTGACGGCAAAGAGCAATATGAGGATCTTCACAAAAAAGGCTGCTCCGGAGAACACCAGAAGCTTTGAGGATGAGATCTTTTTCAGGATCACACCGCTTAAAGCCATGACCGGGAGTTCCAGGATGGCCTGAAGGAAGTTGGCATAGCCCAGATCTGTTTCCGTTCCCCCAAGGCTTCTGATTATAACGATCATGAAATCATTGATCATGTTGTGTGAGAAAAAGAAACATATGGTTCCTATGAGAAAAAGTGTGAATGCCGGATAGGTCTTTATAAAGGAAGCAAAGCTGTTATGAGCAGTGGAGCTTCCTTCTTTTTTCTCAGCCGGGTCTTTGGATGTCACGGATGCGTCCTGACCGGCAGGAAGCTTAAATCCAAAGATCAGAAGGGCGGACAGGAGCATGGATGCCATGTTCACGATAAGAAGGATCCCGGCACCGTTTTCTTCTACAGTCCTTCCTATGATGGCAGCCGTGAAAGCAAAGCTTGCGGAGCCCAGACCCCTTGCCAGTCCGTAAAAGATATGGCAGCCCTTTTTCTGGTATTCAAAGCAAAGGGCAGTCATGACCGGCTGATATGCAAACTGTATCATATATATGAGGGCATATATGACAAAGATCAGAGGCTTGTTTCCGGGAAGAAGCATGAGGATCAGGGAGCCGAAGAAGATCGTTACGACGGAGATCAGAATGAAGAGTCTGTTGGTCAGGGGACCGGGCTTATCTATGATCCCCGCTATCATGGGCTGAAAAAGGGCGGATATAATATTTGCCACTGCAAGAAGTATCCCCACCTCGGTATTGGAAAAACCGTTTGCAAGCAGATATACCGCCGCGTATGCATGAAGTGTGCAGAATGCCACAAAATAGGCGGCATTCAGCAAAGTATACCTTAATGTCCAGAAACCTTTTTTCATATATAACTCCTCCGGAAACCGCTGAACTGTCCGGCATAGCGGATCACAATGCAAAACTGTTATTACGGGTTACTGTTCAGTGGTCTGGTTGACCACGTAAGCAGTAACTATTACGGCTATTCGATTATAAAGAAATAGGATGGTATTTGACAAGACACCGTAAAAGATATAAGATAATCAGGCGATTTTCATTTTTTGTGCGCATAGCTCAGCTGGATAGAGCGTCTGGCTACGGACCAGAAGGTCGGGGGTTCGAATCCTCTTGCGCACGCTGCAGAGGCTTTCGGGAGACCGGAAGCCTCTTGTTTTTGTTTACAGAGGAGGACATATGGCATACGTAACACACTACAACAATCTTTCCGAAGAGATGCAAAGCAGGATAAAAAAGGACAGGAGCGAACATTGGGTAAATCCATATGCATTTAAGGATGAGAACGTCATAAGGCGGGATATGAGCCACGACAGGGCAAACCTGTGGAGACCGGCCTTTGTCAGGGACATCGAAAAGATAATGAATGTGCCCTTCTATAACCGCTATTCCGACAAGACCCAGGTGTTCTCTCTATTTAAAAATGATGACATATCCAGGCGGGCCCTGCATGTACAACTGGTCTCAAGGATAGCCAGAAACATAGGAAACCTGCTGAACCTTAACACGGATCTCATAGAAGCCATAGCCTTAGGCCACGACATAGGCCACACTCCCTTCGGACATGCGGGTGAAAGAAAGCTGTCAAAGCTCTATGAGGAACACACCGGAAGAGTCTTTAACCACAACATCCACAGTGCCAGGCTTTTAGACGACATCTGCGGTCTGAACTTAAGTCTCCAGACTCTGGATGGGATCATCTGTCACAACGGGGAGATGGAAATGAAGGAATATAAGCCTCTGCCCTACAGCGATTTCAATGAGTTTGACCGGAAAAAGGAGAAATGCTATCTGGACGGAGGGGCCGTAAAAAAGCTGGTTCCGGCAACGCTGGAGGGCTGTGTTGTCCGCTTAAGCGATATAATAGCCTACATAGGAAAGGACAGACAGGATGCCTTAAGACTGGGTCTTTTTGAAAAGGAGCCCCAATACAGTCAGAAGACCATCGGATCCACCAACGCGGAGATCATAAACAATATGATAGTAAACATCATAGAAAACAGCTACGGGAAAGACAGTCTCAGCATGGATCCTGAATATTTCGAGGAATTTTCAAGGGCAAAAAAAGAAAACTATGAGCTGATCTATGCCCATGAGAAAAATGAGAAGGTCTTTAACGAGGATATCTTCCCCATGTTCGACCAGATGTATGAAAAGCTCCTGGAGGATGCCGTGTCCATGAAGGAGGACACGATATTCTACAGACACCATATTGCCTACATTAAAAACATAACCAGATACAGCAAAACCCTTAAGAAGGACTATCTGGAAAACACACCCGATGACATGGTGGTTGATTTTATAGCCGGAATGACCGATGACTATTTCATAGACTGCTATGAAAAACTGTTTTCGGATCGGACAGAGGGTTTACATAAAGTCAATTATATGGGATATTTTGACTGAAAATAAAGACCTTTAATTGTCCGGAACCTCCGGTTTTTGAACAGTTACAAAAAATTTTTCAAAAACCCTAAAGTTTTTTCCATTACGGTCGATAAACATAGTGAATGCAGAAGAAATGAAGCATGACCGGTGGTTAAGTTTTTTTAAGGAATAAAGAAAGGAGGAGTCTGATATGCGTGTAGATGCCTATTCACAGATCCAGCAGATCTATGGTACAAACAAAAGCAGAAGGACTTCCAAGGCTGCTCCTGTCGGAACAGTACGTGACGCGGTTGAGATTTCGAGTATAGGAAAGGATATCCAGACGGCGAAATCGGCTGTTAAAGCTTCTCCGGATGTGAGAGCGGACAAAGTAGCAGCTTTGAAGTCGAGCATTCAGGCGGGTACCTATGAAGTATCCGGCGAGAGCTTTGCAGATAAGCTTATGCAGAAGTTCAGCGAAGCGTACGCACAGTAAACGGAAGGCCGTGAACCCTTTGAACTTAAAAAAGGTCTGAGGGTCGGCATCCGGACAGAGTTAGTCAGGTATCAACAAGAATACATTAAAGGAGAGGTTAGAGTAAGTGGCGAGTCTGATGCAGGTCCTGATCGACGTGCTTGACAGGGAAGAAAAGGAATATGTCGCATTACTTGAACTTTCTAAAAGGAAAACCCCTGTAATCGTAGAGGGGAACATTGAAAAACTTCAAAAAATCACGGATGAAGAACAGATAGTGGTAGACCGTCTGGCTGCCCTGGACAAGGACAGGGAGCAGGCGATGGCGGATATCGCGGATGTCATTAACAGGGACGTTAAGACTTTGAAGCTTTCATACCTTATAGATATGTTAGAAAAACGGCCGAAGGAGAAGGACGAGCTTGCCCGTATCCACGACCGGATCAAAGCCACTGTCGGTGAGCTCAAGACCATAAACGACCAAAACAGGGTGCTCATCGAACAGTCTCTGGATATAGTTAATTTCAATCTGAATCTGGTCAAGTCCATGAGACAGGCTCCGGAGACCGGCAATTATAATAAATCTGCCGGTATCACAGGAGATTTTATGGGAGGTCCATCCGGCGGCTTTGATGCAAAACAGTAAGAGAGGTTATGCGTTATGTCGTTATTTAGTGGATTATATACCGGATCTTCGGGGCTTGTTACCAGTCAGAATGCGCTCAATACAACAGCGCATAATCTGTCGAACATAAACACCGTAGGCTATACGCGCCAGCAGGTGACACAGGGCAACCGTCATTATGATACGATCGGTGAAGCTTATGTCAGCCCGCAGCAGGTTGGTCTGGGTGTTTCTTATTCTGACGTCAGAAGCGTCAGAGACTACTTCCTGGATAAAGCCTACAGGCTTGAGAACGGAAGATCTGATTTCTATAACACCAATTACCAGGTTGTAACAGAGATGGAGACTCTTTTCGGAGAGATGGAGGGAGTTGCATTCCAGACTTCTCTTCAGGAGCTTGAAAGGACGATAGAGGAGCTTCAGAAGAATCCTTCGGATGCAACGAATCAGGGGCTTCTTGTGAGTAAATCCATAACCTTTCTTGAAAGAGCACAGTCTGTTTATAACGGTCTTGCAAATTACCAGGACAACTTAAATGAGCAGATAAAGGGACTTGTCGATGACGTGAATTCATATGCTAAGAGCATCTATGAATTAAACCAGAAGATATCGGAGATTGAGTCCTCGCACATAGAAAGAGCAAACGACCTAAGGGATGCCAGGGATCTGATCCTGGACAAGCTTTCCGGTCTCGGAAGGATATCCTATGATGAAGATATACATGGGATCGTGGCGGTTAAATTTGAGGGAGTGGATCTGGTTAACGGCGATTTCATAAATGAGATGGGAAGCCTTGCATATGAAGACATTGAACCCTCGCCCGATCCGTATGAACAGCAGGATTCCGCAAAGGTGCCGCATTTTGTTACTCCCGTCTGGCTTAATTATGGCAATCAGGATGTGTTCAGCAGGACAGAGGAGATATCGTCTGACCTTGACACAGATGTGGGAGCTCTTAAAGCCCTTCTTATAGCAAGGGGAGACAGAAGGGGAAATTATCTTGACAACAAGGGTATCCGCAGGGAACCTGAGGAACTTCCGGAGGAGACGAAATATAAATATTTTGAAAAGTATCAGACCGATGCCGAAAAGTACAACGCGGTGACTGCCAGGTCTTCCGTTGTTAATATGATGGCCGAGTTTGATAATCTGATCCACGGCATAGTAACAGGGATGAATGCCATTCTTGAATCGGAGGATGAGGACGGAAACATCATAAGGCTTTTTGAGCCTATAACGGAGCCGAAATCCACCGATCCGAAAAAAGGTGAGACTGACGGATATTCAACAGCAAACCTTACGATAAATACGGATGTCCAGCAGGTACCTTCTCTTTTGAACAACGGTTTTCTTCTTAAGGATAAATCCGTAAATCAGGCGGATGCAGATGCTCTGGTGAATCTTTTTAAGAATGATTTTGATACACTGAATCCGAACACCAGGACAGAGCTTACATTTTACGAATATTACACGAACATAATCGGAGAGAATGCGGCAAGAGGAATGACTTTTAAGAACGTTTCCGATAATCAGGCGATCACCGTGGAATCCTTAAATAACCAGAGACAGCAGGTTGTGGGTGTTTCGGACAATGAAGAACTCACAAATATGATCAGATATCAGAATGCATATAATGCCAGCAGCAGGTATATCAATACGGTGAATGCAATGCTGGATACGCTTTTGAATTCGTTGTCCTGAAGGTAGATATCAGTTACTGTTCAGTCCCGAGCCACGAGCGACATCAGCATGCTGATGGAGTCGAGTAGCTACGGGCAAATATGTAAATTTAGCAGGTTCGGACACCTCCGCCGAAGGCAATTCTCATGTGCCGAACCCGTTACTGTTCAGTGGTCTGGTTGACCACTGAACAGTAACAGATATCACAATGGCAGTAAGATTCCCGGCTGCGCTTACAAGTGCACAAAGTGATCAAAATGACAGGGAATAAAAGGAGGGAAACATGCCTTCACAGTTTTTTGGTTTAATGATCGGCTATTCCGGACTCACTGCAGCACAGGTGGCCCAGAATACTACGGCAAACAACATAGCGAACATCAACACTGACGGATATTCCAGACAGAAGCTTAACACGGAAGCAGCCGATGCCCTGAGGACATATACGACCTATGGAATGGCGGGGGCCGGAGTTAAGTCAAAATCCATAGACCAGATCAGGAATGAATATGTGGATATGAAGTACAGGGTGAACCAGTCACTGGTTGGTGAATATAGCAAAAAGCAGACCTACACTCTGGAACTTGAAAATTATTTCGTGGATACTGACACGGTTCCGGGCTTCAATACCATATATACGGATAATTTCTATAATGCTCTTTCAGATCTTGAGGATGACCCCGGAAGCACTACCACCAGGACTGCATTTTTAGGCAGGACACAGAGCCTTGTTGAGTATTTCAACGAGATGGCTCAGAGGATGGAAAGCGTTCAGGAAAATATGAATAATGAGCTGAAGGACGGGGTTGACAAGATCAATGATATCGCAGCCCAGATATCGTCCTTGAACCAGCAGATCAACGTGATCGAGATCAAGGGCGTTGTTGCAAATGAACTGAGAGATCAAAGAGCCCTTCTCATCGATGAGCTTTCCAACTACGTAAATGTTGAAACTGCCGAAATGGAGGTATTCAACTATTCAGATCCCGACAATCCCACCGGTGCAAAGAGGTTTATCGTAAATATTTCAAACGGCTGTACTCTGGTGGACGGTTATGAGTTCAACGAGCTGGAATGTAAGGCCAGGGAAAAGAAGGTAAACCAGTCCGACATTGAAGGACTTTATGATATCTACTGGAAGACAACAGGAACAAAATTTGCCCCTCTTGCCGAGAACCAGTCCGGTGAGATCAAAAGCCTTTTGGAACTGAGGGACGGTAACAACAAGGAGTTTTTTGATGGAGAGGCCAAGGCTGGTGCAGCTGTTGGAGATACGACCCTCACTGTCACAGGTCCCTCCGGGGATTTTGAAAAGATCGAGATCAGCGACAGCGGAATGCTGAATGTCAGTGGAATCGAATATTATTACGACAGCTGGAAATATGAGGAGGCTGACAAGACCTTCACTTTCAGCGGGATAAGGTATTATGACGCGGAAGGTATCGAACATGAAGGTTTCCATGATGCAGTGAAGCTGAATGATACAGTGAGGATCGGCCAGGCGTTGAATTACCAGGGAGTCCCCTATTACCAGGCTCAGATGAATGAATGGGTGAGAGGATTCGCATATGCTTTCAACGGTATCATGGAGCAGGGATATGATCTAAACGGCGATTCCATGAAGGGTATATCGTTTTTCCAGGTGGAGGATGTAAACGGGGCATATCATGATGTAGAGCCGAGCGATGTGATCGGGTCTGCCGGAGGTACGGATTATACCTTCAACAATATGACGGCAAAGAATCTCAGGCTCAATGCAGACATAAGGAACGATGCCGCCCTGTTTGCAACCACGTTTGATAAGGAGTCGGTCAAAAATCCGGATTCGAACGATCTTGTTGTGGCTCTTTCGAGCATTAAGACAGACAAATCAAAGATGACCTTCAGAGGCTGTTCTTCAGCCGAATTTCTTGCCTGCCTGACCTCCGATGTCGCACTTAACGCACAGAGCGCCATAACCTTTACAAAGAATTATACGAATATTTCAAATTCTCTTTCAAATCAGAGACTTTCAGAGTCCGGCGTGGATCAGGATGAAGAGGCTCTGAACCTTGTGAAATTCCAGCATGCCTTCGAGCTTAATTCAAAGGTGATCCAGACTATGACAGAGATGTATGACAGGCTGATACTTCAGACGGGAGTGTAAGTAAGAATCTCAGGAGATTAGTGTTATGAATATGAGAGTCACGAACTTCACAGAGACCAACAGAACCATGATGAACATCAATGGGAACAAGGAATATCTTGACAGGCTGAACACTCAGATGTCAACCGAAAAAAAGATAAGCCGTCCCTCCGATGATCCCATAATCGCCATAAAGGCACTGAGATTAAGAAGCGACCTTTCCGAGGTCATTCAGTATTTCGGGGCGAATGTTCCGGATGCCCAGGCCTGGGTCAGCGTGACACAGAAAGCCATAGATTCTTCATCGGAAATGCTGTCAGGCATGAGATCGCTTTGCAATCAGGGAGCCAACGGAACTAACACAACATCAGAAAGAGAAAAGATCTATCAGGAGCTGGAGGGCCTAAAAAACCAGATCTATCTGAACGGAAATGCCACGAATGCCGGAAGGACCGTGTTCACAGGCTGCAGGACAGGAGAAAAACTGACATTCATAGATGACATTGAGCTTCGTTATAAGGACATTTCCGACGGCTTTAACGCAAAGGATGTCGTGGAGGATTCTTATGTTCATTCCCCTCTGACCATGAGCAGCATAAACAGCCTGACGGATAATAACGAGACCGAAGTCCGGGAAAACAGGGTGATGAGGCTTAGGCTTTCCTATGACAACCTGGATGAGCTGACAAAGGGGTCCAAGACGGGGGAGACTATCGAATTCGGAAACGAAAATCCTGCCCTGCTCCCGGACGACAAAGAGATCCAGATTGATATCGATAGCGATAATAATACTTTTGATATGACATTTCATTATAAGAATTATGAAGGTTCCACTCTTAAAACTTATGAGATCAAACTGGAAGACGTGCCTTTGAGCGTTCTGGACGGAGGAGAGTATTCAGGCGGCAAGATCGATGGAACAGATGCACCGGGAGGCAGGCTCAAGGTATATTCTGACGGTACAGTGGAGTATTCTTATGATGCAAGTTATGGAAGGGTTGCGATAAGAGGATCAAAAGATGCCGATTCAAAATATGAAGTCACAACTGTGGGTACTAATACGACAAAATCAGTCGATGTCGGAAATCTGAAATACAGGACACCTTTGGAAAATGAGCCGGCCATTTCCGATATGAAAAAGGATCCCCAGACCGGAGTGGTCCAGAGTCTGGTGATAGATAAAAAGGGAGACGGCAGTTCTCTTATGACTCTTGCTCCCACAGGTGGCTTTCTTCCTGAGAAGGAATATGAATTTACGGATGGGAAAGTTACGGTTCATACCGATGGTTCCATGACATTCAGAAACTATCATGAGCCGGCTACGGTGTATAACATCTCTGCCAGCGGAAAAACCATCACTTCTGCGTATTCTGAGCATTCGGTCAAGCTTACGGTCACGGATTCCACCACGGAGATCGATCCTTCAACACATTCGACGGTATATGACATAATGAGGCTTAATGACAAGGGAGAAACAGAGATTTCCGGAAATGCCGGGAAGGCTTATCTTTTAAGGGATACGGGAGAGATCATTTTAGGAAGCGATCTGGCAAAGACCCTTGGTTCTCTTAAGGACATAAAGGGAGCTGATTCGATAAGCGTCGTATATGACAAGACAAAGTTCGATCAGGGAGATCTAAGACCCGAACACTATTTTGACTGCAAGCTGGATGTGAATGCTGACGGGAATATCAAGAGAGCTGACGATATCATATATGATACCCACAATCAGGAGATCGTCTACACTGTGGGTACGAATCAGACCATCAGGATAAACACCTTCGCTGATCAGGTTTTTGATACCCAGATTGCAAGAGAACTGGATGATGTTCTGGATGCCATAACCGGGTATAATGAGGCTGAAGAAAAGGTGAACAAGCTTAAAGCGATGCAGGAAGATACCATTACCTATAATGATACGGATCAGCAGAAGATATCAAAGCTTCTGGACGCCGCAAACAAGGAACTTGAAACGGCAAAGAACAAGCTTCAGAGAAAATATGAGGAGGGCATCACTGCATTTAAGGATTTCCAGGAGCAGGCAGACCTTGCAGGCACTGAATGCGGTACTACAGACAACAGACTGGCTCTCATCTCGAACCGTCTCATGGAGCAGAAGGCTACGGTGACGACAATGGCTTCTGACAATGAAAATGTGGATATCACGAACGTTGCAGTGGAAGTGAAGGAAGCAGAGCTGGTTTATAACGCAGCACTGATGGCAACCGGAAAGATCAATCAGAGATCGCTGGTGGACTATATCTGATTATTTATTAACAGTTCCTAAGGGGTAGATCAGAGGGGAAATTATGAGAATTACAAATAAGATGATGTCAAACAATTCCATGATGAACATCAACGGGAACAAGGAATATCTTGACAAGCTTAACACAAAGATGGCCACCGAAAAAAAGATAACCCGTCCGTCAGATGATCCGATCGTGGCCATAAGGGCATTGAGACTCAGGAGCAATCTTTCCGAGGTCAGCCAGTACTATGGGGCAAATGTTCCCGATGCCCAGGCATGGGTGGACGTTACCCAGAGGTCCATAGATTCCTCAATGGAAATGATCTCCTCCATGAGGGCACTTTGCAACCAGGGAGCCAACGGGACAAACACCGTTTCCGAAAGAGAAAAGATATATCAGGATCTTGAAGCACTTAAGAGTCAGATCTATGCAAACGGCAACACTACATATGCCGGAAGGACAGTTTTTACGGGTTTCAGGACAGAAAAAAAGCTTACCTTCACGGAAGACACCGAGGAAGATTACAGGGGGATAGCGGATCGGTTTAATGCTTCTGACGTGGTTAAGAACACTTACATAGAAGGTGAAATGTCGGTTGCGGACATAAGCTCTCTGGGGAAGAAAGTGGGAACATGTACCGCAGATCTTACAACTGATCCGGCAAATCCCACAATAACCATTGATGGCGGCACGCCACAGACTCTCACAAAAAAAGCGGACGGAAGCTATGAGCCGGTGACTGAAAACGGAAGAACCTACACAGTGGCTGCAGACGGTACGATAAGTGTGACCGGAGCAGACAAAACAACCTACATTGTTTCGACGGACGGTACGGTGAGCGAGATAACCAATGAGACCGGGATAAAGGAAGACAGGGTGAACAGGATCCGACTGTCTTATGATAATATCAACGGTACGGTTATGACCGGTCCGACCGAGGGATGGAATGGAGCTCAGATCGGAGGTCTTACAGGCTGGACCGACAACTATTCTTATTTTTTTAATGAAGAGGGGATGTTAACCGATGCCGGAGAAGGTTATCATCCTGAGCTCCCAATAGATGGCGGGCTAATGATTTTTTCATTTAACGAGCCTTATGATTCGACCTTTAATACAAGATCCACTCTTCCGGGCGCAGAGGATTATACCAGGAAAAGTATAATCTCTTCCGGAAATCCTGCTGAGGTCAAAAAAACAGGCAATGAGATAGAGATCACCTACCCCTATTTCGGAAGCGACATGACAACTAAACTCGGTGATCTGGCCTGCACGATCACGGAGTATGAACCGGGCAAATATTCCGCGGATAATAATGCGTCCGTGAAGGATAACGGGGACGGTACATTAACGGTCACGATACCCGGACCGAACGGTACAAAAGACGTCTACACCGAGATCACGGTAAAGGCAGATGGTACGGCGGTTGACAGTGCTTATAAATATCAGAAGATCGGTGAGGCAAACTACTGGTTTGAAAATGGTGTTTTTGAACTGACCGGAAAAGTCTTTGCAAATTTTGCCAAGGATTACACCACTTTAGTGTATCGCGAGGAACTTTCCCAGAAGGCATCCGTTCCCCAGAGCAGTGTCAAAACAGATCCCTATGACGGGCTTCAGTCCTATGTACTTGATTGCGGAACCCAAAAATATACCATTAAGAAAATGCAGGATGAAGACAGGTGGTTTGCATATGATTCGTCGGATGTGCCCCAAAAAAACATAGAAGTCACCCAGAATACCGACAGATCCTTTAAGATCGTGGTTTCCGGTGTCGAAATTAATAGAGATTCTGATGAATATGAATGTGATGTATATAATGTGAGCGCAAATGCAAAGGCAGTAACCTCAAGCTACCATCAGACTCCCCTTGAGGTGCAGATTACGGATTCCACGGCAGTGGTCGCTTCAGACAGTGGGGGCAGCGGACTTACCGCATATCAGTACCTTGCTCTGGATGACAATGATAAGAATTCGGACGCTGCAGCTGCCAAAAGGATATTCCTTCTTGCTGATACCGGCGAGCTTGTCTTCGGAAGTGATATTGCTGACAAGTTATCATCTTTAAAGGACATCGAGGGAGTGGATACGATCTCGGTTAAATATGACAAGAGCAGGTTCAACAGCGGTGACTTAAGACCGGAGCATTACTTTGAATGTAAAGAGCTTTCTGACGGGGATACAATAGTAGATCCCACCACCTATGACATTTTTAACCAGGATATCTATTACACTGTCGGTACAAACCAGAACATTCAGATCAACACTCACGCAGACGAAGTCTTTGACACACAGATAGTACGTGAACTGGATGACATTCTGGATGCCATAAACGACTATAATGCCGCTGAGGAAAAGGTGAACAGGCTGAAAGCTATGCAGCAGGATACGACAGCTTATGATGAGACCGCTCAGGCTAAGATCTCGGTAATGCTGGATGCTGCAAACAAGGAACTTGACATTGCAGGGAACCGGCTTCAGAAAAGATATGAGACCGGGATCGGAGCTTTCAAGGCTTTCTATGAGCAGGCAAACGAGGCTAACACGGGCTGCGGCACAAGGGACAGCAGACTGACGCTCATCTCAAACCGTCTTATGGAGCAGAAGAACACAGTTAAGACGCTGGCTTCCAACAATGAGGATGCGGATATCACTGAGCTTGCCATCGATGTAAAGGAGGCGGAGCTGGTCTACAATGCGGCGCTGATGTCAACGGGAAAGATCAATCAGAGATCGTTGATGGATTATATCTGATTGACGAAAGGTCTTAATCTTTATATTATATGATGTAGGGGTCAAAAGGCATTTTTGAACCCAACATCCATAGAAACAGCGAGATGATCGCGGAAAGAGGGAGTTGTATGACTGTAGAAACCAGATTATTCGGAACTATAACCATCGATGAAGAAAAGATCATCACTTTTCCAAACGGTATAGTCGGGTTTCCCGACCTTAAGGAATTTGCTCTCATGCACGATACGGAAAAGTCCGATGAAAACGGGTTGAGTTTCCTTGTTTCCCTGCAGGAGCCGGCATTTTCCATGCCTGTCATGAATCCTCTCCTTATAAAGGCGGATTACAATCCTGTTGTTGAAGATGACTATCTCATACCACTCGGAGAACTGAACGAGGAAGAGATGCTTGTGCTCGTAACAGTGACCGTGCCTCACGAGATAGAGCACATGTCGGTGAACCTGATGGCACCCATCATCGTGAATGCAGCCACAAGAAAGGCAGCCCAGGTGATCTTAAATGACGATGAGGGCAATTATCCCGTGAAGTTCCCCGTATATGATATTTTGGCAAAAGCCAGGGAGGAGGCTGAAAAAGCCGGAAAGGGGGACAGGTAATGCTGACACTATCAAGAAAAAAGAATGAATCGGTTGTGATCAACAATAATATAGAGATAACGGTTCTCGATATCAAGGGCGATCAGATAAAGATCGGGATCGCAGCCCCCAAGGAGATTCCCATCTACAGGAAGGAGATCTACCTTCAGATTCAGGAGTCAAACAAGAATTCCATGAACATCGAAGGAGTGGATGCCCTGAAAAACCTTCTCTCCTGAAAAGAAAACTGACTGTTCGGAACACACTGAGAGATTTTACCCGGGAAAAAGTTTTAAAAAAATTTTTTCCTGGGTATTAATTTTTTTAAGGTAGTATCCGATAAAAAGATTAACAGAAGACCATTTTTTGCGCTGTAAAAGGATCGGACAGCGCAGAGCCTTAAAGGAAGGGGCTCGATACAAGGAGGTTACGTTATGTCCATAGAACCTATCAGCAGTACAATGTCATATCAGGCGGTGTCAGCCGTGAAGCCTGTTCAGCCGGAGCCTGCAGAGGAAACAGAGGTTAAGAACCAGGCGGCAGAATCCGAGCTTGCTAACCAGCAGGTTGTGATAAACGACGTTTCGGAATCAGAAAATGGCGGAGGTTCGGCAGGATCGGGCAAGGAACAGCAGTCAAATACCGATGCCAAGAACGAGCAGGTCAAGAAGGCCGTTGAGGAGCTGAACAAGAAGATGTTCAACCAGAACTCCGAGGCTGTGTTCGGTATTCATGAAAAGACCAACAGGGTTACCATTAAGATAGTGGATAAATCTTCCAAGAAGGTCATTAAGGAACTTCCTCCCGAAAAGACCCTGGACATGATAGCCCGTGTCTGGGAGATGGCAGGGATCCTCGTGGATGAAAAGAAGTGATAGGAGGTTGTCATGTCAGATAGATTGAGAATGACCGGAATGGCTTCCGGTATGGATACACAGTCGATAGTCCAGCAGCTTGTTGATGCCCAGAGCTATAAAAAGACAAAGCTCAAGAACAATCAGACCAAGCTGGAATGGAAACAGGAATCCTGGAAGACCTTAAACTCCAAGATCTACAATTTCTACAACACAAAGCTTGGAGAAATGAAATATGATGCCTTCTTCAATAAGAAAAAGGCCAATATCGTGGATTCTTCAATAGCTCAGGTTTCGGCAGACGGCAATGCGGTTAACGGCGTTCAGACCCTTGCGGTAAAGAAGCTTGCAAAGTCTTCCTATGTAACGGGAAAGCAGCTTGAGGGCTCAAGCAATGCGACTTTGGCAGCGGCGTATATGGATGAGGATTTTGGGGACAGAACCTACAGGATCAAAAAGGGAAAGGACGATCCCGGAACAGAGGTGACCATCAATTCCCAGATGACCCTAAGCCAGGTTGCCAATGAGTTTTCGAAGGCAGGGATAAACGCCAGCTATGATGAAAAGACTCAGAGATTTTTCTTAAGCTCAAAGGAGTCGGGTGCTGACAACCAGTTTTCCTTTGAGGTTAAGGACGGGGATGAGTGGTCAAAAGATGCAGCCGAAAATGATGGTTTCCTTAAGAACCTCGGTATCACGAAGGAAACGGCCGGCAAGGTGATCGAAGGAAGCGATGCGGAGATCGAGCTGAACGGCGTGAGCTTTACTTCAAAGACCAACATGTTCAACATAAACGGTCTTTCGATCACGGCAACCAAGGTTTCTGACTATGTCATGAAGGACGGTGCCGAGGATACGGAAGAAAATGCGGACAAGAGGGTCTACACCACCACCAATGTTTCCACCGAGACCGATGTTGACAGCATATATGATTCCATAAAGGGATTCTTCAAGGAATATAATGAACTCATAAATGAGATGGCCAAGCTCTACAATGCGGAAAACGCCAAGGACTACGACATCCTGACCGAAGAGCAGAAGGATTCCATGACGGATGAAGAGGTTGAGAAGTGGGAAGGCAAGATCAAGGATGGACTCTTAAGAAGAGATGAGGACTTAAGGACTGCCATGGAGACCTTAAGGAACGGAATGGCAGAAAGCTTCGACATCGGCGGTCAGAAGTTCAGCCTTTCATCCTTTGGGATCAACACACTGAGCTACTTCGAGGCGGCAGACAATGAAAAGTATGCCTTCCACATCGACGGGGATAAGGACGACACCCACACTGCTTCAGGCAAGGACAGACTGAGGACGGCTCTGTCAGACGATCTGGATACCGTTAGGAGTTTCTTCAAACAGCTTGTGGGTGCGACCTACACGACCATGTCAAAGCAGATGCAGAGCTCCGAGTACAGAAGTGTTTACAGCATGTATGACGACAAGGCTCTGCAGAAGGAATATGATCAGTACACAGAGGACATCAAGAGGGAAGAGGAGAGGGTTTCCAACTACGAGGACAAGTGGTATGACAAGTTTGCCAAGATGGAATCCGCAATGGAGAAGATGAACTCCAAGACCAGCGCCCTTTCGTCGATCCTGGGTATGAACTGAGAAATCCGCATAAGTAAATATACCGCTTTAAGCGGTCGGAATGTGACACAGAAAACGCCAAAACGGAGAAGGTTTTGGCGTTTTTTGATATAAAATACGAACTATTATTCAAGCCGACCGGTCGTTTGTGCTGACATATTTGTTTTTCGGGGATCGCTCTCAAAACAAACACATCAGCACAAACTCCCTGGCAGATCTCAGACTGGAGAGACGGAGAGTGTTCGTATTATATATTAAAATGACTGGGAAAGTGGTCCCGGCCGACTGCGCTGATGTGTTTGGAAAAAAATAAAAAAAAATGAAGATCAGGGCTAATTAAAAAGAGACACCCGTCCGATATACTTGTTGTAAGGATCAAACAGAAAAAAAGCCAGGGAAAAAAACAGGGATTTTTGAAATTACGGAGGAAACAAATATGAAAGCAGCCAGCGCCTATCAGCAGTATAACAACAGCAAAGTTCTCACAGCATCACCTGCAGAGCTCACCTTAATGCTCTATGACGGATGCATCAAGTTCATGAACATCGCTATCATGGCAATAGATTCAAAGGACATCGCAAAGGCCAACAACAACATCAAGAAGGCCGAGAGGATCATCATCGAATTCCAGACCACTCTGGATTTCAAATATGAGGTTGCAAACGACTTCAACAATATCTATACTTACGTTTTAAGAAGACTCCGTGAAGCCAACGTTAAGAAGGACAGGCAGATCGTTGAAGAGTGTGTTACCCACATCAGAAGTCTTCGCGACACATGGAAAGAGGTTATGAAGGCTGCAGGATCGCAGCTCATGGAAAAGCAGGCATAAATGTCAGATAATGCATACATTCAGATGCTCATAGAAAGCCAGGAAAAAAAGCTGGAGCTTTTGGACGAGGCTCTTGACCTGGACAGGGAGCAGCTTGAACTCATACATTCCGAAAGTCCCGACATGGAAAGACTCGATGAGAATCTTGAAAGAAAGGGAAAGCTGGTTGAGGAACTGGATAAGCTTGATGACGGATTCGAATCGGTCTATGCAAAGGTGAGAGATGAGCTTATTGAAAACAAGGAGGCTCACAGGGACGAGATAAAGAGACTTCAGGATCTGATCTCCCGGATCACCGAAAGGATCGTTAAGGTGCAGGCTGAAGAGCTTCGCGGCAGGAACGAGGTGGAAAGGTTCTTAAAAAGCCGGAAGAATAAGCTTAGGGACGGAAGAAGTTCGGTGAAGGTTGCAAATGCATATGCCGTTAACATGAGAAAGATGAATAAGGTCGATTCCTTTTTCGTTGACAGAAAAAAATGAAATCTGACCACTGAAATGTGTGGTCGGTGAAAATAGAGAAAGGGCACTGCCGTTAAACATGTGGCAGTGCCCTTTGATTTGTGATATATTCTTTTATGTACAGTTACCGATCAACACGGATCCGCACAACCTGCCGAAAACAAGTCCGTTGGGAGTTTTACCGGGTGGCTGCGTGGGATTTTGATGAAAAAAGGGGGATATTATGGATAAAAAGGCTATGTATAAGCTTTCCTACGGACTCTTTGTAGTCTGTGCAAACAGGGACGGAAAGGACAACGGCTGCATCACCAACACAGCCATTCAGGTGACCAGCGAGCCGAACCGCATTTCTCTTGCGGTAAATAAATCAAACTATACACATGACATGATAATGGACACAAAGAAGTTCACGGTTTCAGTCATAAGCCAGAAGGCGGATTTTGAACTTTTCAAGCATTTCGGCTTCCAGTCTGGAAGGGACGTGGATAAATTCGCCTCCTTCACAGACTGCAAAAGGGCGGACAACGGAACAATGATCATAACAAAGGGGACGAATGCCTATCTTTGCGGAGAAGTTGTCCAGACCGTGGATCTGGGAACTCACACCCTCTTCATAGCCGATGTCACGGATATGGATGTTTTAAGTGATGTGCCCAGCGCAACCTATGAATATTACCAGAGCGACATCAAGCCAAAGCCCGAAAAGGTGGGAGAGACAAAGGATGGACAGACCATCTGGCGCTGCAAGATCTGCGGATATGAATATGTGGGAGAGGAACTGCCTGAAGACTTCATCTGTCCCATCTGCAAGCATCCCGCATCCGACTTCGAGAAGGTGGGATGAGGAATGGAGGTCTTTGACTTTAAGAACCTGGCAGATCCTGAATTCTTTGAAGAAAACAGGATCCCGGCTCATTCTGACCACAGGTACTATGAAAGCACGGATGCCGTGGATGAAGGAAAGAGTGCTTTCAGATATTCCCTGAACGGAGCCTGGAAGTTTTTCTACACCGAAAACACGGACGCAGCCATTAAGGATTTTTATAAAAAGGATTTCGACTGTCACGGCTGGAAGGACATCCGTGTACCCTCCTGCGTTGAAATTGAGGGCTGGGGACAGAAACAGTATGTGAACACCCAGTATCCCTGGGACGGACACGAGGAGGTGGAACCGGGTCAGATCCCAAAGGATTTTAACCCCGTCTGCCATTATGTGAAATATTTTAAGCTCCCTGAAAGCATGAAGGACGGACCTGTCTGCATCTGCTTTGAGGGGGTCGAAAGTGCCATCGCGCTTTTCTTAAACGGACACTACATAGGCTACAGCGAGGATTCCTTCACTCCCTCGGAATTTGACCTGACTGAGTTCATTGACAGAAAGGGGGAGAACAAGCTTTCTGCCTTTGTCTTTAAATATACCTCGGGCAGCTGGCTGGAAGACCAGGATTTTTTCAGGTTTTCCGGAATCTTCAGGGAAGTATATCTTTACACAATGCCGCGTCTTCATGTGGCGGATCTTAAGATAAACACGGATCTTGAGGATGACTATAAGGATGCCGTTTTAAGGCTTGGCTTTAAGCTGACCGCCCCTGCAAGGGCAGAGATCACCCTTTCTTATGGCTGCGAGGAGGTTCTTAAGGAAGAAAGAGACTTAAAACAGGAGGATACGGTTAAACTTAAGGTCAGGGCACCCTATAAATGGAGTGCGGAAGACCCCAGGCTCTATGCCCTTCAGATAATTATTAAGGACAGGAAGGGGAAAACCTGCGAGGTAGTCATGGAAAACGTGGGCTTCAGGCGCTTTGAGCTCATCGACGGGATCATGTGCCTTAACGGGAAGCGGATAGTCTTTAACGGAGTGAACCGCCACGAGTTTTCCTGCGACAGGGGAAGAGCCGTCACAAAGGATGACATTACAAAAGACCTCGTCACAATGAAGAGGAACAACATAAATGCCGTCAGAACCAGCCACTATCCCAATCAGAAGTATTTTTACAGACTCTGCGACGTGCTGGGGCTTTATGTGATAGATGAAAACAACATGGAGACCCATGGAACCTGGGATCCCATCATGCGTAAGTTGAAGCCGGTAAGCTATGCGGTTCCGGGAGACAGGAAGGAATATACGGAAAATGTTCTCGACAGATTAAGGAGCCTTTATGAAAGGGATAAAAACCATCCCTGCATCCTTCTCTGGTCTTTGGGCAACGAATCCTTCGGGGGAAAGAACATAAAGAAGATGTATGATTCCATAAAAAAATGGGATCCGTCAAGGCTGGTTCACTACGAGGGGGTCTATAACGACAGCCGGATCCCCGGCTGCAGCGATGTCTACAGCACCATGTATGTTCCCGTTGCAAAGCTTAAGGACCATATAAAAAAGGACAGGTCCAGACCCTTGATCAGCTGTGAATATACCCATGCCATGGGAAATTCCTGCGGAGGAATGTATCTTTATACAGACCTTGCAGAGACCGAGCCCCTCTATCAGGGAGCCTTCATCTGGGACTATATCGACCAGTCCTTAACTGCCTTTTCTCCAAACGGAAGGGAGTATCAGGGCTATGGCGGTGATTTTGACGACAGACCCAATGACGGGAATTTCTCCGGAGACGGGATCTGCTACGCAAAGGACAGGGAACCGTCTCCCAAGATGCAGGAGGTAAAGTTCAACTACAGTCCAATAAAGATAAGCTTCACAAAGAATAAGATTGTCATAAAGAACAAGGCTCTTTTTAAGGATACTGCAGACTATGACTGCAGGCTTATCGTGGAAAGGGACGGAGTGTATGAATTCTCCTTAAAGCAGAACTTCAGCGTTCCTCCCCTGTCGGAAAAGAAATTCGAACTTCCCGCCTTTCTTCCTGAGGGAGAAGGAGAGACGGTGTTTACCGTATCCTTTACCTTAAAGGAGCCGGAGCTTTGGGCGGATGCCGGTCATGAGGTGGCCTGGGGTCAGCTCATTTACGGTAAGCCCCTTAAGGCAGAACACGAAAAATGCGGCATGAAGGTGACAAGGGGCATGTGTAACCTTGGAGTTAAGGGACAGGGCTTTGAGGCACTTTTCTCAGAGGCAGCGGGAGGACTTATATCCTATAAATTCTGCGGCAGAGAGCTCATAAAGAGGATACCCAGACCCAATTTCTGGCGTCCCATGACGGATAACGATCTTGCAAACCTTCTTCCCTTCAGGGCGGGCCAGTGGAAGCTTGCCAGCATGTATCTGTCAAACAGATATGTGACCGGGAAGGAAGAGGTCTTTTATGAAACATATGCAATAAAGGAAGACAGGGAAAACGAAAGGGTGGAGGTAACCTTTAAATACCATCTCCCCACAAAGCCCGCAAAGGACTGCCTTTTAACCTACACTGTCCACTCTGACGGCACCATCGACATGAGGCTTAAGATGGATATGAGCAGCGAGGTGGGAGAGCTTCCGGAATTCGGTCTTCTCTTTACCTTTGACAGGGCGTTTTCAAATCTTAAGTGGTACGGTCTCGGACCTGAGGAGACCTATGCTGACAGGGATCACGCGAAGCTTTCCGTCTACAGGTGCAGGGTTAAGGACAACATGGCAAAATATCTGGTGCCCCAGGAATGCGGAAACAAAAGGGGAGTGAGATTTGCAGAGCTTACGGATGATTCGGGTCTGGGATTGAGGTTTGAAGGAGATGAGCTTAACTTTTCCGCTCTGCCCTTCTCGCCCCATGAAATAGACAATGCCCTTCACGATTTCGAGCTTCTGGAGATAAACTACACCTATGTGAGGATAGCCCTTGCCCAGATGGGAGTTGGCGGGGATGACACCTGGGGAGCCAGGACAAAACCCGAGCATATGATAGACAATTCAGGAAAGCTGGAGTTTAAGTTCTCTTTCAGAGGTATCTGTTAAGGGTTTGCAATAACGGACAGCCAGCAGCATTTGATCAGAAATAAAGTTCCTGCGCGAAAGACCATTTCCTGCGCAGGAAGACACAATTTACAGAGGAGAAGCGGGAAAATGAAGTTTAAGAACAGAAGACTGCCGAGCATCGAGGCGGGACATTATAAGAACACGGCAGAAAACCCGACGGAGGAGATGCCCATTCCCAAAAGTGTGAGCCTTTCCATGTCTGAAAATATCGGAGCTCCCTGTACGCCCCTGGTAAAAAAGGGAGACCGGGTGCTTGTGGGACAGAAGATCGGCGACACGGAGGCTTTTTTGAGTGTTCCCATCCATTCAAGCGTTTCCGGAACGGTGACCGGGATCGAGACCATGAGAAATGCCATGGGAGGAATGGACACCTTCGTTACCATTGAAACCGACGGAAAGCAGGAGATGATGGAGGGGATCAAGGCACCGGTGATCGAAGACCAGCCCGGCTTCATCTCTGCCATGAGAGAAAGCGGTCTGGTGGGTCTCGGAGGAGCCGCATTTCCCACCTGGGTTAAGCTTAATCCCAAAAACCTCATCGACATCGACACCTTCATTGTTAACGGTGCCGAGTGTGAGCCCTACATAACCTCAGATCACAGGACCATGTTGGAGGATGCCGACAACGTTATCGACGGGATGCTTGCCGTCATGAAATGGCTAATCGCAGAAGACGGGTACATAGCCATTGAGGACAACAAGCAGAATGCCATCGATCATTTCAGGGATCTCTTAAGCAAAAGAGGCATCACCAACATAAAGGTCTTTCCCCTTCCGGCAAGATATCCCAAGGGAGCTGAAAGAGTCCTCATCGAAGAGATCACGGGAAAGAAGTGTGCGGCAGGAGTCCTTCCCGCATCCTTGGGCATAATCGTTATGAACATAACCTCCACGGCCTTTGTGGGACAGTATTTAAAGGACGGCATGCCCCTTATCAAAAAGAGGATAACCGTGGACGGTGATGCGGTCAATGATCCCAAAAACGTTCTTGCTCCAATCGGAGCCTCCATAAAGGACATAGTGGATTTTTGCGGAGGCTACAAGGCAGAGCCCAAGAAGATCCTCATGGGGGGACCCATGATGGGAAGGGCGGTCTATTCCGACAGGATGTCTCTCATCAAGAACAACAATGCCATTCTGGTCTTTTCAAAGGATCAGTCGTTTATTCCTGAGGAAAGTGCCTGCATCAGCTGCGGAAGATGCCACGAGGGCTGTCCCTTCCATCTTCTTCCCACAGCCTATGCGGATGCCTATGAAAAGGGGGACGCAAAGAGGCTCGAAGAGCTGCAGGTCATGCAGTGCATGGAATGCGGAAGCTGCAGCTTTGTGTGTCCTGCACACAGACCGCTGGCATTTATAAATAAGCTTGCAAAAGCGCTTGTAAAGGAGGCCGGAGCAAATGCAGGAAAATAGTTTTCATGATAATCTGACTGTTTCATCCTCGCCCCACATCGTGACGAGCCTGGACACAAGAAAAACGATGTTCTTCGTGCTGGCGGCTCTTGCACCCTCAGCCATCATGTCCGTGGTGTTTTTCGGGCTCTACAGCCTGTGTCTGATCCTTGGATGCATGGTCTTTTCAGCCCTTTGTGAATACTGCTATGACAGGATCATGAAGCTTCAAAACACGGTTAAGGACGGATCCTGCCTGGTGACGGGAGCCATCCTGGCACTGACCCTTCCGCCAACCCTCCCTTTGTGGATGGCCTTCATCGGATGCTTTGTTGCCATAGTCATCGTTAAATGCCTTTACGGCGGCATCGGAAAGAACATAGCAAACCCCGCGGTGGTTGGAAGGATAGTTCTTCTTCTTTCCTTCACCTCACAGATGACCACCTGGAGGATCACAAACTTTGATCCTGCAAAGGGAGTGGACAGCCTGACGGGGGCAACACCCTTAGGCCTTTTGTCCGACGGCGCCTTTTTGCAGGCACCCTCACTCCTTCAGCTCCTCATCGGAAACAAGGGCGGGAGCCTTGGTGAGACCTGCATCATAGCCATCCTCATGGGAGGGATCTTCCTCATTGCAATGAAGGTGATCTCCCCCGTGATACCCTGTGTATATATGGCAACGGTTTTTGTCTTTGCTTTTATATATTATCTGATAGTTCCCCAGGAGGGGGCCGGAGCCTTTTACATGGCTCTTTTCCACCTCCTCACCGGAGGCGTGGCATTCGGAGCCTTCTTCTGTGCAACGGACTACGTCACAAGCCCCATGCTTAAGACCGGAAGGATCATATATGCCATCGGCTGCGGTTTCTTCACCATGGTGATCAGGCTATTCTGCTCCTATCCCGAGGGAGCATCCTTTGCCATACTCTTCATGAACATAATGACCCCTCTCATCGATAAATACACAATTGACAGCAAATTCGGGGTCCTTAAGAAGGCAAAGGAAGAAAAAAAGAAGGCAAAGGAGGGAGAAAAGGCATGACCAAGGATACCTACAGGGAATATATATATCCCGTGATCATACTCACAGTGATATGCGTTGCAACCACTGCTCTTCTTGCCCTGACTAATTTCTTTTCAGCTCCGGTCATTGAGTTCAACCAGGAGCAGAGCGCAAAAGAAACAAGAATGGAGCTCCTTTCTTCGGCGGATGATTTTACCGATGTTACAGGAGATGCTCCCACTCTTGTTGCAGGCGAAAAGGCAAGAGTAGTTTCGGTCTTTAAGGCTGATAACGGGGAAGGCTTTGTCTACACCGTTAAGACCACCTCCTTCGGTGGAGAGCTCACCATGATGGTGGGGGTTGCAAAGGACGGAAAGGTGACCGGGGTTAAAGTCACGGAGCATGCGGACACTCCCGGTGTTGGGACAAAGAATTTTGACCCCGACTATCTTAAAGGCTATGCCGGCAGGGACTTTCTTGCCGGGGAAAACGTGAAAAAAGAGCAGGGCTTTGACTACATCACCGGGGCAAGCGTTACAGGCAGTGCCATTCATGACGGTGTGTATGTGTCACTGCAGCAGTTTAAGGAGGCAGCCGGAAAATGAGTGAAAAAAGCAAAGTATCCGTTTTTACCAACGGAATAATCAAAGAAAATCCGGTTCTGGTGCTTGTTTTGGGAACCTGTCCCACTCTTGCCACCTCCACTTCGGTGGAGACCGGACTGGGCATGGGGCTTGCCGCAACGGCGGTTCTTGTGTGCTCCAACATAGTGATCTCGCTGATCAGGAAATTCATTCCGGATAAGGTCAGGATCCCCTGCTTCATAACTGTCATCGCAGGCTTTGTGACCATCGTCCAGATGCTCCTTCAGGCCTATGTTCAGCCCCTCTATCAGGCTTTGGGGCTTTATCTTCCCCTGATCGTGGTTAACTGCATAATCCTGGGAAGAGCGGAAATGTTTGCAAGCAAGAACACCCCCCTGGACTCGGCTCTTGACGGTCTGGGAATGGGACTCGGCTTCACACTTACCCTTTGCATCATGGGAACTGTCAGGGAGATCATCGGAACAGGCTCCTATCTTGCGGGAGACTGGTTCGGACTTGCAAAGGGCTTTAAGGGTATACCTCTTTTTTCAACCTTCATTCCCGGAATGAGCATCATGACCATGGTGCCCGGAGGCTTTTTTGTCTATGCAATTGTTATGGCAGCGGTTCACTATTTCACAAGGGACAAGAGTAAGATCAGAAAGGACTTCTCCTGCGCAGGCTGTGCCTTAAGCGGATCCTGCTCAGACGAGCAGAAGGCGGCAGAGGGAAAGCTTGAAAAGTGTGAGCAGAAAGTTGAGGCAGGCAAAGAGCCGGTTAAGGCTGAAATCAGCCAAAGTACGGTTGAAAATGCGACCGGAAAGGAGGATAAGTGATGTCTCATATTGGTGCTTTATTTATCATAATAGTAAGTATGGTGCTGGTGGACAACTATCCCCTGGCCCAGTTTCTGGGGATCTGTCCCTTCCTTGGAGTTTCAAAGGATCTTGACAGTGCAAAGGGAATGGGGATAGCGGTGACCTTTGTCATGACCTTGGCAACCTTGGTCACCTGGCCCATCCAGAGACTGGTTCTGGATCCCTTAAATATCGGCTATCTTCAGACGGTTGTTTTCATCCTTGTGATCGCCGCTCTGGTGCAGTTTGTTGAGATGTTTATGAAAAAGTCCATGCCGGCACTCTACAAGTCACTGGGTATCTTCCTTCCACTCATAACCACGAACTGTGCGGTTCTGGGAGTCTGCATCTCGGTGATCGACGATAAGCTCAGTTACCTTGATTCAATTTTTACCGCCGTGGGAGCGGGACTTGGCTTCTGGTTTGCCCTTTTCATCATGGCAGGAGTCAGGTCAAAGCTTGAGGATCAGAGCAGGATCCCCGAGCCCTTCAGGGGAGTGCCCATCGTGCTCATCACGGCAGCCATATTGTCGCTGGCCTTTATGGGTTTTTCCGGGATGTTTCAGTGAAGAATTCAGTCATTCCGAGCGAAGCGAGGAATCCTGATCACAATTGTTCGGTCCGATTAAGGCTTCTGAACGGTCACGGCGATCCGTCAACTGCTGCCGTGATGCGCGCCAGGGCAAGATCGCTGTTAAACTCACATTTTTTGAATAGTCACTATTTTATTTCATACTGTGCATTCAGACGAGGTGAAATGTAATGAACGGGATTATCACAGCAGTAGTTTTTGTTTTGATCATAGGCCTGCTTGCGGGAGTCATCTTAAGCGCCGCCTCCAGGGTCTTTTTCGTAAAGGAGGATCAGCTCTTTCTCAACTTAAGGGAAAAGCTTCCCGGAGCCAACTGCGGCGGCTGCGGCTATGCGGGCTGCGATGACTATGCCCATGCCATAGCGGAAAATGACGACGTGCCCTGTACGAAATGCTCTGTGGGAGGACCTGCCGTGGCAGAGGAACTGGCAAACATCAAGGGCGTGAAGGCAGACAGCGTTGACAGAATGGTCTCGGTGGTCGCCTGTGACGGAAAAGACGAAAACATTGAAAAGCTTTTTGAATATGAAGGCATCGACAGCTGCAGGGCAAAGAAGATGCTCTACGGCGGAGACGGATCCTGCCCCTATGGCTGCATAGGTCTGGGGGACTGTGTGAAGGTCTGCGAATTTGATGCCATAAAGGTGGTTGACGGAGTTGCAGTGGTTGACAGGGATAAGTGCACAGCCTGCGGAAAATGTGTGAAGGCCTGTCCCAACGGGCTCATAAGCCTTACCTCGGAAAAGAACCTGATCACCGTGATGTGCAGCAACAAAAGCTTCGGAAAGGATGCCTCAGCAGTCTGCAAGGTCAGCTGCATAGGCTGCGGGATCTGTGAAAAGACCTGCAAATTTGATGCTATCCATGTGGAAAACAACCTGGCGGTCATAGACTATGACAAGTGCAAAAACTGCGGAGCCTGCGCCTTAAAATGTCCCAGACACTGCATCATAAACCGGAGGATGAAGTGAAACATTTTTGTCATCCCGAGCTCACAATTTTTTTTGTCATCCCGAGTTCACAATTATTTTTGTCATCCCGAGCTCACATTTTTTTGTCATCCCGAGCGAAGCCGAGGGATCTTAAATCCTTCATCCGCCCGATGACCCGGTAAGCCAGCGCTCCCATAAGGATCCCCGTTATCATTCCCGAGACCGCAAGCACCGGGTAATAGGCAAGGAGCCTTATGTCAGAGACCATAAGGCAGGCGCAGAGGAGTTGTCCCAGGTTATGAAAGACCCCGCCTGCCATGCTGATACCGATGACCGAGAAGCGGCCGGTTTTTTTAAGGATGCACATGAGGGCAAGGCTTAAGAATGCTCCAGAAAGGGAATATAAAAGACCTGTCATTCCCGTGAAGGTAAAACCGGTTAAGAGAACCCTTGCAAGGTTAATGACCACCGCTTCGGGGACCCCGAAGGTGAAGAGGGCAAAGACGATCACAAGGTTTGCAAGCCCCAGTTTTATCCCGGGAATCTGGGGAACAAGGGGAATGAGGCTGTCAACATAGGAAAGGATCATGGAAAGAGCCGTAAAGACGGCACAAAAGGCCAGGCGACGGGCTTTTTTATTTTGTGATGGCATCAGGCTCCTCCCTTCCCGTGATCTTAACCGTTATCCTGTTTGGAAGGCAGACGATCATCTGACCGGCAGCAGAGATCCTTCCGGAGTGTACGCAGATCTGATTTGGGCAGTCTGCACTTTTCATATAAACACTGCCTCCCTCAATGGCAATGAGGTTGGTCCCCATGTCGATAAGTCTGTCTTCGTTAAGAGGGCAGCGCATGTATTCACTGCCGTTCTTTGCTATGACCACAAAGCTTCCTTTTTCTTTGGCACCGGTAAGATCAGAAAAACCGGAAAACATGAAAAAGGTGACAGGCAAAGAGAGCAGGATCAATATGAAAAGGATGATATCCCCGCGTTTTATGACTTTTATAAGATCCATGAAAAAATCCGGATCCTCCGCATATTTAAGATTTTCAGCGCCTGCATTGGCAGTCCTTTTTGGATTACTTTTAAGTATAGCACAAATGGGATGTGCCAAAAATATGGACTTTCCCGTAAGCCGGCAAAGCTTCTGCTTTGACACGGTCTGCGAGATCTCGGTTTATGAAACGGCCGGGGACATGGATGAAAAAGAGACCGGCAAGCTTATCGATGAGGCCTTTAAGCTCTGTGGTGAATATGAGGATCTTTTTAGCCGGACAAGGAAGGGGAGCGACATCTACAGGATAAATCATGCGGAGGGAGAAAGGGTTTATTGTGACAAAAGAACCCTGGAGGTCATAAAAAAGGGGATATATTTCGGAGAGATTTCAGAGGGAAGGTTTGATATCTCGATAGGAAGACTCACTGAGCTTTGGGACTTTCATGCCGATGACCCCGTGCTTCCGGCTGAGGAGGAAATAAGGGAAGCCCTGGCTCACATGGATTACAGAAAGATAGAGCTTTCTGAAGAAGGCAAAGAAGATGGGGAGCCTTCGGAGGATAAAAAGCAGGCAGAAAAGCCGGACCGGGGGGGATGGGTCAGGCTTTCGGATCCCCAGATGATGCTGGACCTTGGAGGACTGGCAAAGGGCTATGCAGCAGACAGGGTATATGACTTCCTTAAGGAAAGAGGAGTTAAAAGTGCCGTCATAAACCTGGGAGGAAATGTGGAATGTCTGGGAGAAAAACCGGCAGAAGGCGGAGGACTACCCTTTAAGATCGGGATAGAAACTCCCTATTCCGACAGGTCTGAGATATCGGAAACTCTTGAACTAAGGGATGAGACAGCAGTGACCTCCGGGGTCTATGAAAGATTTTTTGAGGCAGGGGGTAAAAAATACCACCATATTCTTGATCCTTCAACAGGGTATCCCTGTGAAACAGACCTGCTTTCAGCCACCATTGTTTCCGAGAGCGGCAATTCCTGCGATGCGGATGCCCTTTCAACCATCTGCCTCATGCTGGGAAAGGAAGGGGCAGAGGAGTTTTTAAGGAATCTTAAGGGCTTTGAAGGGCATTTCATTGAAAGTCACCCCGAGGGAAAATGAGGCTGGCTTTTCGGAACCCTTCGGCTTTTGAAGAGTTACAGTGAGGGATCTTTTTGCTGTTCGTGTTATACTGTGGAAGGATGGTTTTCATCCCGGACGAATGAGAGGGATTTTTTTACTGTTCGTGTTATTCTATAAGGGAATGGTTGTCATCCCGAACGCAGTGAGGGATCTTTTTATAACATTTAATGCATGATCATGGAAAATAAGGAGAACACTAAAAAAAGCGAGCGCTCCAACAGGGGACTTAAAAAATATCTGGTTTTTGTCACCATCATAAATCTGATCCTGCTTGCAGGCTGCATTCTTCTGATCTTTAAGAACGAGGCGGACAGGCGTCAGCTTGAAGAGGCGGAAGAAGAGGTCCGGGTCATCAGCGAAAATGTGCTGAGCAGGGAAGCTGCAATGGCAGAGATCGAAGAGGTCATCTCGGAAAACGAAGGAGACGAGAGGGTGGACAGGGTCAAGACCCTTGCCGAAAGGGGAACCACTGCCCTTGAAATGCTTAAGGTTCTCTTTCCCCAGCAGATGGTGGTTGCCGATGAGGGAGCCTTTCATTTCTTTGATATAAACAAGAGCTTAAAGCTTAATAATTATGACAATGAAAGCTTTGTTTTAGATGAAAACGGTGAGATGACCTATGTGGAAAACGGTGAGAACACGGGCTACAAGGGGATCGATGTTTCCGCCCACAACGGGGAGATCGACTGGCAGCAGGTTGCCTCAGACAATGTTGAATTTACCTACATCCGTGCAGGCATCAGGGGTTATGGATCCGGAAAGCTTGTGGAGGATGAAAGGTTCAGGGAAAATATAGAAGGAGCCACCAACGCCGGGCTTAATGTTGGAGTCTATTTTTTCACCCAGGCAATTAACGAGACCGAGGCGGTGGAGGAGGCAGAGTTTCTCTTAAATCTCATAAGCCAGAACAGGATCGACATTCCAATCGCCCTGGACGTTGAAAAGGTTGAGGATACGGACAGCGAGGTCCGGACAAAGGATCTTTCAAAACAGCAGTATACGAAGAACGTCAAAGCCTTCTGCAGCAGGATCGAGGAGGCGGGCTATGAAACCATAATCTATGGAAACGGCAAGACCTTCATGCTCCTTCTGGACATGACGATGCTTGAGGATCACGACAAATGGTTTGCAGACTACATAGGCAGAAATGACTATCTTCCCTATTTCCCCTATAATTTCAGGATCTGGCAATATGACAGCACCGGCTCCTGCAAGGGGGTGTCGGGAAAGTGCGACATGAATCTTGCAATGTATTAACAGGATTTTAGAGTCAAAAGGTGCTTTTGACTCTTACATCATCAAAAAAAATTTTTAACTTTTAAGGATCGCTGCAGCCTGCGGGTTTATAAGAATCCGCAGGCTGTTTTTCTGTAAAGCCGCATGACTGGGGGATTTAATTGGGGACTTGACAAAATTTTTTTCGGGGGGGTAGAATGAGAATCGAGTGTGTATATCACTCTCAAAAGTTAATCTTTCATATCATTCTTTTATGATTTGAAAGCTGTGTACTGCCCGGAACGGGAGTGTGACCCGTTCCGGGGATCTTAAAAAAGCCCCTTTCACTCACACGGAAGGGCTTTGCAGTGCGGTGGCATTTCACACGTGTCATCGGATTGAAAAATGAGATCGATGCCGGAGAAGGGGTACGAGCCTTCGAGGGTACTGTGAAGAGTACGGGTCTTTGCAGCAGGAAACGGAAAAACTTTTGAGGGATCAGGGCACACATACTCAAAATAACAAAATTTCAAAGAAAGGATGATATGTTATCATGAGAAAAAGACAGTTCAAAAAGGTGCTGTCTCTGGTTCTCGCGTTAGCGATGGTATTCTCCATGAATACCAGTGTTTTCGCAACGGCGGACGTGACCGTTCCCGCAGCTGAAACACAGACAGAGGCTCAGCCCGAAACCCCCGTAACAAATGAAACTGAAGCTCCTGCACCTGCAGAAACACCTGCAGCTGAGGAGACCGCGCCTGTAGAGGCACCTGCAGCAGAGACACCTGCAGTGGAAGCTCCCGCAGCAGAGGCACCTGCAGCAGAAGCTCCCGCAGCAGATGAGCCTGCAAAGGAAGAGGCTGCAGAGGCAGCTCCAGCAGAGGAAGCTCCCAAGGCTGAGGAAGCAGCAAAGGCTGAGGCAGAGGTAAAAGAGGAGGCTGCAGAAGCAGTTCCTGCTGTTGAGGCTGAGGAGGCTGCCGGAGAGAATATTGAGTGGAAGGACGATATAGACGGTATTAAGGTTGGTTTCCTGAAAGCAGACGGAACACCTTCAGCTAACCATGCACAGATAGCTAAGAAGCCCGAATCTACGAGTGCTGATTACGTTATCAGTGTTAATGGAACGATAGTTGGGGATGAGCTGATCGTCGTTGAAGGAAAAGACGGAGCAACTCCTTCTATCAACAAAATTTATGTTTCGGCAGATTCAGCAGCAAGTATGAATCTGTTAAATAAGCTTGTTTTGTCAGGAAATGCGATTGCGTATAATGGTGGAAAAATATATAGAAATGATACGGGCGAAATAGTAACCGGTTGGGGAATCACATTGCATAAAGGCTATGTGTATTCACAAACCAGTGGAAATATTGTCAAATTAGACAAAGAACGCACAATACAAGATAATTTTGATGCACAGTGGATCTACAAGGATTCTCCTGTCAGCATGACCGTTTCCTGTGACAAGTGGTCAGCATCTTTCAATGAGGCTGTAACTGAGGTTTATAATGACAGCTTATCAAATGCTTCTCTCTACAAGGGTGATGCAAGGAAAGATGATGTTAAGCTTGAGAACATTGGTGAAACTCATATAGATGATACAGATGTTTTTGTAAGACGTGCTAATGGTTATCTTGCAAGCGTAGACATTGTAAGATTTGGTTTTATCCCTTTAAAGGGTGATGAAGTTAGTGCTGCTGTAGCTTCAGCTACATCCAAGGTTGTCAGCGTTAATGTAACACAGGGAACACATTATATCGTATATGACAAAGCAGAGTGGGGTGAGAATGAGAAAGACCTCATCGATTTTGCTCCTGAGACAGGCTGGAAAGAGATAAAAGATAATGAAATATCTGTTAACTTTGCTGGACCTAATCAGACAAAGTATGTCCTGATCAGGAATAAAGCAAAAGATAACAGACTGACAAGATACGGTTATCTTGAGCTTATTTCCCGTGCAGAAGTAAATAAAGATTGGGTATCACAGAATGGTATCTGGTCAGCAACTGACGGATTTGAGGTTTGGGTCGACGATGCCACAACTCCCAAGAAGCTTTTAGTTAGCGGAAACGTGACCGGAGGAGATAATATAACTCTTACCGCAGGAAGCGAAAAAGCTACAGGTGTTGAGCAGATCGTAGTAAGCGGAGACGATGTTAAGAGTATAACCATTGTTCCTTCTGCGAACAAAGTTGGTACCAGTATCAAGGACGCTGTTGTTTATTCGTTAAGCGGTGACCAGATTGGAAAGAAAATTAAGACTGCTGCAAATAGTGTTATCGAGTGGACTTTTGATAAGGTAAATTATGTTTCGTTTAATGAAACGTCTATATCTGTCGAGGGTGGCGACACGATTTTCGCAACGACTGTACTTGATCCGGCTAAGCACTATTCGCTCAGCATGGACGACATCACAATGGCTCTTTCCGGAGACAACGCAGGTCAGATCGTTTACGCCGGAGATAAGGCTGTTGATCCTGCAGTTCCTGTTTCAAAAGACAAGACCAAGGGAACAGACGTTTATCCCTACATAGGTAAGGATGTTGTTATTGAGTTAACAGCCGGACCTGAAAAGACAAAGTATGGACTGGTTAAGATTCCCAGTGGTACAGAGTCTGTTGCGTCGGCTTCGATAGGAACAATAACACCTGACACATTTACAATGACAGCAGAAGATGGTGTTAACTACGCAGTTACTTCCCAGTCAGCAAACACAGGAGATGAGCTCAGGGCTCTTAAGTACACGGAAAAGGGAATTGGATCTATCACAGTAAGCAAGGATCAGGCAGGCAAGCCTCTTAACCGTGGTATGCTCTACTATGTTTACGGACAGAAGAAGTCAACAAATTCTAGTCATTTCACAGGCTATTCAGATGCTGCAACCGTAAGGATGGGTGTTTCATTCAATGTTGTTCTGACACTTACCACAAGTGCTAACTTCTATAAGGGTGCGATGATCAATGGAAATGACCTTAGCTTTACGGTAGTACCCGGAACAAAATTCCTTTCAGCAAATGAGGCAAATGTGCCGGTTGAACTTGAAGTAACAAACGACATTCTGAATGATGTTGCAGATGTTGCTTATGAGTACTATTCAATTTCGACTGATGAGGCATTCAAGAAAGGAAAGATAGATTTTTCAGCAAGCGGAAATTCTGTTGCGCTTCCGTTCTCCGGATGGAGTTATGTCTCCATAAATGACGCATCGATACATCCTAGAGATACGAAGAATACAGTAAAGCTTGACAAGATCCAGAATCTTAAGAAGTACGTTCTGGAGGGTAATGAAACCCTTACTGTTGAACCTGCCAAGTATTACTACGGACTTACTGCTGAGGAATTTGTAAGCAAGAGTAAGTTCAAGGCAAGCGGAAACGAGATCGAGTCATCAACTATCGTAGCTACCATAGGAACTGTATCTGATGGCAAGATCACACCTAAGGATCCTGAGAAGTTTAACGCAGGAGAGACATTTGGCGCCCTGTTCAGGGATAAGACAAAGACATCAATATCTACAGATAAGATCATAACAGTCAGTGTAAACAAGAGACCTGTAGACCTGTCAGCCAAGTTAAACTTCTTCTCAAAGCAGGGAGAGATCCTTTCAGCAGACAAGGTAGACAAGAAAGACCTGGTTGTTCAGGATCTTTATGGAACAGAGTACGATGTTCCCGAAGAAGCTTTTGACGGAAATAAGTACTTTGATACTACCAAGGATGTTAAGACCGACTTCTCAAAGGTTGAATACAAGAAGGACGGCGATCTTGCAATTATCAAGAGTAGCCAGAACTACGGACTTACCTACACACGTAAGAGTGGAGTATCTGACAACAACTATGCGATCACAGCAGGCAACTATGCAGGCTTCGGCTACTATGTAGCACCTGTATATGATGTAACCTTCAACGGCAAGTTCACAAAGGCAACAGCCAAGCTTGCTGACAAGGATGGAAAGACCCTGGGCGACATCGACATCAAGAGTCCCGGAGCAGTAGCCATCAGCTCTGCAGCAGCAGTTAAGCTTGCAGCAGGCGGATACAAGGATGCAGCAGAAAAGCCTGTAACAGACTTCGATCCTTATGCATACTTCAATGTACCTGCAAAGAAGGATGTAAACGCAAAGGGCATCTTCATAAAGTGGAAGGATGCAGAAAAGGCTGAACTCGCTGATGGAGTATTCCAGAAGATCTCAGATAACAAGGCAGTCTACTATGCAGACGTAAGAGAGATGACACCCGGCTACACGAATCCTGAGAACGCTCTTTTGATCAGCATGGATGACGAGTTCACCTTCACAGGCAACAAGCTGGTAACCGACTACAGGGAGCAGGCAAACGATACAGAATGTGCAGCACGTCCCGGTGTTGGAGCAGCTATCGAGAAGACCCGTCAGAACTCACTTAAGAACAGCGGAGTGATCAACCTTGGAGTATTCGTGGGAAATACCCGTCTGGTTGAGAACTACGACTACACAGTAGCATATAAGAACAACATTAACCGCTATGACCTTCCTGATGACTTCGCATCTATCGATGCAAAGAAGGCACCTCAGCTGACCATAACCTTCAAGAACGGTTATAAGCAGTATCCTGCAGTAACAAAGTACTTCTCCATCAGACCTGCAGATCTTTCAGAGATCACAGAAGGAACCGGAGTAGACAGCAGGATCATCAAGGTTAACAAGAGGGTTACCGAAAAGGACAAGATCTTCAAGAAGACAGACCTTATAAACATCAACACAGGAAAGGCTCTTAAGTGGAACAAGGATCCTCAGAAGTCAGATATCTACTTTGAGGTTGCAGCAGAGGACATCAACAAGACAGACGGAGCAGTGACCGTTAAGATCCTTGGTACCAGTGAAGAGAACAAGAACACAAAGAGCAACTACAAGGGAGAGCTTGAGACAACTGTTTACTTCATCGATGGAAAGATCACAACAAACACCATCAACATCAAGGCCGGCAAGGTAGACGGTGAGAAGAGTGAGATCGACTACACCAATCAGGACTTTGTAAAAGAAGGATATGTAGACAAGATCGGTGAGGCTATTGAGGAGGCTATCAAGACTGATTCGAAGAAGAAGTCACCTGAGGGAGCAACCTTCGACGGAATGAGCCTTCTGAGAGTAAAGGCCAACTACAGGGTACCCGGAAAGAAGAAGCTCAACTACAAGGTTCTCGTAATTCCTGAAAGTGGAGCACCCATAGCTTATAAGGGAGCCTTCAACTACACCATCAAGCCTATCAATACTACCCAGCTTGAGGAGATAAAGAGTTCTGTTGAATGGGATGGCGGAAAGGTTTCGAATGAGAACGAGATCCATGTTCCTTATGTAAAGGCCGGAGCAACCATTGCACCTTCAGCAACATATAACGGAAAAGACAATGACTGCCTTGACCTCTTCAAGGTATCCTTCAAGAACAACAAGAAGGCAGGAGCAACAGCAACAGCAGTTCTTGCACCTATAGCATCATACTTCGACAAGGATGCCAAGAAGGCAGTTAAGGAAGACAAGACCAAGTTCAACGTAAGCTTCATCGTTGACAAGGCAGATCTTGCTGATGCAAACGTAAGGACAGCATACTATCTGAAGGGCAAGACCTCAGAGAAGGATCTTAAGAGCCTTGGCGGAATCGTTCTTACAGACGATATGGGTGATGTGATCGCTTATCCGAAGGACTACACCGTAGACATTCCTAACGATAAGGCAGTTGCATCCAGCAAGACGAAGATCTTTAAGGAAAACAGTGAGAGAGCTCTCAGTGCAAACGAACTTGAGACATACTACCTTGGAGCAGCTACCATCAAGATCAACAAGAAGGCATCGGGCTGGAGCAACAGGGGGGGAATCGATCCTGCTGATATCGAGAATCTTACATCCGGACAGACAGCTAGCGAGAATGCAGTTCTTAATGCAAAGTTTGCTGCTAAGTACGGTCTTGAGCTTTACGTAAAAGGAAACAGGAAAGCTCTGACTCAGGTTAACAACAGCATCAGCGGAAACAACTTCAACTTCATTGTTACCCAGAATGCCAAGGGCACACAGTGCACCATCCAGGCAGTTGGATGCGGAACAGCAGGAGCTAAGGACTGCGGAGCATTCGGTGGAGACAACGTTCTTGCCAGCAAGGCAGTGAAGGCAGCAGTGAAGAAGTGATTGTGAAGGTGTCGAAGGACACCGGAACAAAAGACCTGAAAGAAAGACATAATGGAAAGCCTTAATGAATGGAATTGGTTCATGAGGTTTCAAAGGGTAGGGAGCACAAGGCGGTGCTTCCTGCCCTTATGGAATATTTAACAACCCGGAAAATCACACACTCCGGGGGAACAAAGTAACATCTGCCTGTTAGTACGCAAAATGTGCCCTTTGGCACATTTTGGCCACGCTTATGAGCGCCGAGCGCTCATGTGGCCGGGGAAGCGATGGGTAGGAAAAAGTAACAAATGACAATACCTGTTGGTACGAGCAACAAGTAACACAAACAGGAAAGAGAGGAAACTATTCTATGAAGAAAAACTGGAAAAAGGTCTTAAGCCTGATCCTGGCATTATCAATGGTACTGACCATGAATACGTCGGTATTTGCGACAAGCCTTGAAGGCACAGACCCTGCCGCAGCAGAAGCTCCGGCAGCAGAAGCACCCGCGGCCGAAGAGCCCGCACAGGCACCGGAAGCAGCTCCCGAAGCAACCGAGCCCGCTCCCGAAGCAGCAGCCCCCGCTGCTGAAGAAACAGAAGCCCCCGCAAAAGCTGAGGAGCCCGCAAAGGCAGAAGAGGCCGCAGAGGCAGCCAAAGAAGCAGCTCCCGCAGCAGCTCCCGCTCCCGCAGCTGAGACCGAGCAGGAAGATGCAGCGGAAGGGAATGAGTCAGAACCCGGAACGGTTATGAAATCAGGAACAACCGTTAGCGGAGTGTACATCACTTTCGAAAAGCACGGCACTGTCATTTCAGATAACAAGGGAAATCTTACCATCAAAAAGAATTCAATAGTTGGACTTTACGGTGAGGCTGATGCTGATATAACCGTAACGGTTGAGGATGGCGCAGAGGTTTATGTTGGAGCTGAGCTCACGCCTGGTGATTCGAACAACGATAGAGATCCCGTTACTGTGGGAAGTTGGGCTACTCCTCTCAAAAAGGTGACCTTCGCCGGAAACGGTAAACTGTATTTCGGAAAGATAACCGATGAAGTGAGCGTTAATGCAACAAATACTGTTGATGTGATAATAAATGAAAATCTTGTCATCAGTGCAAATGAGTACAGGTTCTATACAAAAGATGCCGGTGACGGATATGACGCTACTTCCTTTACCGGTCTCTCCGGAAAACTTCAGATATTTGATATGGGCTGGAGGAATTTCACAGCCAGCGTAATAGATTACATCGCTGATAGCGTTTCAGCTGCAGATTACAGCATGAGTGTGAACTCCGGTGTCGGTATTTACAAGAATGGCAAATTTGCTCCTGATTCCACGGCAGTATCCGGTGCATCCATCGGAGAAGGTAAGGATTTCAATTTTGGAGATATAATTTTCTATCATACCGCTCACGGATATTTCTATACTAAAGTTTCTGCAAAGAACGATACTCCCGATTATTCAAATGTAATCGGAGCACCCAATGACCTGATGGAAAGCTCCTGGAGACCGGATGGTATCGATCTTGAGGAAGCAGTAGTCGGAGCTCTTACCTACAATGCAGGAACAGTGTTTGGATTTGAAAATGAAAATGTGGAATTTACCATCGTTCCCAAGGGTGGAGCTGCTCCGGACCAGATAAAGTCAGTCTGGGCGAAGTATGATTATGCCAAAGGCAATCACAAAACCTTCAATACCCTTGCAGACGGCAAGACGATTTCCGCAAACACAGATTATGATCTCTATGCAAGGAATGTCAGTGGAACGAATCCGGATCCGAAGTTAAACGGTAAATTCTATTCAGATGTTGTAAAGATTGGTTCCTTCACAACCAAGGAGACTCCTACCGAGATCACCATCCCTTCAGCAAAGACCATCACATATCAGGGTGATGCAACCGACAAGGAAGCTAAGGCAAACAATCCTCTTCTGAATGGTTTTAATGTGACCTTCAAGGATAAGGATGGCAAGGATACCAAAAAACTCACGATTGGAACAGATAATTGGGGGGATGGCTATATTCCGTATGGTAACGGAGATGAGAAGTTCGTTGGACTTGCAGTAAAGATAGACGGAAGTACGGTTGGTGTACTTAAAAATTATATTGTGCTGAGCGCTAATGGACTTTCTGCTGATGCCGTTGCAAAGATGGATCAGCCAGCCATAGCATCAGCATCAAAGAAAACACTTAATGGAATGAAAAATCTCAAAAACGAAGACGGAAGTGGGGACATCAAATACTTAAGTGCCAATACCTATTATGTAAGGTCCTTCTTTGAGGCTTATAAGGATACGGAATATACGAATGTATATAAGTATGGTGTAGGTGACACAGATCTTCCCTACCAGACAGCATCTTCAAATGTGATGACCCTGACAGTTGAGAAGGCAAAGCTTACGATAGTGCCGGATTACGAAGGAGATGCTACTGATAAATATGGCATAGATTACGCATGGTATCATAGGGCTTATTCAGATGATCCCAATCTGACTACCACTTCCGGAAATGGATTTACAGGTTGGATTTATGCATTTGATCCGGATAAGGCATCAGGTGAAGATCTTAAGTATCAGAGGGTCTCAAACGGAACCAGGAATGAAGGGGGTTCAGATTATTTTGATTCTTCTGAGTATACTTTTAATAATCCGGATAGGACTAACAATGTATTTACAACAGGTACCCTGAAGCTTGATGACGGGAGCACAAAGAAGGCAGTAAAAATAAATACCTGGACTCCTCTTTCTGCCGCTGCATCCGGAAATCAGGTGTATAAGCTTTCTGTTAGCGAAGGGTCGCTTACATGGCAGGGCAGGGTATCTGAGAACTTCGTGATAACCTATCCCGAATATACCATCACGGTAGTACCATCAGAAGGAAAGAATGATGGATACATCTTCAATTTTGTAGGCTTCAAGGGCTATTCCTACTATGGAAGCGATCTTGAAACCGTAAAGAGAAGAGTATTGCAGCAGTATTCTTATGTCGTATCCGGTTCTTCAGCAACACCTGCAAATAATTACAAGGTGATAGACTGGGATGAGACGGGTAACGAAGTTGGAAATGTTTATTATGATGAGGCCTGCACGAAACAGATCAGTTCGAATGAACTCATGGCTGAGGTTAAGGCAGGAGAAAAGGTCTATGTCAGTGTAAACAAAGTAAATGCAGTGAGCAATAATAGTAGTGGTACCGATTGGTGGGATCCTTCAGTATATGAGCCTTTAACAAACAAGGTTATCGAGGTTACTATCGAGCCCAGACCCATCGATATATACGCTCATGGCTATCCTTACCGCGGAGAAACATATAATGGCTCAATGGATCCAGAAGAAGTTTACGGAGATGTAAGGGATGCAGATGGTGCAACAGTTGATAAAATACTCTGCGTAGGTGGAAAAACAGAAAATGCAACATATTGGTTTGATTACGACAATTACTACAACGATTCAAAACGCACCTACTTCATGGGAGATGGGCTACTTGCAGCAGCAGTAAAGGCAAAGAATGCAGAAGTTGTAGACACAACTGAGACAACATATACCTGGCGTGAAAATGCAGGTGAGTATTATCTGAAGAACGCGGATAAGTCAGTTCCTTCTGAAGCAAAAGAGTATCAGGATGATCCTTTCAAGGTGTACCTTGATATAAAGACTGGTGCAGAGGACAAGGGAAGTGCTTTGGGAGCAAATCTTAAGGGCAATTACTACATTAATACTGCGGTAGGATATGTTTCGGTTCTTCCTAAGTATACTGTGGCTTATATGCTTCAGTACGAGGATCCCAGAAACGACAAGGGTCAGAATTCAGACAAACTTGTAGCCTTTACCTATAAGTCTATCTCCAAGGAAGAAATCAGGAATGCTAAAGGAAATAATCAGGTTAAATTCAAGCTTGATCCTACTGATGAATCCAAGGCTGGTCTGACCTTCGACGGAGATGGGAAAGCTGTTGATGTTAACACATGGGCAGCTGCGGACGGAACATTGAATGCAGAAGATAAGGATAAGGTTTCAGCATGGGTGAACAAAGGCACCGGCAACCAGATTATTGATTCATTTGGTGGAAGTAGTGCAGATATGCCCATAAATGAAGATATGTTTATCTGGGCAAAGGTTACCGCCTATGCAGGCAGCTATATTGAGATTGAATCACTTGCACCGGTTTACTATAACGGACTGCAGCATGTGGCCGGGAACAGAAATGCATGGCATCTTGGTGGTAATAATGATGACTATGATGATTACAACGAGGCAGATGTAAAGAGCAATCAGATCCCGGATCTGGATTTATATGTGCGAGACACCAAAAAAGGTGCGAATCTGATCATTGGCAAGGATTACACCGTCAGCTACAAGAACAATATCAATGCATCTGTATACTTTGTTGATGATGAAAAAACTTCCATAGCAGACAAGGTAAAGCCCAACTATACCAAGAGTTCAAAGAAACCCCAGGTTGTCATCACCGGTGCAGGACGCTATAAGGGCAAGTTTAAGGCGACCATCAACTTTGATATCTATCCGGCGAATATTGGTGGTGGAAGCGTATTTTTAGCACCACAGGGAATTCAGAACATAAAACCTGCCTATTTTGCAAAAACCGGAAAGTCAGCAAAAGTAGCGTACAATGTAAAAGAATCCATGGCACCGTCAAAGGTTGAACTTGGAGAACATCCGGATGGAAAAGCATATTATGATTATGATGCAAATTGGGACAAGGCAAAGACAGTAACCTTGAAGAAGAATAAGGATTACTCAGAGAGGTTTGAAAGACTTGATGACGAAGCTAAGGATAAGAATGGGGATTCCATGGGTTATACTCCTGTTACTTCAAAACAGCTTCTTCCGAATGAGTCAGGAGATAATAGTGCCGTTCAGTACAGGCTGACAGTAAGAGGTGTCGGGAATTACTGCGGAACAAGTAACGCTACTTTTGAGGTCTATAACGAAAAGAGCTGTGCCGACATTTCCAAGCTCAAGATCACAGTACCCAAGACCCTTAATTGGGAGAGTCTGATGCTTGACGGGAACAATATTCTCGACAAAGTACCTCTTGAAAAGCTTGGTATCAAGTTAGAGTCCAAAAAGAAGACTACTCGCAAGAACGGAACAGGTGCTGGACAGGTGGTTAATTTTGATAGTAATAATTGGACATATGATATCTATAGGGTTGATAAGAACGGGGCTCATATTGTAGTTCAAAATGGAGTTTATTCGGGTGAAACTTTCAAGAATGCTGGAAATTACAAGATAGTTATCAAACCTAAGGATGGAAATACTATTAAGGAAAATGTCACCGTATATGACAAGGACGGCAAAATAGACAACAAGAAATCGAAGACTACTACATACAGGGGTACTGTTGAAAAGACCTTCACCATCAAGGGTATTACTCTTAAGAAGGGTGACTTCAAGCTTGCATGGGCATCAAAGAAGTGGAACGGCAAGAATGATGCTCAGTCGCTGTCCTTCAAGAAGGCTATACCTCAGGCTCTTACAAAGGGTAAACTCAACCAGGTTTATGTGGACAAGTACCTGAAGAATTACAATGCTGAGACGTGGGAGCCTTTCTGGAATGCTAATGAAAAGAGGTTTGAGGCATATGTGAGAGACTATTGTTTGAAATATGATCAAACACCAGCGAATGCAGTAAAATATATCATCGATAATAAGACAGGATATGCTCTTGGAGATGTTTATTATGAGGACAATGGTCTGAAGTGGGGAAATTCGAAACAGATCGATACATATCGCTACACCTTCGAGACAGCAGGAAACAACAAGGATGTTGGAACCTACACCATAACAGTACCTACTGAAGGAGTCTTCGGAAAAGATGGACTCAAGATCACCTACAAGAGAACCGGCACAGCTACCAAGGTTCTTGAGGTAAAGAAGGCAAAATAATGACAGAGGGATGTTTGCCAAAAAGGATCAGGAAATGCATAGATCCTAAATCCTTCTGAAACCGACAATTAAAGAATGACAAAAGAAAGCCCCGCGGTTTAGCAAAAGCCGCGGGGCTGTGAGTTTAAATGAAAAGAGCAGAGAGTTATGTCAACCGACATTAAACATCCTTTAATTCTCCGAAAGTCATGATATATCTTGCCAACTGTGCTTCAGCCTTAGAGGCCCGTTCATCGGCTCTATTGGCCCGTTCATCAGCTTTATTGGCGCGTTCACGCTCTCTTTCTGTATTGATTCTTTCTTTTTCCCGACCTTCTTCTCGACCTTCTTCCCGGCCCTCTTCTTTGATATCCATTAAAAGAGCTCTTTCTTTCATATATTCAGATTTCCACTCCTCTCTATTCCTTGCATCAATAACAGCATTGTCAATTCTTCGTGTCAGGTCGCTGCCTGCTTTTCCGCTCTGCATGTAATCATAAAAAAGCCTGTGTATAAAACAGACATCATCCAATAATCGCCCCCGATGCTGTAGCCTCAAAGAGAAAGGGCAGGAGAGCCGCAGAGGATAATAGTATGGAATTGACGTAGTCATATATAAACCATCTGATCAGATGGAATCACCTTTTTTCTTTTTTTTAAGCTGTTCAATTTCCTCAGCAAGCTGGCTTACAGTTCCTAAAACTTGTTGAAGCTTGTCATCCTGTTGTTCAATCTTAGCATCTTGCTGTTTGATCTGATCAACCTGCTGACTATTGGATTTCTTAAGCTGTTTGATCTGATCGGCTTGTTGACTATTGATTTTTTTAAGTTGTTTAATCTGACCATCCTGCTGTTCGATCTGCTGAGCCTGCTGCTCGTTGGTTTCCGTGAGCTGTTTGATCATCACAGACTGGTTTGCAATAGTGTCATTCTTCCACTTGTCGTTTACGATCCATTCTTCTCTTGCAAGAGCCTGTTCTCTAATTCGTTCCTCTTCAGTCAGCTGCCATACGCCGGATATGGCCCTTGACATCACATCACTTTCGTTTGCCAGTATATGCATATCTTCCCATCTCCTTGCCTTAAACAATCTGCACCATCGATCCAGACCGTATTTTTTATCCTTTCTGGTTGCAAGATCCACTCGTGTCAGATCCACGTTGGATATAGTAAAAGTTTCAGTATAAACTACCTTATGGTTCTTTTCATTGATCAGTTTGTAAGTAGAGTAAAACTCAGGGTATTCCTCAAATAAGGTAAAATCACAGAATGCAATCTGTCTTACAGGCTTGACTTCAGTATATGCAGCGCCCCTTTGAAGATCGTCATAGGTTCTGCAGGCATAGATCAGAGACCTTTCATTCCAACCGGGCTGACGTATCACCTGCATTTCAAGGTTTATGACAGAATTGTTATTCATCATGACCTTGATATCCAGGATGTAGGTCTTTTCGTCAATCGATTCTCCTAAAAGGATCGGATTAGTTACCTCCGCCGAATCGATCGTGCTCACATCAACCCTGAGCAGTGAGGCTAACAGATGCTTCAGAACCTCATTGTCGGACTGGAGCAGAGCCCTGAATATGTAGTCGTTGGTCATCCTGACAGGAAGTTCTCCCGTGAGTTTTTTCCATTCGTCTGTTTTTACCAGCGGATAGACGAATTTCGGTGTGTAGTTTTCCATAGTAGTTACCTCCTTGAGAAAGTGTTTTCGCAGGAGGTTTTTAAGCTCCTGCTATAAATTAAAAGTTGAATAGCATGAGCTTGTCCGGATATGGAATCCGGTTATGCGAAGGAACTGCTTTATCTTATGATTTTGGATCATAACCATCCACAGCTCTCGCATGGCGGAATCGCCTTCATGCTTTGATGATCGCTTCAGGCATTGTGGAAATGCCTAAAAACGATCTCTGACAGGACTTATAAAAGTCCTTCAATGGGGATATTTTAACATTTATCGCAGACAGGGGCAAGAGGAAAAAAAGTAGAAAGAATGACAAAAGAAAGCCCCGCGGTTTAGAAAAAGCCGCGGGGATGTGAGCTATGAACTGTTACAGAATAATGCTATCTCATAACAGCATCCCTGTATTTTCCAAGCTCTTCAATGTATAATGCACCCATTTCGCTGATCCTGGAGTGTTTGCGGGAAATATATCCTATGGTCATCTTTTCTTCTGTTTTAAGCTTAACGGCGCAGTAGCTGCTGCCGTTAAGATCCTCGCAGATCAGACCGGAGCACAGGGTATATCCGTTGATACCCACCATAAGATTCAGCATCGTTGCCCTGTCATTGGCTCTTACGATACGTTTGTAGTCATAGGTGCTCAAAACTTCTTCGGAAAAGTAAAACGAGTTGTGCTCGCCCTGATAAAAAGCCAGGCAGGGGCAGGCATCCAGATCCTCCATGGTAACCTCAGCCTTTGAAGACAGGGGATTGGACTTACTCATATAGGCATATATGCCGCATTCAAAAAGGGGAGTGAACTTAAGCCCGGCATCCTTAAGGATCTTTTCAAGAACTGAACTGTTGTACTCGTTCATATAGAGCACACCGATCTCGCTCACACCGTTTTTAACATTATCAATGACTTCAAAGGTTCTGGTTTCGTGGATCTCAAACTCAAATTCATCCATGCCGAATTTCTTTATGACGGATACAAAGGCATTGACGGCAAAGGTGTAATGCTGCATGGAAACATGAAAGGATCTGCGAATATTTCTGTTTGAAATGTATTTGGAATCCAGGATGTCAAACTGCTCCATGACTGACCTTGCATAGCCGAGAAATTCTCCTCCCTTTACGGTCTGGACGATCCCACTGTTTGTTCTTGTGAAGATCTCGAAGCCTATCTCATCCTCCAGGGACTTAAGTGCCCCGGTGAGACTGGGCTGGGAAATGAAGAGGCTCCTGGCTGCCTCGTTTATGGAACCCTTCCGTGAGATCTCGATAACATATTTTAACTGATTGAGTGTCATGAGCCTAAAACAATCCTTTGCTTATGTATCTGTCTCCCCTGTCGGGAAGGAGAACAACAATGTTTCCCCTATCAATGGTTTCTGCAAGCTTCAATGCGGCAAAGAGTGCCCCTCCGGAGGAGGATCCCGCAAGGATGCCCTCTTTTAAGGCAAGCTTTCTTGAGGTGGAAAAAGCCTGCTCATCCGTGATCTTAACGACTCTATCGATAAATGAAACATCCATGGTATCTGCAATGAAATCATTTCCAATGCCTTCTATGTCATAGTCTGCGTGTTCGCCACCGCCTATGATTGAACCCACCGGATCCGCAAGAACGCCCTGGATTGAAGGATCCTTCTCCTTTAAGTATTTCATGACACCTGAAAAGGTTCCCCCGCTTCCTGCCCCGGCCACGAAGAAATCAATCTTTCCATCCATCTGGTCATAGATCTCGGGACCTGTGGTTTCGTAGTGGGCAAGGGGATTTGCCGGATTCTTAAACTGCTTCATCGATATGGCACCGGGAATGGAAGCTATGATCTCTTCGGCCTTTTTATCGGCTCCCAGCATTCCGTCTTCTCTGGGAGTATGGACGATCTCTGCTCCCAGAGCCATCATGACTCTCTGCTTTTCAATTGAAAACTTATCGGGTACGGCAAAGATTATGCGATATCCCTTATTAAGGGCTGCAAGAGCTATTCCTATACCGGTGTTTCCCGCAGTCGCTTCAACTATTGTGCCGCCGGGCTTTAAGAGCCCTCTTTTTTCGGCATCTTCGATCATATACATCCCGACCCTGTCTTTGACACTCCCTGCGGGATTCATTAGTTCAAGCTTGGCGTATACTCCCACTTCTTTTTTTACGTCCATGTGGGTGATCTTTAAGATCGGTGTATTTCCGATCATTTCCTGGACATTCATATACACATTCATCTCTTTGTTCTCCTCTATTCTGTGAGTGTTTCAGCATCATGTCCTCCGTCAGTGCTCCTGATCCCGGATCAGAGAGCCCTTCCCTGAGGCATAAAGGATCTGAAAAAATCCCCGGATATGACATCCCGGTTTTGACCGGGATAGAACTTATTTTTCCGATTTTACGATTGCCTGTTCCAGATCAGAGATTATGTCGTCAACGTTTTCAATACCCACGGAAAGACGGATGAGTTCATCCGTGATTCCTACGCTTTTCCTGATATCCTCAGGTATTGCCGCGTGGGTCATGGTCGCTGGATGACAGACAAGGGATTCCACTCCTCCCAGGCTTTCTGCAAGGGAAACCATCTTCAGGGATTTAAAGAATTTTCTGAAGTCATATTTTTTATCAAGTGTAAATGATATCATTGCGCCCGGTCCGTCTGCCTGCTTTTTTTGAACCTCATAGCCCGGATCTGATTTAAGACCGGGAAAATAAACCTTTTCAACATAAGAGGAATTTTCAAGCCAGTCGGCGATCCTGACAGCATTTGAAACATGTCTGTCCATTCTGACTCCAAGGGTCTTGATCCCCCTTATCATAAGGAAGCTGTCCCAGGGGGCAAGAACTCCGCCGATAGCGTTCTGCAGGTAGTAGAGCCTGTCTGCCAGAGCCTTATCCTTAACGGCAACCAGCCCTGATATGGTGTCACTGTGACCTCCAAGATACTTTGTGCCGCTGTGGATGACTATGTCGGCTCCCAGTTCAAGGGGTCGTTGAAGGTAGGGAGTCAGGAAGGTGTTATCGACAATCAAAAGCTTCCCGTGTTTTTTTGCTGTTTCGGAAACAGCCTTTATATCTGTTACCGTGAGAAGGGGATTGGCCGGACTTTCAACATAGATGGCTTTTACACTGTCATCGACAGCTTCTTCCACCTTTGAAAGATCCGAAGTGTCTGCTATTTTGTAGCTGATCCCAAAATGGGAGAAAACATTATCCAGTATCCTGAAGGTTCCACCGTAGATGTTGTCGGAAACAACAAGACTGTCGCCTGACGAAAAAAGGGAAAGCACGGTATTAATGGCTGCCAGACCGGATGCAAAAGCCATTCCGTAATTTCCGCCCTCAAGATCTGCTATGAGCTTCTCAAGAGCTGCCCTTGTGGGATTGCCTGTTCTTGAATATTCCCAGCCTTTGTTTTCTCCCAGTGCCTCCTGTCTGTAGGTTGAGGTCTGGTAGACGGGGATGTTCACCGCTCCCGTAAATTCATCTCTTTCTATTCCACCGTGTATCAGTAGAGAATCTATCGAATATGACATGTTTCATTCCTTTCTGCTTTCATAGTTTTCAAGTGCCGCCTGTATGGCTTCCTCAGCCAGAACCGAACAGTGCATTTTATAGTCCGGCAGTCCGTCCAGTGCTTCCGCCACAGCCTTATTAGTGAGGTTCATGGCATCGCTTACCGGCTTACCCTTGATGAGCTCTGTTGCCATGGAAGTAGAGGCTATGGCGCTTGCACACCCGAAGGTCTCAAATTTCACATCCTCGATCACTCCGTCTTCTATCTTCATATACATCTTCATGATATCGCCGCACTTTGCGTTTCCCACCTCGCCCACGGCGTTTGCATCTTCGATCACTCCCACATTTCTGGGGTTTCTGAAGTGTTCCATAACTTTTTCGCTGTATAGTGCCATGTTTTTCCTCCTCTATAAACTATAGATTAAGATCCCTCGGCTTCGCTCGGGATGACAAAATAATTCGCTCGGGATAACAAAATAATTCGCTCGGGATGACAAAACAGTTCGCCCTGAATGGCCATGTGTTCGCCCGTAATTAAAGAATAAAATTCGCCTTGCCGGAACAAAGATCCCGCCAGACAGGTGAGAAGCTCCGGAGGTATTCCACGACCTCCTTAACGGAGTTTATGATCTCATCAGCCTTGTCATCCGTGATCTCTGAATCTATGCTGAGCCTTAAGGATCCGTGTGCCACATCATGCACCCTGCCTATGGCAAGGAGAACGTGGCTGGGTTCAAGAGAGCCTGAGGTACAGGCACTGCCGGAGGAAGCCTGTATGCCCCTGTCATCAAGAAGCAGGAGAAGAGACTCACCCTCAATGCCTTCAAAGCAGAAATTAACATTTCCGGGAAGCCTGTTCTTTTCATCTCCGTTCAGGGCTGAATGAGGGATCTCCTTAAGACCCTTAATAAGCCTGTCCCTTACTGATGAGGTGTTCTTCATATAATCCTGAAGATTTAAGGATGCATCCTTCAGCGCCTGGGCCATTCCCGCGATAGCAGGGAGATTTTCCGTGCCAGCACGCTTTCCCCTTTCCTGGGCTCCGCCTTCGATCAGGTTAAAAAGCTTTATTCCTTTTTTTACATAGAGGAAGCCTGTTCCCTTGGGACCGTGAAATTTGTGGCCTGAAGCAGAGAGCATATCTATGTTATCTTCATCTACATCAATGGGTATGTGTCCCACAGCCTGAACGGCATCCGTGTGAAAGAGAACCTTTTTTCTCCGGCAGATCTCCCCGATCTTTCTTATGGGCTGAATGGTTCCGATCTCATTATTTGCATACATTATCGTTACAAGGCAGGTGTCATCCCTGATGGCATTTTCCACTTCTTCGGGTATCACGATGCCGTTTTCGTGAACGTCAAGGAGCGTGACTTCAAAGCCTTCTTTTTCAAGCTTTTTCAGGGTGTGTAAAACTGCATGGTGTTCAAAGGCGGTTGATACTATATGTTTTTTTCCCTGCTCTTTTCCTGAAAGAGCGGCAGAACGGATAGCCTGGTTGTCCGCCTCACTTCCACCGGAGGTGAAATAGATTTCTCTTTTATCGGCTCCTATCACCCCTGCCACATCCTCCCGGGCTTCTTCCAGAACTTCCTTTGCCCGCTGACCGAATCCATAGAGACTTGAGGGATTGCCCCAGGTCTCTTCCATGACCGATATCATCTTATTTTTTGCAGCTTCACTCATCTTTGTGGTCGCTGCGTTATCTGCGTAGATCATAGAAATACTCCTTTTTTTGTGTTGAATTGAATGTTACTCCTATATACCTACTGTGTCAATAGGTTAATAGAGGAATTTTGTTTTTTCTTTTGCAAAGACGCATATTCTGATAAAATGATAACTGAGCCTGTCTTTGGTTAGGGTGGGGGTTGGGGGAATCCAAAACTCAAAGCCCTTAAACAGCCGGTTTTGAGAAAGTGATACAAGCAGCCGGTAAAATTTCGGAAAGGAAGAAAAATGTCAGTTTTAGCCATCATTCCTGGAATAATACTTCTTATCATCGTGTGGAAATTTGACTCAGTGGAAAAGGAACCGCCGGGTCTTTTGCTGAAGCTTTTCCTATGCGGGGGATTGACTGTGATCCCGGCGATTCTCATAAGGGTGTTTGGCGGACGAATTTTTGATGGGCTTTTTGAATCGAGAACCGACATCGGTTTTCTGCTGATTGACTGCATTCTGCTTACTGCTCTTGTCCAGGAGGGCGGAAAGCTTATTGTTCTTAAGCTCATCACCTGGAAAAACAGGGCGTTTAACTATACCTTTGATGCTGTTGTCTACAGTGTGGCCGTGAGCATTGGCTTTGCTGTTTTCATCAACATCGCTTATGCCCTCAGGTTCGGTCCGGACAATTCTCTTTTAAGGCTGGTTTTCTCTGTTCCCGGGCATGCAATGAATGCGGTCTTTATGGGATATTTCTATGGTCTTGCAAGATATTCGAAGGGAGAAGGTGACAAAAGGTCTGAAAGAATGCATCTTCTGGAAGCACTTCTTGTTCCCCTTGTCATCCACGGTCTCTTTGATCTGTGCACAGCTACTGATAAAACAGTATTTTATGTTCTTTTTGTGATCTATGAACTCCTGATCACCTTGACGGCTGTCAGGCAGTTCATAAGACTTTCAAAGACCGACACCCTTATTCCCGGTATGGAATATACCCTGTCATCCATAGACTGGGATTCTGAGGAGGATAGAGATGAAGGTTAAATGCGAATACTGCGGAAAACTGGTAGATGAAAGCCTGGCATCCTGTCCCAACTGCGGAGCTTCCATGCCCACGGCAAACCGGGTGGCGTCTGACCAGCCAAAGACCATCGAAGAGCTGAAGCAGTGGTACACGGATCATAAGCTGCCGCCGGAGAAGGTCACCAGGTTCTTTATCGGCAAGGACATCAAAGAGCCGAAAGCTTTCGGTATCTATAAGGACGGCAGCGGGGATTTTGTTGTCTATAAAAATAAGAGCAGTGGGGAAAGAGTAATCCGCTATCAGGGAACCGATGAGGGCTATGCCGTTAACGAGCTCTATCAGAGGCTTAAGTCTGAGATTGCCGATCAGAAGGCAAACAGGGCAAAAAAATCCTCCGGGTCAAAAAAGGGATCCGGCAAAAAAAGCAGTGACAAGATGACCTGGAAGGACTGGCTTCTGCTGCCCCTGATCCTGCCCTTTATAAACCCCGTGTTTGCTTCGATCTTTTTTTTGGCTATATTTCTTCTGATTAGCCTGTTTGATAATTCTCCCTCAAAGGGCTATTACAATTATAACGGGAATGATTACTACTATCAGGGCTCATCCTGGTATGCCTACGATCCCACAACTGATGCCTGGGACTATGCTTCAAACAGTGATGAGCTTGATTCCGTTATTAACGATGAAACCGACAATGACTACATGACGGATACTCACTACGGAGCCTCCTTTGAGGATTCAAACTGGTATGACAGCGGTTCCTCTGATGATTCCTATGACTGGGACTCCGACAGCTCCTGGAGCAGTTCGTCGGATTCGGATTCCTGGAGTTCCTGGGACTCGGGAGGCTGGGATTCAGGCGGATCCGACTGGGATTCGGACTGGTGAGAGACCGGTCGGCAACGCGGCGGTAAACAGGCAGGCTGCCAAAACGGACCCCCGACAGCATTTAATCAGATATATATTGAACTTTACAGAGGAGGTAATCATGAAAAAGAAACTGAGATCACTGACAGCAGTTCTTATGGCGGCTGTTCTGCTTGCAGGCTGCGCAGGACAGACCGGCGGACAGCCCTCAAAGGAGGAGCCGGAGGCTTCAGATGCGGTGCTTTCTGAAACCGGGAAAAAGGCTGATGATATGGATGAGAACCTGCCCGAAAAGAGTGAAGAGGAGGCTTCTTCCTACAGTATTGAGGAAAAGACCCTGCCTGTATACATGGGGGATCTGGCTCATAAGGAGGAGGCAGGCGTCTATTTTATAAATGGGAGTGACATTCCCTACATATCCATGGATACGGTTTTGAGACTCCTGAATTATATCAGGGAGGAGGATATTTATGACCTGGAATCCGAGGGGGATCACGCCGTGATCACGAGAAGAGGAACGGATTTTACCATGGATGTTGATTTTGACGCTGACACAATGTCCTTTTTCGATTTCGATGCCTTTCTTAAGGCGGATATCGGACCCATTGTTAATGTCGGAATTCCCAATGATACCGTGATGTCAGCCTTGTTTGAAGAGGATGATTATTATTCAAACGAACGGTACGGAAAAGAGATGTGCTACGATATGAAGCCCTACGGGATCGATCTTGTCCATGAGGGAGAGGGATACTTTCTTCCGCTTCAGACAGTCAGTGACCTGCTTCTGACATACGAGGTAACCTTTGCCCTCTACAATACGGAGGCTGTTTTTGTGGTTTCCGGCGGAATGGATGAGGAAATGTCCGAAAAATACTATTCGGCATCCGGTGAAAGGACAGAGGAACTCGGAAGGTTTGATTATAATGAACTCTGTTTTGCACTTGATCATATGTACGGTCTTAAGGAGATCCATAACATAGACAGCTTTGACGAATTCTTCCATGAATGCGGGCTTCGCAGAAAGCTTTCGGGAACAGACCAGACGGATGCTGATACAGCCTTGTACAAGTTTATCGAGCTTTACCTTGATGACCAGCACAGCCGGTTTAATGCAGGCTCATACATGAGTGACCCTGACAGGTTCAGTGAGGAAACCGGGGATATCATGGGTCCGTGGAAGAAAAAGATGTACAGCTATATGTATGCATTTTCGGATGCAAGGGATGAATTCTATCCCGAGGGGATCCCTCCTTATGAGGAGGTGGGAGATACCGCATATATCACCTTTGACAGCTTTACACATCCTGAAGAGGATATTGACTATCTGTCTGACCCCACGGAGGATGAGCTGTTCGATACCATAAGACTCATTCAGTATTCAAGGGATAAGATACTTCGTCCGGACAGTCCCGTTAAGAATGTTGTCATGGACCTTTCAAACAATTCGGGAGGAGCTGCCGCGACTGCTGCATACGTGATCGCATTCTACCTTGGGCTTGGGGATATGAGCGTGGTCAACACCATGACCGGTGCGGCAGGTACTGCTGCATATCACATCGATACCAACAGGGACGGAAAATTTGACAGGGAGGATTATCTTGCGGGAAAGGATCTTAATCTTTACTGCCTGATCTCACCCTTCAGCTTTTCAAGCGGAAACCTTGTTCCGAATGTTTTCATGAACTCTCCCAGGGTAACCCTCATTGGAATGACCTCCGGCGGAGGATCCTGCGGAGTACAGCCCATGTCTACCGCAGGCGGGACAATGCTTCAGATCTCCGGCTACAAGAGGATCAGCCTTCTGAAGAACGGGTCATATTATGATATTGACCGGGGAGCAACTCCGGATTTTCATATAGCAAAAATAAGAGACTTTTATGACAGGAAAAGGATGACCGAATGGCTGGACGGACTATTCTGAGTAAAGGATGAATTTTCCCGTCGCAGCGGTTCGGATCCATTTATAAACACAAAAAAGGATGCCCTTCGGACATCCTTTTTTGAGTACAGGGGAAGAGGGATTCGAACCCCCATGAGCGGTTTTGGAGACCGCCAGGCTAGCCATTGCATCATTCCCCTTTGGTTTGAAAGGTGCCTTGTTTGCACCAAACAAAAGACATTATACTATCATAAAACAGCAAATGCAAGAAAAGATTTTTGAGTGTGTCTCAGTCTCTTGCGGCCTTCTGGGCCTCCTTGTCTTTATACATGTTGCTGTCTGCCCGTTTGAAGACATTTTCCACACTCTGATCCCTTATCGGATCATATATGGCAAAACCGATGGCGGCAGAGACTCTTTCCCAATGCTCGAGACTTTCGTCGGAAGACTCTTTTTCGATGATGGCTCTGAATTCACTGATAAGAGAGTCGATGTTTTCAAGGTCACTTTTCTTCAGGATTATGGCGAATTCGTCACCGCCGATCCTGAAGACAGGCGAATGATCGAACACTTCACAGACGATCCGGCAGATCTTTTTTATGGCAACATTTCCCTTGTCGTGACCATAGGTGTCATTGATACGCTTCAGATAATTCAGGTCCACCATGGCAATTCCATAGGAGCTTATGGTTCCGTTTTCAAAATCCCATTCAAGATTTTTGATCTCCGCATCATATGCGGTCTTGTTCCTGATCCCGGTGAGGGCATCCCTGTTTGCCAGCTTCTTCATCTCGTCAGATTCCCTGCGGGCAGTGGAGAGTTCTTCCTTGGTCTCGTTTAAGGTCACAAAGTAGTCGTTTATATCGGATTCCATCTTCTTCATGGAATCGGCAAGGACTCCGATCTCATCATTGGAATTTATATCCAGCTCGGAAAAGTCGTTTCTGACGGTATTTGAATTTTCCTTCCAGTAGTCCTTGGCAGTTCCCGAAAGCTTGACAATAGGAACGATTATGGATCTGTTTACGATCTGGGAACTGATGACGTAAACGATGATGAGACAGATCAGGACCAGTCCGATCAGGGTCAGGGTTGTGTGGTTCTGTGCATCGATGATGGTATCCATCGAAATGTCGGTGCAGGCATAGGCGACCACCTCATTCTGCTCATTGATAATGGGCATCATATTGGAAACCAGCCAGCCATATTCTTCCGTCTTTGTGATATATGCGGGGATACCGTCTTCAGGATGCTCCTTAAGAGCCCTGGCCTGATCCGCTCCCCACTCATAGGAGTCGATGCAGCCGATGGGACAGGGTTCTTCGTTGTCTGCATCTATGAGATAGACGTAGTTGCTCCTGTCAAGATCCACGTAATAGATATAGATGCAGTTTATGTGATTGGCATTCTGTATGCTTTTCAGCTGCTTCAGGAGGCTTTTGTACTCGGGAAGATCGTAGATATTACCGTATTGTCCGACATAGGCTTCAAACTCAGGGGAACCCCAGTCTTCACTGGATACCAGATCTTTACTGTTATTATAAATCTCGAGGACGGCATCCCGCAGAGCCACGACTGTGTCTGCATCAACAACAGCAGCAGTGGTTTTTGAGATGTCGTCAGACCGTTCTTTATAGAGGTTATCGATCAGGTTTTTTGAAATACGATTGCTTAAGAAGATCAGAACAACACTCATGATGAGTGTGGTCAGAAAGAGAAGCAAAGCGATCTTGTTCCTTATGGAATGTTTCACCTTAAATTCCTCCTACAATAGTTTTTATCTGAACAGGTGTTGTCGGATGTCCCTTTTTGAAGTGTCGTGAAAAAAAGCATGACAGCAAAAAAGGCTCCTCACCTTATCCAGGGGAATTTATCGAAAGCAGTCCTTAAAGTCAGACAAATGTATTCTATCATACTAAGCAGGCTATGCATAGACTGAACAAAGTTACATTCCGTCACATATAGGCGGAGGCTATAACGGGCGATAGGTTTTAAGAATTAGATAAATGAGGAGGCAGGTGATATCATACGCACAGGAATATATACCTACTAAACAAGTAGGTAAGTCGTGATTCTCTTGAATAAGTTTTCGGGCTGTTGTATCTTAAGATGCAGGGGTTGAAAAGTGCTTTTGACCCGTTATTGCTTACGTGGTTCGCCAGGTCACGTAAGCAGTAACTTTGACCCTTACATCTTAAAAGGTCAGAAAAAAGTCCGGATCACACATGAGATAACAGTAATGTAAAAGGGGGAGAAAAAATGTCAAAGATCTACAAAAGCACACTGGAGCTTATCGGAAAAACACCTCTGGTAGAGGTGGTTAATATTGAAAAGGAGCTGGGGCTTAAAGCCACTGTTCTGGTTAAGCTTGAATATTTAAATCCGGCCGGAAGCGTTAAGGATCGTATCGCCAAGGCCATGATTGAGGATGCGGAGGAAAAGGGACTCCTGAAGGAGGGGTCGGTTATCATCGAGCCCACCAGCGGAAACACCGGGATCGGCCTTGCTTCGATAGCGGCGGCAAAGGGCTACCGCATAATCCTTACCATGCCCGAGACCATGAGCGTTGAAAGAAGGAACATATTAAAGGCATACGGTGCCGAGCTGGTGCTTACCGAGGGTGCAAAGGGCATGAAGGGTGCCATTGCGAAGGCAGAGGAGCTTTCAAAGGAGATCGAGGGAAGCTTCATTCCGGGGCAGTTTGTTAATCCCGCAAATCCTGCCGTTCATAAAAAAACAACGGGACCGGAGATCTGGGAGGATACGGACGGTCAGGTGGATATTTTTATCGCCGGTGTGGGAACAGGCGGAACCCTTACGGGGGTGGGCGAATTCTTAAAGGAAAAGAAGCCGGAGGTTAAGATCGTGGCTCTTGAGCCTGCGGATTCACCGGTGCTTTCCGAGGGAACCCCGGGAACACATAAGATCCAGGGAATTGGAGCAGGCTTTGTACCTGATGTCTTAAACACCGGGATATATGATGAGATCATAAAAGAGGCCAATGATGATGCCTTCGCAACGGCTAAGCTTCTGGCAAAGAAGGAAGGGATCTCCGTGGGGATATCCTCCGGTGCGGCCCTGCACGGAGCCATAGAGCTGGCAAAAAGACCGGAAAACGAGGGAAAGACCATCGTAGCCCTGCTGCCTGACAGCGGAGACCGCTATTATTCGACTGCACTGTTTACAGAGTGAGCGATATTTCCGTTAATGTTTAGTTCCGGGCTGCGAGCGGGCAAATATGTAAATTTAGCAGGTTCGGACACCACTTCCGAAGACAATTCTCGTGTGTCGAACCGGTTACCGGGGTACGGGCAGGGAAAAAGTAAGATCAGTCTTGACACGGACAAAATAAGTATGTTATTGTTCGATAAACCGTTGATGGAGAGTGAGTAAGCAAGACCTCCTTATGATGAGCTAGCCGCGGATGGTGAGAGCGCGGTGATAAGTGTTTTGCCGAATGGACTCCAGAGGGCGACCACAAATGTGAAACGACATGAACCTGAGGAAGGACTGTCTGAGATTAAAGATTACAGGACTTTTCCAAAGGGAATTGCAGTTTCCAGAGTATGGGAGACGGAGCGTTGAATCTTCGTAAACAAAATTCGGCTTATGTCAGTATCCTTCCGATACCCGTAAGCGCTAAGAGGGTGTAGTTTACACCAAGCCGGGTGGCACCGCAGGTCGATAATACCTGTCCCAGCAGTAACTTCTGTCAGGGACGGGTTTTTTATTTTCCGTTCCCTGTGCAGCCTCAGTCAGATGCAGGCAGTCAGCCGGCAATGACCTTAAGGCCGCACTAAAGCATCAAAGAAACCGGGATATTGAGGAAAAACCGGTTTCGGAAAAAGGAGGAAATATCATGGCAGAAAAAAAGATTCCCTACAAGATCTATCTTGAAGAAAGCGAGATGCCGAAGAGCTGGTATAACATGAGGGCGGACATGAAAAACAAGCCCGCGCCCCTTGTTAATCCCGGCACGGGAAAGCCGCTGACAAAAGAGGAACTGACTCCGATCTTCTGCGAGGAGCTGGTGGATCAGGAGCTGGACGAGACAACGCCCTTTATCGAGATCCCGGAGGAGATCAGGAACTTCTACAAGATGTACAGACCCTCACCCCTTGTGAGAGCCTACTGCCTGGAGGAAAAGCTTCAGACCCCCGCAAAGATCTACTACAAGTTTGAAGGAAACAACACCAGCGGAAGCCACAAGCTCAATTCAGCCATAGCCCAGGCATATTACGCAAAGAAGCAGGGACTTAAGGGAGTGACCACTGAGACCGGAGCAGGGCAGTGGGGAACGGCACTTTCCATGGCCTGTGCCTATCTTGATCTGGACCTTAAGGTTTACATGGTTAAGGTTTCTTATGAGCAGAAGCCCTTCAGAAGAGAGGTTATGAGAACCTACGGGGCTTCGGTGGTTCCCTCGCCTTCAGAGACCACAGAGATCGGAAAGAAGATCCTTGCTGAGCATCCCGGAACAACTGGAAGCCTTGGATGTGCCATTTCAGAGGCGGTTGAAGTGGCAACAAAGAACGAAGGCTACAGATACGTGCTGGGAAGCGTGTTAAACCAGGTGCTTCTGCACCAGTCTGTCATCGGACTTGAAACGAAGGCAGCCCTTGACAAATACGACATCAGGCCGGATGTGATCATCGGCTGTGCGGGAGGCGGATCAAACCTTGGAGGACTCATCGCTCCCTTCATGGGAGAAAAGTTAAGGGGAGAGGCGGACTACAGGATCGTGGCAGTTGAGCCTGCATCCTGTCCCAGCTTCACAAGAGGAAAGTTTGCCTATGACTTCTGCGACACGGGAATGATCTGTCCCCTGGCAAAGATGTACACACTGGGAAGCAGCTTCATCCCTTCCGCGAACCATGCAGGCGGTTTAAGATTCCACGGAATGAGCACAACTCTTTCCCAGCTCTATCACGACGGGCTGATGGAGGCTGTGAGCGTGGAACAGACAGAGGTGTTTAAGGCTGCAGAGCAGTTTGCAAGAGTGGAAGGAATCCTTCCCGCACCGGAAAGCTCACATGCCATAAAGGCAGCGATCGACGAGGCATTAAGGTGCAAGGAGACCGGAGAGGATAAGACCATCGTGTTCGGCCTGACGGGAACAGGCTACTATGACCTGGTGGCTTATCAGCAGTTCAACGACGGAAAGATGACGGATGTGATCCCGACAGATGAGGATATCGCCGCATCCCTTGCAAAGCTTCCAAAGGTTGAATAATTGTAGTAATCGTAATTGTTCTGAGAATGAAGGGTTTTGAACCGGTGTCATAAACTTAAGTTTTTTGTCATTATTAAGTGAGTGTTAGGGGGGTTGTTCTGTGCTGTTAAGATCCCTCGGCTGCGCTCGGGATGACAAAAAAAGAAAGCTCGGGATGACAAAAAAAGAAAACTCGGGATGACAAAAAAAGAAAGCTCGGGATGACAAAAAAGAGAGCTCGGGATGACAAAAGAGTGTCCGGGAAGACATTAAGAAAATGACATGGGTTTTTGAACAGTAATAAAAAGTGTTATAATGATCCCGGTTCGGGTTTTGAAACATCCGGCCGGGATCCGAAAGAGAGGTAGGATCATGAAAAGAGTACTGACAATTCAGGATATCTCGTGTCTTGGAAAATGTTCACTGACAATAGCGCTGCCGGTCATTTCGGCTCTGGGGTCGGAAACCGTCATACTTCCCACGGCAGTCCTTTCGACCCACACGATGTTTAAGAACTTTACCTGCAAGGATCTGTCTGATCAGATCGAGCCCATAGAAAACCACTGGAAGAGTGAGGGGGTTGAGTTCGATGCCATCTACACGGGTTATCTGGGAACCATCGAGCAGATAGACCAGATGAAGGAACTTTTTAAGACCTTCAGGGGAAAGGATACCGTGATCGTTGTGGATCCGGTCATGGCAGATAACGGAAAGCTCTATCCGGCCTTTGATATGGACTATGTGAAAAAGAACGCCGAGCTGTGCGCCGGGGCTGACATCATTGTTCCGAACATAACAGAGGCTTCCATGATGACCGGAATGGAATATAAGGAAGAATATGATGAAGGCTATGTTAAGGAACTGCTTTCAAGGCTGAATGAGCTGGGAGCGAAGATCAGCGTTCTTACAGGGGTGTCACTGGAAAAAGGGAAGACCGGGGTTATGGGCTTTGACAGGAGCACGGGTGAGTACTTCGTTTATCAGAACGACAGGATCGATGCCTCTTACCACGGAACAGGGGATCTTTTCTCAAGCACCTGTGTCGGAGAGCTTATGAAGGGCAGGGACTGGAGGGATGCCATGAGGATCGCGGCGGACTACACCGCCCATACCATTGAGGTTACCCTGAAGAATCCGAAAAAGCCCTGGTACGGTGTTGACTTCGAGGCAACGATCCCGGAGCTTATCTCCATGGAGTAAAAAAGATGCTGATGTTCTGCTCCGGGTCACCGGACCGGTGGATGGAGCCGGGCATCTGTGGGTAAATGTGTGGATCTGCCCCTTAAATTCGCCCGGGATAACAGGGAGTTTTATGAATATTATTTCCGTTGACGATGAAAAACTTGCTCTTGAAGCGATCATGAAGACCATCATTAAGGCTGCACCGGATTCCAAGGTACACGGCTTTCGGAGTCCGGATGCGGTGCTTGAATATATTGATGGAAACGACACTGTGGACGTTGCCTTTCTGGATGTGGAAATGGCAGGGAGCATGAGCGGGCTTGAACTTGCGCAGATCCTTACGGAAAGATTTCCCGACATAAACATAATATTTACCACGGGCTATTCCGAATATGCGCTTGATGCCATTAAGATGCACTGCAGCGGATATATCGTTAAGCCCGTGACTCTTCAGAGAGTGAAGGAAGAACTTGGAAACTTAAGGAATCCCATCACGAAAACGACGGAGAGAAAGCTGGAGGTGAGAACCTTCGGCAACTTCGAAGTGTTCGTGGACGGGGTTCCTTTGATCTTTAAATACCAGAAAACAAAGGAACTTCTTGCTTATCTTGTGGATAGAAGAGGCAGCCTTTGCAGGAACGGTGAGATCATGGCCGTTCTCTGGGAGGATGACACCGACGAGACAGGGCATACCTCCTACCTTAAAAATCTCCGTTCCGACCTGTGCGGAACCCTGGAACGGGTGGGACTGGAAGACTGCATAATCAGGACCAGGGGAGAGATCGGTATTCTTCCGGAAAAGATCGCCTGCGACTATTATGATTTTCTAAAGAACATCAACGGGGCAAAAGGATCCGGTTTCTTCAGCGGGGAATATATGACCCAGTATTCCTGGGCGGAATATACCCACGCTGAGCTTGTGAGACTCAGTCAATGAGCGGGGTTCAGGCGGTCATAATCATATTGCTCATCTTTAACGCAGTCCTTCTTTGCTGCATTCTTGCGGTGTGGCTGAAGGAAGGCGGCGTTTTTTTTAAGAAGTACAGGATCCCGGAGGTGGAGGAAGAGGACGAGCTGCGGAGGGATCCGGCAGAGACCCGGCCTGAAAACAGTGAGATCCCGGAAGCTTCCGGAGGGGGTCTTGATGACATCAACGTGCAGCTGTCCCTATCACAGATCGGACCTCATTTTATCTTTAATTCTCTGAATACCATCTATTACCTTGTTGAAAAGGATCCCGAGGCTGCACAGGCAGCAATAAATGAGTTCTCGGTATATCTGCGGGGAAACATAGATTCTTTCGGTAAAAAGGAGCCGATCCCCTTCTCCGAGGAGCTGGAGCATGTTCAACACTATCTTACCCTGGAAAAACTTCGCTATGAGGAAGAACTGAACGTTGTCTTTGATATACACACAAGGGATTTCCTGATCCCTGCTCTTTCAGTGCAGGCTCTTGCCGAAAATGCCGTCCGCCACGGCGTCTCCAAAAAGGAGGGTGGCGGAAGCGTTGTCATTCAGGCCTGGGAGGGAAAGGATACCTTCAGTGTTGCGGTCAGGGATGACGGAAGGGGCTTTGATCCGGAAGAGGTGCCCCGGGACGGAAAGACACACACAGGGATCAAAAATGTGAGAAAGCTTGTTTCCGCAATCTGCAACGGAACGCTGGACATCATGTCCGAGAAGGGAGTGGGGACCACAGCCGTGATCCGGGTTCCCAAATTTTCGCCCGGTCCGGAATGAAATAGGTTATCGAATTTCATCAGAAATTCGGTAACCGTACTCGACCAGACTTTCGCGACAGCGAAAGGCGTGTCCCGCGGAACGCGGGATTTCCGAGGCGATTTCCCTGATCGACTCGGAAAGTCATA